>Ga0310695_10003001_pt1 | contig 34097 bp, 26 predicted proteins | sample RumenRJG_04DNA_FD_203882 | JGI IMG/M metagenome (GOLD analysis project Ga0310695, IMG submission 203882) | Bovine rumen microbial communities from Lethbridge, Alberta, Canada - RJG_04 (v2) (version 2) | ecosystem: Host-associated > Mammals > Digestive system > Stomach > Rumen | place: Canada... | reverse complement strand
TTGGTTGCCACTGAGCGATGAGGAAAAACAGCAGTTAACTGATGACTTCGGTGGTGAACCTCTGTTGTCGCGTATCCGTTACAAACAGCCATGGGAGTTGCTGCTCGAGGAGCTGACTCCCCATGCAGAGAGCAGTCAGCAGAAAGAGGAACGACAGGTTCGAGTGAGCTATATCATCGGTAGTTTCGAGAGAGTGGAACCGCGTGAACAGAACCGTTTGCAGTCTGGGGGCTGGGGTGCGGGCAAGCGTATGTCGATAGAGCGTTTCAAACAGGGAGCCGACTATATGGATGACATCGACCACCAGATAGCAAATACAGTTGACCGATGGGACTATGACCTAGATTTAGAGAGAATACTGCCCTATCTCATCGGTTCCGACCGCGTCTATACGGGATGGCGTGCACCCTTCACGCCCGTCACCATCGATGAGGAGAAGCCCTACCTGATGATTGAGCGTACAAAAACGGCCTTCAGCGTGAAGTCGAACATCGGACGTGCCGACTTAAGCGAGCCTGTGGTCTATCGCAAGGACAGCGATACACATTACACAGTCATCACCATGACCGACCGCCAGCGTTCCTATTATCAGAAACTGCTGGCCATCGGTGGTTTCCCGTTAGAGGCTGAGGAGCAGTTGCGCGAGTTCCTGCCCAAGGTGAGCGACGTGGTAGAGGTACATAGTGAACTGGTGGAGGGTGGTACGACATTGGAACATCGCGATGGTACGTCACAACTTTGCCTGCAGACCTTACCGCAGGATGGTTCGCTAGGTCATTATAATGTATGGTGCCTGGCACGCCCGTTGGCAGACGGTAAGACGCTGTTCGAGGCTGGGCAGGGATTGAACCCCTGTGTAGCCGAGCAGGATGGCGTTCGCTATCAGGTGACACGCGACATTAAAGGCGAGCGAGCCAACTTGGAGTTGCTACGCACATTCATTGCTGACAACGATTTGACAGAGCTTGACGCTGAAGAACTGTTTGCTGACAGGACAGCCATTGACATGAATGCCGAAGGGCTGCTGATGCTGATGGACTTCGTGCGCCAGCAGGCAGAACACTTCTATATGGAGTGGCCGGAGGGCGGACAACTGAACCTCAAAGCGGCACAGCCCAGCGCATGGAACATCTCACTACGTTCAAAAAACGGATGGTTTGAGGTGGAGGGCGAGATTCCCATCGACGATGAGACCGTACTCACCGTGGGGCAGTTGTTGCAGTTGGTTGCCGAGAGTCCACACGGCGGCTTTATCCGTCTTAACGACACAGACTTTCTGGCTCTCAGCGACAAGCTGCGCAAGCAATTGGCGCGATTGGAGAGTCTGACAGTCAGCAACCGTGGGCATCTGCAAATCTCAGAGTTCCATGCCTCGCTGTTGGGCAGTGCGCTCAACGGTGGACTGGAAATCAAGCACGACAAGCGCATAGACCAACTACAGAAGAAAATCAAGCAGAGCATGGCCCAGCAGCCCGATACGCCTAAGACGCTAAAAGCCGAATTGCGTGACTACCAGACAGATGGCTACCAGTGGATTGCCCGCATGACAGGATGGGGAGCTGGTGTCTGTCTGGCCGACGACATGGGACTGGGTAAGACCGTGCAGACCATCGCCTTCATGCTTCATACTGCCAACCAAGGTCCCGCCCTCGTAGCAGCACCTGCCTCCGTGGTACTCAACTGGCAGCGCGAGTTGCAGCGCTTTGCCCCGTCGCTGCATGTCGAGGTGTTCAACACAGCTACCGATCGCAAAGGTTTGATTGAACAGGCGGCAGCATGCGATGTCATTCTGACAACATACGGTCTGTTTGTCACAGAAGACGAGGTGCTCTGCGGTAAACAATGGAACACGGTTTGTCTGGACGAAGCCCATGTTATCAAGAACCGTCAGACCAAGACGTCGGCAGTGGTGATGAAACTGCAGGCTACCCACCGTATCATCCTGACAGGTACACCCGTACAGAATCATCTGGGCGAATTGTGGAACCTCTTCCAGTTTGCCAATCCTGGACTGTTGGGCAGTCATGAGCAATTCCGGCAGAAATATATCGTACCCATTGAACAGCAAGATAATAAAGAACGCTCCAAACAGCTTAAGCGCATCGTCAGTCCTTTCATGTTGCGCCGTACTAAACAGGAGGTTATCGAGGAGCTGCCTGACAAGACGGAAATCAACATTCCTGTTGAACTCAGCGACGACGAGCTGGCCGTCTATGAAGTCATCCGTCGTAGGGCCAAGCAACTGCTGGAAGATGAACGGTCGTCCTCTGGTGTCAGCGTCAACACATTGGCTGAGATTACTCGTCTGCGTCAGGCGGCCTGTTCGGCAGAGCTGGTGGAGAAGAACTGGAAAGGGGAGTGCTCGAAGCTTACTGCCCTGAGCGACTTGCTACAGGAAATCGTCGACGGTGGCAATGCGGTACTGGTGTTCAGCCAGTTTACATCGTTTCTGGCGATGGTGCGCCAGCAACTCGACAAACAGAAGCAACCCTATCTCTACTTGGACGGCTCAGTACCTGTGCGTCAGCGCGACCAGTTGGTGCAGCAGTTCCAGCACGGCGACTGTCCCATATTCCTTATCAGTCTGAAGGCAGGTGGACTGGGTCTGAACCTGACGGGCGCCAACTATGTCATCCACCTCGATCCTTGGTGGAACCCCGCTATCGAACAACAGGCCACCGACCGCGCCTACCGTATCGGGCAACGGCAGAACGTCACCGTCTATCACCTCATCTCTCAGCACACCATTGAGGAGAAAATTCTGCGTCTTCACCAGACCAAGCGCGACCTTGCCGACGCCATGCTCGAAGGCACCAACGAGAGCCATAAGCTGACCAGCAAAGACCTCTTAGCTATGATTGACAAAGACTCTTAACCCAGAGGATGAATTGTTCTCGAAAATTCCGTTATACGGTAAGGTACAAAAAAAACAACAGCAGCTACAACATATGAAGTTATAACTGCTGTTGTTACAATATATAGATACAACTACCTGTAGTTTACAAAGCTAGAAGTTACACACCACATCCACGGTATTTCCACTGCTGCCAACAGCGACATGGCTGTCCTTGCCAAACATCTTGTCACTCAACCACCATGTCAGTTCTGCTGCACCAACACCCACGCCAGCACCAGCCACCACATCATACCAGTGATGGCGATCGCTAACTACGCGCTCTATGCCAACAGCCGTAGCAGCCGCATAGCCCACAATCGGAATCCAGATACTCTCTTTGCGGAACTCCTTATCTATAGAACGTGCCGCTGCGAATGCCATGGCGGCATGTCCCGATGGAAACGACATGTTATCCGAATGGTCCGGACGTTCCTCTTTCACCATTGCCTTCAACGCCGTCTTGGCACCGTATGCCACTGCCACCGATGCTCCCGTATTAACAATGAACCTTGGCCAGTTATGCCCCATACACGGGGACAGTCCCCTTTGTGAGAAGTTTTGCGAATTACAGAGGGACTGTCCCCTGTGTGCACTGCGTGAGGTCCAACGTGTTTTCTCGCTGATGTCGATAATTACACCAAAATCAATATCGAAGAAGCCATTCGTACCAGCCGCTACGTCCATGCCAGTATAGCCATAACCCATGCCCTCGCTGGTCGAGACCTGATAGCCCAGGCTCCCATACACACTTAGACGGTCATTCAGGCGGTACGTTTCCTCTAATCCGGCTCCCATCAGCGGTGACGCGGAACCCTCCACAAACTGCGATATGATACCTGCTCTTGCATAACCTGTCGTATGCCATTTCCTCTCAGGGGCATACCCTGCCACAACGTTCGTCAGGTTCAGCATCGCATCCAATGATACAACCGCCAGTCCCCCTTTCTTATAGTTTTGCTTGGGGTCATCCACTGGTGGCAACCACTCCACGCCATGATTCGGAATCAGTCCGTTCTCCCATTGCACCCTGGCACGCAGTGCGAATTCAGGCGTAAACCATTTACCAAAAGCGCCATTCAGTCCAAATGTCATACCTTTCGGAATCACATTATCAAAATTACATCCGTAAGGATTCATCAGACTCATATCCAGTCCCGCCTGCACGAACCAGTTATCCCAAATGCCGTTTGTCAGAACACCATTTGGTAATTGACAATTCTCTCGGAGAGAGTGTGGCGTTGCATTGACAGTTGACAATTGACAATTTTTTCCATTGTCAATTGTCTTTCGGCCAAGCTCAAATTGAGCGCCAATGCCGAAAGAAAAATATCCGTTCGAGTTCGATCCAGTGCCGGTATCCGCTTTCGACTCCTTTCCCACGAATCCGCTTCCCGTCATGATATAGGCGATATCTCCATATATACTCCAACGCTCATTCAGCCTGTAGGTATTCAGTACACCGATACCAGCCAACAGCGCCCCTTTGCTCACACCGAAGTTGTAGTTCACGCCAATCCTCGGATACAGGCTCAAGTTCCACGTCCTGTCAGCCCTATAGGCCCCAAAGATGTTATGCATATTCAGCAGCACATCGCCGTAAAACGCGATATAGCCACCTTTTCGACGGTTCTCGCCTGGTTCATAAAACGGAGCCAACCAGTTGGCATGACCGTTCTCCAGCAGGGGAAGTTTGTTCTCCCAATTGAATTTGCCTCTGTAGCCTATTTGGTGCGAGAACCATTTACCAACTGCCAAATCCAGTCCAAACGACTTACCGTTTGGAAACACGTCCGCAAAATTATATCCATACGGATTCTGCAGCGTCATGTCGAGTCCCATCTGTACGAACCAATGCTTCCAGAACCCGTCAGCCACCACGACATTCTCCCTCGAACAGCTATCCATCTGCTCGAATGTCTGCGCTTTTGCATGAACAACAGCCAATAGCCAATAGCCAATAACCAATAGCCGTGCACCTTTAACCATGAATCTTGAAACTTGAAACCTGAAACCTTCTGTTAGTACGCATTTTTATCATGAATAAATATGGTTTTGATAGTCATCCAGATGATGCGGATGTCGAGCCAGATGCTCCAGTGCTCTATATACCAGATGTCGCGTTTGACGCGCCCTTCCATCTGCCAGAGTTCTTTTGTCTCACCACGAAATCCTGTTACCTGCGCCCAACCTGTCAATCCAGGTTTCACGAAGTGGCGCACCATATACTTGTCTATCAGCGCTGAGTATTGTTCCGTATGAGCCAGCATGTGAGGTCTTGGCCCCACGATGCTCATATCACCTCTTAACACATTCAGGAATTGTGGCAATTCGTCAATATTCGCCTTGCGCATAAAGTCACCGAACGGATATTTCCTAGGGTCATCCTTCGTAGCCTGTACTCTGTCTGCATCGTCGTTGACGTGCATCGAGCGGAATTTCAGCATATTAAACGTTTTGCCGTCAATTCCCGTCCTTGCTTGCTTAAACAGCAATGGCCCAGGGCTTTGTATTTTGATGATGAGCCACACAAACGGGAATATCAGCGCTGTTGGAATCAGGAATATGATTGAGAACAGGATATCGAAAATGCGCTTGACAAGTTTGTTCGATGGATTTTCCAGCGGATTATCGTAGGTCGTGAATAACTCAATATCTTCTAGGAATTCACGCTTCAAATCAATGCCAAGCGTTTCTACCGACATGGGTACAAAATAGAAACGAATCACGTTATGGTCACAGAATTGGGAGATGCGTCGGATGGTATCTCTGTCTTGACGTGACAGGCAGACATAGAGATCATCACCCATCTGCAGCTTTTCCGGTTGCTCCAGATTGTCCAAAAATTCCTGCAACGTACCAAGTTTATTCAGCGTCAATGCTTTACTCTCACCCCCTTTCGCTCGACCTTCATCTTCGGGAACAGCCATCTCTCCGTCAGCATAATAGCCTAATACGCGATAGCCCATCGATGCATCAGCGTTGAGTCGATGATAGATATTTAATAGTTCAGCATCATTACCTACAAATGTCACATAACGAGTATTAAAACCTGCATAACGATAGCGTTTCACTATATGTCGCTCAACAAGTCTGGCTATCAAGTCAACAACCATGAATACTGCACCGATTCCCACAAGCGAATACCCCGCAGGAAATCTCTGATTCATTAGTTTCAACAGTAAAAAAGCGACAACTACCATTGTAACGCTCAACGACATTATACGCTTCAGCAAATCAGCAGCATTTACCTTACGGTAGTGGATAATCGTTGAATAGTAGAACTGGCTGATGACAAGGCCAACATTCGTAAAGATGAAGAACACCCTTATTCTGCTAAATGACCAGCTTTCCATTAAAGGATTCCACTTCGCCGCTGCCAACAGTATCAAGTTGAGGAGGATGAAGTCTGCTGTGATAATAATCGCCTTCACCATATTGCCTTTTGTATTATTATCTCTCATAGTCCTAAATATTAATGCCTGCTAATTGTGTCAGTGACTTATGCGCCAGAAAAAATGGTAGATTCTGAAAACCGGTTCCCATAGACACTCTGACGGAAAATAGCGCAGGAATCGGAAGTCGCGCTTCAGGCGCGACATATTCTTGTCAAATGCTGAGCGTTTACCTTCCAACCGTTTATCATATTTTCCGAAATTACCAGAAATCATGATTTCCTCTAGCAGGAACCGTCCCCGTCTTTCATCCATGGGCACAATCATCTGCTCCTGTTTAAGCCCGAACACCTCATGAAGAACGTACATCACCGCTGCAGCCACATGATAGAGTCCGAACCGCCTCAACAATCGTTCATCATTCATCTTTTCTTCTTCCGAGAGCCCTTGCATCAACAAGTAATAGTAGTCTAACAACTGGCGTAGCCCGATACCCTCTTGAATAACATGGTTCGAGATATGCGCCATCTGAAATATACGATTGAATGCTAATGTTGGTACACTTATTTCTTCCGACGGACTCTTCAGCACAATTCTGTGCGTCATCTGTTCAAGGGCATTCTGACGGAACCAACGCTGTAGTCGTCCATTACATATCAGGTTGTTAATATAGGCTGGACGATAATGAATCTCTATCTCCACACCTTTATATTTTCCAAAGTCCACATGGTGGTAACATGCCTTTGTTTTGGGGAATTTTCGTCTTGCAAATTCTATAATTTTCTTAATATCTCCATACAACCAAATATCAATATCTCCTGGTGTCCTGGTTTCTGGCTCTGGGTACATCCGAGCATTACCCTGTCCCTTCAGGATACAGTTATCGTAGCCTACATTGAGGAATTTTGTAGATACCGCTACCGCAACCTGGTCTAAAATAGCATTACGTTGAGCTATCTTTTCTGCCAAAGCAAAACAAGATAGTTTTATCATCTTTGGTGGCAACAGTTCTACAGGCAACCTACTTATACCAGCATATACAATCCCTAATAAGGATTGCTTCATTGCCATCTCATATATCGTCTGCCATTCTTCATCAGACAAATGCCGCATCTTATCCGATGCTCCAATAGAATAACGGAGTAATTCAAAGAACTTCTTTTCCATACCCCTAATTCTTCATTGACTCATAGATCTCACAAACCTGCTGTGCAATCACGTCCCAATTATATTTATTCATGTCGTAATCAACCCGTTGCAATGGTTTATTTATAACAGCCTCCAATTTTGCTGCAAGGCTCTTAACATCCCCCACTTCATGATAACACGCCGCAGGCAGCCCTACTTCAAGGTTGGCAGGAATGGCCGAAGTGATGACAGGCAATCTATAGCTCATCGCTTCAAGTAGTGCAATAGGCAGCCCCTCGTGCGATGATGGCAATGAATAGCAAAGCGCATTCGTCAATAGCGAGTGTAGCTTCCTGCCACGTATAAATCCCGTCAGCACTACCCCACTCTCGCGCGCCTTTTGCTTCAAACTCCTTGAATAGTCGTCTTCAAAATCCGTGTCACCCGCCAGCACCAGTTTCACATCTCTTCCATCTACCATCTTACTTCTTACCTGAACATAAGCATCGACAAGATCATGCAGATGCTTTTCTGGCACAAAACGGCACATACCCAGAATATACTTTCCTTTCTCGATGCCCAGTTCCTCAAAATACTCTGGATAGTCACATATTTCTGGTTCAGGCACTCCATTATATATAAGGTGTACATTCTTTGTCCGTCCGCACCGCTCTGCTATCAGGTTCTTGATGACATTGCTTATGACAATCACATGGTCAGCAAACTTACATCCCATACTCTCACCCAACTTCAGCATCGTTTTCGCTGCAAAGCCCCACTTGTCACGATCATAATCTGGCCCATGGTGCGTAAACACAACCTTCAACCCTAACAGTTTCGCGTATGGCACCAGTAACGCAGGTCCAATGGCATTGATGTGAAGAACATCTGCCCCCAACTTCTTTGCCTTATTGATAGCACGAAATGTATGGATGATAGCCTCAAACGATTTCTTCTTAGGCGTTTCAATATCAACAAGTCGAACGCCTTTCCATTCCGTCAGGTCATCATGCACATAACTTTTCCTGCGTATCACCGACACGTCATGTCCCTGAGATGCAATCCTTGGAAACAGCTCCTCGCAATGTGTCTCCACACCGCCCATGATATTCGGTATCCCCCGAGTTCCTGTAACTACAATCTTCATCAAGTCGTCATCTTCTATTTTCCAATCGTTAGCCCTCACCCCTCACTCAAATCATCGGAGCACCCTTTGTAGAAAGGAGCTGAGGATGCGTGAGGGGTTTATTCAGCCCTTCACTCACCCCTCACTGACCCCTCACTCAACGCAAAAGAAGCTAACGGACAGTCTGCTTCTTGTTCGTTGGCAGTCCGCAGGGAGCGAACTCTAATTCCGTAGGCAGCGAACTCGCAGTCCGTGCCCGTCGGACTGATGGTTTGTATTAATAGCATCGATTGGCAAAATTAAATGAAATCTGTCTGTTGGATAAATAGAGAACCCCTGATCCCTGGCAATAAAAGTGAGGGGTGAGTGAAGGGTGAGTGAGGGGTCAACGCCACCCCTCACTCGCCCTTAAGTCCTGTCTGCAAAGGCATTCCCAGCGCTTTGAGTGAGGGGTGAGGGGTAAATCACAGTTATGGAGTTACACTGATAATCCTCGGAATTACTTAATCTCGATGTCTCTGTCCGTCTCAGCCTTTGTGGCCTCATAACCTTGAGAAGCCACATCTGCATTCACGATATCCTCACCACGTTTGCCCTTCAGCGCTTCTTTTGAATCATCTGAAAGGCCATTATTGATGACAGCATTCACATCACAAGTCGAAAGCTTATCCAGATCCTCCTTTGTCACCTTCCCATCACGATACTCGCAACAGATAGGCAGCTCATACATAGAGTACTTCAACCCTACCATTGACTTCAGTTTATGAGCAGCTACCCAAGGAATAACCCTGCCAATATACTTATGCATAGCGGGACTTACAGAACCAATCATCCAGCAATCCCTATCACAGCAACGAACCTTCTTACGCACCCTTTCTGCCTCTGGCGAGTTCCACAGTTCATCCCAGGTCTGGCGATTCAGATTACCCATCACTTCCTTATCCTTCGTGCCATTACAAGGCATCACATCCCCGTATGGGTCGATAAAGAACGTATCAAAGCTCATATCGCAGGGCAACAAGCGTTTCTGACCATAGATATAGTTAATCAAACCATGATTAAAGTAGGCTCTGAACCACTTTTTAGGCGAATTGCTTTTCAATAACTCATTCACCAAGTTCTCAAAGTTCTTGGCCACCATTGGACGATCCTTAATGATATTCTTTGCCTCTACAAAATAAAATGAGTTATGAAGCGATGCTGTCGCGAACTCCATACCCATCTCATCAGAAATCTTATAAAGAGGGACCAGATCTGGCGCATTCTTATCCTGCACCGTCATACCAAAGCCGACATCCTTCATACCCATCTCACGCAGTTTCTTCAATGTAGTATAACCACGCTGATAACCATCGTTCAGACCACGTATCTCGTTATTGGTCTTTTCCAGCCCCTCAATCGAAATTCGTATTCCTATCTGCGGGAACTCCTTACAAAGGTCGATAATACGATCCGTAAAGAATCCATTTGTTGAAATAACAATACGGTCGCTCAACTTATACAGTTCACGAACCACATCCTTCAAATCCGTACGGATAAACGGCTCACCACCCGTGATGTTTGTAAAATACATCTTAGGCAGTTTTTTTATCGTCTCTATCGAGATTTCTTCCTCTGCCTTCGAAGGGGCCTTATAACGATTACACATAGAACAACGCGCATTGCAACGATAAGTTACAATCACCGTTCCATTCAGTTTCTTTTCTGCCATATTACTTATGAATACTTACTAACACTATTAAATAAAGACATCAACTTCCGATAATGAACCTCAGGAGAGTAATTATCAACAACAACTTGGTATGCATGTTCGCCCATAGTTTTTGCTTTTTCCGGTTTTTCTACCAGCATTCCAACCTTACTTCTTAAATCATCAGCATCAGCATATTTAAAAGTCAAGCCTGTTTCTCCATCATGTACCAATTCGGGGAGTGAACCAAAATCAGTAGCAATTACTGCTTTTTTGTAGGCAAAACTCTCCAGAATAACATTAGGAAAGTTATCATACCATTCTGATGGGACTACTGTACATAGACAAGACTTCAAATATGGAACTATTTCTTCAAACGATTTTCTTCCAAGAAACTCAATGTGATGTCGTTTTCCATCAAGATATTCTTTCAATTCATCTTCATAGCCATCATTTGAGAAACCAATAATCTTTAGTTCATAGTCTGTTCCAACAAATGCCTTAATCAAGGTCATTAATCCTTTCTGCTTCTCTATCCTTCCGACAAACAGCACAAACGGCTTATACACAACCTGCGGGTTCTGTTCTTTCAAATTAAAAAAAGTTGGGATATGGTATAGTTTTTCCTTTGGCACTCCATACTCAACAAACTTTTCAATAGTAAACGTTGATGGCACTACGAAAGCATCTATCTTCTTAGTTACTCCTGTCATATCGTGAAGCCACTTAGCTGCCATCTTAATTCCAGAATAAACTTTTGAGTTCAGCACGCATTTGTTCTTAACACAACTCCAACGTTTCCCCTTCAAACAATCCTCACAGACCCCAGTTTTATCATTATAAAACAAAGCATTGGGGCACATATACTGAAAGTCAGAAATACGATGTACCACTGGCACGTGCCTCTTACGAGCAGCATCTATGATACTTGGCGAAATCTTGTTATGGAAATGCATGATATAAACCAAGTCTGGTTTCATATCATCAAGCAACAATTCAAACTTCTGTTTAGCTTCAAACGAATAGAACATTCTCGTAAATGACTTCAACACCACTCTTAGGCTTTTCTTCTTAGTTTGAGCAAAGTATACTTCGTCATCAACGATATCCAAGAAATATTTCTCGTACTCGCCTGCTGGCAAATTCCTAGAACCTTTAATGGAAAAGGGTATCACCTCATGACCATTCCGTTCCAAGATCTCCTTTATATTGAAATAATAGCGTTCTGGACCGCCACTGATAAAATAGCGATAGTTGACTAATACTATTTTCATAAATATTTCTTTTTCAGTCTTGCAATTCTTTTATTTATCTTTCTCTCGTCTTCTATGATAAAGCGCGTTGTCATGTCATTTGTCATCTCACGATATTTAAAAATAGCTTCATTTGTGGCAACTTTCAATGATTTAAAAACTCCTTTTTCCTTAGGAATTCTAACGACATCAGCAGTACCGACATAGTTACTCAGAATAAAATCACCCCGCTTGATATAGCATACATTCCCCTGCCAAATATTCGATTTGTATTGAATGGGGGTTATACCCCCCACATAATAATTACCTCCAACAAATGTGTTATTTCGGATAATCATACCTTTATAGCCCTTCAAGCTATTACCTAACACATGGCAATATTTAAAACGAGTAGGATATCCAAAACCACCAGTTTTCCCACTATTAAGCACTATATTGTCTTCAAACACACAATTCTGGTAAACCACATTATCATCGTTATTCAAGAAATCCTCCCATCCCTGACAGCAATCATATATAACATTCTTTCTTATAGCAATATTACGAGGAGTAGCCTGACCACATCTTCCGCCTTGAATAGTTACACCACAATCATAACAGCGCGAGATTTTACATTGTTCAACTACACATTCTTCTATATTCTCCGATACATAGAATTCGATCCCATTCCCTAATGACACAAAATACTGATAACCAACTTGTGTCATTCCGCCGATAGCATCAATTTCGCAATTTCTTATCGTACTGTGAGTATTTGCAGCTATTCCATGACATCCGAAACCCTCTATCCTAATATTCTCTATGGTAGAACGCCTCATATTAACTCCAGATGCGCCAATGGAGAACTCTATATGTAGACTATTCGGATCACGATTAAGATACATATATAAAGAAGCAAAGTCTTTAGGCTGTGTACGTTCCTTCTCAAAATGTTCTGACTGCCATAAGTCCCAGTCTTCTTTCAATTGCTCTTTCTTTTGTACTTTTCTTCCATGTATACTGTCAATATCATATTCATGAATGCATCCAATATTATTTAGGAGCGATGATTCTCCCACTCTGAATCCTTCAAAGCCAATATCATTTAAGCTGATTTTCCATATATTATTACCAGCCCTCTGCCATCTAGCAGTCTTTACCCGCTTATATCCTGAAAGTACTGGCTTTTTTCCCTGACCATAGCAAGAAAGATAATTCCCATTTAACGACACATGTTCATAAAACACATCACCGCTTTTCAACATAATAGTGTCAGCCAAGCCTATTGCCGTTTTTATGCTCTTGATAGGAGTATTAACCGTCAGCCCATTATTCCTATCATCTCCCATGGATGATGACACATATACGACAGAAGACTTTGCCGTAATAGAACACAGTAGAAGTAATATAAGGGAAACGGCTTTAACTGTTCTCATTTCAATTATCTAATGGTAATTCCAACCACTCACCTATCTTATAGTCCCACTCTTCTGGTTCAAATGGAACATTGCCAGAAAAGTGGAAAAAGGTCAGTTCGCCAAAATAAATTTGGCCGTTAATATCGTATAGATCTACTCGCACATGAGGGAAGTCCTGAGACAATTTTCTCGACAGTTCTTTCATTTTTTCAAAGCCAACAGGTTTTCTAATCTCTTTAGTTGCTAATGGATGACCTTGCTTAAATGGCAAATGATTCCATTCCATATCAAAGAAATCAAAACGTGTATCAAAAGGACGATCTGTAGCCACAAACAACATCTTGGGCATCCCATTAAAACAAAAGAATTTATAATCCTTTAACTCCGTACCAGACTCATCCACCATAAACTGTTCTGCAATGATACGAGGCTTAATACCTTTATAAGGATATTCTCTATGTTCATAGAAATAATTATGTTTCAAGCTTTTGCATATCTTTTTCTTTGCCTTTCGCAACGTCTTGTTGCTTTTGTCCTTGCATACAGCAACGCCACCAGAGTCATGGGTAGTCTTCAGTACAAATTTGTCAGGCAGTTTGTCAAAGTCGATTTCGTCCCAGGATTCCCAAATGCCAAGCGTTGGAATAATATGTTCATCACCAATAATAGTTCGAACGTATTCCTTCGCATCGTACTTATCTACTTTTCGCGAATATTCTGGATGAATATCGTTCAGTTTCAACCACTGAAGTTTTTCATTATATGTAACTGGGGCCTCCAGATTGGGAAATTTTCCCATACCAGAGAAATATTCCCAGCGAACAAATGTCTCATCACTCATAAAACGCGAGAACAAACGTCTCAGAATAACGCCAAATGCCCAGTATGGATTTGTAAATGCCTTAAAAATCTTATTCATCCGATTTCTTCAATTATCTTCTTGTATTCTCCTAAATACACCTTGGCTGTGTTTTTAACATTATAACACTCATATACCCTATTAAAGGCCGATTCAATCTTATGCTTTTCATCCTGCCCTCTATAAAACAACTCTATTTTATTAGCACAATCCAGCTCATCTCCATTATTAAAGAAGTAACCATAAGTTCCATTTTCAATAATCTCCAAAGGTCCCTGATTTTGTGAGACTAATACTGGAATTTTTGCTGCCATCGCTTCTGTAACTGTCAACCCAAAGCCTTCAAAAACAGAAGGCTGTACTAACAAGTTATATTCATGTAAATGCTCATAAATAAACTGTTGACTCTTCTCTCCTAAAAACTTTACACAGTCACCTAATCCCAACTCATCTCTTAATTGCAGGAGATAGTCTTTAGAAGGACCATCGCCTATCATATCAGCATAGACATCCAATCCACGTTTTCTTAAAATAGAAAATGCTTTTAATAATATATGCTGCCCTTTTTTAGTGTGATCAAGTCGACTTATTTGAACTACAACGAAACGTGAGTTATTGAAGACCTCATGGTTTATTTTTTCTGGCTGAATTCCATTAGTTACTAAAACCGCATTCAAACCAAGTTTATTGTAGATATCTTCTTTTACATACATTGAAATTGCAAAAATCCTTCTACACTCTTTTAGGCCTTTAATGATACTCTCATTACAAACATCATGCATTGTTGTACAAGTCCGACGTCGAAGAGAAGGTAAGAAAATGTACTTAATCAATGGTGGACGATGGATGTGAATGATATCTGGAGACTGCCGTTTCAGCAAATAATTCAGTCGAATAAAAGGATATGGATTTTTTGAACCGACACTCCGCTTCAAACATACAAATTCTATTGAATCATCCAATGCCTTAACCAGACTTTCTTCAACTATATTGTTTATCGCTATGATATGGATTTTATGTCCAAGCCTTGCTTGATTATTGGCAATATTGACTAACATGGTCTCAATTCCGCCAAGTCCCAGCCCCCATACGACATGTATAACTTTCATACGTAAACCTTAAAGCATCGCTACAGATTGTATACTTTTTCGATAGCTTTTCTTAAAGCAGTAATATATCCTTTCCCATATTTTAAATCGGGTTCCATATAATTACCTTCACCCCATTCATTCCATGATTTCAAGAACACCAATTGATTCTTTTTCTGCTTCACAATATTCAGCACCCTTACTGCATGTTGATAGAATAATGATGGATCAGGATCGGTGATAGCGTATGCCATTTCTTTACTACGAGGAGAATGGTCCCAGTTAGGAATCAATGCTGGTGCAAAATCCTCACGACTGTCGATATCTTCTACCGTGAAATAATCCATACTCGTTTTATAGCTAATGGCGATATGGATACTTCTTATCCTTGAATATAACCTGATAAAAATTTTCTTAAATATATTCTTATTCTTTTTATATCCATCCATTATACGTTCACAAGTAACCATATTAAAGCCACGGCTTATCAGATCCTCATATGACTCCCCACTCAAAATGCGCGACACAAAATAAATACCATCGAATCCGTGCTTTTTGGCCAAATCATTCCAATATGGAATAAAATCTGGAGGAAGATTATGAGGTTTATAAATCAGAAAGACAGGTTTGTTGTCAATCTTTATATATCGTGGGTCTTTAAATGCTTTTAATGCATATTCAAAATGCTGGAGATAATCCTTCTCACCACCATAAACTTGCTCCATCAACAGAACATCATTTTTACTATTTTTATTCCATTGTTTAGCCTTCCAAGATTCATTAGCCCATCCAAAACAAAATGGAAAATTCGGTTTCCCAGAGGCAATCACATCATCTATAATTTCATTCATGAGTTGCCTACCATTACCAAACCAATAGTGCCAATAACAAAATCCATAGATACCAGCTTCACATGCCAATTCAACTTGATGCTGACGCACTTCTGGCAATCTCAAATCATAATAACCTAGGTCTTTGGGAACCTTCGGTTGATAATGCCCCCTAAAAAGAGGTTTTGCATTTCCAACATTTGTCCATTCAGTAAAACCTTTACCCCACCACTTATCATTTTCAGGAAATGGATGATACTGTGGTAAATAATAAGCAATTATTAATGGTCTATTCATAATTTGTATCTGTATTTTCTAAACAATCAATACTATCTGCCAATTCTTCTTGCCCATTAAGCTGTTCAAAGCCCTGCTCTCCTATTAATTTATCATAATAGAGAAGAATATAAAAAAACATGAAATACTTCATATATCCAAACTCACCAGTTATACAACTATAAAAGAAATAGAAAGAGAGCAACATCAATACAAATGCATAATTCTGACCAAGATTTAACTTGGCTACAATACACATATATACTATAAACCCAATCCAGATGAGTACTCCGAGTAGACCACCGTCACATAATACGACATAAACCAAACTTTCAAAAGCGAGCAAAATAGGATGATCACCATATTCGCTAATATAAAACTTATGCCAACCATATCCCTTACCCAACAAAGGACTATCCATAAATTCATCCAGACAACCAGCATATTGCATTAGTCTCATTTCTAATGACGATCCAGAAACATCATCATTTGAGCCTCCAAAAATAGAACCTATATAGGTCGACAAAAAGGGTATTTGCATGATTAAATATATCCCAAATAGCATAAACAACATACTACGAAGGGACAATTTAAGCTTTCTTACAAAGAAAAGATAAACTATTGCGACAACAAATAAAGCTGCCAAAGCACTTCTTACACCACATAAAACAATCATTACAACTAATATCGTTGAGATGACATAAAACCTCCTGTCACGCTGATAATTTGAGACTGACAACCAGTATGTCAATGAAAGACCCATAAAAAGTCCAAAAGTCATTGGATGTATAAAGACAGAAGATATACGACCAAAAAGCCTGCCATCACCAGCATCAGTATATTCTTGCAAATCTTGAGCATTATCCAATCCTATAGACTCCATCAAAAAATACAAATAAGGATTAGAGCCAGGTGTTAACGTTAAAAAAAGGCCATATATTGCAACAATTAAAATGCAAATCAATATAACTTTACGGAAAAGTAAAAAAGACGAGCCATCAGTTTTCATTTCCCACCACATTATTATGGGGAGTGTCATGACTGTAAAAAAATCATTATAAAAGAAATTAACCTGAACGCCTTTGGGCGTAAGACTCTGAAATGGTATCAAACAAAAAAAGAGTAAAAAATAAAGTAACAATGGTTTAAATGGAGTAATATCACTTAAATGAAGTTCATGTTTTCTAAACTTTGCAAACAAATAAAAAATGAAGACCACCACATACAGAATTGTTGGGTTATAAAAAGGCATTAGAATAACATATGGAATAAACAAGGCAATACCTTTCTGCTCATTTATTAACATCAAAAGCAGGATAACAAATATCCATCCATATATAAGCAATGTAACCATCTCTATTACATGTTTATTAAAGCGACTTAATAACTTTTGCTGGTACACCAGCTACAATACAATTAGAAGGAATATTTTTAGTTACTACTGCATTTGCAGCTACAATTACATTATCACCAATATGTACGCCAGACAATATAGACGCCTTATCACCTATCCACACATTATCTCCAATGACGACTTCACCTTTTGAAGTTAATTGTCTTTTCCATGGATATACTTTTGCCTCTTCAAAACTAAGTCCACCATGACTATTATCTGATATAATAACATATCTACCTGTTAGCAAACCGTTGCCTATTACTATCTTATTACATGCAGTCAAATGATTATATTCACCTAAATGACAATAATTACCTATTTGAATTGACGGAATATGTTCATCTCCATACATATCACTCTCCCAACATCCCAGAATACAATGCCCTTCCAAACTTGTATGGTGCCCTATCGTTATTCGCCTTAATCCTTTCCCTTGAAGACTACAAGGTTTCGCAATTACTGTTTTTTCTCCTATATCATCTATACTATTTCCAATCCACAAAGTATAAATAGTGTTTAATTTTTCATGTACCCATTTATTAACTCCATACGAATATATATAACTAACAGACCTTATTAGAATTAACAAAAAGTATCTTAAAGAATTCTTTAACATTGTAACATTTTTTAATCTATTTATACTTCATATATGTCATTAAAAATCTGTCAACAAAAGTTTCTTCAGATGTTAGAGATAATGCTATTTGTCGACATTTATCTCTCATTTGGATGTAATCCATACTCTCCATTCGGAAAATATGTTCAATCCCATTAGCAAAATCCTCAACATTACGAAGTTCAGCACAATAACCAGTTCCCCTATCTTTTATAACATCAAGTGCTGTACCCATCTCAAATGCGACAACTGGAGTACCACAAGACAACGATTGATTTACCATCGAAGGACCAGCATCATTTACAGTAGGACTAAGATAGACATTCGACATGGAATAAATCGAAGGTAATTCTGACAGGCTAACATATCCGAGGTACTTATAATCAAATTTTAGCAAGTCTTGAATCTCTTCAATATCGCGACCAGCAACTACCAAAAGGATTTTATTCCTTTCTGATACTGTCAGGCGATTATGAAAAATATTAAGTGCATCCAAAAGAAAAGAAATACCCTTACGCTTGTCATTCAGGCCTTGACATCCAAAGAAAATAACAAATTCTTTCTCTTTTTGTACGTTATACTGTCTCCTGCAAGTAGCCATATCCAACGGTTGAAAAGCATTATTGTCCATCAAGGGATACGCTACTTCCAAACGGTTATAATCTTTTAGAAGATATGATTTTCGGTAGAAAGTGTTCATGTAGCTATTCCCATAAACAACAGGCTTTACCTTTTCATAAATCTTCTGTCTATATTTAACATTCCAACTAGTAAAGTCATGGTCTTTATGTGATTTGATCCCTGGACAACAGCCACACCCAGTCTTGTAACGCTGGCAATCACCAGTAAAATGACATCCTCCTGCCATCGGAGAATAGTCAACACACCTAAACTGGAATTGACATCTCAGTTTGTCATATAAAGCATTGATAGTTGCAAAACTCAACAATCCTTGCCAGAAAAGAATGTAGACTACATCATATTCTTTTTTAATCTTTTCTATAACTTTTTCTACCGGAACTTCTGGTAATATCTCATTCTTATAGAAAAAGAAGTATGTAGGTTCTTGACAAACCAACGAATCAAGATGGAACGTTTTTTTAATCTTTTTCTCAACTTTTGCGATAAAAGTTTCTATCCGATTTGGATGCCTTCCATAAACACTAATAAACTCAGGATGTTCTATGACAGGGTACTTGGTCAAGAAATCGACCTCTAAACCTCCCCTCTTAAGAGCATTATAATGTTGTAAGCCGACTATTCCAGGCCCGATATATGGGTCAACGGAAGAGATGACTAAAACTCTTGGCAGTTTATTATCCATTATAAAAATTATTAATCAAGGAAATAACCAACTCTACATCTTCATCCTGCAAATCAAAATACATTGGAAGACGCACAAGTTTATCTGCAAACTTGTCGCAGTTTGGCAAATAAACTTCTTTGCCACCATGAGTGACATAGTACTCACTCTTATGCAAACTGAGATAATGGAATACCGCCAACACATCATGCTGTTTTAAAAAATTGATTAGAGCCGTTCGTTCATCAAGTGATCGACACACCATATAGAACATATGACCATTATTGGTAGCATAGTCAGGTATGTTTGGCATACTTACATAGCCTTTGTCTGCAAGGTTCTTTAATCCTTCATAATACATATTCCAAATATGCTTTCTGCGACTTTGAATCATCTCCAGATTTTCAAGCTGTGCCCAAAGAAAAGCACTATTTATCTCTGAAGGAAGGAAACTAGAGCCAGTATCTACCCAACCGTATTTATTAACCATACCACGGAAAAACTCTGCACGATTGGTACCCTTCTCCCAAATAATTTCAGCACGACGAACAAAACGCTCATCATTCACACAAAGTAATCCGCCTTCACCGCCAGCAGTAACGTTCTTCGTCTCATGGAAAGAGAAGCATCCGAAATGACCAATTCCTCCAAGAGGCTTACCTTTATAATAAGAATCTATGGCCTGTGCAGCATCTTCTACCACAAAAAGATTGTGTCGATTGGCAATGTCCATAATCTTATCCATGTCACAAGCGACACCAGCATAATGAACAGGCACAATCACCTTGGTCTTGTCTGTAACAAGTGCCTCTAACTTATCAGCATCAATATTGGGATTGTCTGCATAACTGTCTGCAAATACTATTTTCGCGCCCTGGCGGACAAAAGCAAGAGCTGATGAAACGAACGTATAACTAGGCACAATTACTTCATCACCTGGCTTAACATCACAAAGGATTGCCGCCATCTCTAAAGCGTCTGTTCCTGAAGTTGTCATAATGGCCTTTTTGAAGCCATATTTCTTTTCGAAGAACTGTTGGCATTTTTTGGTAAACACTCCATTTCCAGACAACTTACCTGTGTAAACTGCCTGATACATATAATGCGCCTCCTTGCCCGTCAAAAAAGGGCGATTAAAATCTATCTTCATATTTATCATTAAATTTGTTCTACTAAATCCCTGCCCCATAGTCTTCCAAACCGCTGGAGTAGCATCTCATTCTTAAAATCCTCTAAATACGCAATATAGTCGTATTGGGGCATATATCCAAGGTACTTTTTAACCTTACTCATGTCAAAGACATACTCAACAGCATCTGGTTTTGTCGGATCATAGGATATTTCAGATGGAGCATCCTTTGGAGAGAAGATTTCTACAATGCCACGTACTTGCTCCTCCATTGTGGTACCTATACCTGTTCCCACATTATAAGTTCCATTTGGTGCATCCACTGTAGAAATACACTTTTCAATAATCTGCGAACAGTCTTTCACGTAGACAATATCACGTACCTTTTCAGGATTCCCCCAAATACTTAGAGGTTCTCCGTGAATGGCTTTATGAATCATTAGCCTGTACCCTTGCCATCTCTTTTCCCCATCGACATAATAATAGGGATTAGGATGATAAAGGTATATATTGGGAAATCTCAATACAAAGTACTTAAATCCGTACTTTGCAGAATAATGCTCTAAAAGCGATACTGCAGCGTTCTTTGTAATAGAATAGACACTATGGTCATTATTCAATGGGAAACTGGTTGGCGCATCAGAGCTGATAGGTTCTGGAGTTCCACACAAACGGGCTACATCAGAGATTGATTGTGAGTAAATGACCCTATTCACCTTTACCTTTGCGCAATATTCAAGAATATTCAGTGCACCTGTCATATTGATATCAATATATCGCTGAGGGGCATAACCCTCCATGCGGGCAGGTAGCATTCCAGCTAAATTGACAACTGCATAGATGTCCTGATAAGGCAATTTATCAAAGTCTGACTTATTACGGACATCTACAGAATAATACGTTATGCCATAATCTGCAAAGAATCCATTATCCGAAACTCTGCTACCAACTGCAATAACGTTGTAAGAATGTTCTTTTAAATATAAGCATGTATATGCTCCGACTGTCCCCGTCGCTCCAAACACAACTACATCGTTCATAACTCAGCCTACATTGATTTAAACACTAAACTTTGAGGAACTTTTATAAATTAAAAAACCACTTCTGTCGCCACTACATTCTATATGGCGGAGTTCTGAATCCGTTATTTCCGCTTCAACAATCTCTGGGTAATCTTTCCAATTCTCAATAACAGACTTTAATCCTTTTGTCTCTTCCGACAAGAAATATACTCCAGAGTAGTTCTGCTCTGTAATTTGGGGTAGATTGAACTCACCCAATGCCACTTCTATAACCCCTTTTAGAAAATCGTAACCTGTAGACAGACGCACTAAATTGGAACCAATGAAATCGCCTCCCATACGAGCGCCAATCTCTATAACGCGAATGTCACCATCTTCAGTTATTTTGAGTTCTGAATGACTTGCGCCATATTGAATATGAAGTGCATCTAGTGCATTTAATACTATCTCCCTTACACGATTTTTAATATTTTCTGGAAGAGATGAAGGTTGATGATGCTCCAATTCAACAAAAAATGGTGCACCTGTTGTCACCTTGTCTGTTATCTGTAGAATGTAATGATTACCCTCATTTGAGATAGACTCTACACTTATTTCTCTGCCAGTCACAAATTCTTCGATAATTGCTTTATGCTCAAACGATTCGTTTTGTGCTCTTAAAATGGCCTCCTCAAGTTGAACGGGATCTAAAACTTTCTCAACACCTCTACTTCCTGAACGATCCGTTGGTTTTACTATTAGTGGGAATTTGAAACCAACAATCTGATAGTGAGCTAAGTCTTCTACCAAAGCGAACTTTGGCGAAGGGACGTCATTATCCAAGAAGCACTGACGCATCTTATATTTATTCGTGGTAACCTCAGAATACTCATCGGGATTGGAACGCAGTCCCATTCGAGATGCCACATAATTCACTGTTACAACAGCTGTGTCGGATGCAATTGTCGTAATGCCATCAATTCCAATCTCCTGACACTTCTTCAAAATCTCATCTTTCTCAATAATAGAAATTGGGTAGAAGAAGTCCGCCACATCTGCACAAACAGCGCCATCACGCCAAGAGAAACAATGGGTTTCAATACCCATCTCCTTGGATTTTTTCACTATTGGCAATTGAAGATAACTGCCACCTATAATTGCGAGTTTCTTTTTCATTTAAAATCGTTTTTTGATAGCACCTTTCACCATTAACATCGCCTTTTCACGCATAGACTTTTCCATGAATACGTAGCTGGAGAGTATGACAGAAACAAAAACAGCTACAAATACACATGCGGATAAGAATATAGATGAAGTGCCTATCAGCTTATAGAACAAATACGAAAGGGAAACGGATAACAGTGTCACCTTTGCACATGTTAAGAAACATGGCACAAAGTCTGAATAGCTATATCCTTTTTCATCATGGACTAACAGATATGGCTTAACAAAAAAGCCAAACAATGCAAGAACAATTAATCCAAGATACTGCATCCACATAACATCACCTCCAAGTTTATAAATAACATATAGGAGAAGGAACAACCCTGGACCTGATAACGATGCTAATATAGAATTGGTCTTAATCTTGCCCTCTGCCATCATAGGTATGTAAAATGCCGCATCAAAAGTACTTAATATACGCTGAGCAATGATATACTGAGTAAATATAACAGCATAAGGAGGAACATCTACTAGCCATATATCCATAATCGTATCCATTACAAAAATTGTAGGAAGACCTAGCAAAAGGACTAAATCAAACACCAACACAGTAGTGCTCATTGTCAATCGCTTGGACTCTTCATACTCGCCCGCAGCATAAAGCTTGATTATCTGAGGGTTGATGGCATTGCGGAAGTTGAAGATAAACTGCATCATCGCTCCGGCTACATGATTTCCTATGGTTTGTGCTGCAACTACAAACGGCTGAAAAAACAAATTAAGAAGTATAATATAACCTTGAAGCTTCAATGTCTCTGACAGATTAGCCAACACATTCCATCCAGAAAAACTAAGCAAGGATTTCAAAATACTCTTGTCATACAACAACTTCAATCGTGATTCTAAATAATGCCGATGACAATATGCCCAGAAACACAAAGCAACAAGAAACTGGACAATAGCAATTAGAACGGCGTACAGAATTAATTTATCTGTTTCAGAAACAACCAATGCATAAATAATCCCCAGTTTTGCTACAGCCTCAAATATTCCCACATATGCATACACTCCCATATCCTCATGCGCCAAAATGAGAGAAGTATAAGGCACCTGTAGCATACCAATTAATGACGCTACAATTGATATTTGGAAAACAATCAAAGCTGCATCGAAACGCGAGGGATCAACGACCAATTTGTTACAAATATACCACACCCCACCAGTTTCTAACAGGATAATAAAAAGTATGCCTAAAGCCAAATGAGCATAAAATGTTGTATTAAATGTCAAGCTCAATTTATTACCCTCTTTTCGTCCTAGCTCGTAAGTTAGAAAACGAGAAGTCCCGATACTCAGAGTACCGTTCAAAAAAGACAACATACCAACAATACCGCCTACCACATTGTACAAGCTGTAGTCGTCAACACCTAACTTGTCCAATACCACACGGGCAGAATAAAGCGATACGCCCATTACAAAAAGCATACGGACGTATAGAAACAAAGTATTTTTGGCTATTCGCTTATTATCTGACATTTTCTATTCAACAACTGTATTCGTCGCAATATTTTGTTCTGAAAACATAATTTCAAGAACTTTTCCTATAGATTTCATTCGTCTTTCTCTCGCCATCATCGTTTCACTCTCGTTCTACCCTCGCACTACCCATACTCATTGAGTAAGCCTAGAGTATGCCTGCAAGCAGCCTAGAAGCAGCTTAGAAGCAGCTTAGAGTATGGCTATAGTAAACTAAAAGGTGTATCAAAGTCCTTAAGAAGAGGGTGCCTGGTATCTTTCTCTGAAAGAATAGCCTTGTCTGTTGGAATCTGCCAGTCTATTCCGAGACTATCGTCAAGGATGCTGATACCTCCATCAGCCTCAGGATGATAGAATTCATCACACTTATACTGGAATACGGCTGTTTCTGAGAGTACAGCAAAACCATGAGCAAAGCCCTTGGAAATAAAGAACTGGAGACCGATGTAAGATGGAAGAGGTCTGATGGAAGATGTAGCCACTTCGCCCAATTCTTTTGCGAAACGCTCTCCCTCTTCATCATGAGCACATAACAGACATGAAACATGCTGGCCATAGGTTGGACTGCCTTTACGGATATCTACAGCGACATCAAGAACTGCACCCTTGACGCAACGAACCAGTTTGCTCTGCGTAAAAGGTGGACGCTGAAAATGCAAGCCTCGCATCACTCCATAAGAGGACATCGACTCATTATCTTGAACAAAAGTAATCTTTTGTCCAATCATCGGTGTCGCTTTCTCATCAAACTCTCGCTGCGAAAATGACTCAAAGAAATAACCACGCGAATCCTTGAAAACTCGCGGTTCTATAATCAACAGACCATCAATATTTGTTTTTATTACTTCCATTTTCAAAAACAAACACGAATTATACGAATTAAACGAATATCAAAAATTACTTCACCCACCTCTCAATTTGGCAATCATGCCTCTTTGTGTCCCTGTCGTAGTTGATACCCACAAGGAGTATATCACCAGTGTATTCGGCAACCTTTTGCGGATAGTTACGATTCTTTATCTGGGTGATGGCAGCCTGCGCATCTTTATTGTATTTCAGTTCAATAACAAGTGCTGGTGAACTGACATTTTTCCTGGGGATAAGCACCAAATCTGCATAACCTTTACCACTGGCATACTCGCGGTGCATCACATAGTCGTTCTTTGCATAATAATACGCAAGACCCAAGACACAAGCGAGTGAGTTCTCATCATTGTAACTTAAGATACTCGTATTTTCATCATGTGCGACATCCAAACCAGAAGCAACAGCATCTGCATCTCCTGCCAAAGTAGCCTGTAGTAACGCCTCTGACTTCTTGATAGCAATGATTAAATTGGTCCAATTGGTACGTTCCACAGCTTTCTCCATTTCGCCAGCAACTTCCTTATTAGGAATGAAGCATTTGCCTTCATTACGGTCATACGACAGATATCCAAGATGAATCAAGATTGTCAGCACATCGTCCTTACTGTGAACCACCGAAAGGTCATTCTGGAACCCCGTCGTATCCACATTACTCCGACCACCTGCCAACATATCGATAATATCGTCTTTCAGACCTTCGAAATTCATTTGTATGTATGGAACTATCGCATCGTATGCAGCTGTTTTACCCCAGTAGCTCGTACACCAATCGCTATCCAGCGCCTGCATGACACTATTAGGATTAAACATCGACTGTTCGGAACCAATCTGATAACCATCATACCACTTCTCCAAAGCATCGAAATCCATTCCATACTTTGTTGCTAACACCCGCACCTCATCCTTGGTAAAACCGAAGTATTGCGCCATACGCCGTGAATCAATAATAGAATATTCCATGAAATTATTAAGTGCCGACTGCATGTTATACTTCTTGATAGGCAAAATGCCCGTCATATATACTCCAGCGAAAGTCTGCAAGGTCGAACTGCCTTTAAACATACGACGTAGAAAATTGACGTATCCATCTAAAGCAGCTATATCTTCCCCAGCCTCTCGGTATAATGCATCCCATTCATCAATAATCATAATGAATTTCAAATCATAATGTATGGCGGTCTTTGTTAAGACTGCCATAAGATCATCTTTTGGGTCCACTATAGTTTCCGGAAAGGCAGCATAGATTTCTGCCTTTACCTCGCTCTGCAATGTTGTCACAATTTCGGTAGTCGAAATGTCATTACGTGTAATGAAGTCGGTTATATCGAGATATATAACAGGGTACTTATTCAAATGTTCCTCAAAGGACTGATCACTGGCTATCTCCAAATCAGCAAAGAGACTACGAGAGTCACAGGAATGGTCGTAATAAGCCTGCAACATCTCTGCAACCATCGTCTTTCCAAATCGACGACTGCGAGAAACACAAGTAAAGCGCTGACGCGTAAACAATGTTTTATTAACAATGCCTATAAGCCCAGACTTGTCAATATACTCGCTATTACGTGTTGAGCGGAATCCATCGTTTCCTTTATTGATATATATTCCCATAAAACATCAGTTCGTCATACACGAACTTGATTGTGTAACAAATATACGATTACAAACTCTTTAACTCTTCGAGCCAAGTAGGAGGGACAAAAGCGAGGGCCAATGCGGCTACATGATCAATCTGAACAACGACACACTGACGCTTCTTGATGCGTCGAATGGTGCCAGTACAGCCTTCGAAGTCGCCCTGCGTGATACGTACACGCTTACCGGGCTTGTCGAGGAACTGTTCGTTGTATTGCAGATAGACGAGGTTTTCGCCTTCAGTAGATGCCACACGCATAAAATTCTGCATCTGTGCATCAGGAACCGTGAGGATTCTGTCCTCAGCATCGGGCGCTTTGGTCAAATCCATCCAGTAGCGTAGGGCTTCGAAGCCTTGCTTTCGCTTCAGTTCGGTGATGACCATACGGGAAGCGTGAATGAAGATGAGGCCGTTAATAGCTGGTGTGAGTTTCTTGCGGGCATCAAGGTTGTCTTTTGTATACTCCCAATGCATGGGCAGGAAATGTTCTATGCCGCGTGCTTTCAGTGCGTCGCGTATGACCAGGACTCTGTCGCCTCTATCATAGGCTACGCGCATCGGGTACCACAGTACCTTACTCATCAGTTCGCGAAGTTGTGTCGATAGGAGGGGGACACTACCATTTGGTATGGCAGCCTCTATAGAAAGGTCCTCAAAAGTGTCGTTACGCATCATTTCTTGCACTGATATTCAGCAACATTTTAAGATTTGTATACAAAGCCGAGTGCAAAGGTACGAATAAAAAATGACACTGAAAAGAATTCAGCAACGAAAAACGCTTTTTCTACGAAAAAATTGCAAAAATGAGAGAGGGAGAAGAGGGATGATGGATGACTTCATCGTTCAATATGAAGCAACTGGGTAATTTGCTGGGGTAAGGTAGTCGGGCGATTATCGATGAAGGCATCGAGGATGCGCGACTTGCCGTGAAGGGGTATTAGGTCGTAGTCGGCGATGCTAGCTGGTATCAGAGTACTGTTACCAGCGGTCAAGACAATTGATAATTGAGAATTGACAATTGACAATTCTTTCTTTGAGAGTGTGGCGTTGCAATGAGAGGTGACAGTGGGTCGTAGACGGATTTCGCAGTCTCCCTCGATACACATGGTGATGATAAAGCTGTCGTATTTCAGGAGGTTGCGATGGAACCGGTCGTTGAATTCCAACACGCGGACACTGAAATAGGGTGAGTCGACGATGAGCACAGCCCGATTATCCAACTGGGGATAATCCGTGCGGTAGTTGCGCTCCACCTCGTAGTCGAGGGCCTGTGCCGCCAACTCGGTATGCAGTTCACGGGGCTTGCCATCCAGGCCCGGGCGGTTATAATCGTAGATGCGGTAGGTGACATCACTGGACTGCTGGACCTCAGCCAGCAGGATGCCGCCACAGATGGCATGGACACGACCTGCGGGCAGATAGAATACATCGCCCGCCTTGACGCGGTGGTCGGCCAACACTTCGGTGATGGTACCATCGGCAATACGCCGGCGATACTCCTCGGCATCGATATGCTGCTTAAAGCCCGCATAGAGATGGGCATCAGGGGTGGCCTTGATGACATACCACATCTCGGACTTACCCATCTTGCCATGTTCACGCTGTGCCATCTCGTCGTTGGGGTGCACCTGGATGCTCAGGTCGCGCTGGGCATCGATGAACTTGACGAGCAAGGGCAACTGGCCCTTGTATTTCTCGTTGACAGCATGGCCCAGGATGGCATCGGGGGATTCAGTCACGACCGATATCAGGTCGCGACCCGCAAGCGGGCCATTGCTGATGATGCTGGTGCTGGAGGGAACTGCGCTGACCTCCCACGACTCACCAATAGGGTCATCAGTTGGCGGCAAGCCCTTATAGGGCTGCAACTGATGACCGCCCCATACGACGGTATGGAGGTTGGGCCTAAACAAAAACGGGTACAAATTCATGTTTACTGTTTACAGTTTACCGTTTACTGTTTACAGTTATTACTTTGCGTAGGCGACAGAGCGGGTTTCACGGATGACGGTGATCTTCACCTGACCGGGATAGGTCATCTCGTTCTGGATCTTCGATGCAATCTGGCCAGAGAGTGCCTCGGTCTCGGCATCGTCCATCTTGTCGGCACCGACGATGACACGGAGTTCACGACCGGCCTGAATGGCGTAGGTCTTGGTGACGCCAGGATAGGACATAGCGATGGCCTCCAGGTCGTTCAGACGCTTGATATAAGCCTCGACTATCTCACGACGGGCACCAGGACGGGCACCAGAGATGGCATCACAAATCTGTACGATAGGAGCCAGGAGCGTCTGCATCTCCATTTCGTCGTGGTGGGCACCGATGGCATTGCAGATATCGGGTTTCTCCTTGTATTTCTCAGCAATCTTGGCACCATACAGGGCGTGGGGCAGTTCGCTCTCCTCGTCGGGTACCTTACCAATATCGTGCAACAAGCCAGCACGCTTAGCCTTCTTAGGATTCAGGCCCAACTCAGCAGCCATGACAGCACAGAGGTTAGCGGTCTCACGGGCATGCTGCAGGAGGTTCTGACCATAACTGGAACGGTACTTCATCTTACCGATGATACGTACCAGTTCGGGGTGCAGTCCATGAATACCCAAGTCGATAGTAGTGCGCTTACCAGTCTCGACAATCTCGTTCTCAAGCTGTTTCTTGACCTTAGCCACGACTTCCTCAATACGGGCAGGATGGATACGACCATCGGCCACCAATTGGTGGAGGGCCAAACGGCAAGTCTCACGACGGACAGGGTCGAAAGCAGAGATGACAATGGCTTCAGGGGTGTCGTCAACGACAATCTCCACACCACATGCTGCCTCGAGGGCACGGATGTTACGCCCCTCACGACCAATGACACGACCCTTGACGTCATCGTTATCGAGATGGAAGACAGAGACAGAGTTCTCGACAGCCGTCTCAGTGGCCACACGCTGGATGGTCTGAATGACAATTTTTTTCGCCTGTGCATTAGCATTGAGCTTGGCCTCATCCATAATCTCGTTGATATAGGCGGCAGCATCCGTCTTTGCCTCATCCTTGAGCGACTCCACCAAGCGTGCTTTTGCCTCATCAGCACTAAGCCCAGAGAGCTCTTCGAGCTTGGCACGCTCCTGGAGCTGCATCTTCTCGAGTTCCTCAGTCTTGAGGGTCAGCAGCTTCTTCTCGTTATCGATACGAGTCTGCTGATTATCAAGATCATTCTTACGACGTCCTAACTCCTCCTGACGCTGGTTGAGTGACATCTCACGTTGTTTCAGTTTGTTCTCACTCTGCTGGAAATGCTGGTTGCGCTGTTGCACCTCCTTCTCGAGTTCGCTCTTCTTGTTGATGAACTTCTCCTTCACCTCAAGAAGTTTTTTCTCTTTGATAACCTCAGCCTCTTTCGTGGCCGTACTAATCATCTCGTTATATTTTCCCTTCAATACATAGCGGAAAATCAGATAGCCACACAGCCCTCCAATAATGAGTGCCGCTGTGATGGCAATGATAGCAACAATAATGTTCATAAATATAATATATATAGTAAATAATGTTCTTGCTACTTGGCTTTACCGAGTACTTCCTCAATCTCGCCTGTCAAACGGGTCAGAACATTATCATAGACCGACGTGTCGTTATGCGAACACTCCTTCTGATAGAGCAAAGCAATGTCTATCAGCGTCATGAGCGCTATGGTATGGTCGCTTTTACGACCATTGTAATGCCCAGAATAGGCATTATAGCGCTCAGTGATGAGCTTGGCTGCAGCACGATAGAATTCCTCTTCCTCGCGGTTGATGACCACGTCGATTTCTTCATCGTAGACGTGCAGTCTGATATGTAGTCGGTCTTTTTTCTGTTCTGCCATAGCATGTTCTCCTTATTCCTTTTCGTCAGTGAGGATTGCAATGCATTTATTGACGTCACGTATGAGCTTAGCCAACCGATCCTTGGCGCCTGAGAGGTCGCCATCGGTAATCTCGATCATCTTAGCCATTTTTAGTGATTGGTAGTCATTCTGCTGCTGTTCCAACTTAGCACGTAGCTCCGCTATGTCCTTTTCGCTCTTTTCGATAGTGTCATACAAGTCCTCATTCTCCTTTTTCAGCTCTTGAAAACGAAGAATCAGCTGCCTGATACGGGTCTCGAAGTTCGCTATAGTCTTCTCATTAGGCGTCATGCCACTTACACTTTATTCTACAAAGGTACGACAAATATATTAAAAAGAGTTATTTTAGCCTACTTTTTAATATTTTTTAATTGACAATTGAGAATTGACAATTGAGAATTACTCCTTTGGTTTTGGCTCTTTTTTAGCGAGCATCACCACACGATAGACGAAATCGGTGGTCCACTGCTGCGAGAAGCCCAGCTTCTGGGCATACTGGCGAATGGCCACAACGGTCTTCATGACACCGGCATCCGTGAAGTCGTTCTTGGTGAAGATGTCGTTCACCGTCTTCTCCGTCATGGTGCGGATGGCACTCTTGAAGATGCTGGGTACACGGAGCTTGAACTTCATGAGATTGCCCGTGAGCATCATCAGGTCCTGCGTAAAGCCCTGAAACTGGTACATATAAGTCTGTACGTCCTGCGGTTTCTTGCAGCGCTTACGGATGCTGGCATCGATCTCCTTGGTGAAGCTATCGTTCATGCCGTAGAGTTCCTTAAGCATCTTATTGCAACGCGTCTTCTCAGCCAGTCCCAAGCGGTTGTTCTGTGTAGGCACCTTGAGTGTAGCCTTGAATACGCGCAGGTCGGGCAGTGCTGCCAGATTGCTGATACCCAGGTCAGCTGCCATCACAGCCTGGAAATATACACGAATCAGGGTCATGAAGTCCTCCATGCCACCTGCCTTCTGTTTTGCCTCCTTATTTCCGAAAAGTTGATTCCAAAAAGCCATAAAAACTATTTAATTTATAAATCGGGTGCAAAATTACTAAATTTTAGGCACGGATTACACGGATTAACACAGATTAATAATATTTTTATTAAAAAAAGCCGTGAAATCCATGTAATCCGTGCCAAAATCATTATATTTGCAGCATAAAACTTTAAAAACAAACGAAAAGTATGAAAGGTATTGTTTTAGCAGGAGGCAGTGGCACACGCCTCTACCCCATCACGAAAGGTGTATCGAAGCAGATGTTACCCATCTTCGACAAGCCCATGATTTACTATCCCATCTCGACATTGATGTTGGCTGGTATTCGCGAGATTCTGATTATCTCGACACCGTACGACCTGCCCGGTTTTAAGCGTCTGTTGGGTGACGGCAGCGACTTAGGCGTTCGCTTTGAGTATGCCGAGCAGCCCAGTCCTGACGGTTTGGCGCAAGCCTTCATTATTGGCGAGGAGTTTATCGGTGACGACTGTGCCTGTCTGGTATTGGGTGACAACATCTTCTACGGCAGTGGTTTTACGGGTATGTTGAAACAAGCCGTGGAGCATGCTGAGAAGAATGGTCAGGCCACGGTGTTTGGTTATTACGTGAACGACCCAGAGCGCTATGGTGTGGCTGAATTCGACAAAGACGGCAACTGTCTGAGCATTGAGGAGAAGCCCGCCAAGCCCAAGTCGAACTATGCCGTGGTAGGACTGTACTTCTACCCCAACAGTGTGGTGGAGATAGCCAAGCACATTAAGCCATCAGCACGTGGTGAACTGGAGATTACCACCGTGAATCAGAAGTACTTGGAGGACAAAAACCTTTTGGTACAGACCTTGCAGCGCGGGTTTGCCTGGTTGGATACAGGTACGCACGACTCGCTGTCGGAAGCTTCGACATTTATCGAGGTCATTGAGAAGCGCCAGGGGCTGAAGGTGGCCTGCTTAGAGGAGATTGCCTATAAGCGGGGGTGGATTGACAAGGCACAGCTGAGGAAACTGGCGGAGCCCATGGCCAAGAATGACTATGGGAAATACTTGATGAAGATTTAAATTAAAAATTAAAAATTAAAAATTAAAAATTAAAAATTAAAAATTAAACATTAAATATTAAACATTAAATACTTATTTAGAGAAATAGCGGACGCAGTTGCGGAGGGCATTCGGATTACCCATATCGTACATGGTGCCCTTCAGGCGTACACCTACCATGCCGCTCTTCTGGCGCACAGCCTCAAGGGCGGCTGTCAGTTCTATCTCACGCGTCGTATCGCCTTCAGCGTCAGCCTTCTGGATATCTGCTTCGAGCTGTGCAAAGACATCGGGCGTCAAGATGTACTGTCCGAAGACGGAGTAATACTCCTTCTCGCCCTCCTTATTGCGCACACCTAAGAATTCTTCAGCATAGGAGGCCTTGGGTTTCTCGTTCATCACGGACACATTCAGGACGGTATAGTCCTTGTCCTCCCACACACCACTGAGGATGCCATAGTGGCTCACCTCGGCCAACGGAATGGGATGGATGCTGACCATCAGCTGGTTGTAGCGCTCGTAGCGTTCTATGAGCTGCAAAGCACAGGGCTTGTTTATCTGGCTGCGATAGAGCGTATCGCCCAAGAGCAGCAATACCGGTTCACCAGCCGTAAACTCCAAGGCCTGGAACACCGCATGACCGAAACCACGTTTCTCGCGCTGATAGACATAACGCAGGCGCTTGCCAATATCCAGAATACGATTCTCGTACTCCTGGGCCTCCTTGTTCAGTTTGCGCAGATGTTCCTCGCTGAGCTGACGCTCGAAGAACTCTGTGTACTGGATGCGTTCCTCCTCAGAACCCAGTACCAGACAAATCTCCTCGACACCACTCTTGACCAGTTCTTCAAGCAGAATCAAGATAACCGGGCGCACCATACCGTCTGCACAAGGAATGGGGAAGAAGTCCTTCTTCAGTGCACGTGTAGCCGGGTAGAGACGCGTGCCAAAGCCTGCCACAGGGATGATGGCCTTACGAACGGTATGCACAGGATGGAGGGTCAGTGGATAAGCCTTCAGCCCCTGGTTGTTCAGATAGTCGATGAGTTGCTGCTGGTCCTCCGCACTACGTGCCAGGAACTGTACAGAGCCGTCGCCATGTGAACCTACGCCCTTGCCGCCCCATATCCACGGCTGGATGGTGGGGTCATGCAACACCTGATGCAGTTTAGGTGCCCACAAGGCAGATGACATCGGTGCGATATACTTGTCGAACATGCTCTCGGCATCCGTCATCAGCTGACCTAACGCCTCAGCATTGCCACTGGCCATATACTCAGTAGCCTTATTGATGGTATCATGGTTCCACTCGCCAAGTGCTTTGTGCAGATTCTTCTCCTCCTCGGTTGTTGCAAAAGGATAGGCCTTGTTCAGGTCAGACAGGATCTTGATGGTGTCCTTTTCAGCACATAGGTCTGCAAAGACCCAATAGAGCGTCTTCTTGACATTGAGCGACTTCACCTCAATCTCGTCACCGTCGAAAGTCATGAGATTGGGTTTGACGCCAAAGGCACAGGCCTGGTCCAGACGGCCACAACGCGAGGACGTGCGCAACTCACCCACATAGGCGATATTCATCTCGCCCAGCGTGTTGAGGTTCAGATTATATA
>Ga0310695_10003000_pt1 | contig 34097 bp, 28 predicted proteins | sample RumenRJG_04DNA_FD_203882 | JGI IMG/M metagenome (GOLD analysis project Ga0310695, IMG submission 203882) | Bovine rumen microbial communities from Lethbridge, Alberta, Canada - RJG_04 (v2) (version 2) | ecosystem: Host-associated > Mammals > Digestive system > Stomach > Rumen | place: Canada... | reverse complement strand
AGGCCGAGCGTCAAGGGTACGAAGAGCCAATGGTAGATTGCCGTGAGAGCGAATTGTGCTCTCGACCACTCAATGGTGCCGGCATCGATTAGAAGGAGGTTTGTCATAATATTTTGGGGTTTGATGAGTTTTTAAGGGGGAGGGCAGCCAAGCATGGCTGCCACGGAAACGGGGGGAGGGGCGGGCCTAAGGCTCGGCGCGGTCGATGAGCTCGGTGGCGACGTAGGAGGATTCGTTCCCGGGGGCGTGTTCCTTCAGAAAATTGGGGAAGAAGAACACCTTGAGGATGGCGAACATGATGAACAGCTTGATGAGGATGATGGTCCACAACGTACGGCCCAGCTTCATGTCCCTGAAGCCTTCGTAGTAAAGATTGAAGAATCGGTATATGAAACTGTCTTTGCGCATGGGTAGCGTGTCGTTGGATGATAGTGGCTGTTGCATGTCATTGGATGATGGTGGCAGTCACGCTTCCTCCCTTGCCGAGCGTGTTGTAGTGGTAGATGCCCCAGCGGACGCCTTTCCAGTTGCCGAATTCGACTGGGAAGGTCTTGCCGACCAGACTGTACTTCTGGCCATCGAGGCTGCAATAGAAGCGGCACTTCTGCGTCCGCAGGTCGAAGTGGATGCGGAGGTAGATGTGCGTGGTGGGAGTGCCTGAGGGGCAATGCAACCTTTCTTCCTTGTCGAAGAAGACCACGCGGTTGCGATCCTTCGCGTAATGGATGCGTGGTTGCTGGAAGTTGCTGTAGAAATAGATTTCCTCACCCTCCTTGACGATGCCAATGAGCTGGTTGCCTCGACCGATGCATGCCAGACCTGTGTGCGCGCCATCCTCGAGGTCGGTGAGGTCAAGCAGGATGGTGGCATCGATGTCGTAGCCTATGGTACGCATCGTGAGGGTGTTGCGGGCGTTGACGAAGTTTTCGGACTGCAGGGCATGGAGCGTCAATGCGCCAGGATGCTCGGTGAGCGACCAGGCTGTGTCGACGGGATTGTGGTTCCATTGCCAGAGCGGACTGAGTCCTTCGGGCTTGAAGCTGATGTCCTGGTAGGGGAGATGTGCAGCATGGTCGATGGGCTTGTCCTTGATGGGCATCGCCCACGTATTGACGGGTTCGCCGACACCATTGCCATCGTAATCGACACCGATGACCGGCCAGTCGTCCTGCCACGTCATGGGCTGCAGATGCACGATGCGACCGATGGCTCCTGCGTGCTGGAAGTGATAGAACCACCACGTGCCGTCGGGCGTATCGACGATGGAGCCCTGGTGAGGACCATTGATGGATGTCGAGCCTGTTTCGAGCACACGTCGGCTTTCGTAGGGACCATAGATGTCCTTCGAGCGGAGCACGGTCTGCCAACCACGTTCGACGCCACCTTCGGGAATCGAGATGTAGTAGTATCCGTTGCGCTTCAGGAACTTCGGACCTTCGGCCACGGGGCCTTCATAGACGGCGACGCCTTCGTCGAGCAACTGCCTGCCGTCGCGACTCATCTTGTGGACGATGATGGGGCCTGCACCATGTCGGCTGCGTACGAGATAGGCTTGGCCGGGAATGACACGGGTGCCATCGGCTTCGTGGACAATCTCATCGTCCCAGAACGGGCAGGGATCTTCCCATTTGGGTACCTGCCTGACGAGATGGAGGGGCTCCCAAGGTCCTGCCGCTTCTGGAGCAGAGGTCATGAAGAGACCTTCGTCGGGTGTGCAGAAATAGATGTAGAATCGACCCTCCTGATAACGCAGCGCAGGCGCCCATGAACCGCCTGCATAGTGCTTGTTGGTGTCCCATCCCGGATAGTCGAAACGGTCATAGACCTGCGTCACGACACGCCAGTTCACCATGTCGTCTGACTCAAGGATCTGCATGCCGATGAAATGGAAGTCGGAGGCCACCATGTAGTATTTCTCGCCTACACGGATGACGTCCGGATCGCTGTAGTCGGCGGGAAGGATGGGGTTGATGTAGGTGCCATTGAGCTGGTCGCCCCACTGCTGCTGTATCTGCATAGGTGCCTTGGGTTGTGCAGACAACGAAGCAAGAGGGGCAAAACACAGCAGGAGTGTCGGCAGAAGGAAGGATAATCTATTCTTGAAATGCATGATCATATTTTTATCTTTAACACGAATTATCAATAAATCGTGTTAAGAAAAGCCACATATAATTATCGTTAATTTGGGTTACATACTTATAATTCGACAGCATAGACGTTGTCAAAACCTTCGAAGTTGGCTCGGAAGATTATCCATTTGTCATCGGGACTGAAGTGGACATTGGGCTCGAGGTTGTAGTTGTGATACTTCATGTTGACCAGTTTCTCCGACTTGAGGCTGTCGCACACGATGGGGTAGATGGAATCCTGCGAGGTGGGGAAGGAGCCGCCCAGGGAATTGCGCGTCATCGGATAATCGTAGCGGAAGATCCACTGGTCCCTGTTGGAATGTGCAACCGATGTTTTCGAGCCGCCATCGCCAGCCAGGAAGCTCTCGTCCCACGACGTGGTGTAGTGAACGGCCCATTCATCGCGAAGCAGCGGGTAGATTTCCTCGTGCAGCGTCTCGACATCGACCTTGCCGACGTAGAACGTGGTGCTGCGCGGCTTCTGTAGGTCGAAGTAGATGTAGCGGCCATCGGCACCGAACCATTCGTGACCGGCAATCTCGCGATAGACGGTGCGCTTGTGCATCAGCACAGGCTGGCGGGCGGGCTTGTTCTTCAGGCCTGCTCGGTCGAGTTCCTTGCGCGAACGGATGTCGATGTTCCAGATGCGATCGACCTTATGCCAATGTCCTTCGTGGCAGAAGAGCAGGCGGTTGGGATCGGTGGGAGAGAACTGCAGATGGTTGAGCCAGGCGTTGTCGGTCCAGATGTCGCTGAACTCGCCTGTCTGTGTATCGATGGTGAAAATGGTCTTTTCGAGTTTGGCTTCGAAGATGAGGTTGAAGAAATCGCCCTTCTTGGGATGATCGCGCAGGATGCGTGCTTCTTCCGGATTGTCGAAGGTGCCGGCGAGGCGTGTGCCATCACAATTGACGGCAGCGATATGTCCTGTGCGACCAGCGGGGAGCTTGGCGATGAGGCGTGTTGCGCCATCGACGATAGAGCATGCAAAGATGCTGTCGCGGCGCTGGAAGAAGAGTTCGCGGGTGGCAGGGCAAACGATTTCGGTCGAGACACCTTGTGCCTCGTGGGTCACCTGACGGATTTCGAAGGTCTTGAGATTGACGGCATACATCTGCTTGATGACGCCCTGCGTGCCATTGCCTGCCACCATGTCGGTCGAAGCCAGAACTACGTCGGTGCCTACGAAGAGCATCTCGTCGCCGACGAAGGGATGGTTGTGGAAATAGAACGAGCGATTGGCACCGGCGCGTCGTGTGAGTTTGACGATGCGATGACCTGTATCGATATCAATCCACTCGTCGGGCATCGCTTTGCCTCCTGTCTCGAGGACGGGAATGCCTTGGGCAGAGATGACCGCCGGAACGAAGAGAAGCAGGGAGAGGAGAATGTGAGATTTCATGGGAGGATGTGGTTAATTGGTATAGAATCGATAGTGGGCTGGATTGTCTAGATACTCTAGATTTTCTAGATATTCTAGATGCTCTAGAAGCTCTAGTTATTCTAGAAGGATCTAGGAGCTAAAAAACGATAGTTGCTATGACCGCCTGATAAGCGGTCATAGCAGCATATAAGGTGATGGGTTATTCCTCGGGTTTGACCTCGGTAGCCTCGGTCTCGTCTTTCTTGGTGCCCAGGTAATCGGGGAGTTTCATACCAGCCTGGTTGAAGAGGTCCTGCAGAGGCGGGATGCTCTTGTAGAGGCCCGATACGAAGTTGGCTGTCGAAGACTTGCCTTCGCCACCATTGCCCGTATCCCAAACGGTAACCTTGTCGATATTGATGCCCTTGATGGCATCGACCTGCGTCTTGACGAGTTCGGGAAGCTTTTCGAGGAGGAGCAGGGTGTAAGCCTTGTTGGCATCGCCTGCAGCCTGGATCATCTTGTCGTAACCGGAAGCCTGCTTGGTAAGAACCTCGAAGAGACCCTTGGCTTCGGCTTCCATCTTGGCGAAGATGGCCTGAGCCTCACCCTTGGCGCGGGTGGCAGCTGCTACACCTTCACCTTCGGCCTTGGTCTTGATGGCGTCGGCTTCACCTTTGGCCTTGATGGCCACGGCATCGGCATCACCCTTGGCGCGGAAGGCAACGCTGTCGGCCTCACCTTTCGCATTGACACGCTTGCGCTCGGCTTCGGCTTCGGCAGCCACGATGAGACGCTGCTTCTCGATTTCCTGAGCCACGATGACGTTGGCCTTCTGGGTGGCCTGTTCGCGTTCGGCACGTGCCAACTCGGCTTTCTGCTCGGCAACGTACGACTCCTCGAGTGCCTTGGCTGCTGCGATCTTCTCGGCAGCGGTAGCACGGCGCTGAGCCTCGGCTTCACGTTCGCGGAGGTCGGCCTGCGAATTGGCGATTTCGACCTTGGCGTTGTTCTCGCCCTTGATGGCTTCGGCATTGGCGGCAGCCACAGCCTTACGGGTCTCCATCTGGAAGTGTGCCTTACCGGTTTCGCCCGACATCTCCTGTTCGGCAACCTTGGCCTTTGCTTCGTTCTCCTTCTCGGCAACCTTTACCTTGGCTTCGTTGATGGCCTTGGCGGCAGCTTCCTGACCGAGGGCCTCGATATAGCCCGATTCGTCCTTGATATCGGTGATGTTCACGTTGATGAGTTTCAGACCGATCTTCTTGAGCTCTATCTCGACGTTCTTCTTGATGTTCTCCTGGAAGACGTCACGGTCCTGGTTGAGTTCCTCGATCGACATGGAGGCGATGACGAGACGAAGCTGACCGAAAAGAATATCACGAGCCATGTCCTGAATGTCGTTGGCCGAAAGACCAAGCAGACGCTCGGCAGCGTTGTTCATCGAGTCAGACTCGGTGCTGATACCCACGGTGAAGCGGCAGGGAACGTCGACGCGGATGTTCTGGCGCGAGAGGGCATTGGTGAGGTTCGCTTCAATAGAGATAGGGGTGAGGTTGAGGTAGGCGTAGTCCTGGATGATAGGCCATACGAACACGCCACCACCATGTACACACTTGGCTGAGCCTTTGCCAGTAGAGCCATAGACAACGAGAATCTTGTCGGAAGGGCAACGACGATAGCGCTTCAAAAGGGCAGCCACAATGACAATCACCACGAGGATGAGAATCAATGGAAGTAATGAAGGATCAAATAGCATATTGTTATTATTTTGAGGTTAATTATTTTAGGGATGGCTGGTATAGTGACTATAGTAATTATAGTGACTATAAAGTTATTTTAGAAGTTGCTGGTAGTAAATGCTTCTTCGCCCTTGGGGTTGGGACCATAGACATTATCGCCCGGCTGGGAATCCTGGCAAGCAAGGTAGATGAACCAGATGGCACCGACAAGTGATGCAAAAGGCACGAAGACGCTCAGCAGGTTTCCACCCCAGTAGGTCATCGACCACCAGCCTGAACGGCCTGTGTCGTGCATGCGACGAATCTGCACAGCGATGATGGGCAGCAGTGTTGCCAGTGAGAAGGCAATCAAAGCGATGCAGGCTGGCGAAGTGATGGCGCCGAGGAAGATCTCCTTGATGGCTTCGACATCCTGAGGGTCGCCACCACGCTGGATAAATTCTGTCATTGGCCCCATAATGACGGTCATAAGCCAGATGTAAAGGACAATCTGAATCAGCGTGATGAAGAGAAAGAAGTACCAGTGCTCGGAACGACGGGCACGACCACTAAACGTTACGTACTTGGCAAAGCAAGTTTTTACAGCTTCTGTGAAAGACATAATTTGATAGTATTTTGTTGGTTAATAATTGTCGGAGTTTTCGGAGTATTCGGAGTACTCAGAGTACTCGGAGAGATCAAATCTTTTCGACCAGGACGGTTTCTGCTTGGACGATTTCCTTGATGCGGACCTTGGCACCTGTGGGGATGTCGGTGTCGCTGAGGGCTTCGAGCTCATGCGTGGAACCATTGAGCGAAACGGTGATCTTACCGGTCTGCTTGCGGTTGCCTGGAATGCGGAGATAGACGTCGGCGGGGAGTCCGATGGTTTGCTCAACACGGAATGTGTTGTCGCGGTTGAGTTTCATCATCTGGAAGAGCAGGAAGGCGATGAGCGACATGAAGATGAGGCCCACGACGGCAGCCAGCAGTCCAAGCAGGACGTGGTTGGGGATGTAGTTCCAGCAGAGCACGCCTGTCCAGCCGAAACCAAGAATGAAACAGATGACTGACTTGACCGATACGAGATGGAAGCCAGCGGCATCGAAGGCAGCATCGCCACTCTCGGGAATCTGGTCGGGTGCTGTGGACATATCGACATCACTATCGGCGTCGAAACCGATGAAGGTCATGATGGCCTGAATGATGAAGATGATACTCGAGACTGCTGCGAGAATCCAATAGACTTGCAGCATTCCATCCATTGATTTGAAGGTTTCAAACATAGCAGTAATAGTTTTAGTGTTTTTTTGTACTGCAAAGATAATGTCGTTGTATAAATGCGCGTATCTCTTGACAACGTTGTCGAGAAAAAACAATTATTTTGCTTATTGCGGTGTAAAGATAGTTAATTTTTAGGGTAACTTTCCTATTTTTTTTCACTTTTTGGTGTCATTCACTTGCATTTCTACAAAAAATGATGTTACTTTGCAACATGAAAGTGTCGAAAATGCCCCCTACTCCTTGTGTGATGGGCATCATCAACGTAACTCCTGACTCGTTCTATGAGGCCAGCCGCGTACAGGAGCAATCCGTCTTACGCGAGCGTGTGCGCCAAATATTAGACGAGGGAGGAGCGATAATTGATGTGGGTGCATATTCGACCAGACCGGGTGCTTTGGACATCAGTGCCGAGGCTGAAATGGAGCGTCTTCGCTGGGCCCTGCCGATTGTTTTCGACGAGGCTGAAAAGTGGCACAACGAGCATAATGGCAATGGCCTGAAGCCATTGATCAGCGTCGATACTTTTCGCGCTGCTGTAGCCGAGAGATGCGTTACTGAACTTGGCGCAGACATCATCAACGACATTTCGGGCGGTACGCTCGACGAGGAGATGTTCGACGTCGTGGCTCGCACACGCGCCATCTATATTCTGATGCACAGCCGGGGCACGCCTCAGGACATGCAGCAACGTACCGACTACGCCTATGGAGTGGTGGACGAGGTGATTCGTTTCTTCAAGGGGCAGGTGGGGAAGCTGGTTGAGAGGTTCGAGAGGTTCGAAAGGTTCGAAGGGTTGCTTCCTTCGGTGCGCGCGAGCAGAGCTCGGAGCGAAAAGTTCGAAAAGTTCGAATGGTTCGAAGGGTTTGAAAACGTGGTCCTCGATCCTGGTTTCGGATTTGCCAAGACCTTGGAGCAGAACTATGCATTGATGAAGGGGCTTGACAGGATACGGGAAGCGTTGCCCGACTATCCGTTGCTGGTGGGCGTGAGCCGAAAGTCGATGGTTTACAAACTGCTCGGAACGGATGCCCTGCAAGCCTTGAACGGAACGACGGTTCTCAACACCTATGCGTTGCTTCACGGAGCATCCATCCTGAGAGTTCATGACGTTAAAGAGGCTGTAGAAGCCATAAAGATATGTGGGAATTTGGCATAAAAGACTTGATAGACATTCTGGGCGTTGCCGCTCTGATGTTCTACCTTTATCGTTGGTCGAAAGGAAATGGCACGATTGTCATTTTCAAGGGACTTATTGCCATCATCGTCCTCTGGGTGGGCTTGCGATTCTTCGAGTTCCGACTGTTGGGCGGCATCCTCGATCTGGTGGTTTCTGTCTCGATGGTCATTCTGGTCATCCTCTTCCAGAACGAGATACGTCAGGCGTTGATTCGACTGGGTTCGCGTCACCAATGGAGCAGTATGCTGCGATTCTTTGGCAAGGAGGAATTGGCGAAGAATGACGACACGAAGTGGGTCGATGCTGTGATTCTTGCCTGCCAGCATATGTCGGAGCATAAGGTGGGAGCGCTTATCGTAGTGCAACGCTACGATGATGTCGAACCCTTGATTTCTCCGCCGGGATGTGAGATGGATGCCATCGTCTCGGCCCGTCTTATAGAGCAGGTGTTCTTCAAGAATTCGCCCCTACACGATGGCGCGATGCTGATACGCAACGGACGCATAGCCCAGGCTGCAGGCGTTCTTCCTACCAGTCGCAACCGTCGCATTCCCGCCGAGTTGGGTCTGCGTCACCGTAGCGCCTTGGGCATATCGGAAATCTGTGATGCGCAGGTTGTCGTGGTGAGCGAAGAGACCGGCGACATCTCGCTTTGCTATCGTGGCCGCATCACACGCGGCATCTCGCAGGCCAAGTTGCAGAAACAACTTCTGGATGGCAAGCCTCACAAAAACAATTAATAATTAACAATTAATAATTAACAATTAACAGTTAATTAACGGTTTACATTTATAAACCTGTCCCGATGGACTTAGACAGTATACATTTATTTGCTCCCAATGTTGCAGCAATCGTCTCGCTAGTGATAGCCGTCGTGCTGCTTTTGGCTTCGGCATGCATCTCTGCATCCGAAGTGGCTTTCTTTTCTCTTTCACCACGTGACCTCGACAAGCTTGACGAGGACGAAAACAATCGAGATGGACTTATCCAGGAACTGCTCGAGAAGCAGGAGAACCTGATGGCAGCCATACTGATAGGCAACAACTTCGTGAATGTTGCCATCATCATGTTGTTCAGTTACTTTTTTGCCCAGGTGATGCCTGTGAGCGATAATCCGGGATGGCTCATTTTCGTGAGTCAGACCATCCTCTTGACCTTTCTGCTGCTTCTTTTTGGCGAAATACTCCCCAAGGTATATGCCTCGCATCATGCCCTGTCGTTCAGCAGGAGCGTGAGCCCCATCATGAAATTCCTCACCAGAATCTTCCATCCCTTCATTCTGCTGCTTGTCAAGAGCATGGGCGGGCTGAACCGTCATCTTGCCGACAAGATGACCGATGACGTTACGATGGACGACCTGAGCGATGCCCTGAAGGTGACTACGCAGGTGCACAACGACGAGAAGAAGATGCTGGAGGGCATCATCGAGTTTGGCGACAAGACGGTGAAGGACGCGATGACCACCCGCTCGGAGATGGTGACCATTGACGTTGATATGCCGTTCAGCAAGGTACTGACGAAGGTTGTCGATCAGAAATACAGTCGAATGCCCGTTATCGAAGGGACCGAGGATCACATCAAGGGCATCCTTTACATCAAGGACCTACTGCCTTATCTGAATCGTGACGACAAGTTCCAGTGGCAGACCCTCATCCGTGAGCCTTATTATGTGCCCGAAAACAAACCTATCGACGACCTGCTCGACGATTTCCGCCAGAAGCGGCTTCACATGGCCATCGTGGTGGATGAGTTCGGCGGCACTTCGGGACTGATCACCATGGAGGACGTCCTCGAGGAAATCGTCGGAGAGATACACGACGAATATGATGAGGACGTGCAGACGTGGCAGAAGGTGAATCAGAAGGAATGGATCTTCGAGGCACGTACATCGCTCACCGATTTCTGCAAGGTGACGGGTCTGGACCAGGACGATGACCTGGGTGAAAAGGCTGACAACTGCGAGTCGATTGGCGGATTGTTGCTCGAAATCAAGCAGAACTTCCCGCGTGTTCACGAAGTGATACGATTCCGAGGAATAGAGTTTACCGTCTTGTCGATGGACAAGCGTCGCATCGATCGTGTTCGCATAAAACTGCCCTAAGATGACAGCACCCGATTATATCGTTTGGAAGATTACGGAAACCGAAGAGGAACTGCGTGCCAGCCTCTCGCATCCTGAGTACTTCGAAGCAAAAATCAGGAACCTCAAGCCCGGCAGTCGTCGGCTTATGGAGATTCTGTCGGTCCGAAGGGCTTTGAAGGAACTCATGTATGGCGAAGAGAAGCGTATCGTTTACGATCGCTACGGCAAGCCTTCGATCGACGAGCCTGATGCACCCTACATCAGTTTCAGCCATACGAAACAGTATGTTGCCGTTATAACTTCCGATGTGCCTGTCGGCATCGACATCGAACGCAGGGGTGACCGCGTGCAGCGTGTTGTGCCTCAGTTCCTGACTCCCGACGAGGTGACAGTCCTTTCCTTGACTCCCGATATCGACCTGGCTTTTCATCTGGCATGGAGCGGCAAGGAATCGGCATTTAAGGTCTTGGGTCAATCTTTTTACGACCTGAAGAAACTTACTTCCATCGTGTGTGTCGATATGGAGCGGAAACTGATTCTGTTGCATGTCGAAGGCAGGGAACTGCCTATGCGCATTCACTTTGATTTTACTGAAGACTATGTCCTGACTTGGGTACAGGACGAGGTTGATTCAATTAACAATTAACAGTTAAATAATTAATAATTAACAATTAACAATTAATAATTAACTGTTAGAAGCTAACAATTAACAATTCAAATTGAGAGATATTATTGCCCTTTTTGGTCTAATGTTGTGGGCAGTGATGCTGACCAGTTGCGAAGGCATCATGAGCGGCATTTACGACGAGCCTCCCGGAGGAGGTTCGAGCGTTGTTGCTGTGGGTGATACCATCAGCGGATCGATATACATCGAGGCCAATCATTGGGACGAGTGGTTCTACGTTGATCTGCATGCCATCCGAGATGCTGTCACCGCAGCGAATGCCGGTGAGGCAATGGATTCTTCCTGCCTGCGTTTCGACCCGTATAAGGTGCCGAGGACGTTGACAGGCGAATGGGATGGTGCGTCGAAGATATATACCTATCGCTTCCGTGTCATTACAGGCGAGGGTTTGGATGACAACGAATTGCTGGATGTCGTCGAGGTTGACAAGCAGCCCGAGGCTCCTTCGTGGGACTTTGCCATTCATCGAAACAACAATCGCACGAATGGAGGGTCTGCCCTTGAAACCACCTATTCGAGCATGGACGAATTGCCCGTCAATTCGGCAACACTCTTGAACCAAATGGCTTCGGCCGGCAAGGATACCACTTTTGTCGGCGACATATATACCGAGATGGAGGTATGGGTCGATCAGTCCACAATGCTTCAGGAGATTATCCCCTGCCAGAGCATCATGGTCAATCAGGTGCTTTCGCGCTGGCTGACCATGAAGATTCCACCCATGCCGCCCGCTTTCAACCACAACGGACACGTCTTCCTGCTCAGGATGAATGACGGCACTGTTGCTGCCTTGCGTTGCGCCAACTACATCAGTGCCAAGAACTTGAAATGTTGTCTGACCATCGAATATCTTTATCCCTATTGACGAATATGAAACGACAGTTATTGTTATTTGCCCTGTTGGCTTCATGTTCGGTTGCAGTCTTTGCACAGGGAGCCAAGGGCGGGTTCTACAAAACCAGAGCCGCCGCTGATTCAGCCTATCACCGTTGGGAAGAGGAACCCGTGTGGATGGAGCAGGTGGTCGTGACCGGTACGCGAACACCAAAGAGCCTGAAGGACGTGCCTATTCAGACGCGTCTGATCACGTCGTATGACATCCAGAAAGCCGATGCCACAAATGTGGAAGACCTTTTGCAGCAGGAGATGCCTGGCGTGGAGTTCAGTTATGCCATGAACCAGCAGACCCACCTCAACTTCTCGGGCTTCGGTGGCCAAAACGTGCTCTTCCTCGTTGATGGCGAACGTCTTGCCGGAGAGACGCTGGACGACGTCGATTTCACGCGTCTCAACATGGCAAGTGTGGAACGCATCGAGATCGTGAAGGGTGCAGCTTCGGCGCTTTATGGATCGAGTGCCGCAGGTGGTGTGATCAACATCATCACCAAGGAACCAACAAAACCTTGGACGCTCAATGTCAATACCCGCGCCTCAAAGCACAACGAATGGCGCTACGGAGCATCGTTGGGCCTGAACAGGAATCACTTGCAGAACATGCTTTCGTACCATGCGACCACGATTGACAACTTTAACTTCACGAGTGGTCCGAAACCTTTGGCCCGTACTGTGACCAATTTCTATGGTGACAATACGTTCAACGTCAAGGACCAGTTGATATGGCGCCCCGTCAGTGCCTTCCGACTCACTGCCAAAGCCGGCTATTTCTTCCGCGAACAGGTGCGAAGCGAGACCATTCCCGAGCGTTATCGAAACTTTACGGGAGGATTGCGTGGCAATTGGGATATCACAAAGCTTGACAACCTTGAGGTGAGCTATCATTTCGACCAGTATGACAAGTCGGAATTCCGTAAACTCGATGATATTGAGGTGCGTAACTATTCCAACGTCCAGAATTCCCTTCGCATGCTTTATAGCCACAGTTTTGAGCGAGGCGATGTCCTCTCATTGGGCAGTGACTATATGCACGACTATCTGATGAACCGCAACTTCACGGGTGGTCTGCGTGAGGAGGATTCGTTCGACTTCTTCGGACAATTCGACTGGAGAGTCGATGAGAAATGGGAGGTTGTGGGAGCAATGCGCTACGACTATTTCAGCGATGGCAACCAGCATCGTGTGACACCCAAGTTGTCGGCACGTTACCAGCCAATTGGCAGTGTGAATCTGCGTACCAGTTACGGTATGGGTTTCAGGGCGCCCCGGCTCAAGGAGAAATATTACAATTTCGACATGGCGGGAATCTGGATTATCCAAGGCAACGAGGATTTGAAATCCGAATTGAGCCATAACTTCAATGCCTCGGTCGAATACACCAAGCGTCACTTCAATCTCACGGCAGGCGGCTACTTCAACAGCGTCGATAATCGTATTGCTACCGGAGCTCCCTTCGTCGATGCCTCCATTGACCCCGCAAGACCCGACCAGCTTTATCTGAGTTACATCAACCTCGAGAACTACACGACCTTCGGTTTCGACGTGACCACGCAGATCAAGTGGGACAACGGATTGGGAGTGAAACTGAGTTATGCCTATGTGCATGAGGAGCTGCCCCAGGATGAGCAAGGCGAGTCGATCAACAACCAGTATATCCCTGCACGTTCACACTCTTTGACGGCACGCTGTGAATGGGATAGGCAGTTCACTGCACGCTATGGCCTGAACATCTCGATCAATGGGCGTGCGATGAGTGGCGTGGATAATGATGAGTATGTCGATTACCGTTCGAAGGATGCCAATGGCAGACTCCTGAAGAAGTCGATTCATTACAATCCTTACTCGATCTGGAAGTTGACGTTGGCTCAACGTATCGGTCCGGCCATCAGGCTCACCATTGCAGCCGACAATGTCTTCAACTACAAGCCCGACTACTACTATCTCAATGCCCCGCTTACCGATGGAATCACCTTACAGGTGGGAATGAGCATCGACGTTGAAAAGTTGTTCGAAAAGTAAAAAATTTGGACAATTAGCCTTCTCCATTTGCCTATTTTGGTCAATAATTGGCATGAAATGAATCCGCAAAGCAGATTTTCGAGTCGAAATTTTGTAAAGCGGATTTTTTTATGTATATTTGCCCCAATTAAGTTAATCCCTTTGAAAATGAAAAACAAATGCTTTCTGTTGGTGGTTTTAGCCATTCTATGCAGTTTCGGCGTTGCCGAAGCGAAGAGAACTTTGCCTTATCAGAATCCCAAACTCTCTGCTGAAGTTCGAGCACAGGACCTGCTCAGCCGACTTACCCTTGAACAGAAGGTCACCTTGATGATGAACGACAGTCGCGCCATCCCCGAACTCGGTATCCAGGAATACAATTGGTGGAGCGAAGCTTTGCATGGCGCTGCACGTAGTGGCGTGGCAACTGTCTTTCCTCAAGCCATCGGCATGGCAGCCTCTTTTGATCCCGAATTGTTGCAGCAGGTGATGGACATCGCCAGCACCGAACAACGTATCAAGTATATCCAGGCACGTCGCGAAGGTTTGGTAAAGCGATACAGTGGCTTGACGGTCTGGACTCCCAATATCAACATCTTCCGCGACCCTCGATGGGGACGTGGACAGGAGACTTATGGTGAAGATCCATTCCTGACTCGCAAGATGGGTCGCGCCGTCGTTCTCGGCTTGCAGGGCGATCCCAAGACGAAGGTTTATGAGCAGGCAGGGCCAGGCAAATGGCGTCCCTACGACAAACTGCATGCCTGCCTCAAGCATTATGCTGTTCATAGCGGTCCGGAATACGAACGCCATAAGTTCAATGCTGCCGACATCAGTCAGCGTGACCTTGCCGAGACCTATCTCTATGCGTTTGAGAACCTCGTGAAGACCACCGATGTGCACGAAGTGATGTGTGCCTACAATGCCTACGAAGGAAAGCCTTGCTGTGGTTCCGACCAACTGTTGACTCAGATTCTGCGCAATGAGTGGGGCTACAAGGGCCTTGTGGTGAGCGACTGCGGAGCCATCAACGATTTCTATTCTCCGAGATACGAGAACCACCAGATCTTCCCTGGTGATGCTGCTGCCTCGTCGGCAAATGCTGTTTTGAGCGGTACCGATGTAGAGTGCGGAAGCGCCTATAAGACCCTGCCCGAAGCCGTCCAGCGCGGTCTCATCAGCGAGGAGGAAATCAATGTTTCGGTGCTGCGTCTGCTGACCGATCGTTTCCGTTTGGGCGAGATGGATAGTGACGAACTCGTTTCGTGGAACTATATCCCCGAATCATCGCTTGCCTCGGAGGAGAGCGACGCGATTGCCCTACGGATGGCTCGCGAGTCGATGGTGCTTCTCCAGAACAATAGGAATCTGCTGCCCTTGAAGAAGGGGACGAAGATTGCCGTGATTGGTACCAATGCCACCGACAGTGTGGCTCAGTGGGGCAATTACTACGGTACGCCACGTGGTACGGTCACTGTGCTCGACGCCATGAAGAAGACCTTTGGCGAATCGAATGTCATTTATCAGCGTGGTTCGAACCTCGTGACAAGTGATGTCTTCGAGAGCGCATTCAGCAAGTGTACAGGTTTGAACGGGCAGCGTGGTTTCACAGCCAAATATTGGAACAATCCACGTTGTGAGGGAGAGCCCGATGTCGTGCAGGACCTCACTTCCCCCTGGCAACTCAGTACGGGTGGCGCCACTGTATTTGCTCCTGGTGTAAACCTCCGCGATTTCTCGGCGAAGTATGTTGCTACGTTCCATGCCGACAAGTCGCAGGACATCGTGCTCGATGGCTTCATCTGTGGCCAGGGCGTCTATCTTGTCAATGGTGACACCATCCAGAAGTTCCGCACCAATCATGGTCCTCGTCCTTTCAGCGCAACCATCGCCGTAGAGGAAGGCAAGGACTACAATATCGAGATTGATTGGGCATATGTCATGGATGATGCTCAGATCAACTTCGACTTGGGTGTCATCAACCAGTTGGACTACGACAAACTGGTGGCAGATACGAAGGATGCCGACGTCTATGTCTATGTGGGCGGCATTTCTCCCAAACTTGAAGGCGAGGAGATGAAGGTTCCCTACGAAGGTTTCCGTGGCGGTGATCGCACCAGCATACAGTTGCCCGCCGTTCAACGCGAGACACTCAAGAAACTCCACGAGACGGGTAAGCCCGTAGTATTCGTCTGCATGAGCGGTTCGGCCATCGGTCTTGAACCGGAGACCAAGACCTGCAATGCCATTCTCCAGGCTTGGTACGGTGGACAGCAAGGTGGACAGGCGGTTGCCGATGTCCTTTCGGGAGACTATAATCCCGCAGGTCGTCTTCCTATCACCTTCTATCGCAGTGATGATGACTTGCCCGACTTTGGTGACTACAACATGAATGGGCAGAAGGGTCACACCTATCGCTACTTCAAGGGAGAACCTCTTTTTGCCTTTGGAGAGGGCATGAGTTACAGCACCTTCAAGTATAGCAATGCACGTCTGTGTCGTACTGCTTTTTCCAAGGCAGATAGCGAAATGATTCAAGCCCGTTATTCGCTGCTTGTCACGCTGAAGAATACCAGCCAGCGTGATGGCGAGGAGGTGGTGCAGGTTTATTTGAAGAGGAACAACGACGAAGAAGGCCCAGTGCGTTCGTTGCGCGGCTTCAAGCGTGTCTTTGTTCCAGCAGGTGATTCAGTCCAAGTCGCAGTGCCCATCGAGGACTTTAGCACCTACAATCCGGAAACGTGCAAGATGGAAATCGTTCCTGGCGAATATACCCTATACTATGGCTCAAGCAGTCGCTTGAAGGATTTGCACTGGGTCGTATTGAATTTGACAGAAGAAAAGAAAAAGAAGTGAATAGTCTATTAGAAAAACTGGACGGCTTGAAGAGTCGGTTCGAGGAGGTGTCGCTCCTTGTGACCGACCCGAATGTGATTGCCGACCAACAGCGATATGTCAAGCTAACACGCGAATATCGTGACCTGGAGCATATCCTTCAGGCACGCAAGGAATATGTCGAGGCCTTGTCAGGACGTGATGAGGCACGCGAACTTATGCAGACCGAGAGCGATCCCGAGATGAAGGAGATGGCTCGTGAGCAGTTGCAGGACTGTGAAGCCCGCATTCCTGAAATTGAAGAGAAGATCAAGGTGCTTCTCATCCCCAAGGATCCCGAGGATGCAAAGAATGCTGTGCTCGAAATCCGTGGTGGCACGGGAGGTGACGAGGCAGCACTGTTCGCCGGCGACCTCTTCAAGATGTACCAACGCTTCTGTGAGTCGAAAGGCTGGACGCTCTCTGTGCAGTCGTACACCGAAGGCTCGGTGGGCGGCTTCAAGGAAATCATCTGCATGGTGACCGGCGATTCTGTCTATGGTACTTTGAAGTACGAGTCGGGTGTGCATCGCGTACAGCGTGTGCCCGTCACCGAGACGCAAGGACGTGTGCATACCTCGGCTGCTACGGTGGCTGTGCTGCCCGAAGCCGATGAGTTCGAGGTGCACATCAACGAAGGCGAGATCAAATGGGATACCTTCCGCAGTTCAGGAGCCGGTGGACAGAACGTCAACAAGGTGGAGTCGGGTGTGCGTCTGCGCTACATGTGGAAGAATCCCAACACGGGCGTTATCGATGAGATTCTGATTGAATGTACCGAGACACGTGACCAGCCGAAGAACAAGGAGCGTGCCCTCTCGCGTCTGCGTTCCTACATCTATGACAAAGAGCACCAGAAGTATGTCGATGACATTGCCAATCGTCGCAAGACACTCGTTTCGACAGGCGATCGTAGTGCCAAGATTCGCACCTACAACTTCCCCCAGGGACGTGTCACCGATCATCGCATCAACTACACGATCTACAACCTTCCTGCCTTCATGAACGGTGATATCCAGGACTGCATTGACCACCTCATCGTGGCTGAGAATGCTGAAAGGATGAAGGAGAGTGAGTTGTAAATTAACAATTAACAATTAACAATTAATAATTAATAATTGGCTATTCGGTCAGATGATCAAGAATATAATATTTGACTTTGGCGGCGTTTTGCTCGACCTGCGTCCCGATCGTTGTATTGCGGAATTCAAGAAACTCGGCATTCCCGAGATTGATCAGATGCTGAGCCTTGCGCATCAGCAGGGTGTGCTCGGCGATATGGAACGAGGAATGTACACGATTGATGCTTTTTGCGATGCCATGCGTGCTGCCCACACTGGAGCCTTTGAGCGTACCGGTAAGTTTCGCAGTTTGATGCCTTTCATTAAGGACGGCTATCCCATACCTGCTCCTACCAATCGACAGATTGCTCTGGCGTTCAGTTCGATGTGCGACGGCATTCCTGCCTATCGTCTCGATTTCATCAATCAATTGAAGAAGGAGGGCTTTCATGTGAGTGCCCTCTCCAACACCAATACGATACATTGGGATTACTGCCTGCGTTACTTTATCGAGGCAGGTTACGACCCGCGTGAACTCTTCGAAAACACCTGGCTCTCGTACGAGATGCATCTTGTCAAACCTGATCCTGCAATCTTCAAGGCCATCCTCGAAGAGTCGGGCTATGTGCCCGAAGAGACACTCTTCGTTGATGACAACCAGCACAACTGCGAGGTGGCTGCCTCGTTCGGCATCCACACCTTCTGTCCACCCATTCGCAGGGACTGGACCATCCAGATACGTCAACATTTACATTAAGGAACAGAATAAATACACACTATGAATGCTAATTTGCCGAAGCCACTCTGTGGCATCATTCCTCCGCTCGTTACTCCGCTCAAGGACAACGAGACACTCGACATCGCGTCGCTCGAACGCTTGATCAACCATCTCATCGAAGGTGGCGTCCACGGACTGTTTGTCCTTGGAACGACAGGCGAAGCCCAGTCGCTCTCCTACAAGATGCGTCACCAGATGATCAGCGAGAGCTGCCGCATCAATGCGGGACGTCTTCCCTTGTTGGCCTGCATCACCGACACCTCCATCGTCGAATCCATCAAGTTGGCCAACCTCGCTGCCGATTGCGGAGCAGCCGGACTGGTTTCGGCACCACCTTACTATTTCGCCACAGGACAACCAGAGTTGGCACAGTTCTACGAGGAACTGGTTCCTCAGCTGCCTTTGCCGCTCTTCCTTTATAATATGCCTTCGCACGTAAAGGTGAATTTTGCACCTGCTACCGTAGCACGTCTGGCCCAAATGCCCCAGGTAGTAGGCCTCAAGGACTCGTCGGCCAATGCCGTCTATTTCCAGAGCGTGGCCTATGCTGTCCGTCAGTTGGGGCGTGAGGATTTCGCCATGCTTTGCGGACCCGAAGAGATTACGGGCGAATGTGTCCTGATGGGAGGCAATGGCGGCGTGAATGGCGGTGCCAACATGTTCCCCGAACTCTATGTGGGCATGTACAATGCGGCCAAGAGCGGTGACCTGGTAGAGTTGCGTCGTCTGCAGCAGTACATCATGCAGATCTCTTCGTCGATCTACAGCATCGGACATCATAGTTCCAGTTACCTCAAGGGACTCAAATGCGCTTGTTCACTGCTTGGCGTGATTGACGACGACTTTGTGGCTTCGCCCTACTACAAGTTCTTCCAACCCGAACGCGACAAGGTGCAGGCCGCCCTCGATCGTCTCCCGATTCGAAACGGCAAGTTGGACATATTCTAAGTGAATAAGGTAGAATATTCTTCTAACTTCCTATTGCAACAATATGAACATCATAGATTTCATCGTCTTCCTCGTCTTCACCGGTGGCATTGTCCTCTACGGTTGCAGTTTCTTCGACAAGAAGGCTTCGTCGAAGGACTTCACTACGGCAGGCAAGAGCATCCCTGGTTGGGTGGTTGGCATGAGTATCTTTTCGACCTATGTCAGTTCCATCAGTTATCTGGGCAATCCCGGCAAGTCGTACGCAGGCGATTGGAATCCTTTCGTCTTCGGTCTTTCCATACCCATTGCCTCCTACTTTGCTGCCAAGTATTTCGTGCCGTTCTACCGCACGGGAGGTTCGGTGAGTGCCTATTCCTTCCTCGAAGACCGTTTCGGAGCTTGGGCACGTTTCTATGCTTCGGCCTGCTATCTGCTCACCCAGATAGCCCGTATGGGCTCTATCCTGTTCCTGCTGGCAATGCCGATGAATATCCTGATGGGTTGGGACTTGCGCACGGTGATTATCATCACGTCGATAGCCATCATCGTCTATTCTATGCTCGGTGGAATGAAGGCGGTAATCTGGACCGAAGCCATCCAGGGATTTATCCTTATCGGTGGCGCACTGATCTGCCTCGGTGTACTGCTCTTCTCGATGCCCGAAGGACCCATGCAGACGTTCCGCATTGGTTTCAATACGTTGGATGAATTCGGACGCTCGAAGTTCTCGTTCGGTTCGTTCTCGCTATTCGACCTGCGTCATTCAACGTTCTGGGTTTGCCTGATCTATGGCATCTTCATCAACCTGCAGAACTACGGTATCGACCAGAACTATGTGCAGCGCTATCATACTGCCAAGACCGAACGTGAAGCAAAGCATGCCGCCCTCTTCGGCGGTTGGCTCTTCATTCCGGTCAGTGCTGTCTTCTTCCTCATCGGTACGGCACTCTTTGCCTACTATCAGGTAATGCCCGACCCACAGGTGGATGCCTTCAATGCAGCCAACAAGCCCGATTACGTCTTCCCTTACTTCATGGTAAACGTGCTGCCTACTGGTCTGACAGGCCTGCTGATTGCCTCGGTGTTTGCAGCAGGAATGTCCACTGTGGCCACTTCGGTGACTTCGTGTTCGACCATCATACTGACCGACTATTGGACTCGATTGCGCCGCAAGGTGCATCGTCCTGGCCATACTCACGACGATGGGGTAGGTGATCGTGAACATCTCATTGTGCTCAAGGTTAGTTCGGTGGTCATTGGTACGCTTGGCATCATCGTGGCCTTGGCACTTGTTAATGTCGATTCGATACTCGATGCATGGTGGAAACTTTCGTCCATCTTCTCGGGCGGTATGCTCGGCCTGTTCCTTTTGGGCTACATGGCCAAGCGTGTCAAGAACATCCATGCCCTGCTGGGCGTCATCTGCGGCTTCGCAGTCATCGCGTGGATCTCGGCTTGGAAGTGGCTTGGCCTGCCCGATCCGGGTCTTCACGAATATCTTGCCATTGTCCTTGGAACGATGACCATCTTCCTGGTCGGCTTCTTCCTGGCATTGGTTTTCCATAAAAAAAGTTGATAGATTCTCTATATTTCCTATAGTTACTATATTCACTATAGTTACTATAAAAAGAAAAGCAAAAATTATTACAGAAATAAATGTACTACGTCGAAAAAACTATGGAGATCTCAGGCTCCCATTACCTGAGACTGTCGCATCAGAGCAAATGTGAGAACCTGCACGGTCACAACTGGATTGTGAAGGTCTATTGCAAGTCACGCGAACTGAATGAAGACGGTATGGTGGTTGATTTCACCGAGGTGAAGAGCATCGTTCACGGTACACTCGACCATCAGGACCTTAACGCTATCCTTCCTTTCAATCCCACAGCCGAAAATATTGCCCACTGGATTGTCGAGAAGGTGCCTAATTGCTATAAGGCATCCGTGCAGGAGAGCACAGGTAATGTCGCCATTTACGAGCGTGACGAATAATTGTTAATCGTTAATTATTGATTGTTAATTGAAAGTCAACGAGATTTTCTATTCGCTGCAAGGCGAAGGCCATTACACGGGAACGCCTGCCGTCTTCGTGCGTTTTGCAGGGTGTAACCTGCGTTGCTGGTTCTGCGACACCGATTTTGAAAAAGGTGATGAGATGAGCGAAGACGAGATTGTTGAGGCTGTGCTCCAATATCCTACGCGATATGTGGTCATCACAGGCGGCGAACCCACCTTGCAAATCACAGCATCGTTGTGCGACAAGCTGCATGCCCATGGGCTGTATCTGATGATGGAGACCAATGGCACACGTCCTCTGCCCGAAGACTGTAAAGTCGACTGGATTACCTGTTCACCCAAGTTGATTGATGTCGACGAGGGGAAACGCAAGATCGCCACCATTCGCCTTCGTCATATCGATGAACTCAAGGTCGTCTTCGAGGATAGTTCGACGCAGGACATGGCGCTTTATGAGCAAATCCCTGCCACCGAGTACCGATTGCAGCCTTGTGACACCCAGGATCCCCTTTGCAATCAAGCCATATTGAACAAGACAATAAAATATATACTTCAACATCCGAAATGGAAACTTTCACTCCAAACCCACAAGATTCTGCACGTCCGCTGATTCAGCAGGCGTCGCCTGTGACTGACGAACAGTTGCAGGATGCCATCCGCACCGTGCTCCGAGCCATTGGCGAAGACCCTGAGCGTGAAGGCCTGGTCGATACGCCCGACCGTGTCGTCCGTATGTGGCGAGAACTCTTTCGTGGCTATGATCCTACTCAGAAACCCAAGATAACCACTTTTGATAACGATGCACACAACACCGAGATGGTCTTCGACACCGGCGACTTCTACTCGATGTGCGAACATCATATGATGCCGTTCTTCGGCCAATACTATTTCGCCTACATCCCACAGGATGATGGGCGCATCCTCGGCATTTCGAAGATTGCCCGCGTAGTCGGCTACTGCTCGGCACGTCTGCAGCTTCAGGAACGCCTTGCCCACGACATCATCGAAATGCTCAGCGAAGCCCTCGACAACCAGGTGCAGGGCTTTGCCATCGTCCTCAAGGGTATGCACACCTGCAAGACCATGCGTGGCGTGAAGAACAAGGGCAACATGAATGTCAGCTACTTCACAGGTGTGTTCCGCACCAATCCTTCGTTGCGCGAAGAGTTCTACCACCTGATTGCTATGCAATAGATTATTGCCGTACATACATTTGCTTGTAGTTTTTCAAACTTGTCAACGATGTGTCGCCTGCCAATGCTTAGGTCTTTACAGCTAATGCTTCTGCTTATTGCTGGTGTAGCCATATCTTATGCCCAATCGCAACAGCAGCTCGATTCCATACTGTATGTTCTTGATAGGACGATACTCGAAAAGCCTATCTACGACCGACAGAAACGAAACAACATACAAGACCTACAGCTAAAGTTGCTCCGTACGGAAGATGTGTCCGAAAGGCGACGTCTTATGCATGAACTCTTCAGCATATACCGTAGTTTCCGTTTGGATAGTGCGCTTTACTTTGCTCGGTTAGGTTCCTCGCTTATAGCGTCCGATGACGAGGCATCGAAGGTGAACAATGGCCTCGATATCGCTGAGGCTCTCAAGGGTTTGGGTTACTATTCTCAGGCAAGAGAATTGCTTGATGCCAGCCGTGGAAAAGTAGGAGAGGAGGATATGGTGTATTATTACCACCTATATTATTCCATCTATCATTCGATGCATCAAAACTCGGAACTTGAGGAAGATCGCCTGCGGTTCAGGGACTCCCTGTTGTTCTATCGTAAGCAGCTGCAGTCTGTTCTTCCTCCCGATGATATAGGCCACGACATTGGTGAGGCGCATCTTTTATTGTTTGAAGGCAAGCCACAGGATGCCCTCCAGCTCTTAAAAGGAAGACTAGCTCGTGATGCTGATGGTTTGGGCGAAACACTTCTCGCCGTCACCTTCGCCGAGATTTACGAGGCTTTGGGGATGAATAGAGAAGCTGAGTATTACTATGCAGTCAGCGCAGTGGATGACCTTCAGCGTGCCACCAAGAAATACACCGCTCTACAGCAATTAGCTATCCTTTTGTTCCGCGATGGCGATGTGGATCGTGCCTACCGTTATCTTACCTGTGCACTCGAAGACGTCACCTTCAGCCGCATTCATTGCCGCATCACGCAGATTGCCCAGTTCCTGCCGATTATCACTAGTGCCTATGAACGCAAAAGTGAGACCGCATCTCTTCGAAAACTTTGGCTTTCCATTGCCTTGGGTTTGCTACTGCTCATCGCTGTGTTCGGTGTATGGATTCTGCATCGAAGAAGTTCTCAGTTGCGACGTCTTAACGTTAAGTTACATGGCCTTTATCAGGAAATTGCCGACGCCAACCGGCAGTTGATACAGATTAATGCGCAGGTGGAGGCTGCAAACGGACAGCTTGCCGATGCCAATCGTATAAAGGAAGAGTACATCGGACAGGTTTTCAACCTGTGTTCTGCCTATATGGACAAACAGGAGTTTCTGCGTCGTACCATACATAATAAGGTAAAGGGGAACCAGCTTTGCGAAGTTATCAAGTTGGTGGGCGACAAGAGTCAGCAACAGGAGGATCTGCGTGATTTCTTCCGTAACTTTGATGCCATTTTCCTGTCTCTCTTTCCCGATTTCGTTAAGGAGTTCAATGAATTGTTGCGTCCTAACGAGCACGTGAGCGTCAAGGATGGCGAGTTGCTTAGCCCTGAACTCCGAATCTATGCCTTGGTTCGTTTAGGGATCAACGATAGCACAAGGATTGCCTCTTTCCTGCATTTCTCGCCACAGACCGTTTATAACTATCGACTCAAGATGAGGGCCCGCACTGATTTGTCGCGTGAAGAGTTCGTCGAAGCGATCCAAAGCCTCAAATAAACACTTACTCAAAAAGAAGGGGTAATTTCGTGCAAGTTATTGAAAGCCAATTGGGATATATCCTAATTGGCTTACTTTTTTACCTACTTTGTCCCGACGATTCAGCTTTGTTTAAAAAAAACTCAATAACTTTGCAGCGCGAACCGCAGAATTTACGAAAAACCTTTAATAACCGAATACTTACTAATACTATTTCACATATAAATATTACTAATCTATGAACAAGACAACTTACACCGTATTGCGCAGAATGCTTCCTCTCGTAGGAATGCTGCTGTGTTATGTTGCCGTTGGTCAGAATGTCACCGTACAAGGACGAGTCGTTGACCAGACTGGCGAAGCAATTCCTGGAGCCAACGTCTTGGTCAAGGGTACTACTAATGGAACCCTTACCGATGCTGATGGCAATTATTCTCTTACGGTTCCCAACAGGAACTCCACCCTCGTCTTCAGTTTTCTGGGCTATCAGACACAGGAACTCAGTGCCGATGGCCGATCGATGACTGTGACTATGCATGAAGACAGCCAGTTGCTCGACGACGTTGTCGTCATCGGCTATGGTCAGGTCAAGAAACGTGACGCTACGGGCTCCGTGCTTAGTGTCAAGGCCGAAGAACTCAACAAGGGTAGCATCGTTAGTGCTCAAGATGCTTTGATGGGCAAGGTGGCCGGTGTCAATGTTACGCCATCTTCAGGTGCCCCAGGTTCAGGCGCTACGATACGTGTGCGCGCTGGTTCCTCGCTCTCAGCTTCCAACGATCCGCTCATCGTTATCGATGGCGTGCCGGTCGATAATAGTTCGATCAACGGCTCAAGCAATATCATCGGTTCTATTAACCCCGCCGATATCGAGTCGTTCACTGTCCTTAAGGATGCCTCGTCAACGGCCATCTATGGTTCTCGAGCATCGAATGGCGTTATCATTATTACGACGAAGAAGGGTAAGATCGGCAGTCGCAAACCTGCTGTCAGCTATACCAACAACTTTACTATCAGCCAAGTCACCCGCACGCTTGATGTACTGGATGCCACCGACTACAAGGCTGCATTTGCCAAGTACGCCAATGCACCCGCTGACTTCGCTCTCGGCAATGACGATGTTGATTATCAGAAGGAGATTTATCACAATGCGTTTGGTCAGGAGCACAACGTATCGGTTAGTGGCGCTGTCGGCAATATGCCCTATCGTGCTAGCGTGGGTTACACTAATCAAGACGGTATCATCAAGACCAATAATTACCAGCGTACCAGCGCTTCTGTGGGGCTTTCGCCCCGTTTCCTTCAGGATCATCTCACTTTCGACATCAACGTCAAGGGATCTTATGAGGACAACAAGCCCGTGACCAGTAGTGTCGTAGGTGCAGCAATCGCAGCTGACCCTACTCGTCCTATCCATGCAACCTACCCCGGTGGCATTGGCTGTGGTTACTATACTTGGATGAATGGTGATGCACCTATGGCCATAGCTCCCGACAATGCGTTGGCACTCCTCGAGCTTGATAATCGAGAGAACAAGGTGACCCGCTCAATCGGTAATATGGCAATCGACTACAAGATTCATGGTTTCGAGGATCTTCGATTTAACCTTAATCTTGGCTACGATGTGCTCAAGTCAACCTACGACCGCTCTGTTCCACAATTTGCTCCTCAGATGTACACCAGTAACCAGAAGGACGGTACCGGCCTCGAATATACCTCGAAGCAGAACAAGCGCAACACGTTGCTCGACTTCTATACCAACTATACCCACACATTTGCTTATGAGCAGCATCTCGACATAATGGTTGGCTACGGTTGGCAGCGTTTCTGGAAGAAATTCAACGATGAGAATCTCGACCCGAAGGGCGTGGAGTTGTCTTCACCTACCCATTCCGAGAGCGAATACTACCTTCTTTCTTGGTATGGCCGTCTGAACTATAGCTTCGCTGACCGTTATTTGCTCACTGCTACCTTCCGTGCCGATGCCTCTTCGCGTTTCCGCAAGGAGAACCGTTGGGGTTACTTCCCCTCTGTCGCTTTGGCTTGGAAACTCAAGAATGAGGCCTTCCTCCGCGACGTCGAGGTAATCGACGACCTGAAGATCCGTCTGTCGTACGGCCAGACCGGCCAGCAGGATATCGGCTCCGACTATCCCGCTCTATCCACCTATACCGCCTCCTACGATGAGTCGCGCTACCGCTTCGGTAACACATGGTACACCACTTATCGTCCTGATGGCTACGATCCGAACATCAAGTGGGAGACCACTTCCACCTATAATATCGGTTTCGATTGGGCCGTCCTTGATAGCCGCCTCGGAGGTTCAGTCGATTACTACTTCCGCGAAACTAAGGATCTCCTGAACAACATCGCAGTACCTGCAGGTGCCAACTTCACCAACGTCATCTACACCAACATCGGTTCGATGGAGAACAAGGGCCTTGAGGTTGCATTCAACGCCGTACCTGTCAAGACGCGTGATTTCGAGTGGCGAATGGGTATCAACTTCACATGGAACGACAGCAAGATCACCAAGCTCAATACTATCGATACTGAGGACAATTACGTGAAGACTGGTAATGCCGGTGGAACAGGCAAGTATCTGCAGGTACAGATGGTCGATGAGACTCCTTATACCTTCTTCCTCTTGCGTCAGGCCTACAATGAGGATGGTTCACCAAAGGACGGTATTTATCTCACCGAAAGTGGCGAAGAGACCACCTCCGAGGAGGATGCCTTCAAATATGTTACAGGTCATAGCTCTCAGGCTCCTTGCTTTGCTGGTCTTAATATGAAGTTCCTCTATAAGGACTGGGATCTTGGCTTCAACGGACATGGCTCGTTTGGCAACTACGTCTTCAACTACGTCAAGGCCAGCGAATCGCTCGACGACCTCTACAGCTCTCAGGGCACATCGTCCAACATCCAGCACGAGACGCTCGAGACTGCATTTACCCAACAGCGTCTCTACACCGACTACTTCCTCGAGGATGCCTCGTTCTTCCGTCTCGACAACATTACGCTCGGCTATTCCTTCCGTCATCTTTGGAACAAGACCAGCTCGCTGCGTCTCTCTCTCGCCGTACAAAACGTATTTACCATCACTGGTTACAGTGGTATGGATCCCGAAATCTATAATGGCATTGACAAGAATGTCTATCAACGTCCACGCGTATATATGTTCGGCATGTCACTCAATTTCTGACTTTGGAATGTAAACATTGATAAATTTGAAACAATATGAAACGCTATATCAAACTCTTTTGTGTCGCCGTTTCGCTTCTCGTGACCACCTCCTGCACCAGCGATCTCGACACCCTTCCGCTCGATGACAACCAGCTCACGAGCAACGATGTATATGGTAACGTCAATGGTTATCGTGGCATGTTGGCCAAGTGCTATGCTTCGCTTATCCAGACAGGTCAGAAAGGTGGGGATGGAGGCGATGGTGATGTCAATGGCATCGACGAAGGTTATTCCGGTTACACCCGCTGCCTCTTCTACCTGCAGGTTGCCTCTACCGATGAAGTGCTCTTCCACGCAGGTGGCGGTCATGGTACCTTGTCCATGTATCAGATGAACTGGAACTCTTCGGTCAAGGTCATCAGCTATCCATACTATCGTCTCTATATGGCCATCAACTACTGCAACGAGTTCTTGCGTAACAGTACTGAAGCGAAACTAGAGGAGAATGGCGTCTATGACCAGCTTAAGAACGACTATCTTACCTATCGTGCCGAGGCTCGTCTCATCCGCGCCTATTGCTACAGCATGATTTGCGACCTCTACGGTTCAGCACCTTTCGTCGATGACAGTCAGGACCTCGGCGTCATTCCCGAGCAAAAGACGCGTCGCGAGCTTTTCGACTATGTCGTAAATGAGGTCAACGATCTGATGGGTGATCTTCCAGCAGCAGGTCAGAAGGAATATGGACGTGTAGATCAGGCTGCTGCATGGTTCCTTCTCGCTCGTCATTATCTTAATGCCGAAGTCTGGACAGGCACCGCGCAGTACGACAAGGCTTATCAATATGCCAAGATGATCATCGACTCGGGAGCTTATCCTTTGGCCAGCGACTGGCGTCACATTTTCCTAGCCGACAATGACACTTGTTCTGAAATAATCTGGGGCCTCGTTCAGGATGCCGACAATGCACAGGGTTCAGCAGGTACCAACTTCCTCATCAAGGCGCTTGCTAATGGTGCTATGAATAATTGGTATGCTACTGGCATCGGCACACGAGGTTGGGGCAATGGTCGCGCCAAGGTATCGCTTGTCGATAAGTTCGACCTGCACGACCAAACCTTCGACCCCGACGATCCATGGGGTGATAACAAGTATGACAAGCGAGCACAATTCTTTGACAAGCTTGACGGACAGCAGAAGGAGACCTGGACAGAAGGCAAGGGCTTTGAAAAGACCTTTACCAAGGGTTACAGCATTATCAAATGGCGTAGCGTGAAGAAGGATCGTTCACAGGGTGCTGGCGACCCGGGAACCGTCTATTCCAGCATTGATTATCCGCTCTTCCGCACGGCCGATGCCTATTTGATGGCAGCCGAGGCCATCCTTCGTAATGGCGGTGGTTCGAAGGATGAGGCACTCCGTTACGTCAATGAGGTGCGTGAACGTGCCTATATGTCGGGCAAGTACGGTACAAGTGCCGTGAGTGGCGACATCACGTCCGATCAGCTCACTCTCGACTTTATTTGCGACGAGCGTGCCCGAGAGCTCTATACTGAAAATGTGCGTCGAACCGACCTCATCCGCTTCGGCAAATACACCAAGGGTTACAACTGGGACTGGAAGGGCTCTGACGGCCAGGCGGGTAACTACAAAGGGCAGGATGTGGACGACAAGTACAAGCTCTTTCCGATTCCTCAAGATGAGTTCACTGTCAATCCCAACCTGACGCAGAATCCTGATTTTGCCAACTAATAAATAGCAACTATTGTGAGAACACTCATAATAACCCTCATATCCCTTCTCGTTGTTGGAGCTTCGGCACAAACCACTTTCGAGGAGGTAGCTGCCACACCTGAAAAAAGCGGTGGCGTCTATTATGCCTATCCGCTCGACTTCGCCCCACAGACACCCGCGCCCAAGGGTTACAAGCCTGTCTATATCAGTCATTATGGCCGTCATGGCTCACGTTATTTATTGAATGACCGTGATTACAAGTGGGTGATCGAACTTCTGCAGCAGGCCGCCGATGTGCAGGTACTCAGTTCTCTGGGTCACAGCGCTCTAGAACGCTTGCAGGAAGTGTGGAAGGAGGCTGAATTCCATGGTGATGAGCTGGCACCATTGGGCGAACGGCAACATCGTGGCATTGCCGAACGTATGTTTGCCTCTTTCCCCGAAGTCTTCAAAGGCGATGCCCGCGTCTTTGCTCGCAGTACCACGTCAATGCGTTGTCGCAACTCGATGGATGCTTTCGTCGATCGTCTGCGTGAACTCAATCCCCGCTTGCAGATTCGCCATGAGACTAAGCGAGTTTATATGAGTTATCTAAACTATCATTCTCCTGAACATATGTCGTTCAACGACGGACCATGGAAGGAACTCTACCGCAAGTTCCAAGCTGAGCACACCCATCCCGAACGGATGATGGAAGCGCTCTTTACCGACCCTACTTGGGTGCGTTGGAACGTCAACCCCGATGAATTGATGTGGGGCTTCTATTGGATCGCTAGTGATATGCAGGACATGGAGTGCGACATTTCGTTCTACGACATCTTTACGCCTCAGGAACTGTTTGACTTATGGCAGTGCTTCAACTTCCGCTTTTATGCAGCTGATGCCGACTGGACCGACAATCATGGCCTGGCGCTCAGAAGTTGTCATCCCTTGCTTCGCAACATTTTGGAGTGTGCCGATGCGGCGCTTGATCCCAATAATGTCGATAGGGTAGTGGCTGATCTGCGTTTCGGACATGATGGCAATGTCATTCCGCTTTGTGCCCTACTGGGGCTGGATGGTTGCACAGCCTCGACGTCCGACCCAAATGACTTTTATAAAGTGTGGAGCGACTTCAAGGTGTCACCGATGGGTGCCAACATACAGTTGATTTTCTATCGCCGCAAGGGATCGGACGATGTGTTGGTGAAGTTCCTTCATAACGAACACGAAACCTCGATTCCTGTTGTTACCGATTGTTTACCTTATTATCACTGGAATGACGTGCGTGCCTATTGGCTTTCGCTCCTTCAATAGTACAGCCTATAGGCTGTCAGTTTCTCATTTGTTTCGGTTTTTTCGGGCCTCGGACTGCAAATCCGGGGCCTTTTTTGAGAAAAATTGTAATTATATTTGGACGATTCGAAAAATCTTGTTATATTTGCCGCGATATAATAAGGGATTCCTTTGACTCCCAATACCCATAACTTATAAACCACACTATCACTATTATGAGCAACTATCCGAAAATCGGTATTCGTCCGACCATCGATGGACGACAGGGAGGCATCCGCGAAAGCCTCGAAGAGAAGACCATGGCCCTGGCACACGCTGTGGCAGATTTGATTAGTACAAACCTCCGCAACGGCGACGGAAGCCCCGTGGAGTGCGTCATCAGCGACACCACCATCGGCCGTGTGGGCGAAAGTGCAGCCTGCGCCGAGAAGTTCGAGCGTGAAGGCGTCGGAGCAACCATCACCGTCACCAGTTGCTGGTGCTATGGCTCCGAAACTATGGACATGGATCCCACACATCCAAAGGCCGTCTGGGGCTTCAATGGCACCGAACGTCCGGGTGCAGTCTATCTGGCTGCGGTCCTTGCAGCACACGCTCAGAAGGGTCTGCCTGCCTATGGCATCTATGGCCACGATGTACAGGACCTTCCCGACAACACCATCCCTGCCGACGTGGCTGAGAAGATTCTTCGTTTTGCCCGTGCAGCACAGGCAGTAGCCACCATGCGCGGCAAGTCTTATCTGAGCCTTGGCAACACCTGTATGGGCATTGCCGGTTCGATAGTCAATGCCGACTTCCTGCAGCAATACCTCGGCATGCGCACCGAGTATGTCTCGCTCGTCGAGATCCTGCGTCGTGTCGATTTCGGCATCTACGATCCCGAGGAGTTCGAACGTGCCATGGCTTGGGTCGAGAAGTATTGCAAGCCCAACGAGGGACACGACTACAACGAGGACCGTCCTCTCTTCCCCGGTGTGCCTATGACCACCTACAACGGCAAGGGTAAGGGAAAGAATCGCGAAGAGAAGGATCAGGACTGGGAGTTCACCGTGAAGTGCATGATGATTATCCGCGACCTGATGGAGGGTTCCAGGAAATTGCTCGAGATGGGCTACAAGGAGGAGGCCATCGGTCACAACGCTATTGCTGCCGGTGTGCAGGGCCAGCGCCAGTGGACCGACTACAAGCCCAATTTCGACTTCCCTGAGTCGCTGATGTGCACCAGTTTCGACTGGAACGGCATCCGCGAGGCCAAGGTGCTTGCCACCGAGAATGATTTCCTCAACGGCATGTCGATGCTCTTTGGCCATCTGCTCACCAATCGTGGCGTGATGTTCTCCGACATCCGCACCTACTGGAGTCCCGAGGCTGTGGAGCGCGTCAGCGGAAAGCGCCCCGAAGGCGGTGCAGCAGGAGGCTTCATCCACCTCATCAATTCGGGTGCTACGACACTCGATGCCACGGGTGCCATGAGCGATGCGGAAGGCAAGCCAACGATGAAGGAGCCTTGGAACATGACTTGTGAAGATGCCGAGGCTTGCCTCAAGGCTACCAGTTGGATGCCCGCCGATCGCGACTATTTCCGTGGAGGTGGCTACTCGTCGCACTTCCTCACCCGTGGCGGTATGCCGATGACCATGCTTCGCATCAATCTTGTTGCAGGCCTCGGTCCTGTGCTCCAGCTCGCCGAAGGATGGACCGTCGAGCTGGATCCCGAAGTCAACGATATCCTCGACAAGCGTACCGACCCAACTTGGCCAACCACTTGGTTCGCTCCACGTCTTGACCCGACGAAGGATGCATTCAAGGATGTATATAGCGTGATGAACAACTGGGGCGCCAATCATGGAGCCATCTGCTACGGTCACGTCGGAGCCGACCTCATCACCCTTTGCGCAATGCTCCGCATCCCTGTCTGCATGCACAACGTCGCTGACAAGGACATCTTCCGTCCCGCCTGCTGGAATGCCTTCGGTATGGACAAGGAGGGCGCCGACTACCGCGCTTGCGCCAACTTCGGACCTCTCTACAAAGTGAGCAAGAATTAACTAAAAAGAAAAGAAAATGAAGCAAGAAAAGTCTGGAGGAATCCTCCACTACGCTGGAAAGAACTTCTTGTTCCCCTTTATTCTCGTGACCAGTTGTTTTGCCCTCTGGGGCTTTGCCAACGATATCACCAACCCGATGGTGAAGGCCTTCTCGAAGATCTTCCGCATGTCGGTGACCGATGGCACGTTGGTACAGGTGGCCTTCTATGGAGGCTATTTCTTCATGGCTTTTCCTGCTGCTGCCTTTATCCGCAAATACTCCTACAAGGCAGGAATCATGCTTGGCTTGGCTCTCTATGCTACGGGAGCCTTGCTGTTCTTCCCTGCTCGTCAGATAGGTTTGTTTGCTCCATTCCTCATCGCTTACTTTATTCTCACCTGCGGCTTGTCGTTCCTTGAGACGTCGTGCAATCCGTACATCCTTACCATGGGTTCGCCCGAGACGGCCACGCGCCGTCTCAACATGGCGCAGGCTTTCAATCCCATCGGTTCGTTGTGCGGAATGTTTGTGGCGATGAATTTCATCCAGAATCGTCTCAATCCCATGACTACCCAGGAACGTGCCACGCTGAATGATGCCGAGTTTGCGGCCTTGCGTGACTCCGACCTTGGTGTGCTCATCAAGCCTTATCTCATCATCGGTATCGTCATCCTGGTGATGCTCGTCATCTTTGCCATTTCGAAACTGCCCAAGAACGGTGAGACAGGCGAGAAGATGCATCCCCTCGCATCCATTCGTCGACTGCTTCATATCAAGCACTATCGCGAGGGTGTCATTGCACAGTTCTTCTATGTGGGTGTGCAGATCATGTGCTGGACGTTCATCATCCAGTATGGCACCCGCATCTTGTTGCAGGAAGGCAACTACACGGGCTTGGAACGTTTCATCGGAGGTCTGTTGGGCGCTGATATGAGTGGTGGTATGACCGAGCGTAATGCCGAAGTATTGAGCCAGGGTTACAACATCATGGCAATGATTGGCTTCTGCACCTCTCGATTCATCTGCACCTATCTGATGAAGTTCATCAATCCCGGCCAGCTGCTCAAGATTCTGGCCATTGCCGGCTTCCTATTCGTGCTGGGTGTCATCGGCTTTGATTCGCGTATGGGTCTCTATTGTCTCATTGGCGTTTCGCTCTGCATGAGCCTGATGTTCCCCACCATCTACGGCATTGCTCTCGAAGGTTTGGGCGACGATGCCAAGTTCGGTGCTGCTGGTCTCATCATGGCCATCCTGGGTGGTTCGGTACTTCCTCCTCTCCAGGCAAACATCATCGATATGGGCACCATTGGTGGCTACCCGGCTGTCAATCTCTCCTTCATCCTTCCTGCCTTCTGCTTCATCGTTGTGATGATCTATGGTCAGAGAAGCTATAACAGGACGAAATAAGACGATAAGGATACTCGTTTAGGTAAAAGTCTTTTATTCAAACGCGGCATGACCAATTTGCGCCAAGATTGGTCATGCCGTTATCGTTTAGAGCACTCTGTCGGCCGAGATAGTGCTTTCTCCTGTCGTCGCATAACCTTTCTTGGCCAAGATTGGTCATTCTTCGGTTGGAAATAGCACTCTGACGGCCGACAGAGTGCTTGCTCCTTTCGTCGCATATCCCATCTTAGCCAAAACTGGTCATACTTCGGTCGGATGAAGCACGCTGACGGCCGACAGAGTGTTTGCTCCTGTCGCCGCATACCCTTTCTTGGCTAAGATTGGTCATTCTTCCGTCGGATGAAGCACGCTGACGGGCGACAGAGTGCTTTGTCTTGTCGTCGCATACCCAATCTTGGCCAAGATTGGTCATTCTTCCGCAGAATATAGCACTCTGTCGGCCGACAAAGTGCTTGCTCCTATCGTTGTTTACCCTTTTCTCGGCCCTATAAATTTATCCCCGTTCAGATGTATCATGTGGTCTGGCATGTCAGCAATCCAGACCTCCGTATCCCATGCCAGTTTGTCGGAGAAAGATTTGAATGTCTTAAAATCGAG
>Ga0310695_10002998_pt1 | contig 34102 bp, 22 predicted proteins | sample RumenRJG_04DNA_FD_203882 | JGI IMG/M metagenome (GOLD analysis project Ga0310695, IMG submission 203882) | Bovine rumen microbial communities from Lethbridge, Alberta, Canada - RJG_04 (v2) (version 2) | ecosystem: Host-associated > Mammals > Digestive system > Stomach > Rumen | place: Canada... | reverse complement strand
TAAAGGGGTAAGGCATTCCTACATCGGAAGCGGTGTTCGCTATGATCTTCTCATGGATGAAAAAGGCTTCCTGGACGAAGACTCCAGAGTTTATTTCAAGGAGTTGATATCAAGACATATAAGTGGGCGCTTCAAGGTCGCTCCGGAACATACGGAAGACCATATCCTGAACCTTATGAACAAGCCTTCTTTCTCACTGTTTGTGGTAATGAAGAAAGAGTTCGAGAAGATTTGCGCCCAGACTGGCCTTAACCAGCAGATTATTCCTTATTTCATTTCTTCCCATCCGGGATGCCGGCTGTCTGACATGAAGGCGCTGGCATCCAACAAAGCCCTCAGGGGAGTGCTTACGGAGCAGGTTCAGAGTTTCACTCCAACGCCTATGACACGCAGTTCCGTGATGTTCTACACGGGTCTTGAGCCTAATACTCTGAAACCTTTGTTCGTAGAGAAGGACATCGAGCGGCAGCGGCAGCAGAAATCCTATTTTTTCAAGAAATAGGTCAAATTGTTTTGCGATTCAAAAAAATACCTTATAATTGCAATACAAAATATACCCGACCTATTTTTAATCTTTTGAAAGTGACTACTGTTAAGAAGACTCAGAAAAAGGAGGCTGCAAAGGCTCCAGCCAAGAAGACTGCCGTTAAAGCTCCAGCCAAGAAGGTTACTGCCAAGGCTCCGGCCAAGAAGGTTGCTGTCAAGGCTCCGGCCAAGAAGGTTGCTGTCAAGGCTCCGGCCAAGAAGGTTGCTGTCAAGGCTCCGGCCAAGAAGGTTGTAGCCAAGGCTCCTGCCAAAAAGGTTGTAGCCAAGGCTCCGGCCAAGAAGGCTGTCGTAAAGGCCCCAGCCAAGAAAACTGCCGTTAAAGCTCCGGCTAAGAAGGTTGTAGCCAAAGCTCCGGCAAAGAAAGTTGCGGTAAAGGCACCAGAAAAGAAGGTCGTGGCAAAAGCGCCTGTAAAGAAAGCCCCGGCCAAGGCTCCTGAAACCAAGACGGTTGTCAAGGCACCTGTAAAGAAACCGGTTCAGCCTGAATCCAATCTCGACAAAAAAATAATAAAGCCAAATACAGTTTCAACAAAAGCCGGTTCTCCTGTGGTAATGACTACAGAAAGACCTAAGAACGTAGGTGTTCCTGCTTCTATGCAGCATAAGAGAAGGCTCGTTGTAAGCTACTCCAAGATGAAGGAGGAAGTTGCAGCCGCTTTCAAGGAAAAGTATCCGAAGGGCTATTCAGACTATATGGGCGACCTGTTCAGGGTTGAACCTCCGATCGGCGATCCTTTCTACGCAATTACCTTGGAAACGGAAGATTCCGTATATCTTATCAAGATGGTTGTGAATGTAGATAAGGCTGAGGACGCCCAGAAGAGTCTCTTCCCTGATGCCGACGCTTCGGATGACATTCCAACCGAGGGCGAGACCTTCCCGGATGACAATACGGAGAATATGTCGGACTCTGACGATGACACCGAGTAGCCGTCCAAATATTTTCAAAAGGATATCACACTCTGTTAGAGTATGGCTGGAGAGGATGCCCGAGACCCGGGAGGTCCTCCTCCTTGCTTTTATAGTGGGCCTTGGATGCGGTCTTGCAGCAACGTTGCTGCTGGAAGCAATCCATCTGGTACAGTGGGTTTTAGTGGGATGGTTCAAGACTCCGGCTTCAAGCTGGCTCTACTTGGTTTACCCTGGAGTAGGTATGCTGATAGCTTACCTGCTTGTAAGATATCTGATAAAAGACAATATCGGTCATGGAGTTACCAAAGTTCTGCTGGCAATCTCAAGATACGATTCCAAGATCAAGCCTCACAACACGTGGTCTTCTATACTCACAAGCGCCATTACGATCGGTTTCGGAGGCAGTGTGGGAGCGGAGGCTCCGATAGTGTATACCGGTGCTGCAATCGGCTCAAACATAGGCAGAAAGGCTGGCCTTACATACAAGAGCGTAACCCTTCTGCTGGGATGCGGAGCGGCTGGCGCCATTGCCGGAATATTCAAGGCTCCTATGGCGGGAGTGCTGTTCACACTGGAGATACTGCTGTTCAATATGTCGATGACCAGTATCCTTCCCCTTGTATTGAGCAGCGTTACCAGCACAACGGTTACCTATTTTCTTATGGGAGATGCGGTTGCGTTTGACAACACGCTTACTCCGTTCATTCTGGGCAATATTCCGTTCTACGTGATATTTGGAATACTCTGCGGCTTTGCTTCACTGTATTTCACCAGGACAACACTGTATACGGAAGATAAGGTGAAGGCCATCTCCAATCCTTTCACCCGCTGGGCTCTGTGCGCAATAGGGCTGGGAATAATGATTTTCCTTTTCCCTCCGCTCTACGGCGAGGGTTATGGAGTGCTTACAGATTTGCTCAACGACAACGATATGCACTCTGTGGGAAATACCGTATTCGCATCGCTGTTTGATTGGCCTTGGACCCTTCCTATATTCTTTGCCTTGGTATTCCTGGTTAAGGTGTTCTCCATGAGTTTCACCAATGCCGGCGGCGGAGTGGGAGGAACCTTTGGTCCTACATTGTTCATGGGCGGAATCTTTGGCTTCGTGATAGCCCGCAGCTCAAATCTGCTTGGTTTGGACCTTCCTGAGACCAACTTTGTGCTGGTGGGAATGGCAGGCCTTATGGCAGGCGTCATGCAGGCCCCTCTGACTGCGATCTTCCTTATCGCCGAGATAACAGGAGGTTACACCCTTCTTATGCCTCTGATCATTACCTCGGCAATATCTTATGCTACTATCCGGATATTCGAGCCTTATTCCATCTATACCAAGCGAATTGCCAAGAGAGGATACCTTCTCACCCACGATTCGGACAAGGCCGTGCTCACCCTTCTGAAAATAGATGATGTGCTGGAAACCAATTTCTCTCCGATAGAGGAAGGGGCAACATTGGGAGATATGCTGCCTGTTATATCTAATTCAAGCAGAGATATTTACCCGGTTCTTGACAAAGAGGGCCGGCTGCTTGGCACAGTTTGGCTCAACGATGTGAAGAAAGACATGTTTGACAGCTCCAATTACTCCAGACCGGTTTCGGACTATATGGAAAAGGAGGAAATCTGTGCCTATTCCAATGACAGGATGGAGGATGTGATGAATAAATTCGAGCAGACCGGCGGCTGGAATCTTCCTGTTATAGACAAAGAAGGCAAATGGAAGGGCTTTGTGTCAAAGTCCCATATATTCTTTGCCTACAGGGAAAGGCTCCATGAAGTTAGTCACGACTGATTATGAATACACTTTACATAAATTTCATAGCGGATAAGCTGGGTGTAAAGCCTTGGCGGGTAGAGAACTGTATCCAGCTCCTGGAAGAAGGGGCGACTGTTCCTTTCATTTCACGTTACAGGAAAGAGGCCACTGGAACGATGACAGACGTGGAGGTGGCAGAGACCAATTTCCATTACCAGAAGTTCCTGGAACTGGACAAGAGGAAAGAGGCTGTGGCCAAGAGCATTGAGGAGCAGGGCAAGATGACGGATGAACTGAAGGGCTTGATAGACAGTTGCGTGGAAGCACAGAGACTGGAAGATATCTATCTGCCGTATCGTCCGAAGAGACGAACCAGAGCTTCAGTGGCTAAGGAAAAAGGGCTGGAACCGCTTGCACAGAAGATGCTTTCCCTTCAGGTAGAGGACATCCGGAAAGAGGCGGAGAAGTTTGTCAAGGAAGGGGTTGCAGATGTGGATGAGGCCCTTCAGGGAGCCCGCGACATCATCGCCGAGCAAATTTCAGAGAACATAGAGATTAGGGAAGAACTCCGTTCTTATTACGGAAGGAGCGGTGTACTCAAGACAAAACTCATAAAAGGTAAGGAGGAAGAAGGGGAGAAATATAGCAACTACTTCAATTACTCGTCCTATCTTTCCAAAATGCCTTCTCACAGGGTACTCGCGATTCTAAGGGCGGAGAATGAGAAGATTCTGTCTGTGAGGGTGGAAACTGATCCTCAGATATCGCTGAAGATAATCAACAGATTGTTCTACAAAGGGAAAAGATATCCCGCCCGCCAGCTTTTTGATGAGCTGAAACTTGCTCAGGAAGATAGTCTTACTCGTCTTTTGGATCCTTCCATCGAGAACGAGACCCTGAAGGCGGCCAAGGAAAGGGCAGACCTGGAAGCTGTTAAGGTTTTCGGAGAGAATCTCAAGCAGCTGCTTCTGGCAGCTCCGGTCGGACAGAAAAGGACTATGGCCATAGACCCTGGTTTCAGGACAGGTTGCAAGGTGGTTTGCCTGGATGACAAAGGAGAACTGCTGCATCACGATGTAATCTTCCCGCATCCTCCGGTTAATCAGAAAATGGAGGCTATGCGCAAGGTTATGGAAATGGCGGAAAAATATGATATTGAGGTAATCGCGATAGGTAATGGAACGGCAGCCAGGGAAACCGAGGCCTTCATCCGCCGACTGAGTTTCGACAAACCTGTTAAGATTTATTCCGTAAGCGAAGATGGAGCATCAATCTATTCAGCTTCAGAGACTGCCAGGGAAGAGTTCCCACAAGAGGATGTTACCGTAAGGGGCGCGGTTTCAATCGGACGACGTCTTATGGACCCCCTGGCCGAACTGGTGAAAATAGACCCTAAGTCTTTGGGAGTGGGTCAGTACCAGCATGATGTGGACCAGACTCTTCTGAAGCAGAAACTGGACGATGTGGTGGAATATTGCGTTAACACTGTGGGCGTCAACTTGAACACTGCCAGCAGGCACCTGCTCTCGTACGTTTCCGGAATCGGTCCTGCGCTTGCTTCCAACATAGTGAGTTACAGGGCTTCCAACGGTGCGTTCTCTTCAAGGGGACAGCTTATGGAGGTGCCTCGTCTTGGGCAGAAGGCCTATCAGATGGCTGCCGGTTTCCTCAGGATTCCTGGAGCCGATAATCCTCTGGACAATTCCGCAGTCCATCCAGAACGTTATGCCCTGGTTGAGAAAATGGCTAAGGATGCCGGATGTAAGGTATCTGACCTTATCGGCAACACTCAGAAGATTGACTCGATGAATCTTGAAGATTATGTCTCCGACAATGTGGGGCTTCCTACCCTTAAAGACATAGCCCAGGAGCTGAAAAAGCCTGGAAGGGATCCAAGGGAAAGCGCCAAAGACTTTGAGTTCTCTTCTGAAATATCTACCATTGAGGACCTTAAGGAAGGTATGGTTCTTCCAGGAATAGTCACGAACCTTACGGCTTTCGGAGCCTTCGTAGATATCGGAATCAAACAGAACGGACTTATCCACATATCCAATATGGGGAAGAAATATGTCCGTGACGCTTCCGAGGTGCTGAAACTTCACCAGCAGATTACGGTGAGCGTAATGGGCGTGGATCTCCGCCGCCAGAGGATACAGTTGAGGCTAGTCGAGTAGAAAATGGCCTCTTTCTGATTATATTTGTAGGATTAAACAAAATACCATTATGTCAGACAAGCTGGTTGTCATACCTACATACAATGAGAAGGAGAATATAGAGAAAATCACCCGCAAGGTATTTTCTCTGGACGGGAATTTCCATATACTGATTGTAGACGACGGTTCTCCGGACGGGACCGCAGATATTGTCAAGGGTCTTCAGGCTGAATTCCCTGAGCGGCTTCACCTGATCCAGCGGAGCGGAAAACAAGGTCTTGGAACTGCATATATTACCGCCTTCAAATGGGCTTTGGAAAAGGGATACGGTTATGTGTTCGAGATGGATGCGGATTTTTCACATAATCCTGATGATCTGATTCGCCTTTACAAGGCATGTGCAGAAGACGGGGCGGACCTTTCCATCGGTTCCCGTTACTGCAATGGCGTGAGTGTAATCAACTGGCCTATCGGAAGGGTCGTGATGAGTTACTTTGCATCTTATTATGTGCGTAAGGTACTCAGGATGAAAGTCTATGACTGCACCGCAGGTTTTGTCTGCTATACCAGCAAGGTCCTTCAGACCCTGGACTTGGACAAGGTCAGGATGAAGGGCTATGGCTTCCAGATAGAGATGAAGTACTCCACCTACAAACTGGGCTTCAAGATAAAGGAAGTCCCGATCATTTTCGTGGACCGCAAGGAGGGAACCTCCAAGATGAGTTCAGGTATCTTCGGCGAAGCCTTCTGGGGAGTCATCGCGATGAGATTCAGAAAGATACGGCCTAAAACACAGTGATATGGACCTGCTGCTCAGAAACGGAACCATTGTCAATGAAGGCGAAGTCTTCAAGGGCAGCATTGTCATAAGCGGGGAAAGGATTTCCCGCATAATCAGGGAAGAGGATTGTCATAGGATGGATTTTTCCGGAATGGAGATTCTGGATATGACGGGTCTTCATATCTTCCCTGGTGTTATTGATTCCCATGTGCATTACAGGGAACCTGGCGACGGACGCAAGGGAACTATTGAAAGCGAAAGCCGTGCTTCCGTACTGGGCGGAGTGACTTCCTTTATGGATATGCCAAACAATACTCCTCCGGCTCTTACTCTTCCTCTTCTTGAAGAAAAGTACTCCATCGCGGAGGAAACCTCATATGCAAATTATTCCTTCTATCTTGGAGCTGGTAAGGATAACCTCCAGGAGATCAAGCGTATGAACCCTAAGGATATTTGCGGGGTGAAGCTTTTCATGGGGTCCAGCACGGGGAACCTGGCTGTTGAAGACAGCGATGCCGTCGAAAACATTTTCAGATACTGCCCGACCCTTCTTGCAGTCCATTGCGAAGACAACGGCATTATTTCGGCCAACCTGAACAAGGCGATCAAAAAATACGGGGCTGAAATACCGGCGAAAGAGCATCAGCACATACGAAGTGCCGCTGCATGCCTGAAAAGCTCTAAAAAAGCCATAGAATTGGCGAAAAAGCACAACACCAGGCTGCATATCCTTCATGTTACGACAAAGGAAGAGGCTGAAATGCTTGCCGATTTAAACGATCCGTCTATAACCGGCGAGGCATGCCCTACGTATCTTTGGTTCTCCAGTAAGGATTACGAGAATTACGGCAACCTTATAAAATGCAACCCTTCCATAAAATCAGAGGAAGATATGATTGCACTGCGCAAGGCCCTCAAAGATGGCGTTTTGAAGACAGTAGGCAGCGATCATGCCCCGCATCTGTTTTCGGATAAGCTCAAACCTTATACCGAGTGCCCGTCCGGAATTCCCCTGGGCCAGTACTTGTTCCAGATCATGCTTGCTCTGGCAAAGGAAGGAGTGTTCTCCCTTGAAGATGTGGCAGACAGGACGGCTCACGGTCCGGCAAGATGCTTTGAGTTGAAAGACAGGGGATTTATCCGTGAGGGATATTATGCGGACTTGGCTGTGGTTGACCTTGGAAAAGAGTACGCAAAGCTTTCCGCTCCCGCTTCTCTTTGCGGCTGGAGTCCGTTTTCAGAAAAAGAGATGTCATTCCCTTGTTCGGTAATCCATACTTTGGTAAACGGGTGCTTTGTGGTCAAGAACGGAGAATTGACGGGTGACCGCCACAGTCTCAGACTAAAATTCGACAGATGATGGAACGTAAAGGCTTGTGGAAAGCATACATACTGGCAATTGTTTCAATAACCGCGTGGGGATTTTCCTTTGTGTGGGAAGATTTCCTTATCAAGAACAATGTCGAGATTTTCACCTTCATTTTCGAGAGGATGATCCTTGCCGCTGTCATTATGTGGATAGCAGGGGGGATTCTCGGGAAGATACAGAAAATCCAGAAGGGAGATATGAAGTGGATGTTCCTTCTGGGCTTCGGCGAGCCTTTCATCTATTTCCTCGGCGAAAACTTTGGAATCAAATACACCTCGGGAGTGATGGCGGCCATAATCATCGCCACCATACCGCTTTTCTGCACGGTTGTAGACAGGATACTCTACAAGTTCAGGCTCTCTCTGACCAAGGTGCTGGGGTGCCTGCTTTCCCTTCTTGGCATTGCGCTTTTCATGATGGAAAAGGCCGGTGCGGGTTCTTCCCAGCTCAAGGGCATATTGCTGCTGCTTTTCTTCGCGGTTGGCGGAGCTTTGATATACGGCTATGTAACAAACAAGATGATAAGCCGTTACAATCCTATGACAATTGTGACGTACCAGTTCTCGTTTGGTGCTTTGCTGTTTTTACCTTTCTTCCTGATCTTCGGCCTGAAGGGTCTTACACCTGAGTTCTTCTCTATGCCGGTCCAGTCAAAGATAATGGCGCTTGCAGTGCTTTGCTCATGCGTATGCTTCGGGCTTTGGGCGTTCTGCACGGGAAAACTTGGCGTTACGAGAGTGAACATATTCTCGGCTCTGATTCCTCTTGTAAGCGCAACCGCATCCTATTTCCTCTATCCAGGCCAGGAAACTTTCACTCTCCTGAAGATTGTGGGCATCGTCCTGACAATTATGGGAGTCATTATAGTCCAGATAGTTAAAGACAAACAAATACAGTCATGAAAAAGATCCTTATAATTTTTGCAGCCGTGTTGCTGCTTGTCTCCTGCCAGGAAAAGAAGAACTTTGCCGTAGATCCTGCTGGTTACGATTTCTCCGAAGTTCTTGCTTACGGCAGTCCTTTCAAACTGGGTATAATCGGTGAAGATTTCACCAGGCTTCAGGTTTATTACGCTAGTGTAACCAAGACAGATGCCACGCATTACGCGGTAAAGGGATTCTCCAAGGTCTGGGACAATGTCCAGTCTTTCGATGGTGTCATTGAACTGAAGTCCATCTCGAAAATAGTCCCTGAACCAGATGAGAACGGGGAGTATGTGACAGACCATGTAGACAATCACGATGCATATTTTCTTGAGTGCAGTTACAGTTTCCCTCAGGCCGACGGGGAGTTCCACGGAAAGAGCCTGAACGAAATCTATTTCAAAGGCAATAAAGCTCTCACTGATGACTGTTACGAAGGTGCAGACGGATATGACAACAACCAGCATATCGGTACTTTCACCTACACCAACGGCAAGGAGACCGTTGCCAACTGGGGCGCCTGGCGCATTCCTGAGTCAGACGACTTGGACCAGGGAGTAGGGGAATTTGTCCCGAGTGAAAAATATCGTGACAACGGCTGGGGAACATACTACAATGCGCTCTTCAATTACGAAGAAGGTGAGTTGAATCAACTTATCAGAGTTAATTCCATCTTTGAAGAATGCAGGCAGTGGTGGGATCCTGAGGCTCCAAAACTCGATCTTGAGGTTGTGGACAATCATTTTGAAGTGGCGGTGACAACCCCTGCCGGAAAGCATACATATCATTTCCCTTCAATGTATCCTCCTGAGTACAAGGACATAAACTTTGATGGCTATATGGATCTCTACCAGACCGGAGACGAGGAGCGGCACGATGAAGGGGCCTGCTATCTCTATAACCCTCAGACAAAGGAATTTGAAAACTGCCCGTCCTTCCATGACATTCTTCACGTGGACCATCTTGCGGTTTTCCCTCAGGAAAAAGTCCTTATGACCAGCTTTAACTTCAAGGAAAAGGGAGAGTTCTTCTACTATCTCTATAGATTCGAGAACGGCAAGTTTGTCCAGGACGGAACCGTGATGGAAAAAGACAGCATCTTTTATGAATACGACAAGGACGGCAAGCTTATCCATCAGGGAGAATATCCGACAGATCTTTCCAGAATCTGGGGCGTTTGCTTTGCAAACTGATAACCTTCAAGACTATGAAAAAGTTTTTTTCCACGCTGGCCATATTGCTCTTTCTGCCGCTGTCGGCTATATCGCAGGGCAAATTTGCGGTAAATCCTGAAAGGTATGACTTTACCGGGGTGTTCATGGCAGATTCTCCATTCCGCCTTGGAATCCTCGGCAAGGAATACAAGAGGCTGCAGATTTATTACGAGTCTGTAACCAGGCAGACACCAACCGCTTACACAGTCAAAGGCTATTCCAACGCCGCTGGCAACGTTTGTCCTTTTGAAGGAACACTCAATATTGTATCCATCACCACTCAGAACCCTGAGGATTTTGATGCAGACCACAATGTTTATTTCCTCGAGGCGTCATATAGTTTCAAGGAAACCGGCGGAACAGGCATCGGAACATTCTCCGGCAAGGCCGGATTTGATTTCTGGATCAGCGACAACAAGCCTATGATCGAGGACGGAATGTTCGGGGCAGACGGCTATTGCAACAGCCAGTATGAGGGCTTCTGGACTTCAGACAAGACCAAGGTCAAGAAGATTGCCAACTGGGGATCCTGCCGCATTCCCGGCAGCGGCGACCTGGACCAGGGGGTAGGAGAGTTCGTCCCTGACGAGAAATACCGCTCCAAAGGCTGGGCTGATTACTTCAACGCCATCTTCAGCCAAAACGAGGAAGTTCAGGTTAATGCCAACTTCAGAGAGCAGTCCAAATGGTGGGACAAAAAAGCTCCAGTACTTGTCTATAAAAAGGCTCCAAAACCTGTCATTAACGTTTACAAGAAGAACGGGCAGGCCCAAGGTGCCCTCATCCAGACATTGAGTCTCAAAGTATCTGAAACTCCGGAATATTGGGATTTCAACGAGGACGGGTATAAAGAGATTATACAGCTCTGCGACGACGGCAAGCTATATGTCTGGAGTCCTAAGGACGGCAAGTTCTACAATGTGCCTTCATATGACTTTGTCAAGTATAAAGGCTATCTGACCTACAAGCCGGAGCTCCAGAGGTATTTTACCACTCATTACGACAATTCTACCCAGGCCCACTACTTCTATATGTACAGATATCGCAGAGGAACTGATTCTTCCCAGGATGCCATTGTCTATGAAGGCAGCATATCCGAAAAGGACGGAATCTGGTCAGAATATGACAAATACGGCCAGACTGTACACGACAAGGTAAACAGCCCTGAGAAGCTCTCCCAAATCTGGTCAGATTACATCAGGCTCACGATGGCCCTGTAGCACCAAGGTGGTCGAAATTTTCGACCACCTTTGCTTTCTCATTTTCTTTCATTCTTATTAAGTTTCTTCCTGACTTGTCCCACTTCCTCCGCCAACTGGGCAGAAGACGGCATATAGAGCTCGTAACGGCTCGCCATTATAGTTCGGTTATCTTCAGGTAAAGCCATCTTTACAACCGTATCGTTCTTGCTGGAACACAGTAAAATTCCTATTGTTGGATTCTCCTCCTTCAGCTTTTCGCACCTGTCGTAATAGTTTACATACATCTGCAACTGCCCAAGATCTTGATGAGTAAGCTTTCCCGTCTTCAACTCAACTATAACAAAGCATCTTAACAATCTGTTATACAGCACAAGATCAACAAAGAACTCGTCATCCTCCAGCAAGATTCTTCTTTGACGGGCCACAAAAGAGAAACCCTTTCCCATTTCCAGCAAGAACTCTGCAAGGTGGTCTATTATCGCACTCTCGATATCTTTCTCATAGTATGATGGCTTTCTCTCCAACCCCAGAAACTCAAGCATCATAGGGTCTTTAATAACTTCCTGAGGACTCTCCGGAATCCTTTCGCGCCTTGCTAGCGCCAATACAGCCTCCTTGTCATTACTCTTCAAAAGCCTCTCATATAGCCCTGAGTTAATCTGCCGCTCGAGTTCACGGCTATTCCACCCATTATTCACCGACTCAAGTTCATAATACTCCCGTTTAAATTCATCTGAAATAGCTATAAGTAACTTATACTGAGTCCAATTCAATTGTGTCCGCAATGCGGACACAATTGGATAGACCTTATAGAATTGTCTACTCTTATGAAGTTGTCTACTTCCAAATCCGCTCCCATACTCCGGTTCAAGTCTCTCCGCTAACCTTTTAATAAGATAACTACCGTATTCGGCCCTGGCCTTACCCTGCTGCTCCTCCTCAAATATCCTCCTCCCGATATTCCAGTACATCTGCACACGGCAGAAGTCCACGCTTCTTACAGCTCCTTCTCTTGCTTTGTCGATAATCCCCCTTATCTCTCCAACAAAACCTTCTTTAATGGTCTTCATTTCTTCCATAACCAAACAGTTATTAATTCGCTCCCGCAAATCTACAGCCCCACCATCCTCATTTCCAAACCATCCGGTATAATTTTACCAACCCCGGACAAAAGTTTTCACGATTCCGGAAAAACACCAGCAATTCCAGGATTGTATTGGCGAATCTTGGATTATTAACAAACAAACCCAATTTTTTGTATATTTGTTTGTTGGGCAATTCTCGGCGATGCCATTGGTTCCACAGGCCTCTCCGGGTTTCCCAACTGGTTCTTGAAAAAGAACCAGGACATATTGATAAGAAAGCGTTTAACGCTATTCTACGATAGTGAATCTGGACAATTCAAGCAAAGGTAGAATAGAGCGAGACGCTCGCACTGGCTATATCTCGGGCCTCGGTCCGCGCTATAGTGGAAGTGCGGGCTATTTCTCATTCACTTTGCTGGCAGTCCAGAACCAGGTTCGCCTGGTGCCTACTATCTGAATGAGTTAATTGGCTCGCACTTTCTTTTTTGTTGTTTGTCCGCTTTCGAGCTATGCGGAGCAAGATACTTTTCACTTTTGTTCCAAATAGGAAGCATAATAAAGAATCTAATACCCGGAGAATCTGTTGTCGTCAATAAAATTCAACAGCTAGGTACCAGTTATTCTATTTCATACACAGGGGTTAATACTCGAAAGTCTAGCTCTAAGGTCATTAAATCAGACCAAATGGACAAACTGGAGATACTAACCGAGGAAGGTAAGTTCAATTTTAGGGGAGACCCGGAGAAGTTTGTCCTATTTGCAGAAGCCGAGAGAATCAATTCAGCATATCAATTCGATCCACTTTTTGCTATCAACTGCAGTGTGGTAGATCCTCTGCCACATCAGGTTGAGGCAGTTTACAAATACTTACTTCCCCAACCTTCCATCAGATTCCTTTTAGCAGACGATACTGGTGCCGGAAAGACAATTATGACGGGCCTCCTTCTCAAGGAACTTTTAATGAGAAAACGTGTTGAGCGTGTTTTGATTGTCACACCAGGTGGCCTAACAAAACAGTGGCAGGAGGATGAAATGGGTATTAAATTCAATATTCCCTTCATCCTTGCCAACCGGGCTGCTTTCAATTCAGAGCCTACAATCTTTCAGGACCATAACCGCATTGTCACATCCATTGATTTCATCTGCAAGGAAGATATTATGAGGGTTCTTGCTAGCACCAGCTGGGATATGATAATCTTCGATGAGGCGCACAAACTCTCTGCCTACGAATATGGCTCCAAACGATATCTGTCTCGCCGCTATGAATCAGCTCTCACGCTATCCCAGCAGTGCGAACACATACTGCTATTGACAGCTACCCCTCACCGTGGCCGTGCAGATACCTTCAAGTGTCTGATGCAGCTTTTAGATGAAGATATATTCGCAACTCCTGACCTTGCAGCCTCCCGTATCCAGGAAATTAGCCAAAACGGTATCAACAAATACTTTATACGCCGCCTCAAAGAGGACATGAAGGACTGGAATAGCCAGCCACTTTATAAGGAACGTTACACCAAGACTGTTGCTTACCAACTCACACCGGAGGAAAAGAAACTCTATGATGAGGTCACGAATTATCTTACCAAGCAAAAGGCTGAAGCCACCGAGAGCAAAAATATTCACGTCTCCTTGGCATTGCAGGTGATGCAACGCCGCTTGGTGAGCTCCATTTACGCTATCAGAAATACGCTCTTCAAGAGATACACCGCTTTACAAGGCCTAGCCGACCTCGTTAACCAGAATCCAAACCTGTGGAAGCAGCGCCAGAAACTGGAAGATTTCGAGTTGGACAGCATGGACGATTACGACGAACTGGAAGACGATGAGCGCGAAGCTCTAGACAACATCATGGCCGACCCGAAGAAACTGAAACTCTTTACCACGGCCAAGACTGCAGTAGAGATTCAACAGGAAGCAAAACAGGTGAAGGCTCTCTACAATATGGCAGATGCTCTATATGCTCATAATCAAGAAGAAAAGAAGTTTCAGGAACTGAACCAGCTTCTCAAATCCGAAGGCGTTATCAACGGAGAAAAGTTGGTCATCTTCACAGAGCATAAGGACACCTTAATCTACCTTAACGAGCGACTGAGCAATAGTGGCTATAAGGTTGCCACTATTCATGGTGGCAAGAATGTAGATGAGCGACGTGAAGCCCAGAATACTTTTATGTGCGATGAAGCCCAGATTCTTATAGCCACAGATGCTGCCGGTGAGGGTATCAACCTTCAGTTCTGCCGCCTCCTTATCAACTGGGATATTCCTTGGAATCCGAATCGTTTGGAACAGCGTATGGGACGTATCCACCGCTACGGTCAGAAGTCTGATGTTATTGTCTTCAATATGGTTGCCAGTAACACCAGAGAAGGTAAGGTTCTTTCCAAACTGCTGGAGAAGATGGATATCATACGCCAAAGCCTTGGGGATGACCGTGTATACGATGTTATTCAGGATGTTCTGAAGGATGTTTCCTTGGACGACATTATCTCTTCAGTCTTTGACGGCCGTGCTTCTGAGCTGGACAAGTTCATTAGCCAGGACGATGAGACAATGCGGAATCTCTTTCGTGAGAAGATCAAAGACCAAAAGAATGCAATCGCCCACAGTACCGTAAACTTTGAGGATGCTCACCGGCTCAAGGAAGATTCCGATGAAAAACGTCTGCAACCTATATATGTGCGCATGTTTTTCGAGCGTGCTTTCAAGCATATAGGTGGCATATACAAGGAAATGGGTGATGGCATCTTCCAGATAACCACTATTCCCGGCGTAATTGCCAAAAAGCTCAAGGACCGCTACAAGATTAACGTGAGCAACGTAGCCAAGTTACTCCTTTGCTTCGACAAGCACAAATTTCTCGATTACCAAAATGCCAATTCACTTTCTGGCAAGGCACACTATATCAACCCTGGCAACCCGTTATTTGATGCCCTAGTGGATGTGGTCCGTGAGGCTTTCCGTGAGGAGATGTTGAAAGGCACCGTCCTGATATCTCCAGAAGACAGCCAGAGTTACCTGGCCTTCTTCATCAAGAACCAGATAACCGATAACAGTCCATCAAAGGCGGAAGACAATGTGGTCAATGAACTTCTTTCCCTAGTTTACCAGACTCCAGACGGGGAATTCCATATAACTTCTCCTGCTAAATTCCTGGATTTGGTTCCGCCAAGTGAATTTGCCAAGCAGGTAGATACCCCAGCCGTTAAAGATGAGGAAGAAGTCATTCATTGGGCTTTTGAACATATTACAGAGCCTCTTCTTCAGGAAACAGAAAGCCGTGTTCAGGAAGACAACCAAAAACGGCGCGAGTATCTGGAGACAGCCTTTGAGCAGGTCATCTTGGATCTTAGCCAGCAAATCAACGAGCTTCAAGGCAAAGTATTCCTTGCTGATAGTGAAAAAGTTCAGAATCAGCTGGCCAACAAGAGTTCAAGGATGGTGGAGCTAAAAGATCGCAAGGAAAAACGCTTGAGCGAGCTGGACCAGATGGTAGAGCTTTCTCCCAAAAAGCCGGAAGTTCTTGGCTGTGCTTATGTGGTTCCACTCAGCGAGATGGAATATGAGCATCACTTCAATATGCACCGTGACGATGACGTTGAGGCCATAGCTATGAAGGTTGCTATGGATTATGAGTTCTCCTGTGGCGGCACTCCAGTGGATGTCTCCAAGGACAATGTGGGTTACGATATCCGAACCACTGACAAGGATGGCAACAAACGCTACGTTGAGGTTAAAGGCCGTGCCGGCTCCGATGGCGTGATGCTATCTGAAAACGAAGTTAATCGTCTCCAACAACTTGGAGAAAAGGCTTGGCTATACATTGTAATGAATTGCAAGACCAAACCAATCCTTTACCGTTTCCAGAACCCAATAAATAATATGTCTTTCCATAAACTCGTTAAAGGTGTCCAGTACTACCTAACCAAGGAAGAATGGAAATCTAAATTGAAATAAACACAGAATAAAAACAGCATACAGCACTGACATATGAAAGCAAAACGACTCATAGAAGTGGCAATGCCGATAAAGGAGATCTCGGCAGAGAGTCAGCGAGATAAGTCCATTAGAACTGGCCATATCTCCACACTGCATTATTGGCCAGCACGTAGGCCATTACCCGTATGTCGGGCTATTGTTTTTGCCAGTTTGGTTTCAGATCCTTTGGACTCCAATACGCCCACTGCTTTTGTTGATGCCGTTAGACTCTTATTAAAGGACTCTAGTTATAGTCCTTATAGGGACATCCCATATACAGCGGCCTTTGATCCCATGGAGGATAATCTTAGGAATAGGCTTTTGATGTTTATTGGGAAGTTCTCTGATAAGTGTCAGATTAGTATGATTGCTGGCGAATCTACACCGTCTAGTGATTTGATATCAAACAATTCTTTAGTTAAATGCGAAAGTAAAGACAACACAAGGATTCTTGGGCTGGCAAGAGAGTTAGTCTTCGTTTCATACAATGCTGAAAAGAATCCCTCCGCGAGTTATTCCATATTACATTCACTCTTTACTGAAAAGTATTCAGCTATCGCGAGTGCAGAGAACGAGCTATATTCTATTCCAAATAGACATCTCAGATCCGAAAAGGTTATAGCGGCCGAGAATCGGTTACGTTCTACTATAGAGCAATTCCAATCCCTCATGCCTTCAGTCATGGATCCATTTGCTGGAGGAGGGGCGATCCCTCTCGAGGCGGCTCGTCTAGGTTGCAGGAGTTATGGTAATGACCTCAATCCTGTTGCTCATTTAATTGAACGATGCTCTTGTGAGTACCCTCAAAAATATGGGAAACCTATTTTGATGTCCCCTAAAGAGTTCACAAAAGAGTATGGAAAACTCGGTGAGAATTTGGCTTCCGAAAGATTCTTTGATGGTTTTTCGGGTACGTATTCTATCCCGAACAAACTAGCTTGGGATGTGGAGTATTATGGACAGAAGATTATCGCTCGGACTAAAGAAATGACAAAGAATTTGTACCCCGCTGTTGATGGCGAGATTCCTGCTGTATATTATTGGGTACGGTATTGTAAGTGCGATAATTGTAGAAGTAGAATCCCTCTCCTAAAGAATTATACGTTGTCTTCACCGCGTTCCAATAAAGACGCCGATAGAATAAAATCATTTTTTGTGGAGACAGAAAACAAAGAAGTTACAATTGAAGTGCGTAGTGGCATCAACAAAGGGAAACCCATTGTTAATCGAGGGAATGTCGAATGTCCGATATGCGGCGGTGTCACAGATATTAAGAGTCTAAAAAAGCAGTTTGCGGATAAATCCATTTCTGAAAGAATTGTCGCATTAGTATTCGATAAAGAAAAGAAAAAGAGATTTGTTGGGGTTGATAATGGTTTGAGAGCATATTTAGATATAAACAATATAGAACTCGCTGAAGGCGATACACCTAAAGAGGTCTTATTCCCTTGTTCTGCAGGTGGAGACATTTTAATCTGGGGATACAAGACATGGGGTGAAATATATAATAAACGTCAACTGAAAGTCTTGAATACCTTTGTAAGGTGCATTAACGAGGAGTTTGCCAATCCTGTTACCGATTATCAAAAAACATTAAAATCTTATATGGCAATATTACTTGATCGTATTGCTATAAGGATGACCTCAATGGGAAAATGGCATTATCTTCAAGATACAGTTGAGAATTTGTTTGGTAACGAAACACTTCAAATGAAGTATGATTACCCTGAACTAAATCCGTTCTCATCCATTTCTAGTTCTGCTTTAGGTCAATTAGACTCTATCGTCAAGGTTATTGAGAGTGAAGGCGAGTTGCCTTTCAGTTGCACTTTTTATAATACTGCGAGTGGAGAAAAGACGCAGTTTAAAGCTAAAACTATTTCTGCCACTATAACTGATCCTCCTTATTATAATGCTATAGCTTACGCTGACAATTCGGATTTCTTCTATTCATGGCTTAAGAAGGTATTATTTGATGTCAACCCGATTTTGGTATCAACACCTCAAACACCTAAAGCAGAAGAATGTACTGCATTAAAGCATCATCATGGTGGTGATGAAGAGTCAGCTAAAGAGCATTTTGAATCAAAACTAACTCAGATCCTCAGTTCTATTTGTGGACAAACAGAAGATATTGTATCAATAATGTTTGCTCACCAGTCAACAGAAGCATGGACAACATTATGTAACTCAATACTGGCGGCAAAGATGAATATCACGGGAAGTTGGCCTATTGATACAGAGGTTAAGGCGGCATTGAAGACTGATAAAGGTTATTTAGAATCTTCGGTCACTGTATCTTGTCAACCATCAGTACGCGCGGGATTTGGAGATTATCAGCAAGTAAAAAAAGCTATTCAACTTAAGATAGAACAAGAGATTAATGGTTTGTACGAATTAGGATTTAGAGGCGCAGACTTATTAACAGCTTGTTTTGGCCAGGCTGTGAGTGAATTCGGCAAATACAAGATTGTTGAGAAAGCTGACGGAAGCGAGGTAACAGTCGCCGAGTTACTTGAGATGGCGAAGAATTCGGCATTTAATGCCCTCCTTAAAGGTGTCCAGGGAGACGAATTAACCCGCTTCTATATTGGTTGGCTCCAGATGAATGGAATGGGTGAAACTGATTTTGATGATGCAACTAAGTTTACGAGGGTGGGTATGTCAGTTGATGTTTCAGAGATTTTTGCAAAGAGGCTATTAATACGGGATGGGAAAAAGCAGCATCTTGCTTCAGCGGAGGAGCATATAGGCAATTCGACATCTTTGGGTACAAGGCCCGAGGATTCATTAATTGATCAGGTCCATAGAGCTATGATAGCCTATGAGAAGGGAGATCGCTCTATTTTGCTAACCATCCTTCACAATGTGGGGGCCGATGATCAGAATGCTCCTTTCTGGAGGCTTGCGGCATCTTTGAAAGAACTGCTACCAGACGGTAAGGATCTGAAATCTGTAGAGGGACTTCTTGGTAATTCAGACAATCTGCGTCAGGAATCCCGCGATGTGGCCCAGCATAAGCCAGAGCAGATGACCTTCGATTTTGGAAGTGACTTTAACAACGATTTCAAATAGTATTCAATATGAGCACAAGTACCAATACCAGCCTGTTCAATGCCTTGGGTTTCTTCTTGGAGAAGATGAGGCCTTATGTAATTGCTGTAATCGAAAAAACGGCTCCCGGCAAGCCATGGGAAGGTGAACTATTCACCAAACTAAACTACGAACAGCAGCGCACCTGGAATATGGCTATGCGCAACCTTACCGAATCTGGCGGTAACACGGCCAATATCATTGACTACGGCATTCTTTTTACCTTCGGTGTGTCCTTTAAAGATGCCTTGAAGCAAGAAGTAGGTAACTATAGTGACGTGAACAAACTCATCAATTTCTTCAAGGAACTGAAGGAGGTAAGAAACAAGTGCCAGCACTTCCAGGAACTGGAGGAAGATGAAATTACACGTGCATATCTGAATATGAAGGGCGCAGCCAAACTGCTGGAAATGCAGGATGTCTATGATGAGATTCAGCGCATACAAAACGGCGATAAAGTTGAGACCGATCCAGTTCCTGCTCCGCAGCCTGTACAACCCCAGGCACTGGCTTCGTCTGCTCCAGCAACATCGGTTGTCTGGTCTGGTGAAGGTTTACCTTCCTGGTTCAACTTTGCGATGCCACACTATGACATCCGCAATGGACAACTGGATGAGTCCATCTTTGCTGCCAACCTCAGCGAGGTTGCCCTGGGTACTGGCCCTGATGTATATACGAATCCCAATCTTTTCTTTGCCAAGACCTATGTGACCGACGGTCTTAGGGATATCTCCACCCGTGTTGTTCAAGCTCTTAACGGCGAAGAATCAGAAAACCGTGTTATCTCCCTTCAGACAGGTTTCGGTGGCGGTAAAACCCATTCCCTGATTTCTCTCTATCACATTGCCAAGAGTGGCCGTAGCATCGCTTCTTTGGGAAAAGATATGAATATCTTCTCCGACAATGTGACTCCGAAGTTTGATGACGCCAAGGTGGCTGTGTTCACCAACAATACCACCGACGTGACGCAGGGACGCGAGTCTGAGGATGGTTTTATCATCTACACCCTTTGGGGAGAAATTGCATATCAGTTGGGAGGTAAGGCTGCTTATGATAGAATTCGTCAGAATGATATCGAACGCACAGCTCCTTCCGCTTTGCTGTTCAAGCCTATCATTGAGAGTTGCACACCCTGCCTGATTCTTATTGATGAATTGGCAGATTACTGCGTCAAGGCTTCTGCAAAGAAAGTTGGACAGGGGTCCTTGTTCAATCAGACCAATAGCTTCATCCAAACCCTCACTGAGGTTATCTCAAGTATTCCTCGCTGCGTGCTTATTGTAACGCTACCGGCTAGCGCAACGGAAGTTGCCGCTAACGTCATAGGCCAGGAAGTTCTTTCCTCTCTTGAAACACGTGTAGTGCGCGTAGGTACATCCGTAAAACCAGTGGATGATGAAGAAATATTTGAGGTAGTTCGCCGTCGTTTGTTTGAGCGTATGCCGGATTCCACTCTCATTGACAAAGTGGTTAAGAAATATCAGGATATGTACCACAGTCGCCGCAGAGATCTTCCTCCGCAGTGTGATAACGTTGCGTATGCCAATCGTATCCGCAAGTCATATCCTTTCCATCCTGAACTAATTGATATGTTCCGCCTCCGTTGGGGCAACGATCCTAAGTTTCAGCGTACCCGCGGAGTTCTGCGTCTGCTGGCCTCTATTGTTCAAGACCTCTGGCAGCGACGTAATTCATTGACTGGCGTTCAGGCTCTGATACACACATCAGACCTCTATTTGGAGAATCTTAGCACACTAACCGGTACCATCAACAACCTGATGGGCTCCAACTGGGAGACAGTCATGCATGCCGACGTATATGGAATGTCCAGTAACGCTTATAAGATTGACAATATGGAAGCCTCCGGTGCTACTTTTACCTATCGCATAACACAAGGCGTAGCTACCACACTTCTTCTTGCGTCTGTAGGTGGTGCTCACCAGCACGGCCTTTCCATACCTGAATTGAAACTTTGTATGTTGAGGCCTGGGACATTCAACCACAACGATATAAACGGCTCTCTCAACAAACTTGAGGATGTGGCACATTATCTTTATTCCTCCAGTACAGGTGGTAAGCGTTATTGGTTCCAGTCCAAAGCCAATATCAACATTCTTCTCAATCAGGCTAAAGCTGAAGTGACAATGGATGAAAAGAATGTGGAAATCCTCAAGCGTCTCAAATCAATAAATCCGCTGGGAAGTCCTTTTAAAGTTTTAGTAGATCCCTCTGGCGATATTCCGGAACAGAAAAGCCTTACGCTCATACTGATGCACCCAAAGTATTCAGCTGCTATTGATCACATTGACAGCACTATGGAGCGTTTTATCAATCAGACGTCGACTAAGCGTGGTCTTTCAGAGCGAGTATATCGTAATACCATTCTTTATTTGGCATGTTCCGAAACTGGCCGTGCCGGCCTCAATGTTAAGTTAGGTGACTACATTGCCTGTAACAAGATTCTTAGCGAATATGCCACGGCCTTGGAAAGAGACCAGAAGTCTGACATAGAAGCCCGTAAACGTACTTACGACCACGAACTGGAAGATTTCTTGGTTCAGGCCTACAGCGTTGTTCTGAAGCATTCCGCTAAGGAAGGGATTCACCGTTATAACATTCAGGAACCTTCCCGCGACCTTTCCACACTCATATCCATCAATCTGCCTTCCAAACTGAAGGAAGAAGAATGGCTACTGGACACCGTTGGCCGTAAGACTCTGGCAGACAATAACCTGCTACCATCAGTTGAAACACCGATACCTGTCAAAATTGTCTACGAGGCCTTCCTAAAATATGATGACAAGCCTATGATTTCCGGTCCTGAGGCCATTGAGCGCTCTGTCCGTAAATATTGCGAAGTGGGACTGTTCAATGTGGCGGTAGGTACTGGGGAAAACTGGGACAAGATTTACCAGAATACAGATACCATCCCATTCCTCAATGCCCAAAGCGAAGAGTACTGGCTGGTTGATCCGAGCGTCCAGTTCAAACCTGAGGGTACTTCAGATGCGACCGAAAAGCCTGATATGCCGGAGCCTGGTACTCCAGAAGGCGGAGAGACTCCTATACCTCCGGAGCAGACGGTCAAGGCATTTAAGTCCCTAACTATATCCGGTAGCATAGATATGGCCAGTTGGACTCAGCTCTTCAGCAGTTTCATTATGCCCCTAAAGAACAACAATCTAAAATTGGAAGTTTCCTTTAAAGCCAAATCCACCCATCTTGCTCCGCTTGACGAAAATTCACCTATTTATAGAGCCGTCAAGGAATCTGCTGCCCAACTTGGTCTAGATATGGAAACTGAGGAATAATCTTTTGTCCAATAAAAAGGTACACACTTCCTATTGTAGATAGTTATCATAGCCATATCTTTGCATAAAAGATAACGGTTATGAAAACAACAATAGGTAATCTTATTGAGAAAGAAGTCCGTAAACAACAATGGTCTATAGGTAAATTTGCCGAGGCTATTTGTTGCGGAAGAAAGAATGTTTATGACATCTTTAAAAGAAGCAGTATCGACATACTGCACTTAGCTAAAATTTCGGAGGTCCTTAGACATAATTTCTTTGAAGATTTGGTGAATAATCCTGAACTTGTTGATTTTAGCAATCCAGTGATAGCAGGAGAATTCGAGAAGAAGCGAGCTTTATCGCAATTCATGGAAGTAATGCCTAGAGTTCTTGATAAACTGGGTTTCAATACTTGCATAGTAAAGATTATTTCCAGTGAATTTCAGGAAAAAGATTTACCTGATTTTGGTCTTTCTGATTTCAATGTTACTTTCACTGAAGGTGAGTGGTTAGCAGATAGGATTCCTAAATACAAGGAGTTCATGGGGTATCAATCAAAGTTTTCTTCAAAAGGCATAAGAGTTGATTTCTGGAGGAACCCGATTTCTGGTTGGATATCGATAGATATTAAGCTTGATTTCAAGACGGAGGAAGAATGGATGGAGACAATGAGCTTTGTAAAGGAAGAATGCATCCCCCAGGCGTTTAGCTTAAGCTATTATAGGTGGTCTCTAAAACATTAACGATTTGAGTAGCTGTTATGAATGATTTGTTGATCAATTTTGCATTTGATTCTAATAATAACATTGTTTTTGCAAAGGATGCCATTAAAGGAATTCAATACAAGTGTCCTGAATGTGGAGAGGAACTGGTTTTTAAGAGCAGTGGGAAAACCGGACCAGGATCCCGAAGGCCACATTTTGCTCATAAAGGAGGTGGAGGATTGAACTGTACTCCGGAGTCTATGTTACATTCAGCTTTCAAACTGAAGACAGCTGAAATCCTGCAAGGGAAGATAGCATCCGGATGTAAGGAATTTATAATCAACTGGAAATGTGATGAGTGTCAAAAGTCCTACAAAGGGAATCTGTTGTATCTGGCAAAGGATGTGAAGATTGAGTATGATTTGGGAATATGTCAGCCGGATATTGCTTTGCTGGATGGTAATGGTAAGGTTATAATTGCTATTGAGATAGTGAATACTCATTACCCGGAAGAAGGGGTGCTTAAATACTATAGGGATAACGGAATCGTGCTTGTTCAGTATAATGTTACGGAAGATGATTTGCTCAACATTGAAGGAAGATTGCAAAATCCGGATAATGTGTCATTATGTTTAGATTCGAAATGTCCTGTATGTAATATTTCATTTTTTAGACGAGTATTAAGGAAATATCCTGTCGTCTGCCGCCAATGCAATTCTAAAGGATATGCTTATGTGGCAGAGTGCTATTCACTGCTAGGCCATATTTGGTATCCAAGAATTTCTAATAGCGATTGGGAAATATTGAAATCCAATGGATTTGATTTGAGTCAAATGATGATAAAGAATCTCATTATAAACAATGTAAATATTGAGGTTATAGCTGATAAATGTATGTGTAAACCTAGGTTTGTTTTAAGCTTACCTCGTCCAACCAAGAGGAGTCGGAGGTTTTAAGTAATTCTTTCATTACCTTTGTCTTACAAAAACAGATAGCGTTTTTTTAGGTGCTATGAAAAGATTATTAATGTTCTTGTTATTGTGTGTGGCTGTATCTATGACTGTATTCGGTCAGGATGTCAAGAAGAAAATCATCAGACGGATGGATGTTCTTCAATATCTGCCGGATACAAGTGACGGTAATCCTGAGACATTCTGGCAAGCTCTGCTGGAAACTGAGAATCCGATAAAAGAGACATTTGATAAAATCTACAAACGAGATAGGGGAATTGGTGCAAAAGCCAGGGAAAAGATTGACGAGGCTATACTTCTTCATGTACACCATTATGCAGACAGCATAAAGTATGATCCAGTCCTAGATTCAATCGCTGAGAATATACTTGTTGGACGCAGCGGGAAAGTCCATGTTTTCGGATTTGACAAGCTGACAACCAACGCTTTTGCCGCACCAAACGGCAATGTTGTAATATACAAAGGTTTGCAGAATTATTTTAGCCGATATAAGGAAGACTTGATGACTGCGGTCATCGCTCATGAGGTTGCCCACGTTTTGCTAAGTCATAGTCTTATTCAGGAATATATGCAGAGAAAAAAAGAGCGTAATAATATGATAATGGCATCGGTGGCTGTCGGATTGCAGGCATTTGCAGATGGGATGAATTCCGCATATACCGGTAAAACTGTAAATAATACAGCCTATTATACTAGTATATTCAACTCGGCACAAAATGATTCTTTTATGTATCAGTTCAAGTATAGCCGGGAGATTGAACTTCAGGCCGATATTGTGGCATTTAGGCTACTGGACTGGATTGGGATAGGAGGAGAGCGAATGAAAGAAGCTCTGAGATTACTGGCAGATCCCTTTGAATACTATTCCAAGCTAGATGATCATTATACTATGCCTCAGCGAATTGCTGTTTTGGAGCAGCTGGAGATGGGGCCAAGGATAAGGGGAGTCAGGCCCGTGGGTCCTGGTGCGGAAAGTAAGATACGCCCCGCGTCTGGAAAGGAGAAAGAAACTTCCTCTCGCGATGTGCTGATTAAGATAGGGGATGTAGTAAGGCTTAGAACTTTGTCCGGTAAAACAGCCCAGTGGAGTTCCAAGGATACATCTATAGTCCGGGTATATTCAGACGGAAGAATCAGAGGTCTTTCTGCGGGACTTGCTATGGTCTGGGCTTACATAGAGGACTCTGATACTCAGGAATTGCATGCAGTTAGCGTGGTAAACTAACGTTCCGGTTAAAATAGTTCGGGGTCGGCTATGGTGCCTTGTAAGTTGCTGATATACAATACTCCCCAAAATAAGAGATTCGTATTTTGATGCCTTATTCTGGGGAGAGTTGATTTTCAGGGTGTTGCGGTATACCATCTCCGAGTATGCCTTGCACAATCGCAGGTCTATTTCACGCTCGGGCTACTTCAGGAGGCTGAGGCTGCGGGAAACAAACTCGGAGAGCTGCTTGCCTTTGAGCATTCCGTTTGCAAGCAGGGCAAGGTCTGCCACTTGCTTGAGAAGGGTGCAGTTCCTGCCGAAATCACGCATCAGGTCTTTCTTCTGGTTCTGGAGACCGGTGAGGGTGGAGTTGAGCTTGGTGCGCTTGTCCTTCATTTCCTGAGGGATGTCCTCGTCCTTCTTGTCCTTGGTGTCTTTGTCTATAAGGTCAAGGGCGTCTTTAACGTTGGCTATCTGGGCCCTGAGGTCTTTTGCCTTTTCTTCCGTCTGCTCGTCTTTCTCAGCGATAATCTTCTTTACCAGAGGGTTTTCGACATTGAGCTTGATGGTGTAGGAATCAGGCATCTCTCCGTAGAAGTTAAGGCCTCCGCCAAGGGCGCTCATCTCCTTGTAACGCCTCATGAACTCGTTCTGGGTGAGAATCATTGGAACTGCATTTTCTCCCATATTCTCGGCCTGGAGAGTGTATCTGCCTTCCTCAGGAAGAACGGCCGCGAAAGCGTACTCGAGATCCAGTTCCTCGCCTTCCTTGAGTTCCGGCTTCTTGCTGTCTTCTTTCTTGATGAGGTTGTCTATGCTGTCTGAGTCCACGCGGGCGAAGGTGCTGTCCTTGATCTTGGTTTCCAGCAGGTTTACAAAGTGAGAGTCCAGCTGGCTGTCGAACAGCAGAACCTGGTAGCCCTTGCTCTTGGCGGCCTCAATGAACTGGTACTGGGCCACTGCGTCTGTAGCGTATAGATATACTACCTTCTTGTCTTTGTCTTTCTGTTCTTTCTCTATGAGTTTGCCAAAATCTTCGTAGTTAAGGTATTTGCCCTCGGTTGTCTTGAAGAGGGCGAACTTCATGGCCCTTTCGCAGAATTTCTCATCGGTGAGCATACCGTACTCGATGAAAAGCTTCAGGTTATCCCACTTGCTCTCGAATTCCTCTTTTTTGTCTTTGGAGATTTCTTCCAAGCGGTCTGCCACCTTCTTGGTGATGTAGGTTGAAATCTTCTTCACGTTGGCATCTGCCTGGAGATAACTTCTTGAAACATTCAGAGGAATGTCAGGGGAGTCTATAACGCCGTAGAGCAGGGTAAGGAACTCAGGCACTATGTTCTCAACCTGATCGGTGACGAACATCTGGTTGCAGTAGAGCTGTATCCTGTCCTTTGAAATGTCCATACGGTCCTTGATCTTAGGGAAATACAGGATACCGGTTAGGTTGAAAGGATAGTCCACGTTAAGATGTATCCAGAACAGAGGATCTTCCTTCATAGGGTAGAGCTTGCGGTAGAACTCAAGGTATTCTTCGTCTTTGATTTCACTCGGGGTCTTTGCCCAGAGAGGCTCTGAGTCATTGACTATCTTGTCTTTGTCCGTATCAACATACTTGCCGTCTTTCCATTCGGTTTCCTTGCCGAACGCAATCTTTACCGGCATGAACTTGCAATACTTGTTAAGGAGTTCCTCAACCTTGCTCTTGGTGGCAAACTCCTTGCTGTCATCGTCCAGATAGAGGGTGATCTTTGTTCCGCGGTCATCTTTCTTGCACTCTTCCATCGTGAACTCAGGACTTCCGTCGCAGCTCCACTTGACGCCTTTGCTTCCTTCTTTGTAGCTCAGCGATTCGATCTCAACTTTCTTTGAAACCATAAACGCGGAATAGAATCCCAGTCCGAAGTGGCCTATTATATTCTCCAGCTGGTCTTTATACTTCTCCAGGAATTCTCCGGCTGAGGAGAATGCTATCTGGTTGATATACTTGTCTATTTCCTCTGCGGTCATACCGATTCCGCGGTCTGTAATCGTGAGGATGTTCTTCTTGTCGTTAGCCTCGATATGGATTGTGGTATCTCCCAATTCTCCCTTGAACTCGCCCTTGCCTGCAATGGCGTTTAGTTTCTGGGTTGCATCTACTGCGTTAGCTACCAACTCTCTAAGGAAGATCTCGTGATCTGAATACAGGAATTTCTTAATGACCGGGAATATGTTTTCAGTCGTTACCCCGATCTGTCCTTTTGTCTTTGCCATATTATTGAATTTTAAAAGTTTCTGTAATAAAAATACTCCCGATGGTGCTTCAATCTTTGTACCATCGGGAGATGTGTGACAAATTGTCACTTATATGGAGATTTGTTTTGGCCTATTTTCTTGATACAGAGGCGCCACGGCTCTTTTCCAGGATGACTCTGTCCGGGTCTCCTATGTATCTGAGGGTTGATGCTCCGGTGACTTCTCCAGTAATGCTCTTTTTTACTTCTATTTCGGCTTTGGCGGCTCCGCTGATATCTACCCTGACGGTCTTTGTCTGGAAGCTTTCTCCGTCAAAGTTGGATGCGCCGCTGCAATCCAGGCTGGTTTTGTCTGCCGCTCCTTTTATGCTTACCTTGGATGCTCCGCTCAGGTCTGCCTTCAGGTCATCGGCAGTGTAGGTGAGGAAAAGCTTGGCGGCTCCGCTGGCATCCAGTGTGATAATGTTGCCGCTTCCGGCAGAAACAAGCTCGGAGGCTCCGCTGGCGTCTATCTTCAAATCGTTTGCGCTCAGTTTGCTTATCCTTGTTTTGGAGGCTCCGCTCAGGTCTATTTTGCAGGTTTTCTCCGAGAAGTTGTCCTTTACATTTAGGGTTGCGGCTCCGCTCAGGTCTATAACCTCTAGAGCCGAAAGACCGACTGTCACCTTAACCGGCCCTTTGAGGTTCTTGCTGTTTGAAAACCATCTGGTGCCTCCGAAGCTATAACCGTTCTCTATCCTGAGGACCAGAACGCCGTCCTTTTCGCTGACGATTATGTGTTCCAGGGTTTTGGCTGGAGCGGATATCTCGACTCTGCCTCTGTTGCCTGAAGTAGCTGTTATTTCGAATACGCTTCCGGCTTGGATCCCTCTCAGGGAAGAGATCTTATAAGATTTGGTGCTGAGGTTTTCATCAGCCTTGCTGTCTGATTTTACCACAATTACCTTTCCGCCTTGTGCAAAAAGATTTGCGGATAATAATGATGCTGCAATAAGAAATGCTGCAAAAAACTTTTTCATATCTGTATTGTTTATTCGTTTTCGTTATTCATCGCGATGAAGGTCTGTATCTTTTTCAGTCCTTCCATCTTCTGGTTGTAATACTCCTTGATTATTCTCTGTTTTTCTTTCTTTGAGAGATTCTCAGGGAGCTGGAGAGCCATCAGACCGTCTTCATCCGATATGATTGAGGAGATGGAATAGTTCAGATCCTCAAAGTCCTGGACTGAGAGATTCTCTCCTTCTTCAAGTAGTTGGTTACCAAGGGCCTGGAGGCTGGTGACATAACCGCTTTCCATTTGCTCGAGGGCGGCTGTGCCGTTACTCTTTCCCAAGAACAGGACGACTGCCAGGACACAGATGGCAGGGGAGAGCACCCAGGCTGCTTTTTTCCCGAAGCTCATGTCGCTGAGTATCATCCTCACTTTCTGGATGAAAGAAGGCCTGGCCTGAAGCTTCTGCATGAATCTTTCCCTGTGGCCTTCCGGCATCTGTATGTCTTCCATATCCATTCTGTTTTGCTCGAAGAGTTCTTCCAGTTTGTCTTTTGTTGTCATAATGATATTCCCTCCTTTTTCAAGTGTTCGGAAAGCATCTGCCTTCCTCTCATGAATTTGCTTCTTATCGAATTCTCGTTAAGAGATGTTATCTGCGCTATCTCTTGGTAATCATAACCTTCTATAAGTTTCAGAGACACGATCTGGCGGCAGCTTCCCGGAAGCCGGGCTATCAGGCTGATGATCTTTCCGATCAGGTTGCTCCCTCTTGTGTTTTCCTCTGCGATTCCGTCTTCACCGTCTGAAGCGTAGAGCATTTCCTTCTTTACGGATTCCTCCGTGCGCCGTCTTCTGAGGATATCCAGGGACTTGTTTACGCAACTTCTGGAAAGGTAGGCTCCAAGGTTTTCGATCTTATCTAGGTCCTTCCGAGCGCATACCTTCAGAATCGTGTCCTGCATAACGTCTTCCGCCTCCTGTGGATTGCCCAGTATACGATAGGAAGCAACATACAGCTTGCGGGAGTACTCGTCGTAGATATCTTCGATTATGCCGGTTTTTATCTTCATTCCACAATTATGACGTGCGCTTTTGACATCTGTTGCAATTTAGGCATTAAAAAAGTAAATTTGTGTGCATTGTTTGGAAATATCAATCAAAAGGATTTTATATGAATAATTCTATTTTCAGTTTTCCGGTTCCGGCAAACGAGCCTGTTAAAGGTTATCTGGCTGGAAGTCCGGAGCGTATCGCCATTGACGCAGAGCTTAAAAGACAGAGAAAAACCGTTGTCGAGATTCCGCTGATCATCGGAGGCCAGGAAATCAAGACCGGTAATATGGGCGATGTGGTTGAACCTCACAATCACAAGCATGTGCTGGCAAGATATCATAAGGCCGGCGAGAAAGAGGTAAAGATGGCCGTTGATGCGGCAATGAAGGCTCATAAGGCTTGGGGAGAAACTCCTTGGACCACAAGGGCTGCTATTCTCCTGAAGGCCGCAGATCTTATTGCCGGAAAGTACAGGGCACTGATCAATGCATCCTGCATGCTCGGCCAGAGCAAGAACATGTTCCAGGCAGAGATAGATTCAGCATGTGAGCTGATAGACTTCCTCCGCTATAACGCCGCCTACGCTTCAGAGATTTACGCTATGCAGCCGAAGTGCGCTCCTGGTCAGCTGAATTCTATGGAATACAGACCTTTGGAAGGATTCATCCTTGCGGTTACCCCTTTCAATTTCACATCCATCGCTTCCAACCTGAACATGACTCCTGTGCTTATGGGCAACACCACTGTATGGAAGCCATCCACAACCGCACTTCTTTCCAACTACTATATCATGAAGGTATTTATGGAAGCAGGTCTTCCAGCCGGAGTTGTGAACTTCGTTCCAGGTCCTGGCGCAGTAATCGGAAAGGTTGCATGCGCAAGTCCGGATCTTGGCGGAATCCACTTCACTGGTTCCAGCGCTACGTTCTACGGGCTCTGGAAGACTGTAGGAATGAACATCGACAAGTACAAGACCTTCCCTCGTCTGGTTGGAGAAACCGGTGGCAAGGATTTCATATTCGTTCATCAGAGTGCTGATCCTGAGGTTGTTGCCAATGCAGCCTTCTGCGGATCGTTTGAGTTCGCCGGCCAGAAATGTTCGGCAGCCAGCCGTATGTACTGCCCTAAGAGTCTCTGGCCAAAGGTTCTGAAAGGACTGAAGGACAGGTGCTCCAAGGTTAAGGTAGGGGATGTCATGGATCCTGAGAACTTTGTGAATGCAGTTATCGACGAGCCTTCTTTCGATAATATCGCAAAGGCAATCAACTATGCGAAGAGAAGCAAGGACGCCGAGGTAGTTATCGGTGGCCAGTGCGACAAGAGTGTCGGATACTTTATCCAGCCTACCGTAATCGTTGCCAAGAAGCCTCATTTCAAGACTATGGAAGAGGAACTCTTCGGACCGGTTCTGACAGTGTATGTATATGAGGACAAGGAACTTGATAAGGCTCTTGAACTCTGCGACACTACATCTCCTTACGGCCTTACAGGCTCAGTATTCGGCCAGGACAGGATGGCTTGCGAGTATATTTGCGACAAGCTCCGTTATTGCGCTGGTAACTTCTATATCAACGACAAGCCTACTGGAGCCGTAGTTGGATTGCAGCCATTCGGCGGCAGCCGCGCCAGCGGAACCAACGACAAGGCCGGAAGTTCATTCAACCTTATGAGATGGGTTACTTCCAGGGCTATCAAGGAGACTCTGGTTCCTCCTACATCGTGGAAATATACTTATATGAAATAACTTTTAATCATTTATAAAATGGCTAAATCCGTACATCAGCTCCATATGGAGGCAATGGTTGTAGATACCCATTGCGACACTCCGCTTAGAATAGATGAGGAGCACGCTGACCTCGGCGTCAGGAGCAACGAGGGACACAATGATTTCATAAGGATGAAAGAAGGCGGTCTGGACCTTATGTTCTACGCAATCTTCACCCGTGTAAGGCTTACTCCTGACCAGTCTACCGTACAGGCTGTCAGACTGATAGGGGAAACCAAGGATATGATTGCCGCTAACCGCGACAAGGTCGCCCTGGCATATTCCGTACGCCACGCCCGCGAAATCAAGAAGAGTGGCCGCGGCGCCATAATGCTTGGAATGGAGAATGGTTCCCCGATCCAGAATGACCTGGCACTTCTTCACGAGTTCTATCGTATGGGAGTAAGGTACATCACCCTCTGCCATTGCGCTCACAACCAGCTTTGCGACAGCTGCGCACCAAAGGAGGCACACTGGCATGGACTTTCTCCTTTCGGAAAGAAGGTTGTAGCCGAGATGAACCGCCTGGGAATGATCGTGGACGTAAGTCACCTTTCAGACGAATCATTCTATGATTGCCTCAAGTATTCCAAGGCTCCTATAGTTGCTACACACTCCTGCTGCAGAGCACTTTGCAAGCATCCAAGGAATATGACAGACAAGATGATAAAGGATCTTGCCAAGGCCGGCGGAGTTATCCAGATCAACTTCTATCCGGCTTTCCTCAGCGATGCCTACGGCACTGACGAATACTTCGACGCTGCCGACCGCTATGATGCCTCTATGAAGGCATATTGGAGAAGCGGCAAGAAAGGCAAGAAGGAAATCGCCGAGTTCAAGAAGCAGACAGCCTATATAAAGAAGAATTTCCCTTCTCCTTCATACAAGCTTCTGGTTGATCATATCGAACATGTAATAGACCTTGTAGGAATAGATTATGTCGGTCTTGGTTCAGATTATGACGGCATCGAAATGCCTCCTATCGGACTTGAGGACGTAAGCAAGTTCGAGGTTATCACCCGCGAACTCCGCCACAGGGGATATTCAGACGAGGATATCAAAAAAGTACTGGGTGAAAACTTCTTGAGAGCTTTCACCCAGGTAGAGGATATGGCGCTGACACTATAGTTTATTTGTCTGCGACAGGCTCCATTAGACCGGCTTCCTTGAGAATCCGGTCTATTTTTTGAACCATATCCCAACGATCCTTGTCGTTGCGGTTCTCGAATACCAGGACTGTAAGGTCTGCCTCAGGGAAGAAACCCTCGTAAATCTGGAATCCGCCGTTGTCTCCGGTGTGGTAAACCTTCTTCGGATAGCCAGGCTGCTGCTCCAGGAACCAGCCGTAGCCATAGAAAGTGTTGTCTCTGTTTTGGTAGGTTGAGAACTTGCTGCCGGATACGTTGTTAATATATGACCAGGCCTCTTCCTTTGCCCTGGCAGGGATTATCTTGTTGTCTCTCATAGCCTTGATCCACTCAGCGAATTCGTGTGTGGAAGTGTAGATTCCGCCGTCTGCCTTGGTGGCGAAGAAGGTTTCCTCACCGTAATCGCACTCCTGGAACTTGTTGTGAGGTGTGCCGTCATCAACCTTTTTCTCGGCCTGTGCGGAAACTGCTCCAGCCGGTTTGTCTGAGTCCACGCTGGCTGTTTCGTTTCCATCCTCGAAGATGTAGCCATGGGCCATGTTAGGGATCTTAGGCTCGTTCTCTACGGAAAAATAAAGAGTTGAAAGCATTCTGGCAGGAGTGAAGATATTCTCTTTCATCCACTCGTCAAATCCCTTTCCGGTAAGCTTCTCTATGAACAGGTAAAGCAACTGGAAAGTAGGGTTGATGTACTGGTACTCGGTACCAGGGGTGAAGTTAAGTTCCTTAAGATCTTTCATATACTCGATGGACTGCATGTCCGTGCAGGTGAGCATAAAGTTGCGGTCTGTTCTTGGACGGGTATCCGGAATACCTGAAGCATGGCTCATCAGATGTGCTGGAGTAATATCTGAGAACGGTGCCTTTTTCTTTGGAAGATAAGGAATTACGAGAGGGGAGACATCGTAGATGCTCTTGTGGATATCCAACTTCCCTTCCTCTGCGAGCTTGAGGATTGCAACTGCTGAGAACTGCTTTGAGCAGGATGCGATGTTGAAGAAGGTGTTGCCGTCTATCTTATATCGACGGGCGAGGTCTGAATAGCCGTAACCCTTGTCAAATAGGACGGAATCTCCTTTCATTATCAGGACGGCGCCACCAGGCTCGGCGAACATTGTGTCGATAGGGGCGTACCTGTCTATGAACAGGGAATCAACTTTTTGCATTGCATCGGCAACTGGATCTGCCGCTTTCTTTTCTGTACAGGCAATCATGGCTGAGATTGTTAATGTCAAGAGTAAAATGCGTTTCATATCTTTATGTTATTGTGTTTCAAATTTTTCCCGAAATCAGACTCTTTCTGAACAGATCCAGGGCAGAGGCGGCAAACCTCTCTATATTTATCTTACGGGTGCTCTTGGAGACGATGGTTGATGTAACTGTTCCCTTAGGGCCGCTTACAGCCATCCATAGAGTTCCGACAGGTTTCCCCGGAGTAGCTCCGCTTGGGCCCGCAATGCCGGAGGTGGAAATGGAGTAGGTGGTTCCGAGTTTCTTTCTTACTCCTTCAGCCATCTCCTTAACGCACTGGCTGCTTACCGCACCGAACATTTTAATGGTGCCTGGGTGTACTCCTAATGTATTTATTTTCACAGAATTGTCATAGCTGACAACACTCCCCCAGAAATAGCGGCTGGAGCCAGGAATTTCAGTTAAAAGGTGGGCGAGATAACCGCCCGTGCAGGACTCAGCGGTGCTGATGGTAGCACCTCTTTCCAGAA
>Ga0310695_10002996_pt1 | contig 34107 bp, 26 predicted proteins | sample RumenRJG_04DNA_FD_203882 | JGI IMG/M metagenome (GOLD analysis project Ga0310695, IMG submission 203882) | Bovine rumen microbial communities from Lethbridge, Alberta, Canada - RJG_04 (v2) (version 2) | ecosystem: Host-associated > Mammals > Digestive system > Stomach > Rumen | place: Canada... | reverse complement strand
GACATAAAGTCTTGAGGCCTTTACCATACATGATTTCGATTACAACACTTAGCTTTTCTTCATAACTGTACTTCATAAACAAACTGCACTCCAAAAGTTTTGTGTCTAACTTTTGGGGTGCAGTTCAAGCATAGCGAGCATATCACTGCGGATGCCTCTCTAAACCCTAAACTCTAAACTATAAACTGCGAGCATAGCGAGCATATCACTGCGGATGCCTCTCTAAACCCTAAACTCTAAACTGCGAGCGAAGCGAGCATATCACAGTTCTGCTTCCTTGAGTTTCTCGGCATTCTCGGCCACGATTAGGTGGTCGATGCAGTCCTGGATATCGCCGTCCATAAAGGCAGGCAGGTTGTAGATAGTATAGCCGATGCGATGGTCGGTAATGCGACCCTGCGGATAGTTGTAAGTGCGGATTTTGGCCGAACGGTCACCCGTCGAGACGAGGGTCTTGCGGCGCGAAGCGATATCGTCCACATACTTCTGATGCTCGTGGTCATAGATAAAGGTGCGCAGACGTGCCAGGGCACGCTCCTTGTTCTTGGGCTGGTCGCGGGTCTCGGTACACTCGATGAGGATTTCCTGCTGCTCGCCCGTGTTGGGATTGGTCCACATGTAGCGCAGGCGCACACCGCTGTTCACCTTGTTCACGTTCTGGCCACCGGCACCGCCGCTGCGGAAGGTATCCCACTTGATTTCGCCCTCGTTGATGTGCACGTCAAACGGCTCTGCCTCGGGCAGCACGGCCACGCTGGCTGCCGAGGTGTGTACGCGGCCCTGGGTTTCGGTGACAGGCACGCGCTGCACGCGGTGCACGCCCGATTCATACTTCAAGGTGCCATAGACGTTGTCGCCCGTGATGCTGAATACCACCTCCTTGAAACCGCCCACGGCTCCTTCGCTGCAAGAGGACATCTGCACATTCCAGCCCTTGGTCTCGCAGTAGCGGGTGTACATGCGTGCCAAGTCGCCGGCAAACAAGGCGGCCTCGTCGCCTCCCGTGCCTCCTCGAATCTCAAGCACCACGTTCTTGCCATCTTCAGGGTCCTCGGGAATAAGCAGGAGTTTGATTTCCTCTTCCAGTTTGGGCACCTCGGCCTGGTTGGTGTCGATTTCCTCACGCGCCATGGCACGCAGGTCCTCGTCGGTCTCGGTGTCGAGGACGGCCTTGGCCTGCTCGATGTCCTCAAGCAGTTTGCGGTAACGGTTGGTGGCTCCCAGCAGGGTCTCCAGGCTCTTGTATTCCTTCGTCAGTTTGACGTAGCGCCGCTGGTCGGCTATGACGTTGGGATCGGTAATCAGCGTGCCGATTTCCTCAAATCGGGCATCCAGGCCGTCAAGGCGTTGTAATAAAGCGTTTTCTGCCATAGTGTTTCTGAATTTGGCTGCAAAGGTAGTAAAAAAGCCTTTAGCCTATAGCCTTTATCATTTAGTTTTCATTCTTTCGGGGTGACGGTTGACGTATTCCTGGATGCGCTTGGCAAACTTGCGGTCCTTTTTGTTGTTTGGGTCGGGCGTGTACTCCATATATTCGGGAATATCCTTGCCCAAGTCCCTCACAAGATGCGCTTTATTGGGCGAGACGACAACCATCAGCGAGTCGTAGAGCGTATGGGTATTGGCGTCGTAAGTGGCCATGGCCAGGGTATCTCCGCTAACATTGACAGTCTGGTAGTAGCGACTGGAAATGCCGTACTTGTCGAAGCGCTCGTCGAAGTTGATACGGTAGTTCTTGGGCGAGCAATGGCTTATGGTGTAAACGGGCACCGCAGGGGCGCCATTTTTATAGACGCCACCAATCCAGCGGGCATAGGCATGCTCATGGCCCTGCAGCACGAGGTCAACACCGTATCGGCGTACCAAGTCATCAAACATCCAGCGCTGAATCAGGTAGTTGCTGCCCTTGATGGAATAAAGTGGATGATGCAGGACGAGAATCTTCCATTTTGCATCGCTTTGAGCCAGTTGTTTCTCAAGCCATTGGTGCTGGGTCCACAGGTAGAAGAACTCGCGGTTGCTGTCGAGCACAAAGAACTGCACATCGCCATAGTTCACGGTGTAGACCATGTTATCCTCGACCTTAGAGTCAAGGAAGTAGGAAAAGACAAGCGGGAAGCGGCGTTCCAGTTTGCGGATGACGCCTTTGAGGTAGTCGTGGTTGCCCGTCACGTTGAGTACAGGCATGGACTGACCGATGCTGTCGAGCGTGCGGAAAGTCTCGGCCCAATACTGGTTGGCAGGGCGTTCAATCAAGTCGCCTCCACACACGAGAAATTCCACTTCGGGATGATGCGCGCATGCGCCACGCAGCAATCGGTTGGCAATGCCGTCGATGGTGTCCTGCACGTCGCCGACAAAGAGGAACGAGAACTTGTCACGCTTCTGGGCATAGGTCCGGAAATCATACCATGGCGACACCTTGCCATCGGTAACGGCACGGTAGCGGTAATGCGTAGCGGGCTTCAACTGGCGCAGACGCGTGACATAATAGGCTGCACGGCCCACGCGCGACTCAAAGACTTCGCCCTGGGCATCGATGTGTACGGTATCCCCTTCCTCGAGGTTAACGAGTTCAAGATGGGATGGGTGCACCACCGTATCACACTGCCAACTCACGTTACGGGACATCTCGTCACCGTCACCAAAGGTGAGCAACACGTGCCCCGGTGCCGAGAGCGGCTCCACAGCCAATTCTTCGGGGTTGCCGAACCACACGTTCCACCTTGTCGCCACCCATGTCGCCAGTGCAATCGTGAGCAGCAACAAGATCAATCGCTTCAGTTTATTAGACCTTGTTTTCATTTGATGGTGCAAAAGTAGTAATTTTAGATTAATTAGGTCACGACTCAACAAAAACAAATATAATTTGCTTTTGTCTTTGTCTTGAAGTAATTTTGTGCAATATTTATGAATTTGACATCAATGAATCGTCGTTTTAGTATATCCAAAATACCACTTGCCGCGGCTTTATGGGACCTGCTGATGGTCTATGTCGCCTATACCGTGTGCCGCGCTGTTTTCCTGATGCTCAACTGGTCGCTCTACGCCGACACGCTGACGTGGAGCCACGGTTTCGGACTATTCGGAGCCGGACTGCTGTTCGACACCCCGGCCATCCTCTACACCAATGCCGTTGTCCTGGTGATGTTCCTGGTGCCGCTGCACTGGAAAGAATCCCCGGTGTTTTACCGTATCGCGCGGTGGATTTACACCGTTGTTAACAGCGTTGCGGTCTGTTTGAACCTGATGGACTGCGTGTATTTCCCCTTCTCGGGCAAGCGCACCACGGCCTCCATCTTTGCCGAATTCAGCAACGAGAGCACTGGCGAGATGCTGAAAATCTTTGGCGGCCAGTTCCTGAGCCATTGGTATCTGGTTTTATTGGCAGGATTGATCACCTGGGGTTTTTGGAAACTCTTCCGGCCTGTGCCGAAACGCGTTGAACGGCCTGTGGCCCTTTTCCGCTATTACGTGTCAGGAGCGATAGCGCTGCTGGTAGCCGTTCCACTGAGCATCGGCGCCATCCGCGGCGGTTTCACCACGGCGACGCGTCCCATCACCATCAGCAATGCCAACCAGTACGTCAACCGCCCTGCCGAGACAGGCATCGTGCTGAACACGCCGTTCGCCATCATGCGCACTCTCAAAAAGACGCCCTTTGTCGTGCCCAATTATATGAGCGACCAGGAGGCGATGGCCCTCTATACCCCACTCCACCAACCGACCGACAGCACGGCATTCGCCCCGCGCAATGTAGTGGTCATCATCCTCGAGAGTTTCAGCAAGCAGCACTTCGGTTTCTATAACAAGACTTTGAGAAACGGCACCTATCAAGGTTTCACGCCTTTCCTGGACTCGTTAATCACCCAGGGGGCGATGACCTACCGCTATTCCTATGCCAACGGGCGCAAGAGCATCGAGGGTATGCCGTCGGTGCTGTCGTCACTGCCCAACTTCGTTGAGCCGCTGTTCCTCACCCCCGCCTCGCTCAATGCCATGTCGGGACTGGCCCGGGAACTGGGCGAGAACAAGGGCTATACCACCGCCTTCTTCCACGGGGCGCAGAACAGTTCGATGGGTTTCCACGCTTTTGCCCGCGCCACGGGATTCCAGCACTACTACGGCCGCGACGATTACAATGCCGACCCCAACTTCCACGGTGACGACGACTTTGACGGCACCTGGTCCATCTGGGACGAGGAATTCTTCCAATTCTTTGCCCAGCAGATGAACAAAATGCAGGAGCCGTTCATGACAGCCCTGTTCAGTGCGTCAAGCCACGATCCCTTTGTCGTGCCTGAAAAATACAAAGGCCGTTTCCCGCAGGGTGAGCGCCCGCTGCAGCAGTGCATTGCCTACACCGACTATGCCCTGAAGCGTTTCTTTGAGGAGGCGAGCAAGCAGCCGTGGTTCAACAACACCTTGTTTGTCATCACAGCCGACCATGTGAGTCAGCAGATTGACCCGTTCTATTGCACTACCTTGGGCAACTATTGCGTGCCCATCATCCTATATGCTCCAGGCGACCCCTCGCTTCACGGCTATGACGAGCAGCAGGTGGTCGAGCAAATCGACATCATGCCCACTGTGCTCGCCTATCTGCACTACGACAAGCCTTATATTGCCTTCGGCCGCAACATGCTTGGCAGCAACATCGCCGAGGGATTCGCCCTGCACTGGCTACCCGAAAGCAGCAGTTACGAGTACGTCTGGGGTGACTACGCCTTGCAGTTTGACGGCCAACGGATCACGGCCGCCTACAAGTTCCGCAGCGACTCGACCCTGAGCCACAACGTCCTCGGCACCATGCCGCGTGACACGTTACAGCACATGCAACGGCACATGCAGTCGGTCATCCAGCAGTACATGCAACGCATGACCACCGACAACCTCACAGTGAAATAAGCATCAATCAGAAATCAAATCCAAGGATGCGGTACACCTGGTTGACCATACCCAGGCGGTCGATGTCGGGGCGAGTCGAGAAGAACAGGAAAATCAGGTCTCGCTCGGGAATCTTGCCGGCATAGATGGTGAAACCGCCATTGTCACCCAAGTGATAGACATGGGTGGGCTGGCCGGGCATATCCTGGACGAAGAAGCCGTAGCCATAACCCGTGTGGGGTTGGTAGCCATACTCGGCATCGGCGGGAATCTGAATCCACGGATTGTAGGCGAGGCGCTTGCTGGCTGCCGTCCACACCTTATTGTCGCGCAGGGCGCGTTCCCAACTGACAAAATCATTGATGGAGCAGTAGAGGGCGCCATCGGCCTTGGTAGCGAAAAAACTCTCCTCACCATAGTCGTACTCCTGCCAAACACCCTTATCGTCGCGCTCATAGCCGTGGGCCATGCAGGCGATATTGCGGTCGGGCTCATAGTAGCGGCAGGTCTGCATACCGGCCTTGCCGAACACGTTCTCGTGCATATAGGTCTCGAACGGGATTCCTGTAGCGCGTTCCACAATCTGGTAAATCAACTGGAAGGTGGGATTGATGTATTCGTATTGAGTCCCGGGCTGGAAATTCAGGTGGTCAAGCGTCTTCATGTAGCCAACCGATTCCACATCAGTACTGTAAAGCACAAAGTTGCGGTCGCCTCGTGAACGAGCATCGGGGATGCCCGAGGTGTGGCTCATGATGTTGTGCAAGGTGATATCGTTGAAGAACGGGGCCTGGAACTCTGGGAAATACTTCGACAATGGATCATCGAGCGACAGAATTCCCTGCTCGGCCAGTTGCAGCAGCGCCACCGCCGAGAACTGCTTGGACACCGAGGCAATGCAGAAATTAGTGGCAAAAGTCACCGGTGCCTTGGTCTCCATGTCGGCTACTCCCAGGCAACGGCTATACAACGTGTCGCCGGCCTGCATGATAAGCACGGCAGCGCCAGGCTCATCAGGATTGTTATATACGGCACCGAAGACCTCGTCGATGCGACGCGTCATCTCTTCTTTACTCATAGTCTGTCCAATAGCGGCAACAACTGATGCCATCATTGCCACAATCATTAAAAACTTTTTCATCATGGGGCAAAGATAGGCATTAATTGGATATAAATTAGTATCTTTGCTGCGTTTTTTAAGAACGATAGCAATGATTCACGTCAACATTGACCCGAGGATTCTCGATGCATGCCCCGAGACCCGCATCGGTCTCGTGCGGGCCACGGTAGTCAACGGCCCGACAAGCGATGCGCTGTGGGCCGAGATTGAGGCTGCAGCCGATGAAATCAAGCAACGCTATGAACTGCTGGAAATCAACCAGCGGCCTGCCATTGCTGGCACCCGACGCTTGTACAAGGCGCTGGGAAAAGATCCCAGCCGCTACCGCGTGGCGAGCGAGGCTCTGTGCCGGCGCATCATCCGCGACCTGGGCATCTATCGCCTGACGACATTGATTGATGTCGTGAATCTGGTTTCCATCAAGAGCGGATATGCCATCAGCGGACTCGACGGTGACCGCATCGAGGGCGACACATTGACCATGAGCGTCGGCACAGCCGAAGATGTGTATAACGGCATCGGGCGCGGCCTGCTCAACATTGCAGGAATGCCCGTCTACCGTGATGCAAAAGGCCCTATCGCTACCCCGACAAGTGACGAGGAGCGCACCAAGTTCACCGAACAGACCGTCACCGCCCAGATCAACATCAACGCCTTCGCGCCCGAGATGCCCGTCGAGGAGGCTGTGGACTGGATGGCTGCCCTCTTGAAGAGATACGCCCAGGCCGCCAACGTGGAAACGGCAATCTATGACCCAAACAAATAACAACATACTATTATGGAAATTCTAGAGATTATTGAAAACAACATCAACCAGCGCTACATCGACCAGGTGGTCGAAACGCTCAAGGACGGTGGACTTATCATCTACCCGACCGATACCGTGTATGCACTGGGTTGTGACGCACTCAACAATCAAGCCATTGAGCGCATCTGCTCCATCAAAGAGATGAAGTCGGCCAAGACCAACCTGTCGATCATCTGCGGTGACATCTCGCAGGTGGCCGAGTTCGCCAAATTTGACAATACCCAGTTCCGTATGATGAAGGCCAACCTGCCCGGACCGTTCACCTTCATCTTCCCGGCCCTGTCCAAACTGCCCAAAGCCTTCAAGGGCCGCCGAACCGTGGGCATCCGTATCCCCGACAACGAAATCGCACTCGCCATCGTACGCACACTGGGAGGCCCCATCTTGACCACATCGGTTCCCGGCGACGATGAGGACTACCGCTGTGAACCCGGTCTGATGGCCGAAGCCTTTGATTCAAGGGTAGATATCGTGATAGATGCCGGCCGTGGCCAACTGATGCCCTCGACCATCGTGGACTGCACGGGTGGTGAACCTGAAATCACCCGACTCGGCAAGGGCAAACTGGTGGTCTGAAAAACGTAAAACAATCGACAGAACAATCAACAGAACAATAACAATGAAGAAAATCATCTTTTGCCTGACAGCATTGCTCATGCTGGTGGCATGCAAACAGAGCGATAACGCGACCGAAAGCGAGAACCAGAACCAAAGTACTGAACAAGCCACTAACGAAGCCTCTGACGACGACGGTGCTTGGCAGAAGCAGACAACCTTGTTGTCTTCCAAGCCCATGGTGGTGGATTTCTTTGCCACCTGGTGCGGACCCTGCAAACAACTGGCCCCGATACTTGAAGAAGTGGAGAAGAATCACCAGGGTGATGTCATCTTCCAGCGCATCGACGTCGACCAGAAACCTGACCTTGCTCAGGAATTCGGAATCCAAGGCGTGCCCACGTTGCTGTTCATCACTCCCACTGGCGAATATCAATCCCTTGTCGGACTGCAGGACGCTGAAACCATCGAAGGGAAAATCGCCGAATTGCTCAACCGCAGCGCAAAATAGGCACTGTTTTGGCTTTTTTGACGCATCACAACCCAATGATTACACTCTATAGTTGTGATATTGAGTTTTTTTTGCGAACTTTGCAGCCGCTTTTTAAATAGACTAGTCAATATATAACTACATCATGGAAATTACTGCACAACAACTTGCAGCAATGGTTAACGGCACGGTCGACGGTGACGCCACTACTGTCATTAACAACTACGCCAAGATTGAGGAAGCCACGCCCGGCTGCCTGACTTTCCTCGCCAACCCAAAATACACGCACTACATCTACACGACCCAGGCATCGGCTGTGCTGGTCAGCAAGGACTTTGTTCCTGAGCAGGAGGTCAAAGCAACACTCATCCGCGTTGATGACCCCTACAAGACACTCGCCGACCTGCTGAACTTCGTCAGCAGCCAGCGCCCTGAAAAGCGCGGCGTGGAGCAACCTATCCACGTGGGCCAGGGCACTACCCTGCCCGAAGACGTCTACGTCGGAGCATTTGCCTATATCGGCGACGGCGTCACCATTGGCAAGAACGTGAAGATATACCCGCAGGTCTATGTGGGCGACGGCGTCACCCTGGGTGACAACGTGGTCCTGTACCCTGGTGTGAAAATCTACCATGGCTGCCGCATCGGCAACCGCTGCATCATCCAGGGCGGCGCCATCATCGGTGGCGACGGCTTCGGTTTCGCTCCTAAGGAAGACGGCACCTACGAGAAGATTGCTCAGGTAGGTATCGTGATTCTGGAAGATGATGTCGAAATCGGTGCCAACACGACCATCGACCGCGCGACTATGGGCGCAACAGTGGTTAAGCGAGGTGCCAAACTCGACAACCTGATTCAGATTGCCCACAACGTAGAGGTCGGCGAGAGTACCGTCATGGCCGCGCAAGTGGGTGTAGCCGGCTCTACCAAAATCGGCAAATACAATATGGTGGGCGGCCAGGTGGGCTTTGCCGGTCACATCACTGTCGGCGACAAGAATGGCATCGGAGCCCAAACAGGTGTTGACAACAGCATCGGCAGCAACGGCAAGTGGCTGGGTTCTCCTGTTCAACCCGCTATGGAGTTTGCGCGCCAAGTTGTTTACTTGAAGCGTCTTGGCGAAATGTATAGCGACATCAAGGACCTGAAAAAGAAAACCAATAACTGAAAATGAAACAGAAGACACTGAAGAAGGCCTTTACCGTTAAAGGCAAGGGCCTGCACACGGGACAAATGTCGACCGCGACATTCAAGCCTGCTGATGTGAACACCGGATACGTCTTCAAACGCCTCGACCTGGAGGGACAACCCACTATCCAGGCGCTTGCCGAACATGTCATCGAGACCACACGCGGCACCGTCATCGCCAATAAGAGCAACAAAGAAGCCCGCGTGAGCACCATCGAACACGCTATGGCTGCCCTCTACGCCGCCGGCATCGACAACTGCCTCATCGAGGTAGACTGCGGCGAGGTGCCCATCCTTGACGGCAGCGCCATCATCTGGTGCCAGGAAATAGAGAAAGCCGGTATCGTGGAGCAGGAAGCCGAAAAGGAATATTATGTGGTCAAACAACGCATCAAGGTCGTTGACAAAGAGACCGGCTCATCGCTTATCGTGCTGCCCGACGACGACCTGTCGATTGATTGCATGATTGAGTTTGACTCGCCCGTGCTGGGCAACCAGTTTGCCTCGCTGACCGACATCAAGCAGTTCAAGGACGAAATCGCTGCCAGCCGCACGTTTGTGTTCGTGCGCGAGGTACAGCCGCTCATCCAACTCGGCCTCATCAAGGGCGGTGACCTGGACAACGCCATCGTCATCTACGATTCTCAGATGAAGCAGGAGGACCTGGACCACATGGCCGACGTGATGAACGTGCCCCACAAACCCGCCAACGAACTGGGCTACCTCAACAACAAGCCGTTGGCATTCAAGAACGAGCCGGCCCGCCACAAACTGCTCGACGTGATGGGCGACCTGGCACTGATCGGACGCCCGCTGAAGGGGCGCATCGTGGCCACACGTCCCGGCCACACCATCAACACCCAGTTGTCCAAGAAAATCCGTCAGGAACTGCGCTACCAGAATGTTCAGGCTCCCATCTACGACCCGAACAAGGAACCGCTCTACGACATCAACCAGATACGCCGTATGCTGCCCCACCGCTATCCCATGCTCCTCGTTGATAAAATCATCGAGAAAGGGAAAAAGCACATCGTGGGCATCAAGAACGTGACAGCCAACGAACCGTTCTTCCAGGGACACTTCCCCCACGAGCCCATCATGCCCGGCGTGCTTCAGGTCGAAGCCATGGCCCAGGTTGGCGGCATCCTCGTGCTGAGTAGCGTCGAAGACCCTGAGAACTACTCGACCTACTTCCTGAAAATCGACAACGTCAAGTTCCGTCACAAGGTAGTGCCTGGCGACACGCTCGTTTTCCACCTGTCGCTGATGACACCTATCCGTCGCGGCACTGCCATCATGAAGGGTTATGCCTTCGTTGGCGAGAAAATCGTTACCGAAGCCGAGTTCATGGCGCAAATCGTCAAGAATCCCGAATAAATTGAGATCAACAATCCTAAGAACTGTATCAATAGAATCATGGATATTCAACAGTTTGCCGTCGTCCACCCTGACGCTAAAATTGGGGCTAATGTGAAAATCGGTCCTTTCGTGACCATCGATGCCAATGTGGAAATCGGTGACGGCACCATCATCGACAGCGGAGCCGTTGTGCGCAACGGAGCACGCATCGGCAAGAACTGTCACATCCACGCCAACGCCGTAGTTGGAGACATCCCCCAGGACCTCAAGTTCCAGGGCGAGGACACCGTGGCCATCATTGGAGACAACACCGTCATCCGCGAGTTTGTCACCATTCACCGCGGCACGGCATCGCGTGGGAAGACCGTCGTGGGCAGCAACTGCCTGATTATGGCCTACTGCCACGTGGCACACGACTGTGTCGTGGGCAACCACGTCATCATGTCCAACTCGGCCCAACTCGCAGGCGAGGTAGAGGCCGACGACTGGGCCATCATCGGTGGCGGTGCGCTCGTGCATCAGTTCTCCCATATCGGTTGCCACGTGATGATTCAGGGCGGCGCCTTGGTCAACAAGGACATCCCACCCTACTGCATGGCAGCACGCTACCCCATCGCCTATGAGGGCGTGAACAAGGTGGGTCTGCACCGCCGCGGCTACACCAGCGAGCAGATCGACGCCATTGCCGACGTTTACCGCACCATCTACGACTCGGGCATGAACATCACCCAGTCGCTGGCCGAGGTAGAGAAACTGCCGGCCACCCCCGAGCGCGACGTCATCATCAACTTCGTACGCAACAGCAAGCGCGGCATCGTCCGCAAACCTTGATTTACCGACAACAAGGATAACACAAAATAAAATCAACCTGGACGCTATGACTCATTTGTCAGTGTCCAGGTTGATTTTTAATTTATCCCGCAACGATTCGCTATAGCGAGCGGATAATTGTCGTGAACGGGTGATGATTACGGAGCGGACTCTATAGCCTGAAGTTTTTCGGCCTCGCCTAACTTGTAGTAGATGTCACGCAATGCGTTTTTCACCTCCTCGTTGCGCGGATTGATGGCATAGGACTTCTCCAGATACGGTAGCGCCTCGCGATAGATGGGATTGACCAGGTCGGCGAGTTTCTTGCCGTACAGGTGGCTGTTCTGCCTCGTTTCCATCGCTTTATTATAGAAGAAACGGCCTACATTGAACAAACCGCTGGCATTGCTGTCGTTGAGTTCAATGCAGCGCTGATAATACGGAAAAGCCTCATAGATGTCTTCCTTGCTCTCGACCACCAGGCCCTTCAGGTTCAACAGTTCATCGTCATCGGGACTGGCCTCCAACGCATCGTCAATCAAGTCATTGGCTCCCGAGTAATCTTCACGGTTGATGAAGTCGTTGATCAGGATACGGATATACTGGGGGTCACGGGTACCGAACTTGACGAAGGCTTCCCATGCCAGTTTAACCACCTCGGCCTCGTTGCCCAAGTCGCTCAAGCACACCAAGGCGTAGTCATAGGCCTCCTTGCGGTCATCGCCCAGGTGACGAGCCATGCTGAACAACCTGACGGCATCGATGGTGTCACCCTTTTGCCAAGCGGCAATGCCCTGATAATAGCGCACCTCGGCCAACACGCTGTCAGGCTTGACCCAACGCGGGTCATCGGTGCGGGCAGCCAACAGGCAATAGTCGTCCCATGCCTGGTAAGCCCCTTCCCAATCCTTGATATTGTAAAGTTCGCTGCCGGCCATACGGTAACTGTCATGGTGATCGACAAGGCGGTTTACCACTTCCTTACTGTATTTTGTCCTCACTTTGGGGCGTTTGGTCTTTTTGTCAATAACGGGTTGTCCCTTATTGTCAAGCACATGGATGGTGTCCAGTTTCAGGGCTATCAGGCTATAGTCATAGGCGTCAAGCAACGTGTGGCCCATCGCTTTAACGTCGATTTTTTTGCCCACACGCCTGTTGTCCATGTATTTGTCATACTGTTCAATCTTGATGCGGTTGGCCAAGGCCCACGTCTCGGCCTTGTTTCGGGTTTCGTCATTGGTCAATGCCGGCTTGAGTTTGTTAAAAGCCTTGTTGTAACTGTCGACCGTCAACGACAGACCACTGATTACCTTCTTGGCCTCGTCAACATTGGAATTCTGGGCATTGGCAGTAAATGCCATGGCCAGAACGGCGACAAATATGATGGTTATCCTTTTCACAATCGATTCTCCTTAAAAATTGCGGCAAAATTACATTTTTTTCTCTTCCCGTGCAACAGTTGCGACAGAATCATCCAGCACCGACACAAAATATAATGGGCGCCGGAGTCACGCTCCGACGCCCATTTATTTAACTTTAGAAACTAATCAATGATTAATTGCCGGGGGCAGCATACTGCTGCAAGCCCATGATGTCAACAAGCCAGTAGCGAATGTTGTCCAATAAGGTCTTGGCATTGGGTACATCGGGATTCAGTGCGATAGCCTTCTCCAGCAGGGGAATAGCCAGGTCATACAGAGGCTGAATCTTGGGAAGGAGTTCCGGGTTGGAAGCATTGGGATTCTGATCTACGATATCCTGTGCTTTCTGTACATAGCACCTTGCTGCATCGGCATAGCCGTTAGCGTAGGTAGGATCCACCTCCATAGCCTTCTGATAGAGAGGCAGCGCTGCATCAACACCATCCTTCAACTCAGCGGTGAAGCCCTTGATGTCATAAAGGACAGCATTGTCAGGTTCGCTGCTGATGGCATTGTCAATGAATGCCATGGCCTTGTCATATTCCTTGTTGTCGAGCATAACCTGTACGACGTTAGCCAAAGCAGAGGTCAAATAACCGGTGATGTTATTATTTCTATAACCCATCTTGTAAGCCTTGGCACAGTTCTCATAGGCACCATCAAAGTTCTGAGTGTTATACATTGAATAGCCTTGCAGGAAGCGAATCTCGGCAATCGTGCTGTCAGCATATTCAAGACCATTGCTCTTGGCAAACGTTGAAGCGGCCATGTCGGCAAAGTAGCCATAAGCAGCAGCCGAAAGATCATATTTCTCTTTTTCCAGGCAGGCGTTGCCCACATTCACGATGTCGTTCATGTGAGAAGTAAGGGAACCAATGATTTCTTTGCTGTATTTGGTTTTTACCTTTTTGCTGCCATCCTTATTCAACTTGAGAGAACCATCCTTGTTCAGTTCAGGTACGCTGTCCAAAGGAAGGGCTTTCAAGAAGAACTCATAACCTGACAGAACAGCGGCACTCATCATTTCGGGATCTGCAGCATCAGGCTGAAGCAGGGAAATCTTGTACATCTCGTCAAAAAGGCCAAATGCGGCTTTACCGGCAGTGTACCAAGTGAGCACGTCGTTAGCACTCTCAGGGTTGGTGAAAGCGGGCTCAATGCCTTCCAGCACTTCAGCCAACTCCATCACGTTGTTGGAAGCAGCCTTCTTGGCAAGGTCCTTCACGAGGCTCATCTGAGCCGATGCGCCGAACGCCATGATGGCGGCTGCGCACAAAAGAATCATCTTTTTCATTTTTATTAACAATTAAAGCAGTTTATAATGTTTATTCGTTCTCATTTTGTTGTTCTTCTCCGGTTTCCTCCTCCTGAACATTCTCGATGTCCTGGACTGGCTGGACTTCCTCTTCATTGAAAGCGTCGCGAACGCTTTCCTCGTCGGTCGTCTCGGGCTCGGTGTCCACCTTGCAAACGCTTGCTATCTCGTCGTTTTTCTTCTCAAGGTTGATGAGCCTTACGCCCTGGGTTGCGCGTCCAACAATGCGCAGCGAACTAACCCGTAGTCTGATGGCGATGCCGCTCTTGTTGATGATGACAAGGTCGTTATCGTCGTTCACATTCTTAATTGCAATTAACTTGCCAGTTTTAGCGGTAATGTTAATTGTTTTAACACCTTTACCGCCACGGTTGGTAACGCGGTAGTCCTCAAGAGCACTGCGCTTACCCATGCCCTGCTCCGAAACGACAAGCACGTCGTCGCGGGTACCGGCACGCATACAGATCATGCCGATGACCTCGTCACCCTCGGTGAGCCTCATGCCGCGCACACCGGTAGCGGTGCGGCCCATGGCACGCACATTGGTCTCGGAGAAGCGGATGGCGTAGCCCTTGCTGTTGGCCAGGATCACCTCGCTGTCACCCTCGGTGAGGATGGCTCCCACGAGTTGGTCATCGTCGGCAATGTTGAGGGCGCGCACACCGTTGGCACGGGGACGCGAGTAAGCACTCAGGCTCGTGCGCTTAACGATACCGTTCTTGGTGGCAAATACGATATAATGTGACTGGTTATACTCGGGATCGGTCAATGCCGTCGCACGGACAAAGGCCATGATGCGGTTCTCGGCATCCAGGTTGAGCAGGTTCTGGATAGCACGTCCCTTGCTGTTCTTGGTGCCCTCGGGAATCTCGAACACACGCAGCCAGAAACAACGTCCCGTGGCCGTGAAGAACAGCATATAGTTGTGGTTGGTGGCTTCGTAGACATACTCGATGAAGTCCTCATCGCGCGTGTCACTGCCCTTGGCTCCCACGCCACCACGTGCCTGGGCACGGTATTCCTTGAGCGGGGTGCGCTTGATATAACCGAAGTGGGAGATGGTGATGATCATGGGATCGTCGCTGTAGAAGTCCTCAGCGTTCATCTCCTCGCTGGAATAAACGATTTGGGTGCGGCGCTCGTCGCCGAATTTTTCTTTCACCTCGAGCAGTTCCTGTTCGATGACCTTGCGGCACTCGGCGGGATCGTCGAGGATTGCCTGCAGGTGTTCGATGGTCTCGCGTACCTCGGCCAACTCCTTGTGGAGTTTCTCCTGTTCCAAACCGGTGAGTTGACGCAGGCGCATCTCGACGATAGCACGGGCCTGGATTTCGGTAAGGCTGAAGCGCTCACACAGGCGCTGGATGGCGTGCTCGGTCGAGTCACTGCTCTTGATGATGGCGATGACCTCGTCGATATTGTCGCTGGCAATGATGAGTCCTTCCAGGATATGGGCACGCTCCTTGGCCTTCTTCAGTTCATACTGCGTGCGGCGAATAACCACCTCGTGACGGTGCTCCAGGAAGTAATGCAGCAGTTCCTTGAGGTTGAGCAGCATGGGTCGGCCGTTGACCAGGCACACGTTGTTGACACTGAAGGACGACTGCAACTCGGTCATCTTGTACAACTTGTTGAGCAGCACGTTGGGGTTGAAGTCCTTCTTCACGTCGATGACGATGCGCATACCGTGGCGGTCGCTCTCGTCGTTGATGTCGCTGATGCCCTCAATCTTCTTCTCCTCGACCAGACGGGCGATGTTCTCGATGAGGTCTTTCTTGTTGACATTATAGGGGATCTCGTTCACCACAATGCGCTCGTGGTTGTGCTCGGTCTCGATTTCGGCCTTGGCGCGAACGACGATGCGTCCGCGTCCTGTCTCGAAGGCGTCCTTCACGCCCTGATAGCCGTAGATGATGCCACCCGTCGGGAAGTCAGGAGCCTTGATGTAGTTCATCAGGTCGCTCACTTGCATCTCGGGGTCCTCGAGCAGGGCCATGCAGGCGTCGATGCACTCGCCCAGATTGTGGGGAGCCATGTTGGTCGCCATACCGACAGCAATACCCGTAGCACCGTTGACCAGCAGGTTGGGAATGCGGGTGGGCAATACCGAGGGCTCTTCCAGCGTGTTGTCGAAGTTGGGCACGAAGTCGACGGTATCCTTGTCCATGTCTTCCATCATGCTCTCGCCCATTTTGTCGAGACGCACCTCGGTATAACGCATGGCAGCGGGGCTGTCACCGTCGACCGAGCCAAAGTTACCCTGGCCGTCGACCAGCGGGTAACGCATTGCCCACTCCTGGGCAAGACGGACCATAGCATAGTAAACCGACGAGTCGCCGTGGGGGTGGTACTTACCAAGCACGTCACCCACGATACGTGCCGATTTCTTGTAGGGGGCATTGGAATAGTTACGCATCTTATCCATGCCGTAGAGTACCCTGCGGTGAACCGGCTTGAAGCCGTCACGCACATCGGGTAGTGCACGAGAAACGATGACCGACATCGAGTAGTCGATGTAACTGGTCTTCATTTCGTTCTCAATGTTGATCTCAAGAATTCGATCGTTGTCCATTTGTATTTTTACGTTTTAAATCTGTTACGGGCACCGCACCGCAGGCAAAATTGCGCCCCAGGCTAGCACGCGTGCCACGACATTAGGTTTAACTTACAAAAATACGCATAATTTCTCATACGGCAAGTCGTTTTGCGCCACTTTTTGACTGATTTGAAGATAAAATGTTTAAAATGGCCGTGATTTTTCATCGAAGAGACTTTTTTGTCCCACTAAATCAGTATTTTTGCCCCCGAATTCGTGACATCAGAACATGCTTGATTTTGCAGCCATAGACTTCGAGACGGCCAATTCCGAGCGCACCAGCGTGTGTTCGGTCGGGGTGGTTGTCGTGCGCGACGGCAGAATCTCTGACACCTTCTACTCGCTCATCCAGCCTGAGCCCAACTACTATAATTACTGGTGTCAGCGTGTTCACGGGCTGGGCCACGAGGATACCGACAGCGCCCCCGTCTTCCCCAAGGTGTGGGCACAAATTGAGCCCATTATCCAGGGTCTGCCGTTGGTGGCACACAACAAATCCTTTGACGAGAGTTGCCTGAAGGCGGTCTTCCGTTGCTACCAGATGGATTATCCCGACTACGAGTTCCTATGCACCTGCCAGGCTGCCAGGCGCCTACTCAAGCAATTACCCAACCACCAACTGCAGACGGTCGCCGCCTATTGCGGCTTTGACCTTCGACATCACCATAACGCCCTGGCCGATGCCGAGGCCTGCGCATACATCGCCCTCCATCTGCTGTGATGCCCAATCTTTAATATCCTGTAATAAAACAGCAGCATCAACCACCCGTTGGGGGCGGCTAATGCTGCATGGTTATTATAGACCGGCCCACCCAGGCAGGCGGTCTTGTCTCGAACTACTGGGTCAGGCTGGCAGTAATTGCCTGAACCTCGCGCGAGAAGTCTTTCTCGATCGACATGCGCTGCTCAATCTGAATGCAGGCATGCAGTACCGTTGCATGGGTGCGGTCGAGTTTGGCACCAATACTGGTCGACGACATCTGTGCCTCCTTTTTTGCCAGATACATGACCAACTGGCGTGCATCGCTGATTTCACGCTTACGCGATTTGCCGTAGAGCAAGTCGGTGGGCAGGTTGTAATAGTCGGCCACTGTCTCGGCAATGGATTCAAAGGTCACCTGCTTGGGCGTTACCTTCACCGTATTGCCGATGATCTCACGGGCCAAGTCGATGGTGATGTCCTGGCCCAGCATAGTGGCATGCGCCAGCAACGACACCATGATACCCTCGAGTTCACGCACGCTCTCGCAGACGTTGGTGGCGATATAGTCGAGCACGTCACTGCTGATGTTCAGGCCGTCCTGAGCCGCCTTCATGGACAGGAATTTGCGGCGCAGTTCGTAATCGGGCTTCTGAAGTTCAACAGTCATGCCCCACTTGAATCGAGAAATCAGACGAGGCTCCATGCCATCCAAGTCGCTGGGACGGCAATCGCTCGACATCACCAACTGGCGCTGGTGCTGATGCAGGTGGTTGAAGATATGGAAGAATGTGTTCTGCGTGCCCGGCTTACCTGCAAAGAACTGGATATCATCCAGCAGGAGCACATCGATGCTCTGGTAGAAATTGATGAAGTCGTTGATTTTCTTCTGGGCAACGGCCGTGGTGTATTGGCTCTCAAACACACGTGATGACACATACAGAACCCTCATCCGCGGGTTGTTCTCCTTGAGTTGGATGCCGATGGCCTGCAACAGGTGGGTCTTGCCCACTCCCGTCGAGCCAAAGACAAACAAGGGATTATAAGTCTTCATCTCGGGATGCTCGGCAATTGCCTGACCGATGCTCACGGCCAGTTTGTTGCTCATGCTGCTGCAGTAGTTCCCGAAGGTGTATCTCGGATTCAGTTGGGGATCGATGTCATCAAGAAGGTCATCACGCTCGAAGGGGTTAGCCACACGGGGCTTGCGCACCTTGAGTTCCTGCTTGAGTTTGGCGCTCGAGTTGTCTTCATCCTGCTTCACGGCACTGGCGTCATCGCTGCCTACCACATTGAATTTATAGGTAAGTCTAACGTTATCGCCAAACACCTTCTTCAAGGCTGCCGAGAGGATATCGATATACCGCCCCTCGATCTGTTCAACGAAGAACTGGGACGGCACCTTGAGCGTCACGCGGTCGTTTTCCTGGTCATAATCAACGGCAACAATGGGAGCGAACCAAACATCAAACTGTTCGGCCGGCAGGTTTGCCTTAATGACGTCAAGGCAACGGTTCCACTGTTGTGCAACGTTAATCATTATAATATATTTTGCTTAGTCTAGGTTGGTTTGTTCAGTGCTTTTTAGCAGTACAAATTTCGGCCAATAATTTCTTATAAAAAAGTGCTCAAAAAATTTGGAAATATCATTTCAACTGTAACGATATTGAAAAACAAAGGGTTACATTATTGTTGCAAAAATGTGACAATTTTGGCGGTAGGTATTTATGATTTTGCCTATAAATCAGCGACTTACATTTTATATACATTTTCATTACCACATTTGGCATAGCCGCAAAGTGCTGTTACTGCTAGAGTTTGTTTTTGCAAATCCCGAAAACAGTAATTTTAAAAAAAATCCCTATTTGGATTGTGTCCAGATAGGGATTTCTTTGTGATTGTTGAGTGGTAAATTTGCTTACCAATATGATTATTTCTAGTTATTACCAAACATACCAGCACCTTAGAACACTTTGACGTTAATATAGCGTTTGGGATTGGCCTTGATGTCCATCAGCAACGAGTCAAGACTGGCGATGGCATGGTTGGCATTGTCATAGAGTTCGCGGTCGTTCATGATCTTGCCCAGGCTGGAGTTCTTGTCGTTCAACTGCTCACTCAGAGCCTGCAAGTTGTCGAGCGTCGCGTTGAGTTTGTCCATTGTCTCGTTGATGGGCAACGACTTGAGCGATTCAGACAAATCAGTGAGGTTGCCTGTTGACGTTGTCAGATTGCCAGTGATGCCGTTCACGTCGGTCATCACACCAGGCACGCTGCGGTTCAGGTTGGTCATCAGCATCGTCAGTTGCTGAGAACTGGCCTGGAGTTGGCGGGTTATCGCGTCGAGGCGGGTCAGCGCGGCAAACAGCGCGGGATCTCCCGTCAGCGAGTTGACGTTGTTCATGATCGAGTCCACTTTGGGCAGCATGTCAGTCACCTTGGGCAACATGTTCTCGGTCACGTGGTCCATCAGTCCGGGCACATCGGTTGTGGGAATATTGCTACCGGGTTCCAAGGCTGGGCCTGTACCCAGGTTGAGCACCAGCGACGCTCCGCCCATCAGACCCGACACCAGGTTCAGCGAACTGCCCTCGGGGATCTTCATGTCCTTGTCCATTGAAATCATCACCATGATTTTGTTCTTGGAATAGTCATAGGTGATTTCACGCACTTGTCCTACCTGAAAGCCGTTCACCGTCACGGGAGCAGCCTCCAGCAGTCCATCAGTACTCTGCAATTCGGTGTAGTAGCGGTTAACGGGCGTCAACAGGTTCACACCCTTGAGATAATTGATGCCCCAATACAACAGAATAAGGCCCGCAATCACTGTGAGCGCTATCTTTACATTTTTAGTTAGCAACTTCATTTCGTGTTGTTCAATCTTTGGTTTGCACCTGCAAAGTTAATACTTTGTTCTCGATAAATCTCGTTTTTATCGATTTTTCACTATATTTTAATGGTGATAACAGGCCCTTATCGGCATCAATTGGCGCCAAAAACTGCCATTTTGGCAAAAAAAACACCATTTTCGGTGGAGATTACAACTATTGTAACTATTTTTGCAAAAATTTGTTTGTAAAACCCACGCGACAATGAAATCTCCACATGCCTGTAAATATCTCTATGGACTGATTGGCTACCCGCTCGTCCACTCGTTCTCGCTCGACTACTTCAACCAGAAGTTCATCTCCGAGGACATTGATGCCCAGTATATCAATTTCGAGATTGAAGACCTTGGCCTGCTGGGCGAAATCATCGCCGAGTACCCCAACCTCAACGGTCTCAATGTCACAGCCCCCTACAAGGAGGCGGTCATTCCGTTTCTTGATACCCTCGACGAGGATGCCCGGCAGATCGGTGCGGTCAATGTCATCCGCTTCATCCGCGACAGGAGCACCGGAGCGCTCACCGAACTGCGAGGATACAACAGCGACGTAGTGGGTTTCGGCAAGACGATTCCGTCCATTCTCACGCCCGAGCGCACCAGTGCGATGGTCCTGGGTACCGGTGGCGCGGCCAAGGCCGTGCGTGCCGCCTTCGAGGACTATGGCGTCGAGGTCCAGTTCGTGTCGCGCCGCAAGTCAGAAAGCACTGTCGTCTATGAGGAGATTACACGGGCCATGGTCGCTGCCCACAAAATCATTGTCAATGCCACCCCGCTGGGAAAGTACCCCGACGACAACCGCTGTCCCGACTTCCCCTACCGATTCCTTACCCCTGAGCACATCTGCTACGACCTCATCTACAACCCCGAGGAGACGCTGTTCATGAAGAAGGCCGCCGCTCAGGGCGCCGAGACCAAGAACGGCATCGAGATGCTCCTGCTCCAGGCCTTTGACTCCTACGACATCTGGACCATGGGCGACGATTAATCCCCGCCTCCCCGTTTCGGCAGCGTCTCAATCCCCGCAACGATGTCATCAACGCTTTCACGGATTCCCGCCCTTCGAGTCCTTGTGCCGTTTGCACTGGGCATCATCGTCGGGCATGAGTCGTGTCGCTGGTGGTTGCCGCTGGCAATCTTGTGCGCCAGCGCTATCGTATACTGCTTGCTAGCGGTCCTGTCACGGAAACCGGAAAAGCGCTACGGGTGGCGAAATTATTTTATCATTCCCCTGGCAACGGCGGCTATGTCGCTGGGCTGGCTGTCGGCCATTGTCCACAGTCCGTCTCGACTCACTGCTGAACAGCGCAGCGGCCGGGTGCTCACCGGTCGCGTGGCCGATCTGCAATACACCGACTTCTCGATGCGGCTCACCATCGATGTCATCGACGATGACCTGCCACCCTGCCGCATATTGCTCAGCACGCGGGGCTGCGACTACAACATGCAGCCGGGCGATATCGTGGCGTGGAAGGGCAACCTGAGTGAAATACACAGCCTGGGCAATCCTGACGAGATGGACTATGCCGCCTACCTGATGGACGCACAGGGCTTGCGCTACCAGCAGCACCTGCCACTGAATCAGGTCGTGAAAGTGGGCTGGTCCCCCACCCTGTCCACACGCTTGGCTTCCGTCAGGCGCAACCTGAGCCTTATGGTTTTCAACTCGCGCCTCTCACCCCAGGCCGGGCGTATGGTGACCGCCCTGTTGCTGGGCAACAGCCGACATATCGACCAGGCCACACGACAGGAATTCTCGGCGGCGGGCATTGCCCATGTTCTGGCCCTGAGCGGACTTCATGTGGGCTTTATTGCCTTGGTTATCTGGTGGTTGTTGTTCCCGTTGGACTACCTAGGGTTGAAAAAGGTGAGGCTTATCGTCACGCTGGGCTGCATTGCCGTTTATGCCGTATTCACGGGCTTGTCGCCCAGTGTTGTGCGAGCCACGGTGATGATTGCGTGTGTCGTTGCCTCAACACTGTTCAGCCGGCGAGCCTCGTCACTCAACGCCCTGGCTGTTGCGGCCCTCGCCATCCTCATCTTCTCGCCGTCGTCACTCTACAGTGTCGGTTTCCAGTTGAGTTTCATCACAGTGGCCGCTGTGCTGCTGTTTGCCAGCGTGTCCGAGCGGTTCAAAAGCCGCTACCGATGGGTCAACTATCTGTCCTCGACCGCCATCACGTCCATTGTTGCGATGCTGGCGACGGTAGCCTTGACAGCCCATTACTTCCACACCGTCTCGCTGATGTCGGTGTTCACCAATCTGCTTGTGCTGCCCGTGATGCCTGTGCTGATGGTGCTGGGAGCCATCTTCCTGCTGGTCACGGCAGGAGGTGGCCACTGGCAGGTGCTCGACACGGCTATCGACGGCATCGACCGCTATATCCATGGCGCGGCCAGGATGGTCAATGCCATCCCCGGTTCACACGTCAGCGGTGTCTACGTGAGCAGCACGGGTGTGGCCATTTGGTTCATCATCATGGCATTGATAGGCCTGTGGCTCTACAGGCGCAATTACCGCTGGCTGCTGGCAGCCGCTTGCGCTACAGTGGTGCTGCTGGCCCATAGCCTGTGGCTCGATGCCCACACGCCACAGCGCGGCTTGGTCGTATTCAACGCCTACAGTTCCACACCGCTACTGTATTTCGAGGCCGGAAAGGGCTACGTCTGGACACCCGACGACGAGCAGAACGATTCATCGGCCTTTGCCCACATCCATGCCGGCTTTATGGCTCGGCATGGTATCAACGAGTTGGTGATGGTTCAAGGCGACACCGTCCTGGACCTGAACGGAGCATTTTTCAAGCCGCCTTATGCCTACCTGATGGGCCGTCGCGTTATTGCCGTCGGCAGTGGCAGGTGGAAAAATGCGACCGTCGACAACCCGATGCAACTCGATGACATCATCGTCACCAAGCGATTCCATGGCAATGCAGCCAAACTAAAAGAATTATACCGATTTGAGCGCCTGGTCATATCGGGCGCAATGCACGATGCTGCCCCTTTAATCCACGAGTGCGATTCCATGGCTGTCCCTTATATCAACCTTGCTGATGGGGCCCTTGTCATCGACACATCAACAACGCCGCCTTGATTCCAAGACGGCGCTGCCATGATTTCCTAAAAACATTAAGCCTCAATAAGGAGGCGTCGTGAGAAACGGGTTCTTCTCCTTCTCATCGCCGATCGTGGTCTTGCGGCCGTGACCGGGATAGAGAATGGTGTCGTCAGGAAGCAACTGCGTGATGCGGTCCAGACTCTCGTAGATATCGGCCTCGCTCCCGAACGGCAGGTTGGTGCGTCCGATATCCTTGGAAAACAGCGTGTCGCCCGAAAAGGCAAGGCGGGCTTCCTCGCAATAGAAGAATACTGAACCCGGCGAATGGCCAGGCGTGTGTATCACACGCAGCGCATGGTTGCCAAAGCAGATGACCTCGCCGTCGGTGAGGTAATGCTCAGGCATCGGGATGGGGTAAGGATACTGGTTGTTGTAGAACTCAGCGATGCGCAGCAACAGGTGGCCCTTCATCAGTGGAGCATCGGCCTCATGCACCTCGGGCAACAGGCCAAAGTGCTGCTGCACCAGGTCGTTGCCACACACGTGGTCGTGGTGGGCATGGGTCAGCAACAGGCGCACCGGATGCAGGCCATTATCCTCGATGAATTTAAGGAAACGGCGGCGCTCATTATCGTAGTACACGCCACAGTCCACAATCACCGCCTCGCGCGAGTCGGTGTCATAAATGATGTGAGTGCACTCCTCACAACGGTTCACCACATATTTCTCTACCTTGACTGGCATAGCGCCAATGGCCGCTCTGGTGATACGCTACATTCAGATGAGCGACATCACGATTTGCTTGACATCCTCGCCCAAACGCTCGGCCTCCTGCATAGTGTGTGCCTCGCTGTAGATGCGGATGATGGGCTCGGTATTGCTCTTGCGCAGGTGTACCCAGCCGTCGGCGAAGTCGATTTTTACGCCATCGATAGTGGTCATCTGCTCACCCTGATAATGCTGCTCAACGGCACGAAGAATCGCGTCAACGTCCATCTCGGGTTTAAGTTCGAGTTTTGTCTTGGCGATGCTGTACTGCGGATAGGTCTGCTTCAACTGGCTCACCGTCTTGCCGCTATGGGCCAACAGCGAGAGGAACAGGGCCACGCCGACGAGCGCATCACGGCCATAATGGCTGGCGGGATAGATGACACCGCCGTTGCCCTCACCGCCGATGACGGCACCCGTGCGCCGCATCTCGGTGGTCACATTGACCTCTCCCACGGCAGCGGCCGTGTAGGAGCAGCCATGAGCGACAGTGACGTCACGCAAGGCGCGCGACGACGACAGGTTGCTCACAGTGGCACCCGGTGTGTGCGACAGCACATAGTCGGCAACGGCTACCAGGGTATATTCCTCGACAAAGAATTCACCGTTCTCCATGACAATGGCCAGACGGTCCACATCGGGGTCGACAACGAAGCCCACATCAGCCTTGCCTTGACGCATGTAGTCGCTGATGGCTGTCAGGTTTTCGGGAATGGGCTCAGGAGTGTGGCCGAAGTTGCCCGTCGGGTCACAGAAGAGTTTTTCGACCTTCTTGACACCCAATGCTTCGAGCAACTGCGGGATAGCGATGCCACCCACCGAGTTGACGGCATCGACAGCGACGGTGAAATCGGCCTTGCGGATGGCGTCAACGTCAACCAGGTCGAGCGCCAGGACGTGATCGATGTGGCGGCGCAGCCACGTGTAGTTTTTCTGCTCGCGGCCCAGGTGGTCCACTTCGGCATAGTCAAAGTCTTCGGCTTCGGCCAGGCGCAGCACCTCCTTACCCTCGGCATCGGTCAAGAACTCGCCGTTATGGTTGAGCAGTTTCAGCGCATTCCACTGCTTGGGATTGTGCGACGCCGTGATGATGATGCCGCCGCAGGCGTGCTCGCCGACAACGGCCAGTTCGGTGGTGGGTGTGGTGGCCAGTCCGATGTTCACCACATCAAATCCCATGCCCGTGAGGGTGCCCACAACGGTGTTGAGCACCATGCGGCCCGACAAGCGGGCATCGCGACCCACAACGATGACATTGGTCTGCACCGGCGAGTTGCGGCGCATGAACGTGGCATAGGCCGACGTGAACTTGACGATATCAAGCGGTGTGAGGCCGTCACCGGCCTTGCCGCCGATGGTACCGCGAATTCCAGATATTGATTTAATCAGAGACATTATTCTTGGTAGTGTATTTTAAAGTTTAAAGTTGTGAGTTTTTAGGCGCGATTACCAACTCCATATTAAATCTGGCTGTGGAAATAGCGCACGTGGTAGAAGAACGGCATCACATAGGAAATCTCGCTCGTGAAGCCGAACTGCGACTTGATGACGAGATTGACCTCGCACTCCACGCCCAGGAACAGGAGCGGATACTGCAGGCCATAGCCCCACTGCGACGACGAGGGCAACGTGTAATCCGAATAGTTGAAACTGCACGAGACGGCATCCATCGCCGACTCATTGCCGCTGTAGACCGTCCAGGAGCCGTCGGCATACCAGGTCGACAGGCTGTAACGGCTGTAGCGGAAATAGATGGGCTCGCCAATCTTGGCCTTGTCGTTCAGGTCGCCGGCGTTGAGCACCTGCATGTAGAGGTTGCCATCGGGGTCGAGGCGGTAGAAAGGCGCATCGGGACCGACTTCAAACACGGAGTCCTCGGGGACCGACATCACCACCCGGTGATTGGCCAGATAAGCATTGACGGCATTGCGCTCGGCATTCAGTCGGTCGGCATAACTCTGGTCGTTGTTGCACCCAGTGAGCATCACGACAGCCAGCAGTGCGGTCAATAAAATGTGAAAAGGAAATTGTTTCATTTTATATCTATTTGTTTTGTGTTATTGTTGTGGTTGTTCGGTGGAATCGGCGGCGGGAAAGAGGTCGGCAAGCACCTGGTGAAACAATGCCACGGCCTGTTCCATCGTGCCGTTGAAGTCACCACCGGCGGCATTCTGATGTCCTCCGCCGCCAAAGTAGCGGGCGCAGATGTCGCTCACCGAGAAGTCGCCCTGTGAACGGCACGACACCTTGATCTTGTCGGGGTCTTCGCGCATAAACACGCTCCAGAAGATGCCCGGAATGGCCAACGGCTTGTTGACCAACGTCTCGGTATCACCCTTGCTGTAGTTGAACCGTTCCAGTTCCTGCCTGTCCAGCACGATGAGCGCGGCGCCCTGCTCGGGAAACAGTTGCATCTTCTCGTTGATGGCATAGCCCTGCAGGCGCAGGCTGTCGGCGCTGAATGTGTTCATCGCCTTGTTGTAGAGCCCGATGCGGTCGATGTGGCGCCGCATCACCGAGGCCAGTATCTCGTAAAACTCAGGGTTGTCGCAACTGTAGGCAAAGCCACCGGTGTCGGTCAGCAGACCCACATACAGGCAACTGGCGGCCAAGCGGTCCAGGTACCGCAAGAGTCCCATCTGCATGAGCAGCCTGAACACCAATTCACACGTCGACGACAATTCGGGATGCGAAATCGCCAGGTCGAAGATATCTTCGGGATTCAGGTGGTGGTCGATGAGTACCCGCGGAGCGGGCAGCGGCTCGATGACCTCACCCAAGCGGTCGATGCGATGCAGGGAATTGAAATCCAAGCAGAAAACCAGTTGGGCATCGCTGAGCACACGGCGCGCACGGGCCTCGTGCTTGGTGAACACCACCAGGTCACGCACACCGGGAATGAAGTCCAGCGCCCGCGGTGCCATGTCGGGGGTTACCACGACGGCATCCTTGCCCAGGCGGCGCAGCACATGGCACAGGGCCAGTGTCGAGCCCAGGGCATCGCCGTCGGGCGACTTGTGGCAAGTGATAGCGATGTGACGCGCACCATTGATCAGGGCGCGCAGCCTGTCGATTGCCATATCGTCGATGATAGGAGTAATCATTATAACTAAATATTCTTTTGCCCACACGACCATAAAGTCGCATGAATCGGCAAAGATAAGGTTTTTTTGCCATACCCCGGCAAGCCTTCACGCTTAATTTTAGTTAATGGCTGGTTTGAACCGCTGAACCGTCCTTATCACTCTTGGTGTCACATCAGTCGGACAAAGACCGGATAATGGTCCGACGGGAGTCGCCGGGTGTACTTACTGAACGAGATCTGTTGCGGTGCATCATGCCCCTTGAGCGATGGGTCGGCATCATCTCTGGGAGCCCAGTAGCCGTCGGTCAGCATGCCATAGGCATCAACACTGGTAGCCGGTGAGACAAAAATGTGGTCGATGCGGCTGGTGGTGTAAAGGTCAGGGTCAAATGAGTTGAACGAACCGTTCTCGGCGAAACGCACCCGCGCAGCCTCATAGGAGTCCTTGAGTACTCCCGATCGGGTGAAGATGGTGTAAATCTCGTCGGTCTGGTCCACATTGAAGTCCCCCGTGACAATGACACGGGCATCGCCGGCAATCTGGCGGATGCGGCTGACAACGAGTTTGGCCGCCTCACGACGCGCCACGACTCCCACATGGTCCATGTGCAGATTGAAGAAGTAGAAGGCCTCATCGTCGGTAGCCGTCTGGCGGGCAAATTTGCCCCATGTGCAGATGCGCACACAAGCCGCGTCCCAGCCCAGTCCCGGGCGGTCGGGGGTCTCGCTGAGCCAGAAGTGGCCCTGGTCGAGCAGGCGCAACCGGTCGGTCCTGTAGAACACAGCCTCATACTCGCCACCGGTCATGCCGTCGTCACGCCCCACCCCGATGTAGTCATAACCGTCGAGCCCTGCCTTCAGGTCCAATAACTGGCCGTGCAGCACCTCCTGGGTGCCGAAGATGTCGGGTGACATGAAATTGACCTGGTCGCAGATGACCTGGCAGCGTTTCTCCCATACATTGCCGGCCACGCTGTCGCCGGAGTTCTTGTAACGGATATTATAGGAGGCAACCAACATCTGTGCCGACATGTGCAGCAGGGCAATAGCCACCATGAGGATTGAGCAGTAGAATCGTTTCATCGCTTAAATCATATTTTTATAATTGATGGCAAATATAATCATTTTTCCGGGAGAATGATTGCCGATGTGGACCAAAACCGCTAATTTTGTAATTTATTATATCAATGCGAACACTTTTAGCAACCCGACTGTTATGCTTCAATCAATCTATAACGACATCATCAGCCCCGACGTGACTTTGGCCGGGGCTATTGCCAAACTGGTACTTAGCCTGCTGTTGGGTGCCGTCATCGGTATCGAACGGCGCCGCAAGGGTCAGATCGCAGGCCTGCGCACATTTGCCCTGATCTCGATGGGCGCGACACTGGCCATGCTCATTTCGATCTATATCCCTCAAGTGTATCTCGGACTCAAGAACGGCGACCCTGGGCGCATCGCTGCCCAAGTGGTGAGCGGTGTGGGTTTTCTGGGTGCAGGAGCCATTATCCAGATGAAAGGCTCGGTGAGAGGATTGACTACCGCCGCCGGCATCTGGATGACGGCATGTATCGGGCTGGCAGTGGGAGCAGGCATGTATCTCATCTCTGTTATCGCAACATTGCTGATTATCTTCATCCTGGTCAACATCGAACGTATTGAGCAACGGTATAACTTCCTGTGGGAGTCCAAAATCATTCGCCTGAGGGTGCCCGGCATCATTCAGGACATCCAGCCCGTGCGCGACATCATCGCTGCTTATGACGTGCACATCAGCGACGAGTTCATGAAGCATGATTATCAGAACCAACAGACCATCGTCAACTTCATGGTGCGCAGCAAGTCCAGTGTCAACGCTCCGGCCTTGTTCAAGGCCATCAAGGACGAGATTGATGCGATATCAATCACAATCACCAACGAAATGAACATGTAACGTATCAGTAGTCAAGGTCAGAAATGGAATCACTGGACATCAACAGTCTCATCAGTGACTTGGCGCTCATTCTCGTGCTGGGTGCTGTAGCCACAGTCGTTTTCAAAATGCTCAAGCAGCCCGTCGTGTTGGGCTACATCGTCGCCGGATTCCTGGCGAGCCCTCATTTCACGTTGTTGCCCTCGATTGTCGGTGAGGCCAATATCGAGTTTTGGGCCCAAATTGGCATTATCGTGTTGCTGTTCTCGTTAGGACTGGAATTCAGTTTCAAGAAACTCATCGACGTGGGCGGTTCGGCTATCCTCACGGCGCTGATTATCGTGCTTGGCATGATGAGCCTGGGATTTGTCGTGGGCAAGTCGCTGGGCTTCGGACTGGTCAACAGCATCTTCCTGGGCGGCATGATCTCGATGTCGTCGACGACCATCATCCTCAAGGCGCTGACCGACCTGAACATGCGGCAACGGCGTTTTGTGCCGATGACCTTTGCCGTGCTCATCGTCGAGGACCTCTTCGCCGTCGTTATGATGGTAATCCTGTCATCCATTGCTCTGAACAACAGCGTCAAGGGCGGTGAGATGGTGAACAGCATCCTCAAGTTGTCGTTCTTCCTCATCATGTGGTTCACTGTGGGCATCTTCATCATTCCCACGCTGTTCAAGCGGTTCAGGCGCTACATCAGCGACGAGCAGATGCTCATCATCGCCATGGGCCTGTGCTTTGCCATGGTGTTGTTTTCCGTCAACTCGGGCTTCTCGGCAGCATTGGGAGCCTTCGTCATGGGTTCCATTCTGGCGGGTACCAGCGAAGCCGAGCGCATCGAGAAACTCATTAATCCGGTGAAAGACCTCTTTGGTGCCGTGTTCTTCATCTCGGTGGGCATGATGGTCAATCCCACGGTGATGACCCAGCACTGGAGTGTCATCGCCCTGCTGGCGGTAGTCGTCATTGTCGGCATGATCGTGTTCGGCACCTTCGGCATGCTGGCATCGGGGCAACCGCTCAAATTGGCCCTCGAGTCTGGCTTCTCGTTGACCCAGATCGGTGAATTCTCGTTCATCATCGCCACGCTGGGCACCAGCCTGGGCGTGCTCGACCAGAGCATCTACCCTATCATCGTGGCCGTATCGGTTCTCACCACATTCACTACGCCATTCTTCATCAAGCAGGCTGTTCCCTGCTACAACCTGTTGCTTCGCGTGCTTCCCAAGAGTTGGACCCGCCTGCTTAACGGTTACAGCAAGGGCGCCAGCGAAAGCCAGAGCAGCGAGATTGTCGGCCTGTGGAAGTCCATCATCGGCCGTTTTATCTTGCGCCTCGTCATATATTCTGTCGTTATCAGCGCATTGATTATCCTCTGTCGGACTTATGTGATGCCATTCATCACCAATTTGGTAGGCGACAACGCGTGGGGACGACTCGCCAGCACCATAGCCGGGTTTGTCATTGTCGGTCCGTTCATCGTGTCCATCATCCTGCCCAGCATCAAGCGCAGCGAACAAGAGCGGCTCGTCGAGACCTCGGGCAACGTGTCCTATGTACCCATTGTGATCATGACGATTATCAGTGTCGTGGTCTCAATCATGTTCGTTACTGCTATCCTGGACGGTGCCTATTCCAGTACAACATCCATGATATGTGCCGTATTGATTGTACCGCTTGTGCTCATCTTCATCACTACCGTGCCCACTCCTTTGCGCCGCCGTGTCACCAATATCGAGAAACGCTTCATCAACAACATCAACGAGCGCGAGAACCGACGCACCGGTCATGAGAACAATCTGGTGAGCGACCTGCAACTGGCCTACATGAGAGTGGGTTATGACTGCCCCTTTATCGGTGATCGCTTGCGCAACCTCGACCTGCGCACACGCTATGGCGTCAACTTGGTCAATATCCAGCGTGGCAGCAAGCACTATCCTGTTCCATCGGGCGACATGCGCATCTTCCCCAATGACATGCTGGGCGTGATCGGTACCGAGGAGCAGATTCAACGCCTGTTACCGCTTGTGGAAGCCGATGTCAACCAGGCCGAGGAACAGCAGGCCGGCAACGTGAAGTTCGTGCACTTCGCCATCGGTGAAAAGTCGCCCATCATCGGCATCGCACTCGAGAACACCCGGCTCCGGGAAGACTATGGCGCCCTGTTAGTGGCCGTGCAGCGCGGCGACGATGACTACCTGTCCCCCACCCCCGACCTGACCTTCCGTGACGGCGACATCCTGTGGATTGTAGGTGAGCCCAAACGGCTGAATGCACTCAAGGGTTGAATATCCAACGTTTCCTAAAGGAATAGCATAAAAAAACATGCGCCAAGGCATTGTGCTTGGCGCATGTTTTTTATATTTGATAGATAATCAATCGATGATTAATCCCAGGAACCGGTGAGCACGCGGCTGATCAGTGCGGTAACATCATCGATGTCTACCTTGCCGTCACCGGTCTCGGTGTTGCAGTCGGCGGCAGCGGCATTGTAGGTAACGTCCTTGCCCAGCACAACATCAATCAGGCGGGTCACGTCGTCGATGTCCACATCACCGTCATTGTCAACGTCGCCGCGCAAGTAAGCGGGAGGCTCGGGAGTGATTTTCTCGACAATGATGTAGTTCTCCTCCAGGCTGACAGTAATCTTGTACTCAGCAGTGCTCATAACCTTGATGGCTCCATAAACGTCAAAGGTCAGAGTTAGAGGTTGATTGAGATACTGGTCCAACAACTCAAAGTCGCCATTGCTCTCGGGACCGAAGCGGAAGGGCTCGATATAGGCCCAACTGCCTTCGTCATTGTACTCGGCCAGTTCGGTTGTGAAGCCGAAGGTCTCATAGGCATCGAGGTTAACGGTAGCAGTGTAAATCATATTCTCGGCATCATAGGTCATCGGAGTACCCACATTGGCTGCCCAATTCTGGTCGTTAACCAGACCCAACAGGTAAACATCGGGAATGACGGGAACTGCCTCGGTAGTGAACTTCAAGATTTCGGTCCAGTCACTAACAAGTCCATCTTCGTCTACGCCCTGTACTTGTACTTCGTAATCGTTTTCGGGAGTCAGACCCTCGATGGTATAGTCGGTGGCATCCAGGTCATTAACATAAGTCCAGAGGTTACCGATAGCAACATCATCAACATTCAAGCGGAACATGTCGGTGACACCGTAGTGACGGACTGCCACATAACCCATTTGGCCATCATATTCGCTCAAGTCAAAGACATACTCGGTAGGCTCGGCGTTAGCAATCATTTCTTCGTCCGAAACGAGCACGAAACTGGCGGGATCGGTAGGATCGCCAGTCGATACATAAACAGCAAACACCTCAGCGGGATATTCAGGATCCTGTCCATTGATCCACAGTGACAGTTGACCGAAGAGTTTGGCTTGCGGCGATACGAGCCAGTTGTCGGGGGTGAGAGCCGACGTAGCCCAACTTGCTGAAGTCACATGACCAGGAGTTCCATGGCAATTCCAGGTTCCAGTCGTATTCAAGTGATACCATTTATTGCCATCTCCATCGGCATCAATCGTGGTCCAGCCGCCAGGCAGGCTATTGTCTTCGGCCATTTCCTCCTCAAAGTCCCAATATTTGTTGTCGGGATTGTAGAGCCTGTAGCGGAGGTTCCAAGCAACATTGTTATCATCAGCCCAATAAATGCTGGCATCGGTGGAGCCAGGTACTGCTTCTACATTCACAGGCACAGGCACCGGACTGGAAATCTCAACATCATCAATCACCAGATAATAATTGTCATAACTGTTGTGATGAACGAAAGCAATGCGACCTTGTTGTCCGGCATAAGCAGACAAATCAATAGTGTATGTGCTCCATGAACTTTCAGGCGTGATGTCGCCATCTGAAATCATCACGAAGTCCTCAGGTGAAGTCCCATCGCCAACACAAGCATAAACGGCTAATTTATCAGGCCACATACTATTGGCATTAATTGCAAGGAACGATAACTCACCGTTCAGTGTCACCACAGGTGAAATCAACCAGTTGTCAGGATCCAGGGATTGGTAATTATAATAACTCCTGGAAGCCATGCCGAAACCGCCATTATTAAACTCGACAGTCTCCCAAGCATAGCCATCACCGTCATTGTCGATATTGGTCCATGCATCAATCTGTTCCTGGGTATCAAAATCACACGAAAAGGTTGGTTTCATCTCTCTGTTCATCTTAACGGTGCCCCAGTCATTAATCTGAAGAGGAGTACTTGTCACTACCTCGTTACGGTTTGCCGGAAACAAAGCCTTTCTCGGAGCAGTGAGTTGTGCCGTCATTGGCAATGCCAAGGCGGCTGTCAACAATAAGAATAATAATTTTCTCATAAATCGTAAAAATTAAGTTAATAAAAATAATTAGTTAAAACGGTTTATATCAATCACTTCTATTCATTCAAAACCATATTCTCGATTTTGGTTACCTGAAATCGATTACTTGCAACAATGGAGGCTTTGAACACTATTCTGCAAAAATAAGTAATAATTTTCAAAAAATTAATCCCATTTAATGATAATTTATCAACAATACATTAAAAACACCAAAAACCACTATTTTGAGTAGGAATAAAAAGAAGAAAAGAGATTAGCCAATGATCCAGATAGCGGAACGACACAAAAAAACATGCGCCAAGGCATTGTACTTGACGCATGCTACTTAAAATTGATAGGTGATCAATCCCAGGAACCGGTGAGCACGCGGTTGATCAGTGCGGTAACATCATCGATGTCAACACTGCCGTCACCCGTCTCGGTGTTGCAGTCGGCGGCTGCAGCATTATAGGTTACGTCCTTGCCCAGCACAACATCAATCAGGCGGGTCACGTCGTCGATGTCCACGTCGCCGTCATCGTCTACATCACCGCGCAAGTAAGCGGGAGGCTCGGGGGCGACTTTACCGATAATAATGTAGTTCTGCTCCAGGCTGACGGTCACGTTGTACTCGCCGGTACTCAGCACCTTGATTGCTCCATAGTTGTCGAAGGTCAAAGCCAAGTGCTGGCCGAGATACTCGTCTTGTAACCAGAAGTCTCCATTGCTCACGGGGCCGAAACGGTAGGGCTCAATGTAATTCCAACCGCCCATGTCCTCATTATCATCAATCTCGGTGGTGAAACCAAAGGTTCTCTCGG
>Ga0310695_10002995_pt1 | contig 34108 bp, 30 predicted proteins | sample RumenRJG_04DNA_FD_203882 | JGI IMG/M metagenome (GOLD analysis project Ga0310695, IMG submission 203882) | Bovine rumen microbial communities from Lethbridge, Alberta, Canada - RJG_04 (v2) (version 2) | ecosystem: Host-associated > Mammals > Digestive system > Stomach > Rumen | place: Canada... | reverse complement strand
ATGCATACAATTATACACAGGCGCCCCCTCGAATGCAAGCGAAAAGATTCGGCACGCCCCGCCGCCTCAAAAGCCAAGGTCGGACAGCGGGGGCTAGCGGGCATAGTCACGAATCTGTCCTACACCCGCTCCGATTTTCGGGCTTGCGTCGAACGGGGGTTTCTGGTATTCTCCCGCCCGCTTCACGCAACTTTTCCCTCTTGCGCGGCAGACCCCGGCCCGCGGCGACGCGGTCCACATCCACAGCACGAAAGAGAGGCTCAGCCCCCATGCAAGCATACGCAGTCATCGAAACCGGCGGAAAGCAGTATCGCGTCCAGGCCGGCGACACGATCGAGATCGAGCGCCTTCCCGAGGAGAAGGGCGCCACCGTCGAGATCGACAAGGTCCTCGCCGTCTCGGACGGCACGTCGCTCAAGGTCGGCACCCCCTACGTCGAGGGCGCCCGCGTGACGCTCGAGATCGCGGAGCAGTTCCGCGGCCCGAAGCTCATCAGCTTCGACAAGAAGCGCCGGAAGGGCTATTCCCGCACCGTCGGCCACCGCCAGGAGCTCACCCGCGCGGTCGTCAAGTCCATCTAACCCCAGAAAGGAAAAGACGCCATGTCCAAGTCCCACCAGGGTGTCAACGGCCGCGACAGCAATCCCAAGCGCCTCGGCGTGAAGCGCTTCGGCGGCCAGGCCGTCAAGGCCGGCGAGGTGCTCGTGCGCCAGCGCGGCACGAAGTTCCATCCCGGCGCCAACGTGCGCCGCGGCGGGGACGACACGCTCTTCACGGTCGTCGCCGGCAACGTCAAGTTCGAGAAGGGCGGCAAGGTCGTCTCGGTCGTTCCCGCGGCCGACGCCAAGTAGTCCCGCTCCGACCCGCTCCGGAAGCCCGCGGCCCCGCGCCGCGGGCTTCCGCATTTTCTCCGCGCGCCCGCGCGAACGTTTTTCTTGTTCCGCCGGGTCGGTTTCGGTATACTACCCCGCAACGCACGTCCTCCGAACCCCGCCACGCCGCACATGACCGCACGCCTCGCTCGCGCCCTTCTCGCCGCCGTTCTCCTTCCCCTGCCGTTCGCCGGATGCGAAGGATCCGACTCCGGCGGCGGGAGCGGCACGTGGAACGAGCCCGCCAAGCCGACGACGACGCAGCCCGCGGCGAAACCCGCGGCGACGAAGCCCGCGGCGAAGCCGACGACGACGCAGCCCGCGGCGACGCAGCAGGCGGCGACGCAGCAGGCGGCGACGCAGCCCGCGGAACCCTCCGCTCCATCGTCCGGCGCGGTCGGCGCCGACCAGGTTTCCTTCGGTTCGCTCAAGTGGACCTTCGGCGGCAAGCCGAACGGCTCCGGCGCCCGCAACGGCGGAGTCGTCATCTCCGGCGCCCGCTTCTCGTCCGGAGGCATCTCGTTCACCTACAACCACGACCTCTCCGCATGGGGCTACTCCAGCGGCGCCCTCGGCGGCATCGCCTGCCTCTTCGTCCAGAATACGAACGGCCAGTGGGTCGGCGGCAAGTTCGACTGGATCTCCTCGTCGCGCCGCTCCCGGAACTTCACCAACGTCCGTTCCGGCTATCACGGCTGGAGCCTCGAGGGCGTTCCCAACCCATGCGCGGCCGCGTTCGTCATCGTCTCCCCCGACGGCAAGCGCCGCTCTAACGTCATTGCCGGGACCTGGTCCCGCTGATTCCCCTCCGATGTCCACCGAAGAATTCCTCCGCATCCTCGGCGAGACCGGCGCCTACGAGACGCCCGCCGCCGCCCGCCGCCGTCCGCTCCCCTCCTGGATCGCCACGCCGCTCTTCCAGGCCGGCATGCTCCGCGTCTACGCCAGCTTCCTCCGCGCCTGCCGCCGCCCCGGCTTCGACAAGATCGCCATCGCCCGCCGCTCGCACATGGTCTTCGCCCTCGTCGAGAAGCTCGGCGGGACGGTCCACATGGAGGGCTTCCGCGCGCTCGACGCGCTCGGCGGCGGCCCGGCGGTCGTCGTCGTGAACCACGTCTCCGCGCTCGAGACCTACCTCATGCCGGGCTCGCTCGCGCCATGGGGGCCGATGACGTTCGTCCTCAAGCGCTCCCTGCTCTCCTATCCGTTCATCGGCCCGGGCCTGCGGGCGATGGACCCGATCCCGGTCGACCGGAAGAGCCCCGTCGCCGACCTGCGCGCGGTGCTCACGGAGGGCGGCCGCATCCTCGGCTCGGGCCGCTTCGTCGTGCTCTTCCCCCAAGGGCAGCGCGAGCGCACGTTCGACCCCGCGCTCTTCCGCACGCTCGGGACGAAGCTCGCCCAGCACGCGCGCGTGCCCGTCGTGCCGGTCTGCGTCGCGTCCGACTTCCTCCGCATCGGGAAATGGCACCGCGACCTCGCCACGGTCCACACGCGCTCCCCCCTCCGCCTCGCCTGCGGCGAGCCCATCCCCTTCGACCTTCCCGCCGCCGAGGTCCAGCGGCGCCAGGTCGACTTCATGACCTCCACCCTCGCGCGCTGGGAGGCGCTCGACGGCCGCAAGCTCCTTGCCGCCCCGCTTGCGCCCGCTCCGGGCGCTTGCTAGAATCCGCCTTCCTTCCCCAATCCATCGAACCCCCCGCCACGCCACCATGAAACGAATCCTCCTCGCCCTCCTCGCCGCCGCCGCGCTTTCCGCGCCGGCCGACGCCAGGATTGCCACCGTCGACTTCTCCCTCGTCGTCCTCGCCCATCCGCAGACGCCGCGCAACCGCGCCGAGCTGCTCGACATGCAGGCCAAGTTCGAGAAGGAGCGAGACGACCGCCTCGCCGCCCGCGACAAGCTCCGCGACGAGTTCGAGGCCGCGCGCAAGGTCGCCCTCGACCCCGTCCAGGGCGCCGCCGCGCGCGACCAGGCCACGGCGAAGGCCAAGGACCTCCAGATGCAGTACGCGAAGACCACCGACGAGATCGAGGCGTTCGTCGCCGGCCTGCGCCGCCAGCTCCAGCGCCGCGAGGGCGAGCTCTTCGCCAACGTCATGATCGACATCCGCTCCCGGATCGAGGAGATCGCCAAGGCGAAGGGCTACGACCTCGTCGTCGACAAGAAGTCCGCCAACGTCGCAGCCGGCGTCCCCACGCCCGTCTTCCTCTACGCCTCCGACGCGATCGACGTCACGGACGAGGTCATCGCCGCGATCGGCGGCAGCCGCGAGCAGGCCGAGAAGGACCAGGAGGCCCTCCTCGGCCGCCTCGGCGCGATGTTCGGCCGCGAGGAGGTCGACGCCGCCGCGGGCGCCGCGCCCGCGGAAGGAAAGCCCGCCGCCACCGCCACGGAGGCGAAGTAGCGATGCGGCTCTCCGAACTCGCCGCCCTCGTCGGCGGCCGCCTCGAGGGCGCCGCCCCGCCCGACGCCGAGATCACCGGAGTCTCGTCGCTCCACGACGCGCTGCCCGGCGACGTATCGTTCCTCGCGAACCCGAAGTACGCCAAGCAGCTCGCCTCGACGAAGGCGACCGCGGTCCTCGTCCGCGAGGACTGCGACCTGCCGCCCCCCGAAGCCGGCGGCGCGCTCCTGCGCGTCGAGTCGCCCGACCTCGCCTTCGCGAAGGCCGTCCCCCTCTTCACGAAGCCCGCGATCGTCCGCTCGCCCGGCATCCACCCGAGCGCCGTGGTCGACCCGACCGCGAAGCTCGGCAGGGACGTCTACGTCGGTCCGCTCGCGGTGATCGGCCCGGGCGCCGCGATCGGCGACCGGTGCGTGATCGAGGCGCACGCCGTCGTCGCGGACGAGGCCGTGCTCGGCGAGGAGTGCCACCTCTACCCGATGGTCTCGATCCGCGAGCGCTGCCGCCTCGGCCGGCGCGTGACGATCCACAACGGCACCGTGATCGGCGCCGACGGCTTCGGCTACAACACGAAGGTCGGCCCCGACGGCATCCGGGTCGAGAAGATTCCGCAGCTCGGCAACGTCGAGATCGGCGACGACGTCGAGATCGGCGCCAACGCGACGATCGACCGCGCGCGCTTCGGCTCCACGGTGATCGGCCCCCACACGAAGATCGACAACCTCGTGCAGATCGCGCACAACGTCCGCACCGGCCCCTACTGCGGCATCGTTGCGCAGGTCGGCATCGCGGGCTCGACGCACCTCGGCACCGGCGTGATGATCTGGGGCCAGGCGGGCCTCGCGGGCCACCTTGAGATCGCCGACCGCGTGGAGATCCTCGCGCACACCGGCGTCGCGGGCGACCTCCGCGAGCCCGGCCAGTATTTCGGAAACCCCGCCGTCACCAAGCGCGAGGCCGTCCGCCAGCTACACGTCCCGCGCGCCGTCGAGAACCTCAAGGCCGACGTCGCCGCGCTCAAGGCACAGCTCAAGTCCCTCGAAGACAAACTCGCCCAGGAAGGCAAATGAAAGTTCTCGTCACCGGCGGCGCCGGCTACATCGGCAGCTGCGCCGCGAAGCATCTCCTCGACGCCGGCCACGAGGTCGTCGTCTTCGACTCGATGGAGCTCGGCCACGTCGAGGCCGTCGACCGGCGCGCGCGCCTTATCGTCGGAGACCTGCGCCACGAGGGCGAGATCCTCGAGGCCATGCGCGCCGCGAAGCCCGATGCGGTGATGCACTTCGCCGCCTACGCGCTCGTCGGCGAATCCTCCGCCGACCCCGGCAAGTACTTCCGCAACAACGACATCGGCGGCATCCACCTGGCCGAGTCGATGAAGGCCTGCGGCGTGAAGCGCATCGTCTTCTCGTCGACCTGCGCCACCTACGGCCAGCCGGACCATATGCCGATCACCGAGGACACGCCGCAGCGCCCGACGAACCCCTACGGCGAGAGCAAGCTGCTCTTCGAGAGAATGCTCGGGTGGTACCAGCGCATCCACGGGTTCCGGCCCGTGTTCCTGCGCTACTTCAACGCCTGCGGCGCCGAGGGCGGCCTCGGCGAGGACCGCGAAATCGAGACGCACATCATCCCGAACGTCCTGCGCGTCCCGCTCGGGCGCAAGGACCACGTCGACGTCTTCGGCGGCGACTACCGCACGCCGGACGGCACCTGCGTCCGTGACTACGTCCACATCTCCGACCTCGCCCGTGCGCACCTGCTTGCGCTCGAGTCGGACTTCTGCGGCGCCCTCAACCTCGGCACGGGCCGCGGGTTCTCCGTGAAGGAGATCGTCGAGGCCGCGCGACGCGTGACGGGCCACCCGATCCCGGCGGTCGTCGCCCCGCGCCGTCCGGGCGACCCGGACGAGCTCGTCGCCGACCCGCGCAAGGCCTTCGACGTCCTCGGCTGGAAGGCCGAGTGGACCGACCCGGAGAAGATCATCGCCTCCGCGTGGGCGTGGCACAGCGCCCATCCCTTCGGCTACGCCGGCAAGCGGCCGTGACCCTGTCGCACGCCTTCGGCCTTCGGCATTCGGCATCCATCATTCGGCATTCAGCATTCGGCATTTCCAAAACCCAACCCATCCCCACCCCATGAACCCCAAGACCCCACCCCTCGGCTGGAACACCTGGAACACCTTCGGCGAGAAGATCAGCGAGCAGCTGATCCTCGAGAGCGTCGACCAGTTCGTCAAGCTCGGCCTCAAGGACGCCGGCTACGAATACGTCGTCATCGACGACTGCTGGTCGATGCGCGAGCGCGACCCGAAGACGAACGAGATCGTCCCCGACCCCGTCAAGTTCCCGCGCGGCATGAAGTTCGTCGCGGACTACGTCCACCGCAAGGGCCTCAAGTTCGGCATGTATTCCTGCGCCGGCACGCGCACCTGCGGCGACTATCCCGGCTCCTACGACCACGAGTTCCTCGACGCGCGCACCTTCGCGCGCTGGGGCGTCGACTTCCTCAAGTACGACTACTGCGACATGCCGTTTTCCGGCCAGGCGGAGTTCTACTACCGCCGCATGGGCCAGGCGCTGCGCACCTGCGGGCGCGACATCCTCTTCTCCGCGTGCAACTGGGGCAGCGAGGACGTCTGGCGCTGGATCCGCACGACCGGCGCGGGGATGTACCGCTCCACGGGCGACATCTTCGACGCGTTCGAGTCCACCAAGTCGATCGCCGTCTCGCAGATGCCGAAGTTCGACACGAGCGCGCCCTACTGCTTCAACGACATGGACATGCTCACCGTCGGCATGTACAAGAAGGGCAACGTCGCGAGCGACAAGGTCCCGACGCAGACCTTCGACGAGTACAAGGTGCAGTTCGCCGCATGGTGCGTCTGGGGCTCGCCCCTCATGCTCGGCTGCGACATCCGCACGATGGACAAGGACACGCTCGCGCTCGTCACGAACAAGGAGCTGCTGAGGATCGACCAGGACCCGCTCGCCCTGCAGCCCTACATGCCGGAGACGTGCTGGCCCAACAAGGAGGAGCCGCGCGTCGCGGCGCGCCTGCTGGACGGCAAGGACCTCGCGCTGATGTTCGTGAACTTCGGCGACGGCGCCGCCCGGGGCCGCTTCCACCTCGAGCGCGTCGGCCTGCCCTACCAGTCCGGCATGAAGCTCAGGATGCGCGACGTCTTCTCGAAGAAGATTTCGTATTCGGGCCGCGACACCGTCCCCTACGACATCCCGCCGCACACCTGCCAGGTCTACCGCTGCACGCCGGTCGAGGCCTAGCGCGCGGCCTGGCGAGGCGTGAACTGTCCCGTCTGCCAGAAGCCCGTCGAGCCCGTCGCCGTGGCGCTGACGTTCAAGATCGTCGGGCCGCAGGCGACGGAGGCGCTCTGCCTCTCGTGCCTCGCGGCGAAGTTCAAGACGACGCGCGAGCGCCTCCTCGACGCCGCCCGCCGCTACCGCGACGGCGGGTGCGTCCGGTTCAAGGGCCTCGACCTGGGCTAGCAAGCTTGCGGCCGCACCCGCCCGCCCTGCTCCGGGCTCCCAAGGCGCGGCGTTCCGAAATGCGGGGCCGCTCTTCTCCCCGCATTTCGGAACCGGTCTTCGCCGATGCCGTGCCATCCCGCAGGGGAGGGCCCGGCGCGCCGCGCGTCCGGCTCCTCCGGCTACCGGGCGGCCGCGGCGGCCTGACGCCGCGCCGGACACGCCCCCGCGGGCCGTTCCGGGGCGTCCGCTCGTCGCGTTCGCTCCTCGCTTGAGCCGCCTCCGGACCGGCCTCGCGGCGGGCGCGCCCGGCATCGGCGCGACCGCCGCCGCCCCCGTCGCCGTCGCGCGCCTCCCGCGCGCCCCGCCATGCTACCGCAGGAGGGGGCGGAATCCTGCGTGAGTCCACGGTGGCCAGCCCTCCGCCTCCTGCTCCGGCCGCCTCCGCCCGCAAATCTGCAACACGGTCGGAGAACCCATGTTGACGGGGCATGCTTCAATTCCACCGTGCGTGATTTTCAGCATTATCTACGCTTCCAGAGCGGACAAATACGTGAAAATCACGCACGGTGGAATCAACCGTCGGCGTCGCCGTCCGGAACATGCCCGGAGCCGCAATTCGGACCGGACGGCGAAGCCGGAGCGGGCGTGGGCGGGCGGGGAGCATCCGGGGCGCCGAAGCGATGCGGGATGCCGAGCGGAGGCGATGCGGGCCGGGCAGAGGCCGAAAAAAGTGGGGAATGTCCAGAGAACCGTCGATGTCTTGCCCGTTGCCGGGAAGCCTGCTAGAATCCCCGGCATGAAGAGAATCGTCGAATTCGCGCTGCTCTACTTCGGCACGCCGCTCGCGCTGCTCTACGCGCCCGCGCTCGCGCGACGATGGCTGGGCGTCGAGCTCGGGATGTGGGTCATCCCGGCTCTTGTGCTCATCGCGACGGCGGTCGTGATGGCGGAGGCGGCTCACGGGCGGCTGCGCCCGGCGGAGCTCTTCTCGTGGCGCGCGCCGGCGCGCGAGTGGGCGCTCGTGCTCGGACGCTTCGCCGTCTGCGCGGCGCTGCTGTGGACGCTGCTACGGTGGCGGCACCCCGAGCTGCTCTGGTCGTTCCCGCGGCAGGCGCCGGCGTTCTGGCTCGTCGTGATGGTCTGCTACCCGCTCGTCTCCGTCTCGGCGCAGGGCGTGCTCTACCGGTGGTACTTCGAGCGGCGCTACGCCGCCGCGTTCCCCGGGCGGTGGTCGCTCCTCGCCGGCGCGGTCGCGTTCGCCTTCGCGCACGTGATCTTCCGCAACCCGTGGGCGCTGCTCTTCACCTTCGCGGGCGGCCTGCTCTTCCTGCCGACCTACCGGCGCACGGGCTCGATGCTCCTCGCCAACGCCGAGCACGCGCTCTACGGCGACTTCCTCTTCACCGTCGGCTGGGGCTCCTACTTCTACGAGGGCACGCAGGCGATGGCCGCCGCCGTGGCGGGGTAGAAGGGAAGCCCCGCGGACATCGGCTTTCGCGCGCCCGCGGGGCTTTCGGAATGGTGGGAGTAGAGGGACTCGAACCCACGACCCAGTGATTAAGAGTCACTTGCTCTACCAGCTGAGCTATACTCCCATGACATAAAAAATTGGAGCGAGCTAAGGGATTCGGACCCTCGACATCCACCTTGGCAAGGTGGCACTCTACCACTGAGTTAAGCTCGCTTGTCGTGAACGACGGGGGCGGAGTCTAGCAAAAGCCCCCCACGAACGCAAGCACTTTTTTCAAGCCGGGTTGCCCCGCGCCGGGAGGCGTGCTAGAATGCCCGCCATGCCCGAACGCAACGCCATCCGCATCGCCCGCTGGCAGGGCGCCGCAACGGCCGCCGTCTCGCTCTACTACGACGACGGCACCGACAGCGCCTTCGACCTCGTCGTCCCCTCGCTCGTGCGCCGGCGCCTGACCGGCACGTTCTACCTCTGCTGCGGCTGGTACAAGGGCCCCGACGACCCGAAGCTCGCCCGCTGGGGCGCGCTCGCCCGCCGGCACCCGGGGATCGTCGTCCTCGGCGAGCACACCTGGGGCCACGGCGGCGGCACGAGCGCCGAGGGCCTCGCGGACGCCATCGCCCGCAACGGCGCGCTCCTCCGCGAGATGTCCGGGCTGCCGCCGCGCGCGCTGCTCTCGTTCGGCCGCCCCGGCGGCTGTCCCTGGACGCTTTCGCGCGAGGAGGAGGCCGCCGTCCTCGCCGCGCACGGCGAGTTCCTCCGCCACGACTTCGGCCCGGAGAACTCGGGCGGCCCCGCGAACTTCCACAGGGAGGTCGCGATGCACACGTTCGCCGACGCCGCCGCGATCCTCGACCGCGCCGAGCGCGACGGCGGCTGGGAGGCGCTCCTCTTCCACGGCGTAGGCGGCGACTGGATCGCCTTCCCCGCGTCCGAGCACGAGCGGCTCCTCGCCGAGATCGACCGCCGCCGCGCCGCCGGCCGCCTCTGGTGCGGCGCCGCGATCGCCGTGCACAAGTACGCGGCGGAGCGAGATGGCGCGCGCCTCGAGCCGGCCGCCGCGCCCGACGGCGCCCTCGCCGCCGCGCGACTCTCCGTCGCGACCGACCCCACGCTCTTCGACGAGCCGCTCACGCTCGAGGCCGCCGTCCCCGTCGACCGCGATTCCGTCGCGGTCGAGATCGCGCCCGCGGACGGCGCGCCCGCCGCCCCGCTCCGCGCGCCGGCCGTCGACGGTCTCGCGCGCTTCGACGTCCCGCCGCGCACGGCTACGATCGCCGTCCGCTAGAAACAGCCCCGCTTCCCCCATGCGCACGCTCCTCTCCCTTCCCCCCGCCGCCGCGAAGCTCGGCGTCCAGGACCTTCCCGCGATCGCGTTCGCCGGCGGCGACCCGCCCGGCCGCCAGCTCGGCTCGGGCGGCGGCACCGCCCACCTCCTCGCCGAGGCGTGGCGCGCGCTCGCGCCCGCCGGCTCGCGCCTCCTCGACTGGATCGCCGGGGAGCGCACGCTCGTCGTCCACGCCTCCGGCCAGAGCCGCCGCCTGCCCGCCTACGCGGCCGAGGGCAAGGCGCGCCTCCCCGTCCCGCCGTTCGCGGACGCCGCCGGGCAGGTCCCCGGCCAGACGCTCGTCGACGCGCAGCTCTCGGACTTCGCGCACCTGCTCCGCCACGCGCCGGAGTCCTACTGCCTCGCGGTCGCGTGCGGCGACACGCTCGTGCGCGCCGCCTCGGCCGCGCCGGTCTTCCCGGAGGCGGACGTGCTCGTCGTCGGCATCCCCTCCTCGCCCGAGGAGGCGTCCTCGCACGGCGTGCTCTTCGGCGCCGGCGCGGCGTCGGGCGAGATCGAGCTCTTCCTCCAGAAGCCCCCGCCCGCGCGCATCGCGGAGCTCGCCGCGCAGCATCCCTTCTCGCTCGACTCGGGCGTGTGGCTCTTCTCGCGCCGCGCCGTCGCGGTCCTGCTCGCCAAGTGCGGCTGGAACGACGCCACGCAGTCCTTCGCCGGCGGCGCGGTCGCGCCCTACGACCTCTACGACCGCTTCGGCACGGCGCTCGGCCGCCGCCCCGCCAACCCCGACCCCGAGATCGGCGCGCTCTCCTCGGCCGTGCTCGCGCTCCCCGACGGCCGCTTCTACCACTTCGGCACGAACCGCTCCGTGATCCACTCCGTCGCGGAGCTCGTCCACCCCGCCGGCGAGCGCCGCGCCTTCGGCCACGCCGGAACCGGCGACGAGCCGGACGCCCTCCGCTTCCTCCTCCACGCGGACGCCCCCGGCGCCGAGGGCGCCCCCGGCCCGCTCTGGATCGAGAACGCCTCCGTCCCCGCGACCTGGACGCTCGCCGGCGAGAACGTCGTGACCGGCGTCCCGCCGAACGCCTGGACGCTCTCGCTCCCGCGCGGCGCGTGCCTCGACGCCGTCGACTTCGCGGGCGGCGCCGCGCTCCGCGTCTACGGCTTCGACGACGCCTTCCGCGGCCGGCTCGACGACCCCGCCACGCGCCTGCTCGGCCGCCCGTTCTTCGAATGGCTCGTCGCGCGCGGCCTCGGCTTCGGCGAGGCGGGGCTCGACCCGGCCGCCGACCTGCAGGACGCGCCGCTCTTCCCGGTCCTCGACCCGGCGGAGCCCGTCGCGGGCGCCGTCGCGCAGTGGATGGCCGGCGGCGGGGCGCAGGACCCCGCCGCGGCATCGGAGGCCCGCGCGCGCTGGCTCGCCGCGCCGCGCGTCTCCGCGACGGACCTCGTCCAGCGCGCCGACCTCGCCCCGCGCCTCGCGCGCCGCGCCGCCGCGCTGCGCGCCGAATGCGCCGCGCTCACGCCCGCCGCGTGGGCGCGCGAGGCGCCGCGGCTCGACCTCTTCGCCGTCGCCGAGTCGATCCGCGCCGGCCGCCTCGCCCCGCCGCCCGCGCTCCCGCCGGACGCCCCCGGCCTCTCCCGCGTCCACGACGCGATGCTGCGCGCCGCCGCCGGCGACCCCGCGCGCGAGCCCGAGGCGTTCCTGCTGCTGCGCGAGCTCATGGCGTCGGACCTGGCGCTCACGCCCGCCGCGCCGCGCCGCGACACGCTCGAGAGCCAGATCGTCTGGGGCCGCGCCCCCGCGCGCCTCGACCTCGCCGGCGGCTGGTCCGACACGCCCCCGTGGTGCCTCGAGCGCGGCGGTCGCGTCGTCAACGTCGCCGTCGACCTCAACGGCCAGCCGCCCATCCAGGCCTTCGCGTTCGTGCGCGCCGAGCCGTGCGTCGTCCTGCACTCGATCGACCTGGGCGTCTCCGAACGCATCGAGACCTACGAGCAGCTCTGCGCCTCGTCCGAGCTGGGCCCCTTCTCCATCCCGCGCGCCGCGCTGCGCCTCGCGGGCTTCGACCCGCGCTTCGCCGCGGACGCCGCCCCGACGCTGCGCGAGCAGCTCTCGCGCCGCATGGGCGGCGGCATCGAGATCTCGACCCTCGCCGCGATCCCGAAGGGCTCCGGCCTCGGCACGAGCTCCATCCTCGCGGCCACCGTCCTCGGCGTGATCGGCGACCTCTGCGCGCTCGGCTGGAGCCGGGAGGACCTCTTCGCGCGCACGACCGTCCTGGAGCAGCTGCTCGGCTCCGGCGGCGGCTGGCAGGACCAGGTCGGCGGCCTCGCGCCCGGCGCGAAGATCGCCACGACCGGCCCCGGCCTGCGGCAGGAGCCCGCCGTGCGGTACCTGCCCGACGGCCTCCTGCGCGACCTCTTCGACTCGGGCCGCGCGCTGCTGCTCTACACGGGCGTGACGCGCGTCGCGCGCTCCATCCTCGGCGAGATCGTGCGCTCGATCTTCCTCGGCGAGCGCCGCTCCGCGGCGATCATCGAGGACATCGCGCGCAACGCCGACTTCGCGACCGACGCCATCCAGCGCGCCGACGAGGCGGGGCTTCGCGAGGCCATCCGGCGCAGCTGGGACCTCAACCGCGCGCTCGACGCGGGGACGTTCCCGGACTCGATCCGGCCCTTCACGGACGTGCTCGACCGCCACGGCGCGGTCTACAAGCTCCTCGGCGCGGGCGGCGGCGGCTTCCTCCTGATCCTCGCGCCGGACGCGGCCTCCGCCTCCGCCATCCGCTCGGAGATCCTCGCCGCGCCGCCGAACCCCGGCGCGCGGTTCGTCACGCCCTCGCTCTCCCGCGGCCTCCAGATCACCCGGTCGTAGCGCACCCGGGCGCCCGCGCGCGAAGAAAAATCGTTGCGACGGCGCGGGGTTTGTGCTAGTCTCCCGGCCCGTTCGCGCGCGCCGGCGGCGGTTCGCTGCGTGCGCGGCCGCACAAGCCCAACCACCCGAACACCATGCAAATCCTCGCGTTCTGCCTCTACTTCGCGGTCGTCCTCGCGATCGGCGTCTACTTCTTCCTCAAGACCAAGGGCGGCGGCGAGAAGGAATACTTCCTCGGCGGGCGCCAGATGGGCCCGTGGGTCTCCGCGATGTCCGCGCAGGCCTCCGACATGTCCGGCTGGCTCCTCATGGGCTTCCCGGGCTCCATCCTCGCCTTCGGCATGGGCAAGGTCTGGATCGGCATCGGCCTCGCGCTCGGCACGATCGCCAACTGGGCGTTCGTCGCGGCGCGCCTCCGCCGCTTCTCGCAGGCCGCGAACGACTCGATCACGCTGCCGCAGTACCTCACGAACCGCTTCGCCACCTCGAACCCCGCCCTCAAGATCGCCTGCGCGGTCGTGTTCCTCGTCGCCTTCACGGTCTACGTCGCGAGCGGCTTCGTCGCCGGCACCAAGGTCTTCGTCGCGATCTGCCCGGCGCTGCAGGGCCGCGAGCTGCTGGCGATGGAGATCTTCGCCGCGCTCATCCTCTGCTACACGTTCCTCGGCGGCTACAAGGCCGTGTGCTGGACCGACTTCTTCCAGGGCATCATGATGCTCTGCGCGCTGCTGCTCGTCCCGATCGCGATGGCGGCCTCCGGGAAGTTCGACGCCTCGTTCGCCGAGTCGTTCGCGGAGGGCGTGAAGCCCTTCGGCAGCAACCCCTTCGCCGCGTCCTGGAACGACATCGTCTCCGGCCTCGGCTGGGGCCTGGGCTACTTCGGCATGCCGCACATCCTCGTCCGCTTCATGGGCATCAAGGACCCGAGGAGCGTGAAGAAGTCCGCCTGGATCGCCTGCATCTGGGTCGTCCTCTCGCTCGGCGCCGCGATCGCCGTCGGCATCCTCGGCCGCACCTACCTGCTCCCCGGCGGCGAGTCGCTCGCCGCGAAGCTCGTCCCGGCCTCCGCGCAGCAGATGGTGTTCGTCACCGTCGTGAACGCGATGTTCCCGGCGTTCGTCGCCGGCATCCTCCTCGCCGCGATCATCGCCGCCTCGATGAGCACGGCGGACTCGCAGCTGCTCGTCGCCTCCTCGGCCTTCTCGAGCGACTTCTACCAGCCCGTGATCCGCAAGAACAAGGCGACCGACGCCGAGATGCTCTGGGTCGGGCGCTTCGTGGTGATGATCGTCGCGTTCGTCGCGTTCTACGTCGCGGCGAGCGGCCTCGGCAAGCCCGGCTCCTGGGCCTCGAGCATCATGGACATGGTCGAGAACGCGTGGGGCCTCTTCGGCTCGGCGTTCGGCCCGGTCGTGATCCTCTCGCTCTTCTGGCGCCGCTTCAACTACGCCGGCGCGCTCGCGGGCGTGATCGGCGGCGCGGTGGTGGACGTCGTCTGCCTCTACAACCTCTCCGACTGGATCGGCGGCTACCTCTACGAGATCGTCCCCGGCTTCGCCGCGGGCTTCGTCTGCGCCGTCGTCGCGACGCTCGTCACGAAGAAGCCCGGCGCCGAGGTCGACGCGATCTTCGACAAGGCGACCGCGAAGGACGCCCTCCCCGCCGCGCAGTAGCGCACCCCCCGCCCCCTCCCGCACATGAACGCCCGTCTTCCTTCCCTGGCGGCGCTGTGCCTCGCCGCCGCGGCCGCCGCCGCGGCGGAGGGCCCCGCCGCGCCCGCGCCCGCCGTCCCCGCCGCCGAGGAGCGGCCCGCCGTCCGCTTCCGCGCCGGCGGCGACCTGCGCCTGCGGCAGGAGGGCTTCGACCACGTCCCGCTCAAAACCGCCGAGCCCGCCGTGACGCGCGGCGGCCACAACGACTACTTCCGGATCCGGCCGCGGCTCTCGGCCGGCGTCGACTTCGGCGAGGACCTCTCGCTCGACGCGCGGCTGTGCGACGAGTTTCGCGTCCAGAACGCCGGACCGAAGTCCTACGAGTGGCCGGACGAGCTCATCCTCGACCAGCTCAGGCTCTCGATCCGCAACCTCCTCGACGGCCGCGTGGACCTCACGGTCGGCCGCCAGGACCTCTCGCTCGGCTCGGGCCGCCTCTTCGCGGAGGGCACGGCGAAGGACGGCTCCCGCACTGGCTTCTTCGACGGCGTCCGCGCGCGCGTCCGCCTCGCGGAGAAGACGACGCTCGATCTCTTCGGCTTCTACGGCCGCTGCGAGAACGACCTGGCGATCGGCCACGAGCACCGCGACCTCACCGGCCTCGCGCCGGGCTGGAACGGCATGGACGAGGCGACCGCCGGCTTCTTCCTCGACGACCGCTCGCTCGATGCGCTCGGCTGGGGCGTCTACTACGCGTGGCTCCACGATACCGCCTGGCGCACGCGCGAGGGCGACCGCGTCTCGAACGAGGACGTCCACACGCTCGGCGCGCGCCTGCTGCCGAAGTTCTCGGAGGAGCTCTCCGCCGAGCTCGAGGGCGCGTTCCAGTGGAGCGGGAGCGACGGCTACGACCGCCGCGCGGGCTTCGCGACCGGCGGCCTCAAATGGGGCTTCGCGCCCGGCGCCTACGTCTCCGCGAACGGCCTCTGGCTCTCCGGCGACGACGCGGACACCGCGCGCCGCGAGGACTTCAACGTCCTCTTCGGCCGCTACCCGTGGATCAGCGAGCTCATGATCTACGCCTTCGACGCGGACGGCGTCGGCACGTGGCACAACGTCGGCCAGGCGTGGCTCGAGGCCGGCTATGCGTTCGGCGAGGACCGCGCGCACAAGGTCAGGGCGACCGTGGGGCCGCTCTGGGCGCCCGAGCGCGACGGCGCCGGCGGCGGGAGCGACCGCGGCTGGCTCGAGACGATCCTCTATACCTTCCCGCTCTGCAAGGGCGCCGCCGGCGATCTTACCGGACACCTCTTCCTCGAGGTGCTCCAGCCCGGCGACTACTACGCGAGCGACCGCACCGCCTACTTCTTCCGCTGGCAGCTCAACTGGGCGTTCTAGTCGAGGACCGCGCCGCAGACGAGCGGTTGGCCGTAGGCCCAGAGCGCGTCGTTCACCTCGGCCGGGTCCCACTCGCCCTCCTCGATGAAGTAGGAGCAGATCAGGTCGAAGTCCGACGCCTCCGAGAACGCGTAGCCCGCCGAGCGCAGCAGTCTCTCCGCCTCGCGGATGCCGAGCCGCAGCGCAAAGGCGAACGAGACGGCGGTCGTCTTCGTCGGCCGGTAGTCCGCGCGGTTGCGGATCTTGCTGTAGTGCCGCCGGTCGATCCCCGCCGCCTCGTAGACGCGCGAGTCGATCAGCCCGCGCTCGCGGATCATCGCGAGGAGGGTGTCGCGGAACGGGGGGAGGCGCTCCGCGTCGAGCCGCGCGACGAGCTCCGGCGGCGGCTCCCGCCCGGCGAGGCGGCGCGCCTGGATGTATTCGCGGATCGCCTCCCGCCGCGCCGGGGAGAGCGCGCGAGGCGTCATGCGCCCGGGCCCTCCGCGCCGCCCTCCGGCGGTGCCGGCTCCGCGGCGGGGTCCGCGAGTCCGAGCGAGTCGAGGATCTGCTCGGCGGGCGTGAGGCAGCCCTTCGACGCGTTGCACGCGCGGCAGCACGGCACGACGTTGCCGCGCTCGGAGCGCCCGCCGCGCGCGACGGGGACGAGGTGGTCCATCGTGAGCTCCGCGGGCGGAAACGTCCCGCCGCAGTAGTGGCAGCGCCCCTTCGCGAGCTGCGCGCGCCACCACGCGCTCTGCCGCAGCGCGCGCGCCTTCGCGCGCTCGCGGCGGACGTGCGCGTCGTCCGCGGTCGTCTCGACCCAGGTGCGCGCCTCCCTCACCGCGCGGCGCCCTCCAGGAGCCCCTCGCGCAGGTAGACCGCGCCGAAGACGAAGAAGAGCAGCGCCGCGCCGATCTTGACGTAGCGCAGGCTCACGTGCCGCGCGATCCACGCGCCGCAGAGCGCGGCGACCGCGGAGGTGCAGACGAGCGCGAGCGCCGAGCCGAGGAACACCGCCAGCTGCGGGTGCCTCGCCGAGGCATCGCCGGACGAGGCGAGCGCGAGGGTCGAGAGCTGGGTCTTGTCGCCCATCTCGGCGACGAACACGAGCGCGAACGACTTGAGCAGGAGGGGGATCATGGCGGTCCCGGATTCTAGCAGACCCGCGCCGCCGCCTGCAAGCGGGTTGAACGCGCCGCGGGTTTCGTCTATAATCCCCGGCGTTTCGCGAAACCACAGGAATTCCAATGTCCCCCGCCGTCAAGTTCTTCCTCGGCCTCGCGCTCGCCGTGCTGCTGCTGCTCGCCTCGCCGTTCCTCGTCGAGGCCGGGCTCCGCGCCTACGACCGCAGGCGCGACCCCTACACGGGCCCCGCCGCCGTCGTCATGGAGGCCGGCGCCGCGCGCCAGGGCCTCAACCGCCGTCTCTTCCACGAGGTCCGCTTCCCCACGACCGGCCTCGGGCTGCGCCTCCGCGCCTCCGGCCTCCCGCGCGAGTCGGCCGACTCCTTCTCGCGCCCCGTCCGCGGGAAGGTCCGCCTGCTGCGCCTCGGCGGCCCCGACGACGCGACCCCCGGCCCGCGCCCGCCCGCCTCCGCGACCGAGCTCGGCGCGTTCGAGTTCCGCCTCGAGCCCGTCTCGATGAGGGCGGTCGTCCCCGAGGCGCGCCCGGACGCCGGGCTCGGCGGCGCGCCCGCGCCCACGCCGCGCGAGACGTTCGAGGTGCTCTGCGACCTCGTCCCCGCCACGCCCGAGGAGCGCCCGGCCGCGGACGACTTCGCCGCGCTCCGCTTCCCCGCCGAGACCGCCTGCGAGATCGACGTCGAGTTCCACGCGCCCGTCCCCGTCTCCAACCGCCTCGAGGTGGTCTACTCCAAGTCCATCCGCTCGCTCCTGCGCGACACCGCCCTGCAGCCGCTCTCCGACCGCCTGATCGGACCGGAACGCGCGAAGGCCTCGCGGTAGGCCGGCCGCGGCGCGACCGGTTCGCCGCGACGCAAACGGAAACGAAAACCGGAACCGCACCGTCCGTCCGAAGAACATGAAACGCGTTCTCGTCTATCTCGCCCCCGGCTTCGAGGAGCTCGAGGCCGTCTCCATCGTCGACGTCCTCCGCCGCGGAGGCGCCGAGGTTCTTGTTGTCGCCCTTGGCGGAACCAAGGACGTCGAGGGCGCCCACGGCATCCGCGTCGGCGCCGACGCCGTCCTTCCCGACGACCCCGCGGAGGCGGCGGCGCTCGCCGCGTCGGCCGACGCCATCGCGCTGCCCGGGGGCATGGGCGGCATGCGCGCGCTGCGCGCCTCCCCCGCCGTGCTCGACGCGCTCCGCGCCGCCGCCGCGCGCGGCGCGATCGTCGCGGCCGTCTGCGCCGCGCCCGCGGTGCTCGACGCCGCCGGCCTGCTCGCCGGCCGCCGCTTCTGCTGCTACCCCGGGATCGAGCGGTCGCTCTCCGGCGCGGGGACCTACGTCCCGGACGTCCCGATCGTCGTCGACGGCAACGTCGTCACCGGCACCGGTCCCGGCACCGCGGCGCTCTTCGCCGCCGAGATCCTCCGCACCCTCGGCGGCCCCGCCGACGACGTGGCCGCCGCGATGCTCCTTCGCTGACCTTCCGGAACCTGCCGATCCCGGTCATTTATCATTCTTCATTCAGCATTCAGCATTCAGCATTCAGCATTCAGCATTGACGATGTCCACCCGCGTCGAAAAGCTCGCCTTCCTCAACGACCGCCTCGCCCGCCGCCGCGGGTTCCTCGAGGCGGTGCTGCAGTCGATCCAGGAGGGCGTGCTCGTCGTTTCGGCGGAGGGCGCGGTCGTCTACGCCAACCGCACGGCCGAGACGATGCTCGGCTTCGAGTCCGAGCACGCGCGCGGGCGGCCCGTGGAGCGCTTCCTCCCGGACGTCGACTGGGCCGCGCTCGCGCGCAACGGCGGCGGCGCGTGGGACGGCGTCTCGTCGCTCGAGCTCGAGGTCCTGCGCCCGCAGCGCCGCATCCTCTCCGTCACCGCGTTCCCGCTCGCGGCGGGCGACGCCGCCGCGGAGGAACCGGGCGTGGTCGCCATCCTGCGCGACGTCACGCGGGAGCGCGAGGACGCGCGCGAGGCGCTCGCCTCGCAGAACGCGCGCGACATGCGGATGTGGGCCGCGCAGCTCGCGCACGAGATCGGCAACCCGCTTAACGCGATCAGCCTGAACCTCCAGCTCATGGACCGCTCCGTCGCGGGCCTCCCCGAGGGGCCGGACCGCGAGGACCTCGCCGAGTCGCTCCGCATCTCGCGCGACGAGGTCACGCGCCTCGACGGCCTCCTGCGCAACTCCCTCAACGCCCTGCGCGGCGGCGCGCCGAACCTCGTCCCGTGCGACGTCCTGGCCGTCCTGCAGCGCGCGCTCGGGACGCTCCGCGCCGACATCCAGGAGCACGGCGTCTCGGTCGACGTCGCCGCGCCCGCGCGCCTCCCGCCGATCCCCGGCGACGCCGAGCAGCTGCAGCAGGTCTTCTTCAACCTCGTCAAGAACGCCGTCCAGGCGATGGGCGCGGGCGGCCGCCTCACGATCGCGCTCTCGGCCGACGACCGCGACCTCACGGTCGCCTTCCGCGACACCGGCTCCGGCATCGCGCCGGAGGACTTCCGCCGCCTCTTCGAGCCGTTCCACACGACGAAGTCCGGCGGCCACGGCATCGGGCTCGCGGTCGTGAAGCGCATCGTCGACGCGCACGGCGGCCGCATCGACGTCTCCTCCAAGCCGGGCGAGGGGACGTGCTTCCGGCTGGTGTTCCCCCTCGCCACGCGGAGGGCGCGGCGGCTGCCGCCTCCGCCTGACGATCGGTAGGAGCGGGGCTGGCGCCCAAGCGGTTGTCTCACGCAGAGAGCGCAGAGCCATGCTCCGCCATGCGCTCAAGCGGTTGTCTCACGCAGAGAGCGCAGAGCCATGCTCCGGGCGCGTTGCGGGGCGCGGCGGGGGTATGGTAGACTCCGCCGCATGAACGCAAAGCCACTCGCCGTCGGAATCGACGCCAGCACGCAGGGCGTCAAGGCCCTCGCCCTCGGGCCGGACGGCCCCGAGGCCCTCGCCGCCGTGAACTTCGCGAAGGACCTGCCCCGGTTCGGCGCGCCGGAGGGGTTCGTTCCGGACGCCGACCCCGCGGTCCGCCGCGCGCCCCCCGCGATGTGGGAGGAGGGCGTCCGGCTCGCCCTGGAGCGCCTCGGGAGGGAGATCGACCTCGCCCGCGCCGGCTGCCTCTCCGGCTCCGCCCAGCAGCACGGGCTCGTCCTCTCGGACGCCCGCGGCGAGCCGGTCGCCCCGCTCGCGCCGATCTGGATGGACCGCTCCACCGGCCCCGAGTGCGCCGCGCTCGAGGCGCGCTTCGGCGCCGCGCTGCGCGAGCGCACCGGCAGCGCCGCGGCGGAGCGCTTCACCGGCCCGCAGGCGGCGAAGGCCGCCCGCGAGGACCCCGCCGCGTGGGCGCGCGCCGAGCGCGCGCACTGCATCGCCTCGTGGCTCAACTCGCGCCTCGTCGAGGGCGGCGACGCGCCCGTCGACCCCGGTTCCGCCTCCGGCCAGAACCTGATGGACCTCGCCTCGCGCGAATGGATCCCCGAGGTCGCCGAGGCGGCCGCGCCCGGCCTCGCCGCGAAGCTCCCGCGCATCGTCCCCTCGGACGCCGTCTCGGGCGCGCTCGCGCCGGCGTTCGCCGTCGGCGGGCTCCGCGCCGGGATCCCCGTCGTCGTCTGGTCGGGCGACAACCCCGACAGTCTCCTCGGCATGGGCTGCGCCGCGCCCGGCGAGGCCGTCGCGAGCCTCGGCACGAGCGACACGTTCTTCGCCGCGATGGACGAGCCCCGGACCGACCCCGACGGCTTCGGCAACGTCTTCTGCACCTCCGCCGGCGGCTTCATGAGCCTCTCCTGCTTCACCAACGGCGCGCTCGCCCGCGACCGCGTCCGCCGCGAGGCGGGCCTCGACTGGGCCGCGTTCGACGCCGCGCCGTTCGGGACGGCGCCGTGGGACGGCCGCCGCCTGATGCTGCCCTGGTTCTCCCCGGAGTCGGTGCCGCGCGTGGCGCGCGCCGGCGCGCGCTACGGCTTCGACCCCGCCGCGGCGTCGCCCGCGCAGCTCGTGCGCGCGCTGCTCGAGGGCCAGGCGATGGCGATGAAGGCGCACTCCGCCTGGATCGGGTCGTCGTTCCGCCGCATCGGCGTCACGGGCGGCGGCGCGAAGAGCGCGGGCTTCCTGCGCATCCTCGCGGACGTCTTCCAGGCGCCCGTCGAGCGGCTCGAGGGGACGGAGACCGTCGCCCTCGGCGCCGCGATGCGCGCCTGGTCGCACCTCTCCGGCGAGCCCCTCGCCGCGCTCGCCGCGCGCCTCTGCCGGCCCGCCTCCCGCGTCGAGCCCGACCCCGCCGCCGCCCCGGTCTACGCCGAGGCCCTCGCCGCGCGCGCGGCGTTCGAGGCGGAGCAGATCGGCGCATAGGCGCGCGGACCGCCGTCAGTCCCGCGCGCGGGCCGTGACGCGCACGACGCGCTCGTAGAGCGCCGCCATGAGGACCAGGAGCGCGAGGAGGTAGAGCGGCAGCAGCGCCGGCGTGACGTGCCGCGCCAGCGCGCCGAAGAGCGGCGGCATCGCGGTCGTGCCGAGGTAGGCGAAGGCCATCTGCACGCCGATGATCGCCTGCGACCTGTCCGCGCCGAAGTGCGCCGGCGTCGAGTGGATGATGCTCGGGTAGACCGGGGCGCAGCCGAACCCCGCCACGACGAATCCCGCGCACGCGACGCCCGACGGCACCGCCGGCGCGAGCGCCGCCGCGCCGACGAGCGCGAGGCCCGCGACGATGATCCCCTCGCCGATGCGGAGCATCTGGTCGTCGTTCCACCGGAACGTCGCGAACCCGCCGATGCCGCGCCCGAGCGTGATCCCGAGGTAGACCATGCTCGCGTAGAACGCCGCGCGTTCCGGGTCGACGCCGCGGTGCGCGAGGAACGTCGCCGCCCACAGCCCCGCGGTCTGCTCGATCGCGCAGTAGCAGAAGAAGCACAGCAGGATCGCCCGCGCGCCCGGGATGCGGAGGATTTCCGCGAGCCGGAGCGGCCTCCGCGCGGCCTCCGCCGGCGTTCCCGCCGTCGCGCCGGACGCGCCCTCGGCGCGTCTCCACAGCGGCAGGCTCGCGAAGACGGCCGCCGCCACGAGGACCTGCGCGCAGCCGACGAGCAGGTAGCCGCGCTGCCACGGCGCGCCGCGCGTGAGCGCCGCGCCCATCACGTAGGGCCCGGCCGTCGCGCCCACGCCCCACATGCAGTGCAGCCAGCTCATGTGGCGGCTCGCGAAGTGCAGCGCGACGTAGTTGTTGAGGGCGGCGTCGATCGCGCCGGCGGCGAGCCCGTAGGGGACGGCCCAGACGCACAGCCCCGCCATCGAGCGGCACTGCGCGAAGCCGAAGAGCGCGACCGCCGCGAGCGCGGTGCTGAACGCGGTCACGCGCGCCGCGCCGAAGCGCTTGGTGGTGCGGTCGCTCTGCAGCGCCGAGACGACAGTGCAGATCGAGATGATCGCAAAGACGATCCCCGAGTGAGAGAGCGGCGGCGTGCCGCCGCCGAAACCGCGGAAGGCGGCGTCCGCACGCATCGCGGGCCACGCGGCGCCGAGGAGTCCGTCGGGCAGCCCAAGCCCGACGAACGCGAGGTAGATGGCGGCGAGGAGCAGGTGGATCACCGCTGGTTCGCCAGGCACCAGGCGACGGTGGAGAGGATGCGGACGGCGGCGGCCTGGACGGCGCCGCGCGGGACGCGGCCCTCCGAAAGCGCCTTGGCGAGGTTGTCGCGGATCTCGCGCCCGCCGGGGGCGATCAGGTCGTTGCCCGCGGTCTGGTGCCGGAGCTTGTCCGCGCCGTTCCACCAGTCGGTCATCACGAAGCCGTTCCAGCCCCATTCGCCGCGCACGATGCCCGTGAGCAGCGGCTTGATCGTCGCGACCCAGTCGCCGTTGAGGCGGTTGTAGCTCGTCATCAGCGCGCGGGGTTTGCCTTCGCACGCGAAGCGGAACGCGCGCAGATAGAGCTCGCGCAGGGTGCGCTCGGCGACCACGTTCTCCTCGCGCCCGCGCTCGTGCTCCTGGTTGTTGGTGCAGAAGTGCTTGATCGTGACGTAGCGCCCGCTGGGCGAACCGTCCTCGCGCTCCTGCACGCCGCGGCTGATCGCGGCGGCCATGCGGCCGGCGAGGAGCGGATCCTCGGAGAAGTATTCGAAGTTGCGGCCGCAGAGAGGATTGCGGTGGAGGTTGAGTCCCGGCGCGAGCCAGCCGTCGATGCGCGCCAGCTCCATGTCGGACTGCACGCTGCGGCCGAACGCGGTCGCGGCGGCGTCGTCCCAGCCCTGCGCGAGCGCGGTGCCGCACGGATACGCGACGACGGTGCGCGCCATCTCGGAGTCCTTCGCGGGGTCCTCGTTGAAGATCGAGAGGCGCACGCCGGACGGGCCGTCGGCGACGGGGCTCGGCGGGATGGCGTACTTGTCGCTGTGCCAGATCTCGGACGCCTCGCCGCGGATCGTGCCCTCGAAGCCGCCGACGCCCGTGCCGCCCTCGACGGCGCCGCGCATGTCGTCGAAGACGAGCATGTTCACGCAGCTCGCCAGCTCCCGGTCGTCCATCTGCGCGACGACCTGCGCGACGGTCGCGCGGCCGGCGAGGACGTCGCGCATCGTGACGGTCGCGGCGCCGGCCTTCGGCTTCGGCAGGTCCTTGAAGGGCGCCTTGTCGAGATCCGGCTTCGCGACGCACTTGATCGCGGCGGGGTCGATCGCGACGACCTTCGCGGCGGCGATCTCGGCCTTCTCGCCCGTGTAGGAGAAGGGCTTCGCGCCCTTGCGCGAGAGGAGGCGCAGGTCGGAGAGGTCGGCCCTGGCGAAGCGCGCGAAGACCTTCTCGGTCGTGACGGTCCTCGGGAGGCGCAGCACGCCCGCGACGTGCGTCGCGCGCGAGGACGTGCCGACGCGCACGACGTAGTCGCCCTTTTCGAGGACGAAGGCGGCGGCGGCCTCGTCGTAGGACGCGAACTGCGCGAGGTCGAACGCGAGCTCGACCCGGCACGACGCGCCGGGCGCGAGCTCGGGCGTGCGGGCGTAGGCGACGAGGTCCTGGTAGGGCTTCTCGAGCTTGCCGGCGGGCATCGAGACGTAGCACTGGACGACTTCGGCGCCGGCTGCCTTGCCGGTGTTCCGCACGGTCGCGGAGAACTTCGCCTTCGAGCCGCGCGCGGAGACGGCGCCGGCCTTCACGGAGAAGGTCGTGTAGGAGAGGCCGAAGCCGAACGGGAAGCGCGGTTCGACGCCGAACGTGTCGAAGTAGCGGTAGCCGAGGAAGACGCCCTCGCGGTAGGGGATCTGCATCGTGCCCCAGCAGTCCGTCGTCGGGTAGTCGCGGTAGCGCCGGGCCCACGTCGTCGTGAGCTTGCCGGCGGGCGAGACGCGGCCCGTGAGGACGTCCGCCACGGCGTCGCCCGAGGTCTCGCCGAGGAGGCTCGTGACGAGCACGGCCTTCACCGGATACTTGTCGAGCCACGACGTGTCGACGACGCCGCACACGTTGAGCAGGACGACGACGTTGTCGAAGTTCGCGCAGGCGAGCTTGAGCAGCTGCTCCTCCTGCCAGTGCAGGTAGATCGAGTTGTAGCCGCAGTCGCCGCCGGTTCCGGTCTCGCCGCCGGCGGAGAGGTCGACCGACTCGCCGCAGTTGCGGCCGATGGCGACGAGGCAGGGCAGGTCGCGGTGGCCGGCGACGAGCTTCGCGAACTCGTCGTCCTTCGTGGCGGGCTCGGGGAAGCGGTAGGACCACTTCCACCAGTCTCGGTTCACGCGCTCGAAGCACTCCTTCTTCGCGAGGATGCCGCGGCGGTAGAAGTCGGCGACGGGCTGGAAAAGGCGGACGCCGGCGTTCGCGAGGCCCTCGTCGTACTGGACCGTGCGCTGCGCGAGCATGTCGCCCGAGCCGAAGCCCATGCGGTGGCAGAAGTAGCCGGTGACGCCCATCAGGACGACATCCTTGCCCTTGGCGAGCGGGAGCGCGCCCCCTTCGTTCTTGAGGAGGACGATGCCGCCGGCGGCGGTCTTGCGGGCGACGGAGACTTTTTCGGTGCGGGTCTTCATTTCGGTTTTGGGGTCACGCGGTTGAACGGTCGCGGCGGGGTGCCTTGCGACGGGCGGGAGTATACCCGACCGCCCCGCGGGGCCGCAACCGGTTTTTCGCGTCGGGGGGCGCTTGCGGGCGAACGCTTGCGGGCGGCGGAGCCGGCGGTGTAGAATGCGCCGCATGGAAACGAACGAAACGAGCGCCGTTCCCCGCGACGCCATTCCCGACGCGCTTTCGCCGGCTAGGCCGGGCGACGCGCGCCTGCTCGGTCCCGTCGGCGCGGCCGCCGACGCCTGCCTCCGCGCCCGCGCCCTCTCGGACTGGGCGCAGGGGCCGATGTACGACGAGGCCGAGAACGCCTTCCGCACGCACTGGGACGACGACCCGCGCGGCGGCCAGGGCTGGGGCTGGCAGAACGAGTACTGGGGCAAGACGATGCTCTGCTTCGCCGGCGCCGCGTCCTACCGGCGCGACCCCGCGCTCGCCGCCTGGGCGCTCGACAAGGCGCACGCGTTCGTCCGCGCGTTCCAGAGGCCGAACGGCTATCTCTCGACCTACGCGAACGAGGATCTCCTGCGCCGCAACCCGGACGGCCCCGATCCGCGCGACAACGCCTGCTTCAACGTCTGGGGCCGCAAGTACACGCTCTGGGCGCTCGTGGAGCTGCACAAGGCGACTGGCGACGCCGAGTGCCTCGCGGCGGCGGAGAGGATGGCCGACCACCTCGCGGCGCAGCTCGGGCGCCTCGGGCTCACGCTCGACCGCACCGGCACGTGGCACGGCGTCTCGTCGATGAGCATCCTGCGCCCGCTTCTGGAGCTGTACCGCCTCACGGGCAACGCGAACGCCCTCGCACTCGCGAAGGACGCGATCCGTGCGTTCACGGCGGACTCCGGCTCGCCGTGCGCGATCCTGCACGACGCGCTTCGCCCCGAACCGATCGCCGAATGGCATCCGGAGCCGACGTTCTGGGCGAAGGCCTACGAGATCCTGAGCTGCCTCGAAGGCTGCGCCGACTGGTACCGGCTCGCGGGCGAGCGCGGCGTCCTCGACGCGGTTCTCGCCTACGAGCGACACCTCGTCGAGGAGGAGCTCAACCCGATGGGGAGCGTCGGGTGCTTCGACCATTTCGTCCATTCCGCGCACCGCGTGAACGGCATGACGGAGCTCTGCGACGTCGTGCACTGGATCCGCCTCGAGCGCGAGCTGCTGCTGCTCACCGGCGACTCGGCGCGCGCGGACCGGATCGAGGAGGCGTTCCTCAACGCGTTCCTCGCGGGCGTCTGGCGCGACGGCCGCTGGGGCGCGCACATCGTCCGCTCGCACGGCACGCGCCACCTCTCCGCGCCGCCGCAGGTCGGGATGGCGCTGCACCAGTGCTGTCCGGACAACATGATGCGCGCGTTCTTCGACTACGCCGGAAGCCAGGCCGCGCGCGCCGCCGACGGCGCGCTCTGCGTCCTGCTCTACACCGACGGCGCCGTCGCGCTCGGCGGCGACCGCGTCGAAGTCTCCGGCGGCTACCCGTGGTCGGACGGCCCCGTCGTCGTGCGCGCGGAGTGCGAGAAGGCCGGCACGGTCCGCCTCCGCGTTCCGCGCTGGTCTGCGACGGTCGAGATCGACGGCGCCGCACGCGAGCCGCGGGACGGCTGGGTCGAGGTCGCGGGCCGCGCCGGCGCGAACGCCTGGTCGCTGCGCTTCGACATGTCGCCGCGGATCGTCAACTGGACCGGGCGCAACGACGACGACATCCGCGACTACGTCCGCTCGTTCATGGAATACCGGAACAAGACGCCCGAGATGGCGGGGCTCGTCCGCGAGGAGGCGGGCGTCCGCGTCCTGAGCGGTCCGCTCGTCCTCGCCAAGGGGCGCCTCGCCGGCACGTCGCGCGAAGAGACGCTCTTCGCGGCGACGATCCGCAACCAGGGCTGGCGCGCGTCGCTGCATCCCGCGCCGCGCACCGCGGCCAACGCCGCCGTCGCGCGGCCCTGGACGCTCCTGCTGGAGCGCGCCGGCGAGTCGCGCGCGATCCCCGTCGCCGACTTCGCCTCCGTCTCGAACGTCGACGACCCTGCGAACTGGTTCTCGCTCTGGTTCTAGGGGAGGCGCGAGACGAGGAGCGGGATGGCGCGCTCGAACGAGACGCCATACCAGTGGCTTTCGGCGGTGGCCTCGATCGAGGCGCAGACGACGTCCGCCGCGAGCGCGGAGGCGTCGAGGGCGGAGAGCCCGCGGAGGACCGCGCCGGCGAAGACGGCGGCGAAGACGTCCCCCGTGCCGTGCGCCATGCGCGGGAGGCGCGGATTGAAGTCGTAGAGGATCGACGAACCGTCCGAGACGGCGGTTCCGAGCCGCTCCGGGTCGAAGGAGACGCCCGTCAGGACGACGTTCTTCGCGCCGAGCGCGTGCAGCCCCGCGACCGTGTCCTCGACGAACGCCTCGCCGTATCCCTCCAGCACGGGCTCGCGTCCGAGCAGAAGCGCCGCCTCGGTGAGGTTCGGGAGGATGTAGTCCGCGCCCTTGCAGAGGCGCGCCATCTTCGACGGGAAGTCCGGCCCGAAGCCCGTGTAGAGCCGGCCGTTGTCGGCCATCGCCGGGTCGACGAACCGCAGCGCGCCCGGCGCGGCGCAGCGTTCCATGATCGAGAGGATCGGGTCGATCTGCGGCTCGCAGACGTAGCCCGTGTAGAACGCGTCGAAGCGGATGTCCTGCTTGCGCCACTCCGCCTCGACGCGCGGCATCTCGTCGGTGAGGTCGCGGAAGGTCCACGACGGGAATCCGCCGGTGTGGTTGGAGAGCACGGCGCTCGGCAGCACCGCGCACTCGACGCCGCACGCGGAGACGAGCGGCAGCGCCACGGTGGCGGAGCACTGTCCGACGCACGAGACGTCCTGGATGGTGAGAAGTCTCTTCGGGGAGGCGGAGGAATGCGGCTGGTCTGGCATGGGTGGTCTCGTTGTTCTGGGTTCGCGACAACGGGGGGAAGTCTAGATGTTTCTATTGATAGAGTCAAGCGAAAAAGCGTCCCTCCGGTCCCGGGGCGGTCAGGAGAGGACGAGCGCCAGGGCGCCGACCGCGATGCAGTAGGGGCCGAACATCCAGAAGGCGCCGCGCTCGAGCACGCGCACGACGGTGCGAAGCGCCAGGTATCCGACGGCTCCCGCGAGGGCGGCCGCCGCGAGGGCGGGGCCGATCGGAACCGGGAAGCCCGGGATGTCCCGGCCGTCCAGCGCCGCCTGGATGCGGCCCGTCTCCAGGAACTCGAGCAGGGCCGCGCCGGCGATCACGGGGATCGACATCACGAAGGAGAACTCCGCCGCGTCCTTCGCCCCGAGGCCGCAGAGCCGCCCCGCGAAGATCGACGTGCCCGACCGGCTGACGCCCGGAAGCACCGCGATCGCCTGCCCGACGCCCATCGCCAGCGCGCGGAGGCCGTCGAGCGGCCGCGCCGCGGCGCGCCGTTCCGTCAGGCCCGAGAGCAGCAGCAGCGCGCCGTTCGCGACGAGCAGCGCCGCCACGGCGCGCGGGGAGTCGTAGATCCGGTCGACGCGGTCGCCTCCGCACGCGTAGGCGATCCCCGCGGGCAGCATCGAGAGGAGGACCCACGCGGCGTAGAGCAGTCCCGCGCGCCGCCCGCGCGCCAGGTCGGCGAGGATCGAGGCGAGCCGCCTCCGGTAGAAGACGCAGACCGAGAGGAGCGTCCCGACGTGCAGGAACAGCTCCAGGTCCGGACCGGGCGACTCCACCCGGAGAAAATGCTGCGCGAGCACCAGATGCCCCGAGCTGCTCACGGGGAGGAACTCGGTCAGCCCCTGGACGACCGCCAGGCACAGGATCTTGATCGCGTCGGTCATGTCCCGGGATACTACCATGCCCCCTCGCCCGTCGCAAGCGCGACGCGCGACGAAGGCCTCCTTGCGGGGTCGGGGAGGGCGTGGTAGACTGCGCGGGCATGTCCAGCGAACCGGAAAGGGATGCCGCGCGCGCGCGGCGGAGGGCGCTCTCGAACCTGCGGGTCGTCCTCGTCGGGACGCTCTACGGCGGCAACGTCGGGAGCGCGTGCCGCGCGATGGCCAACTGCGGCGTGCGCGAGCTGCGGCTCGTCGCGCCCGACCCGGGCCTCACGTGGGAGTTCGCCGAGCGCATGGCCGTCCACGCGACGGACATCCTCGCCGCGCGGAAGACCTTCGCGACGCTCGCCGAGGCGGTCGCGGACTGCGTCGCCGTCGCGGGGACCTCGCGCCGCGGCGGGCTCTACCGCCGCCACTTCGCCGACTCGCGCGAGGTCGCGCCGGAGCTGCTCGACCTGGCGGAGACGGGCCCCGTGGCGCTCGTCTTCGGCCGCGAGGACAAGGGTCTCCTCAACGAGGAGCTGCTGCTCTGCACGCACGTCGTGCAGATCCCCGCCTCGCCGGACTACCCGAGCTACAACCTCGCGCAGAGCGTGCTGCTGCTCTGCCACGAGCTCTACCGCGCGGCGGCGGGCCCGGCGCGCAACCGGGAGCTGGAGAGCTCGCCGCCGGCGACGGCGGACCTGCGCGGGCGGATGCTCGCGAAGCTGCGCGCGCACCTGCTCGAGACCGGCTTCATGCAGGAGGACAACGCCGACCACATGATGGAGGGCTTCGGGCGCGTGTTCGCGCGCGGCGTCCGCACCGAGGCCGACGCGAAGCTCGTCATGGGCGCGGTGCAGCAGGCCGGCTGGGCGCTTTCGAAGCGCCGGTAGCGTCCGCCGTCCCGGCGGGCGGGCGGGGCGGAAAGGAAGCGCGCCGCCCGGGGAAGCCGGACGGCGCGCGGAGGGAAGGGCGGGGGAGGGGGCTACTTGTCGCCGTCCCCGTCCTTCTTCCCGTCGGCGGGGGCCGCCTCGGGCGTCCACTCCTCGCCGCCGAACGCCTGGTCGAAGGCGGAGGCGAGGCCGACGATGTTCTGGCCGGCCTTGAGCGACTGCTCGCTCTTGTACTCCTCCGGCATCGGGAAGTCCGCCTCGGCGTCGTTCTTCTCGCGCAGCGAGAGGCCGATGCGGCGCTCGTCGCGGTCGATCCGGACGATGCGGGCCTCGACCTCCTGGCCGATCTTGAGCGCGTCCTTGACCTTCTCCACGTGATCCTCGCTGATCTGCGAGATGTGCACGAGGCCGTCCACGCCGCCCTCGAGCTCGACGAAGGCGCCGAAGGACGCGATCTTGGAGACCTTGCCCTTGACCTTCTGGCCGACCTGGTAGTTCGACGTGATCGTCGTCCACGGATCCTCCTGCGCCTGCTTGAGGCCCAGGGAGATGCGCTGGTTGGCCGAGTCGACCTCGAGCACGACCGCCTCGACCTCCTGGCCCTTCTGGAGCAGCTCGGTCGGGTGGTTGATCTTGCGCGTCCAGCTCATGTCGGAGACGTGGATCATGCCGTCGATGCCGTCCTCGAGCTGGACGAAGGCGCCGTAGCTGGTGAAGTTGCGGACCTTGCCCTTGACGCGCGTGCCGACCGGGTAGCGCTCGCCGACGCTGTCCCACGGGTTCTCCTCGGTCTGGCGGATGCCGAGGCCGATCTTCTGGTTCTCCTTGTCGATCGAGAGGACGACGACGTCGACCTCGTCGCCGACCTTGAGCATGTCGCTCGCGCGCGCGACGTGGCGCGTCCAGGAGAACTCGGAGACGTGGACGAGGCCCTCGATGCCGGGCTCGAGCTCGACGAAGGCGCCGTAGGGGACGAGGTTGACGACCTTGCCGCGGAGGCGGGAGTTGACCGGGTAGCGCACCTCGATCGCGTCCCAGGGGTTCTCCTGCGCCTGCTTGAGGCCGAGGGAGACGCGGCCGCGCTCGCGGTCGACGTCGAGGACGACGACCTCGAGCTCCTGGTCGGGCTGCACGACGTCGCTCGGATGGCGGACGCGGCCCCAGGAGAGGTCGGTGATGTGGAGCAGGCCGTCGATGCCGTCGAGGTCCACGAACACGCCGAAGTCGGTGATGTTCTTGACCTTGCCCTTGCGGCGCTCGCCGACGACGAGCGTGTCCAGGAGCTCGCGGCGCTTCTCGGCCAGCTGGGCTTCCAGCAGCTCGCGGCGCGAAAGGATGATGTTGTGGCGCTCGGGCACGAGCTTGATGAGCTTGAACTCGTATTCGTTGCCGACGAAGGCGTCGGTCTCGTGCACCGGGACGACGTCGATCTGCGAGCCGGGGAGGAAGGCCTCCACGCCGTCGACGTCCACGATGAGGCCGCCGCGGACCTTGCTCTTCACGAGGCCCTTCACGACGGACCCCTCCTGGTAGCGCTGGAACACGGCCTCCCACTTGATCTTGGCGTCCGCGAGCTTCTTGGAGAGGACGACCATGCCGTCGTCGTTCTCGCTCTGGATGACGAGCACGTCGACCTCGTCGCCGGCCTTGACCGTCGAGATGTCCTCGAACTCGGAGGCGGGGATCGCGCCTTCGGACTTGCCGCCGACGTCCACGAGGACCTCGGTGGGACGGACCTCGAGGACCATGCCCTTGTAGATGCGGTTCTCGAGCGCCTGGCCGGGGTTCTCGTCGAGGAGGGCCTTGAGCTCCTGGCGCTTTTCCGTGTTCTTCTCGGTTTTCTTGAGCATTGTATGGTTCCGGCGTTTTGGTTGGTTGGTTCTTGATCGCGGCCTTCCCGGCGGCACCCGCCGCCGCGGCCGGCTGGTCCGCCCCGGACGCGCGGGAACCGGAGCGGAAAGGGCGCGGAGGATACCACAAGCCCCGACGCGAGGCAAACGAAAAAAACATCGTTCGGGATTCGCCGGGGAAAACGCCGTTTTGACGCCCTGCTCGGGGTCTGCTAGAATCCCGCGCCATGAAACCCAAGCTCCAGTGGATCGAGGGCGGCGGGGCGACCTCCGCCGCCGGCTGGCTCGCCAGCGGCGTCGCCGCCGGCCTCAAGGCGGATCGCGACGACATGGCGATCCTGTGCTCGGACCGCCCCGCCGCGTGCGCCGCGCTCTTCACCTCCAATCGCGTCCCCGCCGCGCCCGTGCAATACGACCGGCCGCTCGCCGCCAAGGGCCGCTGCCGCGCCGCCGTCGTGAACGTCGGCTGCGCCAACGCCTGCACCGGCAGGGCCGGCTACGCGGACACGGTCGCGACCGGGAAGGCCGCCGCCGCCGCGCTCGGCCTGCCCGTCGAGGAGATCCTCGTCTGCTCGACCGGCACGATCGGCCGCCGCCTCCCGATGGACCGCATCCTCAAGGGCGTCAGGCTCGCCGCCAAGGCGCTTTCGCCCGACGGCGGCGCGAAGGCCGCCGCCGCGATCATGACCACGGACACGAAGCCCAAGCAGGCCGCCGCGTCGTTCCCGCTGGCCGGCGGGCGCGTCACGGTCGGCGGCATGTGCAAGGGCTCGGGCATGATCTGCCCGAACCTCGCCACGACGCTCATCTTCCTCACGACCGACGCGAAGGTCTCCCCCGCGAACCTGCGCCGCGCGCTCAAGCTCGCCGTCGCGAAGTCGTTCAACCGCGTGACGGTCGACGGCGACCAGAGCACCAACGACACGTGCGCGCTCTTCGCCAACGGCGCCGCGGGCCTCCCCGCCCTCGCGCCCGGGCGCCCGGGCTGGGACGCCTTCGTCGCGACGCTCTCCGCCGTCGCGCTCTTGCTCGCCAAGCAGATCGTGATGGACGGCGAGGGCGCCACGAAGTTCGTCACCTGCGCCGTCCAGGGCGCCGCCTCCGCGGCGGACGCCTACGCCGCCGCGCGCACGATCGCGAACTCGCCGCTCTTCAAGGCCGCCTGCTTCGGCGGCGACCCGAACTGGGGCCGCGTCATCTGCGCGGTCGGCAACTCCGGCGCGAAGTGCGCGGAGCTGAGGACGCGCATCTTCTTCGACGACGTGTGCGTCTACGACCGCGGCCGCATCGCCTCCGCCGCCGTGAACGCGCGCCTCGCCGCCGTGATGAAGCAGCGCGCCTTCGAGGTCCGCGTGGACCTCGGCATGGGCCGCTTCTCCGACGCCGTCTACACGAGCGACCTCTCGCACGGCTATGTCAGCATCAACGCCGACTACACCACCTGACGCCTCCGCGCCGCGTCCGCGCCGCGTGATGGTCTGCGCCGGGGAGATCTCCGGCGACCTCTACGGCGCGGCGCTCGTGCGCGCCCTTCGCGCGCGCCTGGGCGCGAACACCGAATTCTTCGGTCTCGGCGGCGACCGGATGCGGGAGGAGGGCGTCGAGCTCTACGAGCACGCCTCGCGCACCGGCGTCATCGGCCTCTGGGAGGTCGCGAAGCGGGCCCGCTTCTTCTCGCGCCTCCTGCGCCGCCTCCGCGGCGCGCTCGCGGAGCGCCGCCCGGACCTGCTGCTCACGGTCGACTATCCGGGGATGAACCTCCGTCTCGCCCGCGCGGCGAAGGCGCTCGGCGTCCCCGCCGTGCACTGCGTCTGCCCGCAGGTGTGGGCGTGGCGCCGCGGCCGCATCCCGAAGATCGCCGCGTCGCTCGACGCGCTCGTGTGCTTCTTCCCGTTCGAGCCGGAGCTCTTCGAGGGCACCGGCCTGAAGACCTTCTTCTGCGGGCATCCGCTCGTCGACTCCGTCGCCGCGTCGCTGCGCGAGGAGGAGGGCGGTCCGCCGCTGCCGTGGGGTCCGGGCCGTCGCGTCGCGCTCTTCGCCGGGAGCCGCCGCAACGAGGTGCGCCGCATCCTGCCGGACGTCCTCGCCGGCGCCGCGCTCGCCGAGGAGGCGGTCGGCCCGTGCACGTTCCTGCTGCCCGTTCCGACCGCGGAGCGCGCGGCGGAGGTCCGCGCCGAGATCGCCGCGACGGCGCGCCGCCCGCGTCGCGTCGAGGTCGTCGAGGGCCGCTCGCGCCGCGTGCTGCGCGAGGCCGAGGCCGCCGTCGTGAAGAGCGGCACCTCCACGCTCGAGGCGGCGATCGTCGGCTGCCCGCACCTCGTCGTCTACCGCGTCTCGTGGATCTCCGCCGTGATCCTGCGCCGGCTGATCACCGGCGTGCGCTGGATCGGACTCTCGAACATCGTGCCGGGGAAGGACGTCGCGAAGGAGCTCATCCAGGGCGCGCTTACGCCCGAGGCCGTGCGCGACGAACTCGTCGCGCTGCTCGACGACCCCGCGCGCCGCGCCGCGCAGCTCGCGGACTTCGCCGAGACGCGCCGACTTCTCGGCGGCGGCGGCGCGATCGAGCGCGCCGCCGATTTCATTTGCGGCTTCGCACGGTAGCGCGCCGACGCGCCGGCGCGCGCCCCTTCGTCGATCGCGGGACGCAGGGGCGCAGGGGCGCATTTCGCCCCTCGCGCCCCGTGAAAATGCAAAAATCTTGCGACGATTCTACGCTCTGGAAGCGGCGTTTCAAGAAAAATGCATTTTTCTCCATTTTTCCGCTTGACTCCGGGGGGGCGCTTTGCTACCTTGCTGACCCGTTGCGCCGCGAACGGGGGCGCTCATCCATTAGGACCCCCCTCCGCAGGCCGACACCGGGCGCCTCGCGCGCCGCTCTTTGAAAACGGAACCGCTTTTTCGGGTCATCGCCCAACCGGGCGCGCCGCCACAGATGGCGGGGCGCGGGAGGCGGGGCCCGACAGCAAAGTAAGTT
>Ga0310695_10002994_pt1 | contig 34112 bp, 23 predicted proteins | sample RumenRJG_04DNA_FD_203882 | JGI IMG/M metagenome (GOLD analysis project Ga0310695, IMG submission 203882) | Bovine rumen microbial communities from Lethbridge, Alberta, Canada - RJG_04 (v2) (version 2) | ecosystem: Host-associated > Mammals > Digestive system > Stomach > Rumen | place: Canada... | reverse complement strand
CTACTATATTCTCGCTGTGGAACCGGCAAGCTGCCCGAGCTTCACTCGCGGTAAGTACGCTTACGACTTCTGCGACACCGGTAAGGTCTGCCCGCTCGCCAAGATGTACACGCTCGGTTCTAGCTTCATTCCGTCTGCAAACCACGCTGGCGGTCTCCGCTACCACGGCATGAGCAGCATCCTCTCTGAACTTTACGATCAGGGTCTCTTGCGTGCAACGTCTGTTGAACAAACTAAAGTTTTCGAAGCAGCAAAGCTCTTCGCACAGACCGAAGGCATCCTCCCGGCTCCGGAATCCAGCCACGCTATCCGTGCAACAATCGACGAAGCTCTCAAGTGCAAGGAATCCGGCCAGGCCAAGAACATCGTGTTCGGTCTTACCGGCACGGGTTACTTCGACATGGTGGCTTACCAGAAGTTCAACGACGGCGAAATGAGCGACTACATCCCGACGGATGAAGACATCGCCAAGAGCCTCGCCCAGCTTCCGAAGGTCGAAGGCTAATTTGCCTTGATGAAAAAAAAGCTATTCATTTGCCTGTTGATGATGCTCCCCGCCTTATCACAGGCACACGAATTAACAAAAGAGAAACAGGATAAAAATCCTGTTTTTCTTTTGCCTTACGACTTGACAATCGGTGGTGGATCAGCGATGTTTTCTGTTGGATTAGATTTTGTTTTTTTCAAGCATAATTTGATCTATGCAACCCCTAAAGATACCACCATCCATGGTCCGTGGGATCCAACGCATGAATTATGGTGGACCGTTCGAACGCGATATATCTACGATCTCGACGAACACCAAGTAGGACTGTTTTTACAGCCGAACCTACGTTATCTATGGAATATTCTTCTTGCCGATGTCACTGTCGGTCCAGAAATTGGATGGAAGAGGGAAACAGGCTTTGATTACGGATTTTCCGTCCGCCTAGGTTTTATCGCTTTTTTCTACATAGAATTGGGTCATTTTTACAATTCTGATAAAACTTATTTCAACTTTCTGTTCAACATCCCTATTATTCCGATGAATGAGGCTGAATACCACAGTTACAACTAATTTTTGATATTGAACTATAAAAGCCTCGGATTAATCCGAGGCTTTTGCTTTATTTCAATTTCACGACTTTGCGGTAGCCGGCACTGAATTTAAACAACGCTACCGTTCACGGCCACTCACACGATAGCGATGTTCCTTGCCATTTTTCTTGAACCGGACAAACAAACTTTGTTCATAAACATCATAGAAAAGTCTTGGCGATTGCGAATCCACGGCACGTACACTTGGCAAGTTTCGAATGGCATTTGTGCTATCCTGAGCGGTCGTATCCGTTTTCGAAGAATCCGTCACGACAGTATCTTTCTTGCTCGTGTCAGGAGGCGGTTCCTGCGACTTGAGGATTTCGAGCATTTTTTCGGCATAGCGTTCGCCAAATTTTTCATACCCTTCACGAGTGAAGTGCAAAGTATAGCTCGCCTCTTTAAGCGCCGGGCAACCCTGAGCCGAAATCAGATGACCATTCGGAATTAAGTCAGCCGCTTGTTTTACCGCTTCATTGCGCCAGCCCAAATCGCCAGTCGGAGCAAGTTCTCCAATGAGAATCGGAGTCTTTTCCGGGTCCAGTTCCAGTTCCTTGATTAAGTCGTCATAAACTTTCTTGACGCGTTTCGGCCAGTCGTTCATCTGGTAGTCCGCTTCACCCTGATGGAACAAGAAGCCCTTGATGACGCCTTTCTGCTTTGCGATTTTGCCCATCTCCACAATGCGTTTGTACAAATCACCGCCATATTCGTCCAAGTACTGAATCCACCAGGTATCGCCCTTGTTCTTTGCGCTTTGAACGTAAGACTTGTTGCGGTCCTTGTCAAACAAGTCGATGCTCTGCCCGCCAATGGCGACATTCGCAACGGCAATTTTGATGCTGTCCGGAAGTTCCTTCACCATTTTGCGTCCAAAGATATCAACAATCCCCACCTTGGATTGGCTATGCCCCATCGGTGGTGCGGCCGGATAGAACTCGCCCACCTTCTGGTTGGAATGATTTGCGGCTCGCAACACCAAGAATCGCGGGTCCTGCACACGGTCTTTATCGGTTACTGTCGCCTGCCCGGACATGTTCGACTGCCCGTAAGCAAGATAAATATGCAAGTTCGGATCCTGTGCAAAACTTACCGCACCGAGTACGGCACTTGTAACAACAACGGACTTAAGGATTTTTTTTAGCATTTGTCCTCCAAACAAAAAGCTGTCACTAACGTGACAAGTTATACAACCCTTATCTTTAATTATAACAAAAAAAGAAACCCCGTTTCGAGGTTTCCTATTTTTATTTTATTGCAAAAACGACAAGAGGTCGCGCATTTTTCGCCGGAATCGTGCCGTAAGTTAAATGATTGAGCCAGTTACCGTACATTCACGCGAATCATGCGATGCGAGCGTTTTGCACGAACAAGATACATTCCCGCGTTGAATCCCGCAGCACGGAGCGTCTTTTGCAATGTTTTATTACTAAGCGCAGTCCATTGAGACGAAGGAACATTCGCAAAACCGAGATGTCTACCATTCAAATCGAACACATCATAAATTTCATTCAGGTCACTAAACTGGAGCGAAGCCGTTCTAGAAGCAATTTCCGTTGGCCCCGGATCTGTCTGCGTTGAATCATCCTTAATCGCATACCACTTGGCATTTTCAATGCTTGCGGTCGCATCGGTCGGGGGCGTCGTGAGGTTTGCACCGTAGTTCGCATTGTTCAGCATGCCGTCATCGACCATGCCGTAGAACACGCCCTTCACAAGTTCCTTCGAGAAGTTGTTTTCGAGGTCGCCGCGAAGCTGGGCCGTGCCGGAAAGCTTCTTGCCGTTTACCGCCCACATCACGCCATAGACTTGAGCGTTGTCGGTCACGGTCGTATTCACGATAATCGAAATCGCACCGACTTTAGCCTTGTCGCTAATCGTGCCGCTCACAAGCCAGGCATCATCTTCGAGCACGGCATCGCCGCTGATGTTTCCCGCAGTCACGAGCGCTCGCCCGCGAACCACGGCGTTATCGCTAATCGTTCCGCCGTTTATCACGGCGAAATCTTCGATTCGGGCGTTTCCTGAAACTGTACCGCCGTTCACGACCGCATCGGGGCCCACATAAGCCGTAGCTGCAACTTTAGCCTTGTTGCTGACCCAGCCTCCGCCATTGGCGTGTTGCGCATACCCCGAAGCCGTCGTTCCGTTAAATCCAGCCGGTTTCCAGAAATCTTTCGTATAACCTTCAGGTACTCCGTTCACAACTTCAATCATGTACGGATAGCGATAAATGCTGTAATAGAACTGGTCCCACAAAATCGTCTGCATCTCGGTCGGAGTCGCCGTTACAGCAAGCCACAAAGCCTTATCACTTTCCTTCGTCTCGATTTCAAGATTGAATCCTGTGCCGTGCTTCATTTCGCTGTAACGCGGCGTACCATCAGCACTTTCCGCCACCAAGCCAACCGTCCAACCCGAAGCTGGATTCGGCAATTTGTCCGGTGCGTAATTGCACCACTTGTAAGTTTTGCCCTTGTAATAGTCCGTGTTATCGCCAAAGCAAGTGTAGCCATTGACCGTCGGCTTTTCCTGCACAATGCCACGGAACTTGACCGTCACCTTCCCTGCCGAATCTGGATAAATGCGCACCAGGTTGTACCCCCAGCGCTGCGGCGCCCAGTAGCTCGGCGAAATGTAACGGTCCGCGCAATCTCCGACTGCATCCTCGCATTTCATCTTATTCAGCATGGTCACACGCGAATGCCTGCGATACAGATCGCCCCAGCCATCGTGCGTTCGACGAGTCTTGAACTCATAATCGCCCCAGGACTTTTTGTACAAAGTCTTCTTTGCTGGGGTGTACTCAAGCGTGGCGTTCTTCATCGCGAACTTGCCAAACTGATCATTCAGCTGTTCCAGCGTCCAGCCATAAACCATCATCATCGCACTAAACGGAGTCTGTTCCATGCGACCGTCTTCGCCATCGCGAATCGATTCCATCCAGATGCGGTTGACTTCGTGAGCGCCTTTATTGCCACCGCCAAATTCCTCCTTCAAATGTTCCAGGAACTGCCAATTGCAATAACGGTCGCGCGTAGAACCGTAATAGAGGTACGGATAATTGATCAAGTATTCTGCGCAATGGGCATCATTCGGATTGAACTGATGCGCCATCCAGTTTGCATGCGATTCTGCCATCCAGCCTGAATGGCTATTGTTGCCAAGCCACCCTGCAACACCTTGCAATCCATGCGCAAATTCGTGCGACGTGCCCCAGTAATCCTTCAATGAACCCACGCCAATCCACATGCCAGGTCCATACTCGCCATTCAACGCTTTCACATAATCCTGGCCGCCATAAAGCGCCGCCATCACGGAATTATCGTACACGTAAATATTGCTCTTGAGCTTTTTATCCGGGCTTTTCGGGAAAGGCAACATCCAGCCGAGCGAATCGATGTAGAACGAATACACCTTTTCAAGCGATTGGAGTACGCCGTCGGCATCCGAAGTCGGGATTGAGACATTGTTTACCGAGCCATCATCTGTCGTCGGTTTCTTGCATACTTCAAAATGTTCTGATTCGGCAATCAGCGTAAAACCGTTACTGGCACACTGGTTTACCCATTCAATAGCAAAGGCGCTCGACCCTATCGTCGCGAGCGCTATCCCAACCAACATCCTGTCCAATTTCATGATTCACTCCAAGAATCCGGCACACCCATGCCGGATATAATGTAATATATCCTTTTTTATGAAAAAAAGGAAAAAGGAGTGAAGAAACTACTTACCCTCATATAGGGTTGATACTATTTGCTCAAAACTTTTTAGAAGTCTGCCGTTCAAATCGTATTGCTCTGCATTTTCCTGTATGGAATTTTTCCATTTTTCCGCGCAAGCGGAATCTCCATGGCAGGCATCCATCTGGTAGAACTTATAATACTGCTTTTTCCCTGAATCCTTTTTATAGCCGTATACCCTGCTGGTAACATCGCCCCTCCCTTGGGGGAATAAGGGCCGAGCCTTCTCTAGGTCTTCTGTCGGAAAGTCTCCTTTATTGAATCCATACTTTTGACAACGAAGGCGAAAAGGGCACAGCGTTATGGAATCGCCATTATCGTAAAAGAAGAGGAACGTACTGCCTACATCGACAGCATCCCAATTACGAGAATAAACCAGGTAATAACCGTCCTGTGACGAATCTAGTTCCGAATAGTAATTCAAATACCGAGCGAAATCATCGTCAAGGTCTGCACACGCCTCATCGTCAATGGGAAATTCCCCATACATATAATCGGTATGAGCCGAATAGCACCCCAGCAAGAATAGGCAGAGAAGCAATAAACGAATCATACGAAATTTAGGCCCCATTCCATGCAGAAACTTATCGGCCCAGTTTTTTGAATTCCGGCTGGATAAACACGCAATTGGAGTCTTTAGGGAGAGAGCGATAAAGCTTCAAATCAACCGTAAAGAAGCCCTCGGTCTTTGCACTCACCGACCAGCGACTCCCGGCAGGACAATCCTTGACATCCTTGTTCAATGTCGCCGTAAAGCGGCTTGCATTTACGCGATACGTAAAATAATCCGTCGTAAGAGAATCCAGCATCTGGAGCGCCTTCGGTCCACCGATCGCCTTATTCTTTGCAAAATAGGATTTCTGAGCACGAATGTAAAACAAAGCCTGTTCCGTCAGTTCATCGGTCACGGCCTGCGAACCGCCAAAAACACTGACCGTTGAGCAACCGCGCACACCGAATACGAGAACAAGAATAAAAACAATCGAGCATCCAATAAAAATCCAATATTTCACCTGAACTTTTTTTATCGCAGCTACAGCCTTTTTGCACCAAGCAACTATTTTGCCCCACAGCCTCTTGATACCTTTCGATACACTCTTGAACTTTTTCGAGACTCCCTTTCCACTAATGACAGGATACGGAGCATCGCTAGCCGCTGAGGTTACAGCCGCCAGGCCACCTTGCCACTTGAGGAGTTTCATCGCCACAAGCACATGACCAAACTGGCGCGGGAAAGTTAAACCAAATGCAGCAATAACCATCAAAGTCACACTTACAATAAACAAGACAAGCAAGCCCTTATTTGCAAGTGGCAACAAATCCTTGACTTGATCCAAAACGCCCAAAAGCTTCTTGACCCCGGAAAAATTTTCAGATGCAAAGCGCACCATAAACGAATCGGTGAGTCCGTTCCCCGTCCGCACGGCGTTAGCGGCAATACCATAAACCATGGTCAACACGCGTTCAAAGGCAAAAAGAATCATGCCAAAAATCGCAATAAGCGAAGCTATGAAACGCACCGTGCGTATGGGAGTGAAGCCTTTCATTTGTTTACATTCTCCTTTTTCCTTCTTGTCTGTGGTCACTGGCCGGTGTCATCAGTCTTAATAATCGCGGCGTAGCCGCCAAATTTTAATGAGAGTTTAGTTACTAGATACTAGTTACTAGTGATTCTGAAAATGAAACTCTAGTAACTAGTAACTCGAAACTTAGAACTCAACATTAGTAACTGCGGCTCCGCCGCCTACTTCTTCTCCACCAGTTCCTTCGCCATCTTCTTTGCGGTCACAAAGTCAGCCTTACCAGAACCAAGTTTCGGCATCACATCGACGTTAAACGCCGCGGACGGGAGCATGAGAGGCGGCATACCGCTCGCGCGAAGTTCCGAAAGCACGTCCTTCGGATCCTTTTCGCCCTGGTACAAAAGAACAATCTTTTCGCCCTTAGTCGCATCCGGAATAGCTGTAACAACGTAATCGCAGCCCTGCAATACCGGCGTATCCTGGATCTTCTTTTCGACAGCACCGAGGCTGATCATTTCGCCTCCGAGCTTTGCAAAGCGGCTGTAGCGGTCCACGATCGTCAAGAAACCGTCTTCATCGAGATAGCCCTTGTCACCCGTACGGTAGTAACGAACGCCATCCTTCAGCACAATCACGCTCTTCGTGCGGTCAGCATCCTTGAGGTAGCCTTTCATCACCTGGCAGCCACCAATGAGGATCATGCCCGCTTCGCCCGTCGGCAAAGGTTCATTCGTCTCGGGGTCCACAATCAGGAACTGCGTTCCCGGAAGTGCAGGGCCTACAGTTCCCGGCTTGTTGTTCACCTGCAACGTGGTGTAGTCGTCGAACAACGTATTTTCAGTATTGACAGAAGCCACCGGGGCTGTTTCTGTACAGCCGTAACCTTCGTAAATTTCCTTACCGAACTTGAGGCGGAACGCCGTCGAGAGTTCCGGACGGAGCGCTTCAGCACCGGCAATAATGATACGCACAGACTTGAACATCAACGGATGCACATAACGGCTCACCGTAAATGCACGCAAGAACGTCGGGGTCGCCACCATGATCGTCACCTTGAATTCCGCACAGACTCGGGACATCGTCTTCACGTCAGTCGGGTCAGCCACAGCCACAATCGGGCAGCCTTCCGTAAGGTTCAAGAGCGTCGTCACCGTAAGACCAAAGCTATGGAACAGCGGGAGTTCCGAGAGCATCACATCGCCACGGCTCACATTCAAGATGCAAGCGAGCTGCTGGATGTTGCCCATCATGTTGCGCTGCGTGAGTTCCACGCCCTTCGGCGTTCCTTCGGAACCTGAGCTGAACACGATAACAGCATTGTCATCCATAGAACGATGCTTCACGAAAAGAAGGCGAATCAACCAGCTCGGCATAATCATGCAAAGTACGAGGAAAGCCGCAATTTTCACCTTCGGGATTTCCTTCATCATGTCTTCAGCATAGAGCAGGCGCACCTTGTCCGAAGCCACCTGCGAATAGTCGTTGCCACGCCCTTTAAGCTTTTGCACAAACTGACGGCTCGTAATAACCGTCGAGCATTCAGCACGGTCGCAGCAGAACTTCACGTTATCGACAGACGAAGTATAGTTCAAGTTCACGTTCGTCTTGCCAAGAACCCAAAGAGCAAGGTTCACAATCACACCGGCAGGACTCGGCGGAAGCATAATGCCTACGTTCTGTTCATTCTTGCCGAGAGTCTTCTTGAGGTAGCCGCGGAAAGCCATCACAGCGCCCATCAGCTTGTAACCCGAGAAGTGAGCACCATCCGGGCTATAAATTGCAGGACCGTTCTTCACATACTTCTTGTATGTGCGGATCCAGCTATCGGCAATCGGGTGCACGAAAGAAACAGCGTAATTCCAGGCATCAATGGAAATGCGGCGGAGAATCGCGCGAATCTCGTTCGGCGGAGTATCGGCCGGGAGAGCATCGCCGAATGCAACCGTCACGGAACGCTCAGCAGAGGCTCCAAACATGTTCGAAGAACTGTAACTGTAATTAGTACCCCACAGCCCCTGGATGTAGAACGGAATCACCTGAGCTTTCGTTCCATCCACAGCGGAAGAATAATCAATCGTAAACGGTTCCACGTGCGGAGACTTGGAAACTTCGCCCGACGGGAAAATCACGACAGCCTTACCTGCGAGGAGGGCAGCATGAATCTTATCCATCGCAACCTTGGGATTGCGGTTATCAATACGGATCATGCCCAAGCGCTTGAGCACGGCGCGCAAGTACCACTTGTCAAAATGGTCCTTGTTACTCGCAATACAAAGCGGACGCGGAGAAGCCATCTGCACCATAGCCCAGTCAATAAAGCTGTGGTGGTTACCGACCAAGAGAATCGGACCTTCGTTCGGGATGTTCTGCACGTTCAACACGCGGATTCTATAGCGGCTGAACACAAAGCGGAGGAGCGTTCTCAGCATGGCCTGCGGCAAATTGTAAATCGACCAGATAAACACACCCACAGAAATCACGGCAAGACCAATGAAGTAATACTGCGGACGAATATCGGTGTTGCGGACCATCATCGTGAACACGAACAGGAACGCCACAAGCACCACAGCCTGGATCAAGTTCGCAAGAGCAATCACGGAACCGGAGTTGTTCGGACGTGTGTTGTACTGCAACAGCGCATTCACCGGCACAAGGATAAGTCCACCAAAGAAACCGGTCAAGGAGTAAAGAAGCACGAGGGCGACCGGATGCACAAGGAACGGCACGAGGAACATGCAGATCGAAGCACCAAACATGCCAAGCGGCACAAAGCCGGATTCAATAAAGTCCTTGGAGAAGTGAGCAGCCACAATCGTACCAACCATGAGTCCCACAATCGCAAACGACATGTAGTCCTGCATCATGTTCACGGTCGAAGAACCGGACACGTCCTGGTAAATCAGCACGAACACCTGAGCCAAAGCCCAGAACATCGAAAGGGCGATGATGGAGGCACGGAGCGTCGGCACACGGAAACCGAGACTCAAGTGGCGCTTGACCTTGTCAACGCTCACGTTCAAGTCTTCGAACTTCACGCGCGGAATCATGAAGTTCGCAACCGTACCAAGTACGCTCACCGCCGTCAAGATCCACGGAATCACGACGGACTTTTCCGTAATGCGACGCACGGCTTCGTAAGAAACGAGCTGGTCCAAGTTGATCAGGTTCACGCCGACAATCGCAAGCCAGGACGCCGCGATAATACCGCTAATACTGAATATCTGGAGGAAGGCGTTCGCATAGCTCAAATTGCGCACACCGAACATTTCCTTGATAATGGCGTACTTAGCCGCACTGTGGATCGCAAATCCGCAGCTAAGCCCGATCGAGAGCCAGAATGCGATTCGCGGGTAATCGACCGTCACGAGCACAGACTGCGCGATCACAAACAGCGTCATCATGAGTGACGACCACGCCATCACCTTGTTCTTTGAGAACTTATTGGTGAAGAACCCCGCAAAGAACACCATCAGCACGTATGGCGCGAGGAAGAATATTTGAAGCATGAAGTTCTGCCAGATGATACCATCCTTCGCAAAGAACGATCCCGACAGAATTTTCTGGGCGTAAATAAACACACCCGCCTGAACAAAAGCTGTTGCAAGGATAGATAAGAAGAATCTTACAGAACCTTTAACTTTCCACATTTACAAAACCCTTTTTTGCAAAATGTCCTTTTGTCAAAAGATAGAAAAATCACTTCATTAGCGCCTCAATATCCCCTACAGTGCGCGGAATATGCTCCGAAATATTTTCAAAACCGTTTTTTGTAATAATTAAATCATCTTCGATGCGGATGCCGATACTTTCGCGGTAACGCTTGCCGTCAATTGTCGCCGTAAAATCTCCGTACAGCCCCGGCTCGCAAGAGATGAGCATCCCCGGCTTAAGAACCACATCCAGGGAACGGGAACCCGGGTCGCCCTCATGGATATGCTCCCCGATAAAGTGGCTCACCCCATGCGGCCTCTTGTCGTACAAGAGCTTGAAACTCCCCTTCGCCCCCTTTACAAGGCGGCGGTCGAGTTCCATCATGATGAATTCCCAGCAAATCATGCCGATTTCCTTAAGGGCTACACCCGGACGCACCACGCGCTGGTACACCTTCGCGGATTCGAGCACGATTTCGTACAACATTTTTTGAAGCGGATCAAACTTGCCGTTGACAGGGATAGTGCGCGAGATATCACTGTGGAGCGTCCCGAACCTCACACCAAAGTCAAAGAGCACAAGTTCGCCATCGCGCAATGGCTCGTCGTTCTTCACGTAATGCAGGCAGCAGGCATTCTTGCCACCCGCAATGATCGTCGGGAAAGCGAGGTCGCCATCGCCACGGCGCTGCATCTCGTAGTTGAGGAACAGCGCCACATCGCGCTCGGTCTTCATGTTCTTCATCTCGGGCAAAAGCGCACGGAAAGCCTCGTCCGTAATCTCTTGCGCCACGCGGGCATCGGCGATACGTTCCGGTTCCAGCACCAGACGGTCTTCAAAGTGCATGTCGGCACAGCTTTTGACGCTCATCTTATAAGGGCGGAGCGCCTTCTTCAAATCGTTCTTGAGCTTTTCGTTGTGGTCGCCCTTGAACTTCTCGTAATAGAACGCATAAGCATGGTCCACCGCATTCTTGCCGTTCGCATACTTTTTCGCAAGCGACTCGACGAAATCCCAAAGCTCGTCAACCGGCCGAACCTCCTCGACGCCCGTCAATCGAGCGACAACATTTTCGCCATCAACAAAGCCAAGGCGCTTGCCGTTCCAGAATTCCTTGAACGGATCCTTGCGCGGCACAAAGAGCGTCGAACGCATGGCTCGCGGGTCCAGCACCAGATAGCAGCCCGCCTGGTTCACGCCCGTCAGGTACAAAAACGCCGGGTCCTGCACAAAACGCGTCCAAGTTTGAACAAAGGCTTCCTCGCCCCCCGGTTCAACGGCCATCCCGGCAAAAACACAGAACGAATCCAATTTTTTCATCAAGGACAAACGCCTTTTCGCATAAATTTTCTTGGAATCGTAATTTTTGGACGACAAAAAGACCTGAGAGTAGGCCTGAGCGTCATTTTTTCGTGATTGCATAGTCAAATTTTACCTTTTTTAACATTTTTTCTGCCACAACTATATATATTTTAGCCATCAAAGACTAGAATGGAGCTTAATAATGTCTCTTAAAAAATGGAATTTAGTTCTCGCCTCTCTTTCTGTAGCACTTTTCACGGCTTGCGCAGGTTCTTCTAACTCTGGCAGCAGCGATACAGGCTATACGGGAAGCAATGAATCCGCTTCTGAATCCTCTTCTTACACGGGTTACAACGAAAACCAGGCTGAAGCCGCCAAACCGGCAGCACAGGCCAAGAAGGAACCGCCCAAGGAAGTCATCAACGAAAAGACTCTGAAGAAGACTCAGGACGAAGCCGTTGCAGCAAACGAAGACAACCACAAGCTCCGCAAGGAAATCTTCGAGGCCAAGACCAAGCTCGGTCTCCCAATTCAGCAACCTTCTACAGATGAAGAGTAATATAAGGCATTACTCACTGTCTGACAACCTGAAACGAGTTATTTCAGGCGAACGTGAAACGGTTTTCCGGTTATTGGAGAGCCGTTTTTGCGTTGAAATACGCACAAGACTTCCGGGGCTAGATCTAGTTCCTCAAGAGGGTGCGGACATGTCAGGCGTACTCTCGGTACTCGACCAGCTCAAGATCGCCGCGCGCAACGGCGAAATTCTAGACGCAAGCCAGCTTGAACGCATGCTCGGCCCTAAAGAAGCGGCAGAAACGAGCTACACCGAACTCATTCCCGACAGCCCCGTCTTTAGGAACAGGTTCGGCATCAGCGTTTCCGCGAAGACGCCCGCACAGGCAGAACTGGTCAAGGCCGTCGAGAAAAACGATATCATATTCGCGAAGGGTCCCGCAGGTACAGGCAAGACATTCCTTGCCGTAACGCTTGCCGTCGCAAGCCTTGAACGCGGCGAAGCCGAACGCATCTGCCTTGTGCGCCCCGCCGTCGAAGCCGGCGAATCGCTCGGCTACCTGCCTGGCGACCTCAAAGAGAAAATCGCCCCCTACCTCCGCCCGATCCACGACAGCCTATCCGAACTCCTGCCCGCAGAAAAGCTCAAGCGCTACGAAGAAACGGGCGCCATCGAAGTAGCCCCGCTAGCCTACATGCGCGGTCGAACGCTCAAACGCGCGTTCATCATCCTGGACGAAGCTCAAAACACAACCATCGCCCAGATGAAGATGTTCCTCACCCGACTCGGCCCCCACAGCAAGGCCATTATCACAGGCGACACAAGCCAGATCGATCTTGCCAAAGGCCAGACATCCGGTCTTGAACACGCGATGAAAATACTCCAAGGGATTCGGGGAATTGCCGAAGTCGAATTTAGCGCCACCGACGTCCTTCGTCATCATCTCGTCAAGGACATTTTGCTAGCTTACGAACAGAACGAGCAAAAAAAATAGAAGAGAAGTAAATGAACAAGAAAGAGAAAAAAATTCATCTGTTTATTGGCTGGATTCTTTTAATCCTCATCGCCATTCTCTTATTCCCGGACAAGAATATCGCACTCCGTGCCGAGCGTCCACACTTGGGACAGCTCAGTACAAGGACGATTGTCGCCCCGTTCAAGTTCGAAGTCCCGAAGACCGAACAGGAAATCCAGAACGAGAAGGCCCGCGCCGCCGACAAGATCAACGCCATTTTTGAGTTCAACGCCGACGAAACGAATCGACAGCTGAGAGAACTACAGCAGTACCTCAAGAAGCTCGAACAGTACGGCAAGATGCAGGCCGTCATCAGCAGTAGCAGGGATGACGGAAGCGCCTCCATGCAAGAAAAAATCAAGGAAGCCTCGAGCATCTACGATCAGCTCAAGCAGAGACTCTCCATCACAGCCATCAAGCCGCTCAGCACAAATGCCGTAGCCCGCGATTCCTTGATGTCCGTGTTCTACCAGATGATGCAGAAGGGCGTTTCGAACACGCTCCTTGCCAAAACAGAAACTGAAGTAACTCTATTCTGCAACAGCTACAACATCAAGCAGATCAAGAACCTCATCTACAACAAGCCAAACATTTCTCTTATCAAGGACAACGAAGAAAGTACGCTTGAGATTAGCGAAATCCAGCCAATGCAGCGCCGTATCGACGAAGCATTCAGCCAGTTGCAGAGTTCATTCTCCTCGGAACAGGGTCTACAGAGCGCCTTCTACGAAGCGCTTTACGTTTTCACAAGCCCGAACGTATTCTATCTCGAGAAAGAAACCGAAGCCCGCAAGCTCGACGCGAGCAACAAGGTCACGCTCATCAAGGGCATGGTTCCTCGCGGTATGGAAATCGTAACGCAGGGCGCCCCAATCACCAAAGAGATCCTTGAAAAGATCGATGCGCTCCAGATGGCCCAGCAGAACGAAGAAAACTCGAAGATGCTCACGGCACCTTACGGCAACGTTCTCGTCTTTGTCATCATCATTACGCTTCTTATCATGTTCTGGCTCTACACGCCGACGCGCACCATGTTCAAGACGCCGCGCCAGCTGTGGAGTCTCATGTTCCTTACGCTGTTGCAGCTCCTCGCCTTCTGGATTATCCACAACCTCTCGGGTACACTCAGCAGGCCAGAAAGCATCCTCCCCGACGCCATCGACTTCATGTGGCTCTACCCCATTACATTTACCCCCGTGATCGCCGTCGTGCTCTACGATGCCCGCATGGGCCTTGCGTTTGCCACATTCTCCGCCGGATTCTATGGAATCCTGAACGGCTACGACCTTGCAGCAACACTTACAAGCCTGGTCGTGAACATCGCCGTGATCGCCCCTCTTTTCCGCATGCGCTACCGTGTGCAGTTTGCCTGGAGCATGATTGCAGGCGTCATTGCTGCCGCAGCCTCCATAAGCATCATGCTTCTACTGCGCAACAGATTCAATTTCACGACGTTCTACCAGACACTCATCGCCGCAAGCGCAAACATCATCATCTTCACCGCAGTCGCATCAGTGCTCTTGATCCATGTCGTCGAGAAGGTATTTAGCATCACGACCGTGCTTACGCTCATGGAAATGTCAGACTTCAACAGGCCAGCCCTCAAACGCATTTCGGAACTCGCCCCCGGCACGTTCCACCACAGCATCCAGGTATCAAACCTCGCCGAAGGCGTCGCCGAAAGCATTGGCGCAAACTCGCTCCTCGTCCGCGTGATGGCGCTCTACCATGACCTCGGCAAAACGATGCGCCCCGAATACTTTACGGAAAACCAAAAGCAAGGCGTAAACCCGCACAACAACCTGGACCCGTACCAGTCCGTCAAGATCCTTACCGGACATGTCACCCAGGGAATCCTTCTCGCCAAGGAATACAAGATTCCGGAACTTGTCGCCACAGGCATCCAGGAACACCACGGCACAACACTCATCAAGTTCTTCCACCACAAAGCGATGGAACTTTCAAAAGAAACGGGTAAAGAAGTCAAGGAAGAGGATTTCCGCTATAAAGGACCGCGCCCGCAGAGCATGGAAACCGCAATTCTCATGCTGGCAGACGTCATCGAAGCCACAAGCCGCTCCATGGCAGATACATCTTCAGAAGCTCTTGAATCCATGATCCACAAGACGATTCTCGACAAGTTCATGGACGGGCAGTTCAACGAAAGCAATTTGTCTGTAAAGGAACTTTCCAAGCTTGAGGAAGCGTTCCTCCACAGTCTCGACGGCACGTACCATACGCGAGTCAAATACCCTGGACAGCGATAGTCAATGGCCATTAGTCATTGGTTATTGGTTATTAGTTAATTAAAGTGTCATGCCCTGCTCCGACAGGGCATCTCCTTTTTTAAAGAAAAAAATTAAAGAAAAGCATCCTTATCCCTTGACACATGAATTAATTCTTTTTATATTTGGTTCGTTCGGTTGGAAGACCAGAACAAGACCACTGGGGTGGTAGCTCAATTTTGGTTAGAGCACCGGCCTGTCACGCCGGAGGTTGCGAGTTCAAGCCTCGTCTATCCCGCGAAGAAAGCTTCTCTCTGAGAAGCTTTCTTTTTTTATTTCAAAAATATCATTGCAATTCATTCAAGAGCATAAAAAAGGCGGACTAGTCCGCCCAATTACTAATCTGGAACCAACTACTTTTCCAGAACTTCAAGAACAAGCTTTTCAAGCATTTCGAAACTCGGCGCACCGCTCCATACGCGCTTGATATAACCGTTAGAATCAAGAAGCATGAGTGTCGGGACCGCATGAATCCCGTAACGGCGCCAGAGTCCCTGATCCGCATCGCGATAAAGCGGATACGGTGAAGCATGTTGCTTTTTGTAGAACGTGAGCAAGGTATTTTTCTGCTCCGAAGAAATGCCGATAACTTCGAGTCCCTGGCTAGAATACTTGTTGTACATTTGCTCGAGCACGGGAAGCGTCTTGCGGCAAGGGCCACACCAAGTCGCCCAGAAATCAAGAAGCGTTGCCTTCGGGGCCTCTTGCCTCTTTTCGCCGTTCTTGTAGAAGTTCTTGCCAAACGAAGCCATCTTGCTTCCGATCGCAGAACCCGTAAGGCTAGAAATATCGTCCGGGCGTTCCGTCAGCGTTACCGTGAGCGGGATGCGCTTGCCATCGCGTAAAATTTCGATAGCCACATGGGAACCCACAGACGCGCTCTTCAAGACATTCTGCATCTGAGCCACGTTAACCAAATCCTTGCCGTCAAAGCCAATGACCAAGTCACCCGCAACAACGCCAGCCGAGAGGCAGCCCGATTCAGGATGCACCCCCGAAACAAGAAGCGCCAAATGATTTTCGTAAAGAGACTTTTTATAAATCAGCCCAAGCCAAGGCCCAGCAAACGCAGAAACAGACAAAAAAGAAATAGCAAGAATTGAACGAACGACTTTAGACATAAAACATCCTCTATAGAGCTTTATCAGAACAGGTAAAAACCAATATTGAGGCCGGCCGTAAAATGGGCCTCTCGATTGACAAATTCACCACCCTTTTCAACAAGCGGCTTGCCGATAATGTAACTTGCAAAGATTTCTATTCGGCTTAAAAAACTCGCATTTTTGAAAAACAGAATATCACGACCATATCCAAGTGTTACTCGCGGCGGAAAATAGCTTTGGTCATCACGTTCAAACGAGATAAAAGAAACGCCCAAGCGCAAAAAATCATCTTCGCGAGTGCCACGGAAAAAAAATCTCCAATCCGCACCAATTTCAAGATAATCACCCGAGAACATCGCCACGCCAAACAGATCCACCGAATGGCGCTTATGAAAGCGATACTCTCCGCTCAGCAAAATGCCTGGATGCACGGACCCCAGGTAATAAACGAGTTCCAGCTCACCGCCAAACGAGAACGACGAGAGCGAATCTGACGCCGAAGCATCTTCGTAAGGCTGCTCAATAAAGTATCCAGCAAAAGACTGGGCACACATAAGCAAGTGTACTACGAGGAATATTTTAACGCTCCGGAACATCAACGTGATTAACCCTTCGGATTCTTGGCGTCGTAATCGGCGAGAGTCCTGTAACCGTCTTTCGAGAGAGCTTCTTCAAGTTCCTTGCGCATCGCATGGGCCGCCATCCAGCGGAAAGCCACCACGGAGTAACACTGCACCGCATCGACACCGAGCTTGATGAGGTCGTAAATTTTGTAGCCGTGGTCAATGCCACCGCAAGCAATAACACTCATCTGCGGGTAATGTTCACGAATAAACTTGACGTTACGCACCGTATTTTCGTAAAGCGGACGGCCAGACATGCCACCGCGATCGTTATCGGCACGGAGCGGCGTCAAATCGTCGTACTTCACGTGGACCGGGAGATCCGTGACCTTCTTTGTCGGGTACGTATTGCCCATGACGACGCCGTTCACCCCCACCTTCACCAGCATGTCCATGATAGTCGCCGTGTGGTTTTCGGGCATATCCGGGCTGAGTTTTGCATAAATGGCCTTGCGGACCGGCTGCTTGTTGCGGTAATCCGTGATGGCCGTAAAAATCTTATTGACAAGTGTCATGTCGAGATCGAGGCGGTTTTCCCCTGTATTCGGGCAGCTCAGGTTGATTTCGACGTAGTCCGCCACGCGGTAAGCGATAGAGAAACTTTCGACAATGTCCTTTAACTTTTCGTTTTCATCCGTGATACCCGGCGTTTCGGCAACGGAGATGCCCACGCACATTTGAGCCCTGTGAGCTGCGGTAATCTGAGTATCTACGCGACACGTCACTGCATCGACGCCATCGTTGTTGAGGCCCATGCTGTTATGAATTGCACGGTCATTCTCGATAAAACCGATACGCGGTCTGTACGTGTTTCCTACGCGGACGTGGCGTGTTGCCGTTCCGACGGAGATGCCGCCAAAGCCCATGTTGGCAAAATCGCAAATGCGTTTCGCCGTCTTGTTTGCACCAGCCGCAAGCATAATCGGGCAACCGAAATGGAGCGGATTCGAACCGTCCGCAAATGTCACCACGCGATTCAGAGTCTTGCTCAAGTCCGGGCGACCCCCCATGAACGGGATAATCGGGGCAAAGCGAGCCACATGCTTCAAAGAATCATGGCGAAATTCGGGATTGTTGTGAAAAATGCGACGAATGAGAGCCAAAATGCGGTCGCTCACGCGCATGTAATATTCGTGGTTGATGCAATTATTACTCATGTGCAGTAAAATAGAAAAATCTGATACCAAAGACTGCCCCGCAAGACTTATTGAACCAACAAACCACCTATTGCCACGCCTCGAAAAATTTTATAATTCTTACTAGACAAGAGAGTAAATTATGCAAAATCAAATCAAGAAAGATATTCACGAAAACATGACGCGCTACATCGACATGCTTTCGAGCCTGGTTGCCATCCCCTCCATCAGCTTTGACAATTTTGACCAAAAGTATGTTTTAGATTCCGCGAACGCCGTAAAGGCGATGTTTGAAAAAGCTGGACTCACGAACATCCAGTTTTTGATGCCGCCAAGCGGACGCCCGAGCGTTTACGCCGAAAGCCTTACAAGCCCGGACAAGCCGACCATCCTTTTGTACGCGCATCACGATGTGCAGCCGCCCATGCGAGAAGCTTTGTGGGACACGCCTCCGTTTACAGCCACGCAGAAAGGCGACCGTCTCTTTGGACGCGGCACAGCTGACGACAAGGCAGGCATCATCGTGCACCTCGCAGCCCTTGAACAGGTCCGCCGTGAACTCAAGGGCAATGGTCCAAACCTCAAGTTCATCATCGAAGGCGAAGAAGAATCAGGAAGCGCAGGCTTCGAGAAGATCCTCACGGAACATGCAGAACTCTTGAAGAGCGACGCCGTCATTATCGCAGACCTCGGAAACTTCGCGAAGGGAACACCCTCCATCACGACGACACTCCGAGGCATGAGCGCCATCAACGTGACGCTCCGCGCCACAAAGGCCCCGCTCCATTCCGGTTCGTGGTCCGGCCCGATTCCAGACCCGGCACAGGCGCTTTGCCGCATGATTGCAAGCCTCACCGACAAGGACGGCAAGATCCTCATCCCGCATTACGAGGATGACATTATCCCGCCGACAAAGGAAGAACTCGAATCTTACAAGTCGCTCGGCATGACCGAAAAAATTTTCCGCAATGACGGCGGTGTTCTTGAACAAGTGAAATTGAACGTTCCCGAAGACGAAATTCTGCTTTCGTTGTGGCGCCGCCCAAGCATCATCGTGAGCACGATTGAATCAGGCTCCCGCGTGAATGCTGGTAACGTACTGCAAGACAGCGCCTATGCAAGAATCGGCATCCGCCTTGCTCCCGGCATGGACGCCGTGAAATGCACCGACATGCTCGCCGACTTCCTCAAGGCCCAGGTTCCGAACAACATGGAAATCACCATCGACAAGGAAGACGGCGCCAATCCGTTCACGACCGACACGAATCACCCGTTCTTCAAGAAGATGAGCGAAGCCATGGCGGACGCTTACGCCTCCCCCACCAAGTTCATCGGCTGCGGCGCAAGCATCCCGGGCGCAGAACTTTTTCGCAACACGCTCGGCAACGTTCCGATTTTACTCACGGGCCTCGAAGACCCGGAATGCAACGCCCATGGCGAAAACGAAAGCCTTTACCTGCCCGATTTCGAAAGCGGCATCGTCGCAGAAGCGCTTTTCTTTGCTTCCATTTCGTAAGGAGGATCTATGAAACGTAAAAGACTCGTCGTACTGACAGGCGCTGGAATCAGCGCAGAATCTGGCCTCCGCACATTCCGCGGAAACGACGGCATGTGGGAACACGAAAACATCGAAGACGTCTGCACACCGGAAGCTTTAAAGCGCGACCCGAAACGCGTCAAGGACTTTTACAACTTCTTGCGAAAGGGACTCCCCGAGCACCAGCCGAATGCGGCGCACATCGCGCTTGCCAAGCTCGAAGAGCGCCTCGGCGACGAATTCTTGCTCGTAACGCAGAACGTCGACGACCTCCACGAACGTGGAGGAAGCAAGCGAGTCTTGCACATGCACGGAGACTTGATGAAACTCCGTTGCACAAAGAACGAGCATGAATTTGAATTCACAGGTGAAGAAACGTTGGACACCAAATGCCCGATTTGCGGAAGCCCCGTGCGCCCGGACATCGTGTTCTTCGGCGAAACGCCATTGTACATGGACGAAATTCAGGAAGCGCTCATGAACTGCGACGAGTTCGCCTACATCGGCACGAGCAGCGTTGTTTATCCAGCGGCAGGATTCAAGAGCTTTGCGCACTCGTACGGCGCAAAAGTCACTTGCTTAAATCTAGAAGCGCCCTATGGCGACCCGTACACGGACGTCGTCATTCAAGGGAAAGCGACCGAAGTCGTTCCCAAGTGGTGCGAAGAATTTAAGTGATTAGTAGACAGTAGGAAGTAGGCGGTAGGAAGTGGCTAGAAGTTAAAGGGAGCCACGAAAATTGCGCGGGGCAACCCGCGCATTTTTTTATTCAGCACAAAGCTTGCCAAGTTCGTCTTTCTTGGCAAAAAACTTGGCCAAAAGCTCGCTATAGTCCATTTGCGTACGATTACGCAAAAGTTCCGTAATCTCTACCGCAATCTCATAAAGCGGAGTTAGCGAAAGATTTCCGAGCACACCTTTTAGCGCATGTGCAGCTTCGAACGCACCATCAAGATTTTTTTCAGCAATTTTCTGGTTCAACCTTTCAAAAGTAGAATCTTCAGGAATTGTAGTCACCAATTTCAAATACAGAGATTCATTTCCAAAACAACGTTCAAGGCCATCTGTAGTATCTGCACCAAAAGAATTCAATTTTTCAATAGTAATCACAGGTTAATCCCCCTTTTTCGTATTTTTGACTTTTATTTCATGTTCAATAAACGATGCAAAATCCATTGCGGGAACTGGTTTAGAAAAGTAATACCCTTGGATAATGTCACAGCCCATACTTTTCAACATATTCAGCTGAGATTCTGTTTCAACGCCCTCGGCAACAGATGGAATCTTGAGGAACTTCGCTATTTCAATAATGATTTTAACGAGTTTCAAGTTGCATTCGTCCTTTTCCATGTTACGAACAAAAGACATGTCTATTTTCAAAACATCAACCGGCACTGTGGTAATCATATTCAACGATGAATATCCGGCACCAAAGTCATCCATTTCAATGCGGAATCCATTTTTACGCAACTTGTCCACAACTTCGACGAGTCTACTCGTATTTTCGGAATAAGCACTTTCAGTGACTTCCAGCATGATTTCGTTCGTAGAGATTTCATACCTTGAACAAATTTCTTCCAGTTTTGATTCAAGGTCAGGATCCAAAATATTGATACGAGAAACATTTACTGACACAGGGATAGATTCACCATACAAATCCTTCCAGCGGCGAATTTGCGCAGCAGTCTCTTTCCATACATAATTATCCACTTTACGGATAAGCCCATTTGACTCAAACAAAGGAATAAATTCGCCAGGGTTAATAAAACCAAGTTTCGGATGTATCCAACGCGCCAACGCCTCAGCACTCGTTAAACGTGGTTCATCACCCACAACGCTATACTTGGGCTGATAGTAAACCTTCAAATCCCTATTGGCAATGGCTTCATCTAAATCGTGAATAAGCGTTTCTTCGAAAATATACTTTGCATGTAGCTCATTATTGTAACGAGCAATACATTTCGATGAATTGCCACGATTGGAATCACAGGCTATCTTTGCGCGGTCAAACCAGACCTCAATTTCAAATTCGCGGCTGACATTTTCCCAAATTCCGTAACGAATTCGAATATTGCTAATATGGAAGAAGCTTGTAATCACAGAATCCAAAGCATTACGCAATTCCGAATAATCTTCTTGATGTTCGGCGAAAATGTAGAACGTATCCGCATGGGCGCGGCATGCAAATGCATTCATCTTCGAAAGAAGCGGAATCAAGGCTTCTCCGATTTTGGAAAGAAGCATATTGCCAAAAACGCGACCACAAAATTCATTCACCAAATGGAAACGCTCAATATCGAAGACCAAGGCATCACGGGGAATCTGTTTACCCAATAGTTCTGAACGGCGTACATACTCTAAGAAGTAGTCTTTTGCCAAAAGTCCTGTAAGTACATCTTTTTCGGTATTGCGGATGATACTTTTCTTTTCAAAAAGCTCAATAATGCGTTCACAACGCGCCAATACAACTTCGGGCAAATTGAATGGCTTTGTGATAAAATCCGCAGCGCCAAGCTTTAGGCACTTGATTTCAAAAGCCTTTTCTGACGTCATTACGACAACAGGAACCGACTTGAGACGATCGCTTTCAACGCGATGTTCCAGGAACTCGATGCCACTCATAACTGGCATAATCAAGTCCAGCAACACAAGCGAATACTCGACATCGGGATTCATCAACATCCCAAGCGCGATTTTCGCATTGCTCGCATAATCGACTGTGTAAACCGTTGAAAGGAAATTCCCTAAAATTTCACGGTTTACCATTTCATCGTCCACTACAAGTACACGACGTTTTAAAACACCCTGTTGTCCAACAAAATCCATGTGGGCAATCTCCAATCCAATTTATATGTCTAAATGTAAAAACTAGACAAAAAACCAGATTATGTTTTTTTTAGTTACATTTTATTCACTATAAAGGTTCATTTATAGGACGTTGATATAATCACATAAATTTCGACATCGGAAAGCACAATTCATTTCAATTTTTTCATCCACAATAGCCACATTTTTTAAGAAGCATGACAAATTTAAACATTAAAATCCCGTATGAGTATTTCTTTTTTATTATTTTTTCAAAAAAATTACATGACAAATTATGTCATTTCATTAAAATTTCTTACATTTATGTAATATTACTGTTTATTTTATTACAATGACAACTTTTAGCACGACGTTACTTATATTTGCGCATACTTAATACAAAAACAATCTAACTTTTAAAGGGACGGTTTACATGGTGTGGAAAAAAGGCAACGGAGTAAAAGAAACAGCCATTGGAAATATCATTATGGCTATAGCCCTAATCGTTGGTGTTATATTCCTAGGCTATAGCGCTGTACAAAATATAAGCTCTATGTTCATGGAAGAACTAGCCGGACGTAGAGAACAGTTTGTCGAGTCAAAACTTGAAGACTATATCAACAGCCTTGAATTCGCTGTTGAGCTTTTGACAACAGAAAATTTATCAAGCGAAAAAAACTTTCAATCATACCAGTATCGTTTAAAGCACGTCTATGGTTTGGAAAGATTTGCCTTCGTCGACTCAAACGGTCTCATTTACACATCCAACGGAATACGTAACGACATTGATCTTTACGATTTCGATTACAAAAATCTTTCCAAACCAGAAATCTCACTAAAAAAAGCCGAAGACGAAAACAAGACACTTATCGTTGCGATCCCTATTAATAACAAGTATTACAACAAGAAAAAGCTTGTTGTATCCTTTATGGAAATTACCATCGCACGTCTACTTGAAGGAGTATCCCTACAGCAAGACACTAACAGCGCAGCCTCCTGCAACATTTATACAAAAGACGGCAAATCGCTTAAGAGCATGGTTCTCGGCGGACTTTCCAACGATGAAAACTTGTTCACAGCCATGGAACACGCCACATTTGAAGACGGTTATACCATTGACAAGATTCGCGCAGATTTCGCAGCCCACAAGCAAGGTTCTACATCATTTACATACAACGGCATGCAAGAAACCGTTTACTACATGCCTGTCAAATCTACAGACTGGATGCTTACATACCTTGTCCGTAACAACGTATCCACAGAACAGATGAGTTCCATTTCAGAAGGTATTCTCGAAAGAAACCTCATCATCGCTGTTATAGTTTTGCTCGCTATAGTTATTTTGTTCGTATTCTTCCTTATACAGACGCAACGCACGGCAAAGCTCAAGATGGAACGCGAAGTCGCCGATGCCGAAAACAGAATCAAACAAAAGAAACTTGAAGACGAACTGAAGCTCCAGCAAAAGCTCATCGACCAGGAGCGCAAGCGTAACGAACAAAGTTACATGATTACGGCCATGGCATCAGATTACCAAAGCGTTTTTTATGTAGACCTGGAAGAGGACATCTCTATTTGCTATCGCAAAAACGATTCCGTTCCAACACCATTCAAGATGGGTGACAAGTTTAAATTCAGCGAATCGTTTACTCAATACGCCCATAAATACGTCGCTCCGGAATACCAAAAGAAATTTCTTGAATTTATCGACCCGGCAAACATTGTCAGGAGATTGCAGAAAAACGCACTCATTGCGTTACGCTACATGGTCATCCGCGACGGCAAGGAAAGCTACGAAATGCTTCGCATGGCAGGCGTGCGAGATGACGAAAACAGCGAAACGCTCCGCATTATCGGCGTCGGATTCTCAGACATCGACGAAGAAATGCACGAATCCCTCGCCAGAAACCAGACGCTCATTGACGCGCTCAAAGTCGCCGAAGAAGCAAACAAGGCAAAGACCGTATTCCTCTCGAACATGAGCCACGAAATCCGCACCCCGATGAACGCCATCATCGGCCTTGACAGTCTCGCACTCCACGAAGAAAACATCAGCCCTAAAATGCGCGACTATCTCGAAAAGATAGGTTCTTCTGCAGAACACCTTCTGAGCCTCATCAATGAAATTTTAGACATGAGCAGAATCGAAAGCGGGCGCATGACCATCAGAAACGAAGAATTCTCCTTCTCCAAGCTTCTTGAACAAGTAAACACCATTTTCAACGGCCAATGCGAAGAAAAAGGACTCAAGTACAGTTGCAATGTCGGAAGACAACTCGATAGCTATTACATTGGCGACGGCATAAAGATCAGACAAGTTCTCATCAATATCCTCGGAAATGCCGTCAAATTTACACCCAAGGGCGGTAGCATCAACTTCAGTATTGAAAGGACCGCTAAATTCGATAAGAATTCAACGCTCACCTTCAAGATTAGCGACACCGGCATCGGCATGAGCAAGGAATACTTACCCAAGCTCTTTGAACCGTTCAGCCAGGAAAACTCGGGAACGACAAACAAGTACGGCAGTAGTGGACTTGGGCTTGCCATTACCAAGGGCATTGTCGACATGATGAACGGCAAGATCGAAGTCGATAGTGAAAAAGGCAAGGGCACGACATTTACGATTACGCTCACGCTTTTGAATTCTGGCCATTCCGATGTTGTCGAAAGCAATGATGTGGAAATCCGTCCGAGCGAAATGAGCGTCCTCGTCGTCGATGATGACGACGTCGCTTTGCAGCACGCCAAGGTTGTTCTTGAAAAGTCGGGAATTGCTGTCGAAACAGCCCCATCAGGACGAGAAGCCGTCGAGATGGTTAAACTCCGCCACGCAAGATGCAACCCATACAGCCTTGTCGTTTTGGACTGGAAGATGAACGAAATGGACGGTGTGGAAACGGCTCGACAAATTCGTGCAGTCACAAGCGACGATACAGCAATCATCGTGCTCACAGCATACAACTGGGACGATGTCTTGGATGAAGCGCATGCCGCAGGCGTCGATAGCTTTATCGCAAAGCCTATATTGACCGACAATCTCTTGGACGAACTCAAGGACATCCTCAAAAAGAAACGCCAGCACACCGCACCGCAAAAAACGAAGGCTGAACTTTCTGGAAGATGCATCCTCCTTGCCGAAGACATGGAAGTGAACGCCCAGATTATGATCGAAATCCTCAAAATGCGTCAAGTGACTACTGAACATGCAGAAAATGGAAGAATTGCCGTCGAGATGTTCCAAAAATCACCAATCGGCTATTACGACGCCATTCTCATGGACATGCGAATGCCCGAAATGGATGGTCTCGAAGCGACAGCGGCAATCCGCAAACTGGATCGTCCCGACGCAAAAAAAATTCCGATTATCGCTCTCACGGCAAACGCATTCGATGAAGACGTGCAGCGCAGCTTGCAAGCAGGCCTGAACGCACACTTGAGCAAGCCCGTGAAACCGGAAATCTTGTTCGAAACGCTAGAGGGAATGCTGTAATCAAGAATTACAGGAATCACAAGCGCCACAAGAGTCGAGCGCAACCCAACATGCGCCGACTCACGAGCACTCCAAGACGCGCCGATTCTCCGTCACCTTGAAACCCGCTAGGGTTGAAAGGTCCAGTTATTTCTCATAATTAAAGCAATAAGCAAAGTGATTCGCTTCTGCCACTTTCGGCGGGAGCGTTTCTGTTTTACATTCATCAGCACAATGCGAGCAGCGGTCGGCAAAGCGACAACCTTTGGCAAAGTCTTTCGGGTGCGGCACGGAACCTGGAATAGACGCTAGAGTGCGCAAGTCGCTATGGCTTTCGGGAATCGCCGCCAAAAGTCCTTGCGTGTACGGATGCATCGGATGATTGATGACTTCGCGGACAGGACCTTCTTCGACAATGCGTCCCGCGTACATCACGGCAACGCGATGGGCATACTGCGAAACGATACCCATGTTGTGCGTAATCAGCAAAACGGCAGTTCCCGTTTTTTCCGCCATTTCCTTAAGCACGGCAAGAACTTGAGCCTGCACGGTCACATCCAAAGCTGTTGTCGGTTCATCAGCAATGATCAATTTTGGCTTTGGCAGAAGAGCCATCACAATGCAAACGCGCTGCAACATACCGCCCGAAAGTTCGTGCGGGTAAGAATTTAAGACGCGGTCGGGATCGGTGAAACCGGCCAAGCGAAGCTGCTCGCGGATAAGGTCGAGGAGATCGTTTTGCGCACCCCGAGATGGCGCGGAATCTTGTTTAGACTGCGCATTTTTGGACTGCGCACTTTTCGAGACTGCGCCGAACTTGAAAACCTCGAGGAGTTGCTTTTTGATAGTGACGACAGGGTTCAACGCTTGCATCGGTTCCTGGAAAATGCAGGCAATTTCGGAACCGCGAACGGATTGCAAGTCCTTGAGCGGGAGCTTCACGAGGTCGCGGGCATCTTGAGTCTGCGCATCATTCGCCCCCACATCGAATAAAATCTCGCCGTTCACAATTTTTGCGCTCGGCCACGGCAACAGGCGCAAAATACTCATCGCGGTCACGCTCTTTCCGCAGCCGGACTCGCCCACCAACGCAAAAAATTCACCCGGGAAAATATCGAACGAGACGCGATCCGTCACTTGCAACGGCTGCTTGCCGTCACGCGAGTTACCATTCTTATCGAACCCGAACGCCACAGAGACATCATGTAATCTCAAAACTGCATTGCTCATATTCTAAACTCTCATTACATTATCCATCACATCCTAATCACTAACCACTTCCCTGGATCCTTCGACTTCGGGCTTCGCCCTTCGCTCAGGATGACACTTCCTACTGCCTACTTGTACTCTCGCTTCGCTCAAGTACCAAATGCTGGCCTCGGTCATGTCCAAGCAAGCTTGTCCGCGACACTCGACCTACGCATTTGTCCTACGACACTCATACCTCAAAGCGAAGCGACCTCAAAGGCACACCGTGCCGACCTCAAACCTCTATACATATCTATCCCCCGACTTCGGATCCATGGCATCTCGAACGCCTTCGCCGACGAATGTCGTAAGGAGGAGGGTCACAAAGAGCGCCGCGACAGTGCTCACGGAAATCCATGGTGCGTAGAGGTTGTTGAGGCCCTGACTCATGAGCTCGCCCCAACTCGGCGTCGGCGGCTGGAGCCCAAAGCCCAAAAAGTCGAGCGACGTGAGGCTTCCGATTCCACCGATAAGCGTGAACGGGAAAAGCGTCACCACAGGCGTCATTGCGTTCGGCAAGATTTCCTTGAAAAAGATATGGCGATGTCCAAGCCCAAGCACCTTCGCGGACATCACGTAAGTCATGCTGCGGAGCTTCAAAAATTCCGCACGCATGTAATAGCTGAGCGAAAGCCAGTTAAACGCCGCCATAATCAAAATCAAAAGCCAGAAACTGCGGCCGTAAATACTGCCGATGAGAATCACCACGTAAAGCATCGGGAGCGATGACCAGATTTCAATCATACGCTGCATGCCCGTATCCCAGAACTTCCCGAGATAGCCCTGGATGCCGCCGATGACAATGCCGAGGAACGTCCCAAGCACGGTCAAGAGTAAACTAAAGCTAATGCAAATGCGGAACCCGTGAATCAAGCGCGAGAGGACATCTCGCCCATTGCTATCGGTCCCAAGCCAGTGCTTTGCGCTCGGCGCAAATGGAGGGGTTCCCTCCTCGCTCAGATCCGCCTTCAGCGGATCGTGCGGCACTGGCGGCATGAGCGTCCACATCTCGGGGCAGCCTCCTGCTCGCGGGAATCCGTCTTCTTCATCCTGCTTGCATTCAGCGACATCAGCGAAGAGCTTAGCGTAATCCTGTTCCGTCTTGTATTCGCCGCCAAAGTCCGCTTCGCTGTAACGCACAAACGCCGGGAAATAGCTCTTGCCGTTGTAACGCAAATAGAACGGCTCGTCATTTACCGTCCACGGGCTCGTGAGCGAAAGCAAGTAAGCCACCACCAGAATCACAAGCGACCAAAAAGCGCGCTTGTTCTTGCGGAAGCGCTTTAGGCGGTTCAAAGTTTCTGTCGAAAGTCTAAGTTTCATAGATTAAACAAGGTTCGGCACATTTTTTGCGGCAGTCCCGACAGCGGCAAGCATTAAATACTCGACTCGATAAATTCCTTGCGGAACGTCCCGTTACCAAGCAAAATATCAATCGGCAACTTGTGGAACTCGTACTCGTACGGAGGCTGCTTCCACGCAAAGTCCTTCGGGTATTCGTTGAAAATGTACTGCAACAGCTTCACCGCCATTTCAAAACTGCGGAACGCATTACGGTCCGTCACGTGGATCTGCGCACCGCCACAGATCTGCCCTGCGCCCTTGTGGAACGTCGGCTGGAAGTAGTTCTCGCGGAAATACACACCCGGGAGCTTAAGCCCGTTCATGTACTTGCAAAGCTTAACCGCATCGATAAACGGCGCACCGAAAATTTCGAACGGACGCGTCGTGCCACGGCCTTCGCTCACGTTGGTCGCCTCGAACAAACACATACCCGGATACACGATGGCGGTATCGAGCGTCGGCATGTTCGGGCTCGGCAAAATCCACGGGAGTCCCGTTTCATCAAACCACATGCGCTTATCGTAACCGTCCATGTGCATCACGTAAAGTTCGCACTTCGGGAAACGTTCTGCCTTAAACTGTTCCGCCAGTTCGCCAATCGTCTTTGCATGGCGAGTGCGGATGCTATGGAGTCCCACAAAGCTCGTGTAATTGAGGTCGAGCACCGGGCCTTCTTCGTCCACGCAGTTAATCGGATTCGGGCGATCCACGACAACCACCGGAATCCCCGCCTTTTCGCAAGCCTTCATGCAGAGGAAGAGCGTCCAGATGAACGTGTAGTAACGCGCCCCCACATCCTGCAAATCCACAAGCATCGCATCCACGTGCGAAAGCATTTCTGCGGTCGGTTCGCGATGTTCACCGTAAAGGCTGTAAACCGGAATATGCAATTCCGGGTCCTCGTAGCCTTCCCATTCAATCATGTTGTCTTGCGTGTGCCCCTTGATGCCATGCTGCGGGCCAAACAAAGCCGAAAGCTTAAAAAGCTTACCGTCCAGATCCTTGAGCAAGTCTAGCGTATAACTCAAATCGGCACAGACCGAAGCCGGATGGAGAACCGCACCCAGGCGCTTGCCACGGAGCGCCGCCGGGAAACTTTTTTCAAAATGAGAAAGAGCTAAAGTAACCATATTTTAAAAGTAGAAAAAGCCCCCAAAAGGGGCTTATAAACAAAGACTTATATTGCGTCTATTTTGATTTTATTCGTGGACCACAACTTTTTCAAGTTTCTTGTCCAAAACCTTCACGCTGTCCCAGAGAATCGCGTTGCAGATTTCAGAATTTTCAATCACGCAGCCATCTCCAACCGACACATTAGGACCGACCTTGGAATTCTTGACGACCACGTTCTTGCCAAAGTGGCAGGGCATGATGATTTCAGACCCCTCAAACTTCGGAGCCACCTTTTCATTGCGTTTAAGGACATGAGCATTCGTTTCAAGCAGCGTCTCGACAAGGCCGCAGTCCAGCCACTTTTCGACCGGAGCCGTGCGGAACTTGCAGCCCCCCTGGATCATACGTTCAAGAGCATCCGTCAATTGGAATTCGCCCTTCGTACGGATGTCGTTCTGCATGAGGTAGTTCAAGGCATCCTTTAAAGCCTTGACATCCTTGATGTAATAAATTCCAACAATAGCCTCGTCCGAAACGAACTCCTGCGGCTTTTCCACAAGGCGTTCAATACGGCCATCCTGATCCGTCACGGCCACGCCAAAACGCTTCGGGTCAGCAACCTTGAACGTGTAGAGAATATTCTCTGTAACCTTGTCCAGAATAGACAAGTCGGCCTCAAACAGCGTATCGCCAAGGATGATCAAGAGCGGTTCGTCATCATTCACATACGGGAGAGCAAGGCTAATTGCCTCACCTAGCCCCTGCGGATTCGACTGGAGCACAGTACGTACGGCTCCCCATTCCGGTCTCAGCTTCAAAAAGTCATCAACAACGGAAGCCTTATACCCCGTTATGAAAATCGTCTCGGAAGGCTTCAAAAAAAGAGCACCTTCAACAATCCAATCTATGATTGTCTTACCAGCAACAGGAAGTAAGCATTTCGGCATATTTTCCGTATACGGACGCAGGCGGATGCCATTGCCAGCAACGGGAAGAACAATTTTCATTCAAAAACCCTTTTTATATAGTGTATTCAAACACCCTTACTTAAGGTTAAATATAAAAAAAATATATTAAAATAATCCAGTTTCTAATATAAAAACGGCCCCTAAGTCTTTTTCCTTACACATCATGTGAAAAAAATTACAACAACATATAAAAAAAACTCCACCTTTTCAGATGGAGTCTAGTGGATGATGCAGGGGTCGAACCTGCGACCCGCTGATTAAGAGTCAGCTGCTCTACCAACTGAGCTAATCATCCAAAATTCTTAGGTCGCCTTTTGGCTATGTCTTTGCAAAAATCAAAAGTCGCAGTTTCAAAGTTCGTTAGATTCCACTTTCGCTTTCAAAAACGCTTAGCTTTGTCTGACGCTTTTGTATTTGCAATACCTTACCTTGCGGTTTGGTATCTAGTGGATGATGCAGGGGTCGAACCTGCGACCCGCTGATTAAGAGTCAGCTGCTCTACCAACTGAGCTAATCATCCAAAATTCTTAGGTCGCCTTTTGGCTATGTCTTTGCAAAAATCAAAAGCCGCAGTTTCAAAGTTCGTTAGATTCCACTTTCGCTTTCAAAAACGCTTAGCTTTGTCTGACGCTTTTGTATTTGCAGCACCTTGCCTTGCGGTTTAGTGTTTAGTGGATGATGCAGGGGTCGAACCTGCGACCCGCTGATTAAGAGTCAGCTGCTCTACCAACTGAGCTAATCATCCATAGTCGCTTAGGACGCGCACAATTATAGAAATAGCCAAATGATTTGGCAAGGGGAATGGCCGAAATTTTTTGATTTTTTTATATTGTTATGTTGTAAGAACCCTCTGATATTCATACCATGAAAAAAAAAGTCATTCCAGTCCTGCTTTTATCGCTATTTTTCGCCTGCTGTGGCGACGACAAATCCCCCAACAACGCCCCCGATGACGATGAAGAGGTCTCAAGTTCTTCGTTAGCCGATTCCAAGTCGAAAAAAAGCTCTTCGTCGAATAAAAACAATTCTTCGTCAAGCTATAGCTCCTCCTCTACAAAAAATTCGTCTAGTTCAAAAACTTACTCCACAGAATTTAAAATCGACCCTAAAACGGTCTCCAAAGGAAAATTCACCGACAAGCGCGACGGAAGAGTCTATAAAACCGTAACCATAGGCGACCAAACATGGATGGCCGAGAACCTGAACTACAAGACGAGCTCCGACAGCGAATGCGAGGCCGACTCCACAGACAAAAAGTGCGAGAAAAAAGGATTACTCTACAAATGGCAAGCCATAATCGATGCCGCTTCAGGTTATTGCGAACCCTATAGAATATGCGCTGAACCCATTCAAGGTATTTGCCCCGACGGATGGAGAATTCCTACAAGAGATGAATGGGACACACTTATAACTCGCATCGGCATTCGAGATAAAGACGGAATAAAAATTGAAGCAGGTTATCGCCTTCGCTCAAAGGACTTCTACGGTTCTGACGTTTACGGATTTTCTGCACTTACCGTGGAATTTTGGACATCAACAAACTTCAGAGACCAAAGAGACGACAGACGCGTTGTAACCGCTAAATTAGGTGAGGACGCATACTTGTCTGGATCTGCCCAAGACTATCCAAAAGCATACCTTCGTTGCATCCAAGATACAACCCCCAAACCAGATTTAAACAACCCAGCTACAATCAGGTCTTACGACAAAAACTGCAAAGATTCGGTTTGGACCCCTAAGATTCCGCCTTGCAATATCAATGGCAAAGACAATTGCGAATACGGCGAATTTGAGGGCAAAAAAACAATAAAAATCGGAAATCAAAAATGGATGAACTACGATAAAACCGTATATCCGCTTTACGACTCACGAACATGCCCCTTGGGATGGCGAGTTCCAGACCCAGAAGATTGGGACGAACTCATTCAAAATGTCGGAGGGAAATGTTTTGCTACCAAAATGATGGCTTCGCAAAAAGGCTGGGAAAGCGGGAATGGTTTTAACGCTTACGGATTTGACATTAAGCCGACGGGCTACTACTCCACATGGTTTGATTACGAGAAAAAAAGAGTTTCTCAAGGGCGAGAATTTTATGAAAAAGAAACAGCAACAACATTTGTCGTCAGAGATAGCTTAAATACAACATATAAGTACATGGCTTATTTTTCCACAGGAAAATCGTTCTTTTTACAATACAATGCGGATTACAGTGCCAATCTTTATTGCGTCTCAAGCACCCCTGCGCCGGATATCTCAAGTTCTTTCTTTAATCCAAATTTCAATTACGGAGAATTCACTGATTCTCGCGACGGGAAAACATACAAGACGACAATAATCGGTCCGCAAAAATGGATGGCTCAGAACCTGAATTACGAAAGCGATTCTAGCGTCTGTTATCAAGACTACTTTTATTCAAGTTATTGCAAATCCCTAGGACGGTTATATTCGTTCGAAGATGCTCAAAATGCATGCCCCGCAGGGTATCATTTACCATCAAAGGCTGAATTCGACACACTGATGTATTTCGGAGCCATTTACCGCAATACAAAAAACTTGTTCTCGGCCTACAACTTTGGTGATGATACTTACGGATTTTCATTAGTTATGGCGGGTAGTGGAGAAGGTTCTACATTTTTTAGTGGTTTTTACGACAAAAAACAAGCAAAAAAATTGTCTTATAACGGAGCGGCATTCCTTTGGAGCAGCACGCCAAAATCTGATTCTACTGCATACGGATTATATGCATACAAAAGCGATGTGTCAGACACTTTACATGTAGGTTATTCAAAAACATCTGGATTATGGAGAACCTACGCGTCTGTCCGTTGCGTAAACGACACGGCAATCACTTACAGCTATGCGGGAAAATACGGAACGCTGATGGATGACCGCGACAACCAAGAATACAAAACCGTCGAAATCAACGGAGTCACTTGGATGGCGGAAAATCTCCGCTATCGCCCCAACGACGAAGCAAGATGCTACACGTACATGGATTCCATAGCTAAATATGGTTGTTATTACCAAGCTCCTTTTGAAACTGATTCGACCGAGCCTGTGTGCCCTGCTGGATGGCATGTTTCCACCGAAACGGATTGGGACAACTTGATTAAATTTGTTGGCGATTCTGCTGCCACAAAACTCAGATCTGTCTATGGTTGGGAACATATCAGATGGACTGGATTATACACGACAGTAGCAAAAGGCAAAGACCAATACGGATTAAATATTATTCCTAGCGGGTGTTTTAAAGACCCCTCCCAATTAAGTTCGTTTAAAAACGAACTTAATAAACTAAGTAAAGACTACAGCCCTAGAGTTTGCATTGCAATGGAAGTTCCTAACGACTCGAATTATCATTACATTCAAGCATTCGTCGATGCAAATCAAACCACAAATGCAACAGATTTCACAAAAAACATAGAGACGTCCCGAAATCGCCTATACAGCATCCGTTGCGTCAAGGATTAACATGAGCCTCAATTCCAACCGTCTGGACGCTTTTCTTTCGCACTTGGGAGTCGAGCGGAATCTTTCCCCGGTGACGATACAGAGCTACCAAGAAGACTTGCGTCATTTTGTCGCATGGCTGGACGAGAACGGAATTGACCTCAAGGACTTAAAGCCCGAAAAACTCGATGAGTTTCTGA
>Ga0310695_10002993_pt1 | contig 34139 bp, 40 predicted proteins | sample RumenRJG_04DNA_FD_203882 | JGI IMG/M metagenome (GOLD analysis project Ga0310695, IMG submission 203882) | Bovine rumen microbial communities from Lethbridge, Alberta, Canada - RJG_04 (v2) (version 2) | ecosystem: Host-associated > Mammals > Digestive system > Stomach > Rumen | place: Canada... | reverse complement strand
CGCCTTTTTCAGCAGGGTTGGTATGCTGTTCATATCATCGTCATAGGAAAGGACCAGGGCACTTTCCTGGGTCAGCATGGCCAGGCCCGTGATCTCTATGAACTGCTGGCCGGATGCCTGGAAATCTACTATTTTGACCGGCTTGGAACCGTCCGTCCTGAATCCGAAAACACCTTCTTCTTTTGCAATATAAAAATCATATTTTCCGGATCCGGATGCAACACCTTCCGTGAAATAGAATTCGGCAGGGGCTGTTTTGGTTTTATTCCACTTAAATGTTTTCGAATCCAGGCTCCACACCGTGAGCTTGTCCTTGGGCCAGCCGACCAGAAGGATATTTCCCTTACTGTCAGTGCAGACTTTGGCCATCATGCTGTCGTCCGGAAGGGCGATCTTTTTCTGTTCTCCCTTTTTGTTGTCAAAAATGAAGAGGGAGAGGTCGGAAAGAACTGCTGTAAAGGAATCTGTAGAGATCATTCCCAGGGGCCAAAAATCCGTGTCTGCCTTGATACTGACACTCCAGACTTCCTTCTGTTTGTCTCCCAGACAGCGGAGAACGTAAATCATATTCCCTTTTTTATCAGTATCCTCGGCAATCATGTAAATATTTCCCTTAGTGTCAGCACTGACACCGCAGACATAACTGTCAGAGGATACGGGAAGATTTAAGTTGGAGGCATTCTTTCCATCTGCGTCGAAAACGGAAAGATATGTGGATTGCGCAACACCCATATTAGAATACAGGGTATAGTATTTGCCGTTTTTCGCAAAAGTGGAGGAATACATGATTCCATCCTCCCCCATATCATCCTCAGCGCCGACCGCTTCTGTTTTGATCTGCTGGAGCGGAGAAGGAATCTCTGTAAAGATGGTGGAAGAATCTGCCTTTGCGACAGCGACGGGTTCGTTATCAGTGCTTTTTTTGAGAGCATAACCTCCGCAGCCTGTCAGAGCTGAAACAAGGAATGCAGCTGCAAGAAACAGAGAAATAAAACGTCTTCCAGTAAATACTCTCATGAGAAACCTCCTGTACATACAAATATATCGAAAAGGCGGATGCCCTGTAATCAAAGAAAAAACGACACGGCCAACGATTGTTGTACAGTATCGTGTCTATATCATAATACCACTAAATCTGGTTACTTCAAATATAAATATATGAATATTATGTGTTTTTACCCACTATTTGCGTCTGTCTGTCAACTCCCTCCTGAAAAAGAAAACCGGGAGATGATCTCCCGGTCCTTCAAAAGAAATATTTAAATATTTTCTTCAACAAACTTCATAAGCCGCTGTGCGTCGGTATCTTCCTCTCCTCCGATAATCTCCATCTGGACACAGTCTCCTTTTTTCGCATGCAGACTTAGTACATTGAAAATCATTTTTCCGCTGCCTGTTTTGCCTCCGGTCTGAATCTTCACTTCACCCTTGCACGCTATGGTCTCTTTGATCAGCTTTCCTGCAAGTCTGGCGTCCAGTCCGTTTTCATTATGTATTACAAAGGAAAATTTTTTCATCTTACCCTCTTTTTTTATTGTTCTCCGCGGCATCAAGAATCTTTTCCACATTTTTCCGCCCGTTGCGGATCCCCATATCACAGAGCACCGCCGCAGCAAGGCCAAGGGCTGTGATCACGGCGCCGACAGCAATCAGGGGGGTTCTGAATGCTTCACGCACGACACCGCCGTAGATTAAAGCCGCACCGACTGCAGCGATGAGAAATGCAGTGGATCTCCACTTGCTGATGGATTTGAGAGCTTCGGATTGTCTCCGGGCTTCCTCCAACAACATGCCTGGAGAATCCGTATTTGATTTGACTGACTGATCAGGCATAAATCCTCTCATTCCGGAGCCGTCCGGCAAAATAGTTGTGGACTGCTCCATTTTATACAGAGATAAGCTGCGACGCTGATTTACCTTTATTCTGTCCACGCCCCCGCAGGGACGTGGACAGTAAGGATTTATCCGCTATTGCTTTTGAATGTCTTCCGGATTATCTTCCTGAAGTAATACCCGGCATTCAAAGCTTTATGACCGGATGCGGCAAAAAGTAACTTTTCCGTCTGATATCATACCTGCCTGCGGGCAGACGCCCATGGCCGCATGTATGAATAAAGCATGGCGCTGCGCCGCTCTTGAGAGCTCTTGCATCGCCTGGCATATTCGGAATCACTACTGACGCCTGTATTGTGAAAATTAATATGCAAGTCCGGGGTTGAAGAATCCGATCAGAACGCCTACGAAAGCGATCACGACCAGAAGACCCATGACTTTCAGAGGGCTCAGCTGCTTCTTGGCCATCAGCCACCAGCAGAGAATAACGAAGATTGCGGTCAGCATGCCGGGGAATACACTGTCGAATTTCTCCTGAAGGACCATGTATGCTTCGCCGGCCTCGTTGTAAAGAGCAAAACTGGTCTTTACACTGATCCAGGACGCGGAGACGGCACCGATGACGATTCCGCCCAGGGTAGTGACAGCTTCACGGATCGCGTTGCCGATATCGCCTACAAGGAACTCAACGGCCTTGGTACCCATGTCATAGCCCTTGAAATACAGGAAGCGCATTCCAAAGTATGCGAAAAGGTTCCATACGATGATGTAGAAAATAGCACCCATGGGGGAGCCGCCGCCGGACATACCCATTGCGATACCCAGAAGGATCGGGATGACAGTACCGACTACCAGGGAGTCACCGATACCTGCGATGGGACCCATCAGACCTGCGCGCAGACCGTTGATGGTCTCGCTGTCAACATCTTCCGCGCCGTTGGCACGTGCTTCTTCCAGACCTGCTGTGACACCGACGATGATGGCACCGAGCTGAGGCTCTGTATTGAAGAAGGTTCTGTATGTATCCATGGATTCTGCCATTTTATCCGGATCATCCGCATACAGCTCTTTGCAGAGAGGCAGCATGGAGCAAAGGTAACCGAATGTCTGCATGTGCTCCTGAGAGAAGCAGGTCAGGTTTCCGTAATACCATCTGTGGAAACCACTGTTTAATGCTTTTTTAGATAATTTCTTTTCTGCCATGATCAGATATCCTCCTCATCATCATCCCATCCGTTATCAGCTGCTGCGCTCGACGCTGCTGCCGCCGGTTTTCTGAGCTCAAGCATTTTCAGCTTGAAGATCAGGATCGCGAACAGGCCTGCGACGACTGTGGAAGCGACCAGGTTGATGCCCATGGAAGCTGCCAGAGTGAAGCCAAAGAGATAAGGAATGAAATCAAGTACATTGCGGACGATCTGCTTGAGCAGGATCGCAATACCTACGCAGGGAAGGAGAGCGCCGACGGTGAAGAGAGTCTTCATCGGGATGCCATCCATAGGAAGCTTTTCCTTGATCAGGTTGACGACAGGCTCACCGGCCATGCACATCGCGACTGTAGGGATCAGGGAGAAGCAGATATGGGAGATCCAGGGGAATACATAGTCGACCATGGGAAGTTTGTCATATTCACGCTTGTCTACCCATGCCCAGCCCATGTGCTGCCAGACCAGGTTCATGGTAGCTGTGCCGTAGAAAAGGACAGTACCGATCGTACCGACCATGGTGCCGAAAGAAGTTGCCAGAGCAGTTCCTTCAGCGGAAGCGGGATCAAGACCATAGCTCTTGAGAGCGATCATTGCCAGCGGGATACCGATGTAGGAGACCGCACGGACGTCAGCGGAAACTGTGCCGCCGGGAGTTACCAGAGCGATGTAAACGACCTGCATGGCGCAGCCGACCAGAATACCGGTGGGGATGTCGCCGAGGACGATACCGCAGATCAGACCGCCGACCAGGGGACGGCCCAGTGTGTAGTTACCGATTGATGTGCCGCCGAGTCCGGGCATACTGGACAGGGAAGCAAACAGACCCAGGATAATTGCCTGTACGATATTTATAGACATTTTCATTCTCCTCTTATTCGAATCGGGCAGGGAAGCTGTTCACGCTTTGGTTTAAAGCTTCACCCCTTCTATGTCGGCACGGCCAACATACAGAACTGCGGACTCAGAGGAAAAAACCTGCTGATCCGCCATCATGCATGACCGGCCAAAGCTTAAAGGGTTAAAAACCGGCTTCCTGATGCCAAATGATTATTTGCCCTGTGATCAGTCTGTGAAACCGAACTGGCCGCGGAATTTCTTCCAGTTGCCGATTGCGGATTCTTTGACAAGCGCGAACTCGATCTCGTAACCAGCCTTCATGATGGCTTCGAGTGCCTCGGCCTCTTCCTGTGTGATGGACTGGTTGTTGCCGAGCTTGACAGCGCCGGGACGATCGTTGCAGGGACCGATGATAATAGTCTTGACATTGCTGGGAACAAAGCCTGCATCGACGAGGATCTTCTTCATGTCGACAGGATTCTTGGTGATCAGGAAGTAGTTGTCCTTGGACTCAACGACCTTTTTGCTCTTGGCGATGAACTCATCGACGCCCCACACAAAAGTCTTCTTGTCAGAAGCGCTCTTGTAAGCACCTTTCAGGACGGGGTTCTTGGCGGCTGCATCGTTGACAGCGATCAGTCCCGTGCAGGGATACTCAAGGGACCACCTTGTCACGGTCTGTCCATGGATCATTCTGTCATCAACACGTACGAAAGATACTGACATTGTAAATCCTCCATTCCGGAGCGTACCTGACTTGACCGGGCGGAAGCGGGCATTTTGATATGCCTGTCAGGAATGACTGCCCGGTTTGGCAGAACATGCGACGCTCCGGCGCATGTCTGCGGCCTTTGAGAATGACAAAGCACTCTCAGCCATGTGTAATGTATCCGGATAAAAAAGAACCGCGATCTTCCGATCAGAGATCCTCTTCCTCCTCATCGTCAACTGCGACAACGAATTCCTTGATCTGATCTTTTGCGCCCTCGATCAGTTCGTCGATGAGTTCAGATGTCTCCTCATCATCCTTGCTGAGCACACAGGTCAGAACCAGAGGAAGGTTCATGCCGCCGATCATTCTGGTGCGTCCCAGAAGATCCATTTCCATCAGCACGTTAGCTGTGGTCGCCAGGGGAGATCCGCCGACGATATCAGCGAAGAGAATGATCTCATCCTCAGCGCCGACAACAGAGAGAACGGATTTGACGTTCTCTGCGAATTCATCTGCGCCCATGCCGTTGCTCAGGCTTGTGGAAAGAACATCTTCCCTCTCCTCACCTGCCAGCATGTTGACGGCTTTGTGAAGGCCGGGTGCAAACTCACCGTGGCTTACCAGTACTACATACTTCATAGATACGCCTCTCTTTCTGTTCTTATCGATTTGATAAAATTAATACGAACAACTGTAAAAAAAGTATAAAAAAATGGTGACACTTGTTCATCTCACAAGTGTCACCAATATTGTCCGAAATTTGTCATACTTTCACATGACATTTGTCATGTCTGATATTACAAAAATCAGTTTTTTCTATTGCGATTATTTTTTTCGATTATTCTTCTTCGATTATACTTCCAGAGATCCGCTCTGTGCCTTCACGGCCGCATTTTTCTAAATAAATCCATAATATAATTCAAGACTCGCTCGCGAATCTTGCGCGCCGGATAAGTCACGGGTATTGAGCGATGGAAAATAAACGGGTTGAATTATATGTCGGCAGTTCTCTTCTATGTATCACTTTTGACTTACTTTTTTAAAGGACGCTTCACGGCAGGTCCTTCTCTCTACTGCAGGTTTTTCAGATAGCTGTTCAGCTTTCTGTTCCAGATAATCTGTTCCATCTGCAGGTTGGAGGAGCTTTCCAGAATCGACTGGACCGCGATGGAAATCTGTTCATTGATCTCACCATACCCTTTGATGTAGCGGGGCATGATCGACTTTTCCATGACGAACCTGAGAGTGTCCATATTGAATCTGCTGCCGGTTCCCTGACGGAGCAATTTGGCCGTCTCCTCGGATTCCGTGAGTGATGTCAGCGGCGAGATTCCCTCAGAATAATCAAAGATTTTTCCCTGGATCTGCTCATCAAAGGTCAGAATCTTCATCAGTTCCCACACTTCTTTTTCGTGTGAAGTCTTTTTGCTCATGCCCAGGCAGAGCGTGTCGAGCACTGACACATTATCCCCCGAGGGACCCGAAGGCATACTCAGGCATTCCCATTCAAAACCGGAATATTTCTTGAGACTGAGCTCTTTTGATTTATAAGCCCTGTACTCTGAGAAGACCATGGGCTGAAATGCTACGTTTCCATTGGAAAAATCGGCATTGGAAAGAGCATATCCGGAGCTGAGATTATTTATGCGCTCAAGAAAAGATATAGCCTCTCCCACTTCGCCGACTGTAAAATCACAGGATTTTCCATCAGGACTCAGAATCCGGACACTGTTGGCACAGAAAGCATCCTGCCATGTATAGCCCCGGACCCCGAACTGGTTTATAACTCCGTTCTCGTCAGTTGAATGGGTCACAGACCTGCAGATTGACAGAAAATCCTCCCAGGTCCAGTCGGAATCCGGCATGTCAATGCCCTCCGCGTCCAGGATCGTCTTGTTGACAAACATCATCCTGGGAGCGCACTCATAGGGAATCGCGAGCTGGTTTCCATTTAAATATCCGGCATTATAGGCTGTAGGATAATAAGCCCAGGGATCGAAATCATCGTCTTCATAAATCAGATCATCCAGTGGATGAAGGGCTCCGATCCTGGCGAAAGTATCGAGATAATTCCCTGGTATAAAGAAAAGATCCGGGGCAGACCCCTGCATAAACTGTTCCGCCAGCCACTCCGGATAATCGGATTTCCGGATTCCGGAGGTATAGACCACCTCGTAATCGGGATGCTTTTCCCTGAATTTCGAGATTGCCTCATCCAATATTCTGTAGTAATAGCCGTTTTCTATATCCCAGTAGCTTCCGGCAAAAACGCCGACTACGATTTTTTTCTTCCTGTTAAATCCCCATTTTCCGTAGATTCCGCTGAGGAGGATCCCGGAAATCAGGATTAACAGGCCCGCGGCAGCCACACGCCAGTACCTGCGGGCTGCAAGTTCTTTTTTCAGATTGTTCATAACTGACGCCTCAGTATATTACCTGCTCAGCGGCCGGTTGGCCGTGCCTGTCTGGACAGCCCAGATGGCAACCTGCGTCCGGTCGCGAAGCTGCAGCTTCGACAGGATGGAGCTGAGTGTGTTTCTGACAGTTCCCTCGGAAAGATTCAGTTTCGCCGAGATTTCCTTGTTGGACAGACCCCTTCCTACCAGTATGACCACGTCCCACTCATGTGGCTTGAGACTGTCCGCCAGAGAGCTGTCCACCTGGATGGCCAGGTTTGACTGGGCCATACGGGAAAAAAGACGGACGACCTTTGAGGCAATATCCTCATTGATCATTGCTGTCCCGTTATAGACCTTGCGGATCGCGTCAGAGAGTTCCTTCATGGAGATTCCCTTGAGAAGATAGCCGCTGGCACCGAATTTAAGTGCGTTAAAAACATATTCATCGTCATCGAATGTCGTCAGTATGATGATCTTGATATCCGGATACAGCTCCTTGATCCGCTGTGTGCAGACAACCCCGTCCATCTTGGGCATGCGGATATCCATGAGGATCACGTCAGGCTTTTCTTTCTTCACAGAATTCATGACTTCGATACCGTCAGCGACACAGTCTGTCACCTGAAAGTCCTCAACATTATCCAGAATGATCATGAGACTCTGCCGGATCAGTTCCTGATCATCAGCAATCAATATTTTAATCATGAATCTTCCTCCGTATTTATGCGGATAGGCACTTTTGCCTCGATGATAAATCCATTGTCTCCGTTCCAGGAGATTCTACCCTGCAGCATCTCCACGCGCTCTTTCATATGATGGAGCCCGAAACCGCTCTGAATATTTGAACACCCCTTACCGTTATCAGCTATACGTATGTAAATATCATTGTCCAGATGCGAGATCCGGATATCAATGTGGGACGCGTGTCCGTGCCGTATCGCATTGGTGATACTCTCCTGCACGATTCTGTAAATGACGTCCTCTTCATCCTGATTCAGGTTTTCGAAAGTTTCGGGACAGGAGAAATCTATTTTGACACCTGTGGATTTGCCTGACTCCTCTACCAGCTTTACAAGCGCCTGTTTAAAATCCAGAGTTTCCAGAGCATCCGGCCTCAGTGCGTTGACGGAGTGCCTGACATCCGTGATTCCGTTTCTGGCAACCTCCGCAATCGCGCGCAGCTGTTCCTTGGTAGCCTCCGGCGCTATATCCATCAGCATGATACAGGCCTCAATGCCCGTGATGATTCCCGTCAGCGAGTGACCCAGCGTATCATGGATCTCCCTTGCCAGGCGGTTTCGCTCTCTGGTCTCCGTCATCCGGACCTGTTCCTCAGCGTATTCCTCCAGTTTCCTGTTGGCCACCTGCAGCTGACTGTTCAGGCGCAGGATGCGTTCTTTTTCGCTGGTCTGTGAGACTGTGAGGACAACCATAAATAAAACAAAGACCAGGGTGTTGACAAGGGAGAGCATGTTCAATATGCCCAGGAACATATTTCTGACATCGACGCGGTAATAAGACCACATCTGCTCAATGGGAACCGCGTTCAGATAAGTCCTGAATTCAGTGGCGCTCATAGCGACATAGGACACGCAGATCAGGATAATATAGGCAAGTCGTTTTTTCCAGTCGATCCTGTATCGCATGGCGTCTGCCAGAAGCAGCATGACCATGCCTGTGTAACCGAATCCTGTCAATGCGCTGATCCAGATTGAGATCCCGTATTCCAGCAGCAGCTTTGCGACAAGCTCCGGGTGATTATTGCAGGGAACAGACAGCAAAAGGAGCAGGCAAAGGACCAGTAACATTACACAGACCGGCATTTTCCAGAAAAGAACAGGGATACGTTCGGAATTCACAAGGAAGGTAAGAGCGGTACCATTATGTATATATCCCCTCTGGGCATGCACCGTCACTACTGTAAGCAAAAAAATGATCAGCACATTCAGCAGCTGCATCTCTTTGAATATCATACCGGAAGCCAGGCGGATGTCACCTGCTTCGTTATCAGGATAATCCCTGTAGATTTCTAAAGGTTTTTCGGCCATTCCTGATCTCCTGTATCCGAAACCGGACCGGTTCCGGCTGTCAAACTATCTTTTTACAAAGAAATCATTTTTAAACACTCTTTATAAAAAACTCTTTTATAAGAACTTTTTTATAAAGAACACTTTTTTACAAAGAGGCGGATGTCACTGCCAGCGGTCCACGTTGTGTTCTTCTACATTCTCCTGAGTGACCAGTTCGACAGGCACCAGGATCATTGGATCCACTTTTTGGCCCCGCAGCAGCATGTAGAGCGCGTCAGCCGCCTGCTCACCGACCTTTGTGGGAGACTGGGCTACAGAACCCTTGATCTTTCCGTCCCGAATCATGGCTTTGACATCGGGAGAGGCATCTACACCATAAAGCTCGACAGATTCCAGAAGCCCCTTCGAGTCCAGCGCCGCCGCGGCACCGATACAGGAGGGATCGTTGAGACAGAAGACACTGTCAAAAAGGATTCCTTCTTCGATAAAACTTTCCATCCGGGGCACAGCCAGTTCAAGCTTTCCCTCACAGGGTATTTCCCTGACGATCCTGATACCTTTCCTTCCGGAAACAGTATCTGTAAATCCCTTCACTCGCTGTACTCCTGAGAGCGCAGCATCATGTGTAAGAAGGACGATATTTCTCTTTTCTCCCTCTTCCATTTTTGATAACAGATATTCTCCGGCCAGAACACCTGCCCGGTAATTATCGGATACAATCGTACAGTCGGCAAGACTTGAATCAGAGAGGTTCGAGTCCACAACGATCACGATCACACCCTGCCTCCTGGCTCGCCGCAAAACATCGGAGAGGGCGTCAGAATCAACCGGAGTCAGGATCAGAACCCTGATTCCCATATCCAGCATGTCTTCAATCTGCTCCACCTGCCTGTCAATATCCAGCGCAGGATCCCTGACAACCATATGATCTCCTTCCGCATCCACACGGTGGGAAATCTGCTCGTTGATGATGGCAAACAGCTCATTGTTCATAGTCATGTAGCTGGCACCGATCAGCACCGAATCCTCATCCTGGCTCACTGAACCGTCAGGATGAAAGAGAAAATATCCTGCAAGAAGAACGACTATCAAAAGAGCGATTATGAAATTACATATATTTAAGATGCGTTTAAAATTCATCCCTCACGCTCCCTTTTATTGTTGCCAGACCGGTTTTTTCAGAATTATTTCCGGACGCTTAAATCAACCAGGCGTTCAACGAAGCGTACACTGTAAACAGCTATGGATTTTCCGGAACCGGATGATTTAATCCGGCCTTGTTTTGTCAAAGCCGGGATTTCAGAATCCTCAGATCAGGCTGAATCCGATGACGCTTGCAGTCATCATGATGACACCAGCCAGGAGGACTCCCAGCATGACAGCAACCACTGTGGATTTGAAATCCATATCCAGGATACTGGCCGCCAGAGTTCCGGTCCATGCCCCTGTGCCGGGAAGTGGAATACCGACAAACAACAAAAGTGCCACAAAGAGTCCCCTTCCGGCTTTTTCGGTCAGCTTTTTACCTCCCTTCTCACCTTTTTCCAGGCAGAAAGTAAAAAACTTCCCTATAACAGGCTTGTCCGCGCCCCACACCAGCACTCTTCTGGCAAAGAGATAAATAAAGGGGACCGGAATCATGTTGCCGATGATGCAGACAATATAGGAAGGGACGATCGGAAGCCCCATGCCCTGGGCAATCGGAATAGCGCCTCGAAGCTCGATCAGAGGGACCATGGACACCAGAAAGGGAATAAGATATTGATTCATATGCTCTAAAAAAACCTCCATTAAAAAAGTAAATACAAAAGATGCTTATGTCCGGTAATATATGGAGCATTGCGGGAGCGCCATGGCGCGGAGCAATGCGTTGTTTATTCATACATGTGGCCATGGGCGAGTGCCCACAAACATGGCTTAAAATGTGAAGCAGGCTGCGAAATTTTTATGCAGTCTGTAGAAACAGATTGTAGCAGAAACAAAGGGCAACCGCAAGAAAAACGGCGCCCTGCAGGGAGCGCCGTTTTTAAAATATCGTATTTAAATTGATTCAATTTGCCGCACAGGGAACAGGAATCTCTCCGGACAGTCGAGATTATGTGTACTGTGCAGTCTACAGATTCTCATGAGCCGGCTTTTTCGGCATTATCCATTTCTTCCAGCAGTTTTCTGCAGCTGACGACTTTTACGCAGAGCGCAAACAGTTTAGTCGCAATCTTGAGGTCATCAATCGGGGGATAACTGGGTGCGATTCTGATATTGGAATCATAGGGATCCCTGCCGTAAGGCCATGTGGCACCGGCCTTTGTCATCTGTACACCTGCCTTATTGCAGAGTCCGACGACCTGCTTGGCACAGCCGGGAATGGTCTCGAAACTGATGAAATATCCTCCCTTGGGTTTTGTCCATGTGCCAATCTCAAGACCGGTGAGATTGTCGTCGAGAATCTGCTCCACTGCCTCGAATTTAGGACGGAGGATCTTGGCGTGTTCATGCATATGCAGGACCATTCCATAGATATCACCAAAGAAGCGCACATGTCTGAGCTGGTTCACCTTATCATGTCCTATGGTCTGGACCTGAAGCTGCTTCTTGATATCTTCCAGATTGTTGGGCGAAGTCGCCAGCGCGGAAATACCGCTTCCGGGGAATGTGATCTTGGAAGTGGAAGCAAACTTATATACCATATCGGGATGTCCGCATCTCTTGCACTCTGCCAGAATCTCAATCACATAATCCTGGTCTATATCATAGAGATGATGAATTCCGTATGCATTGTCCCAGAAAATACGGAAATCCTGAGCAGCGGGATTCATTCTGGCCATGCGGCGCACAGTTTCATCACTGAAAGAATATCCCTGGGGATTTGAGTATTTAGGGACACACCAGATTCCCTTGACAGCCTCGTCTTCAGAGACAAGCTTTTCGACAATGTCCATGTCCGGACCCGTAGGAGTCATCGGAACCGGAATCATCTCAATTCCGAAATATTCGGTGATGGCGAAATGTCGGTCATATCCGGGTGAAGGGCAGAGGAATTTTACTTTATCCAGTTTGCACCAGGGAGTGTTTCCCATAATGCCGTGAGTCATGGCTCTCGATACAGTATCGTACATGACATTGAGGGATGAATTGCCATAAATAATGATATTATCGGGATGATTCTCCATCATATCACCGATCAGCTCTTTGCATTCCTGGATACCGTCAAGGCCGCCGTAGTTGCGGCAGTCGGTACCATCCTCGCAGAAAAGATCAGCATCAGAGTTAAGAGCATCCATGAGCCCCATAGAAAGATCAAGCTGTTCAATACAGGGCTTGCCTCTTGACATATCCAGTTTAAGGTCCATTTTCTGATATTTCTTATATTCCACGCGAAGGCCATCCAGCTCGGCTGTAAGTTCTTCACGAGTCATCTCTCTATATGGCTTCAAACAAAAACTCCTTTACTAAAAAATAAGAAAACTATCTGTAAAACAATAGAAATCAATAGAAACTGACTTCACGTGCTATATTATTGCAAATGTATACCGAATGTGTCAAGTGTTTTTGTATCCTGTAATTAATGTATACAATGATAAAATCTACAAATTCTGGTATGGCTCTGATCACGGTTCTCAGGTCCTCTCGAGGACGTGTACTTATATCAATGTACAAATGCATAACTGAAAAATACAAAAGAAATACAGCTGTGACTCTTCTCCTCAGCTGCATAATAAAAAAAACGGGGCTCTCCTCTCCTGTAAATACAGGCACTATAGGAAGCCCCGTTTCTTATATTCTTATATTCTTCTATCGGCATTTATGGATTTACTTATATTCCGTTGAGTAGTAGGGAATCACAAGACTTGTTCCTGACTGCAGCTGGGGAATCTCTCCTCTGTGATAAGGCAGACTGTTGATCTGACAGATTTCCTTCAGGTAATCGTCCTGTGATTCGTAATAGGTGCTGTTGAAGGTTTTCTCGATCAAATCCCCGAAGCTTTCCCCATAGGGAATCGTGACGGTTGTGTGATACTTCCATGCCTGCTGACGGGGTCTTCCGGAGGCTCCGGTAATCATATGGAATCCGGCAATCATTGATGTCAGAACGACTGTAAGCACCAGGACACGGAAAGCACGCATCGCGAAGGATGATGTCTTCTCTCCGCGGTCAGAGGACACTGCACAGATCCTGATATCCCTTTTTGCGGTATTCGTATTTGCTTCTGCTGAAGTACTCACTGCTTCCTTATGATTTATATCTCTGCTTTTGCAGCCTGCAGCAATTCTGCCGTCTTTCTTCGTCACAAAACGTTTTGAACCGGATTTTTTCGAAACATTCCTTTTTGAACCGGCTGTTTCAGAACCGGATCTATTCACCGGCGAGTCCGTAAGGACTGCGGAGGTTTCATTGGAAAGAATGCTGGTTCCGGTCATGGCTGCCGCTCTTCTGCCGCTGATTCTGATCATCCGGTCCCTGGTTCCGTATATGCCATAATTACCCTGATATGCGGTCTGTACACAATCCATGACAACAATTCCGTTCATAATGTCCACCTGTCATTTAAGTTCTGTTCTGCTGAAATAATATCTATCCGGGAGTACTGTTTAAGAGTTGATGTAATGCACGAGCGAGCTCGGCATTTACGGCCGCTTTCCTCGCTGCTTTAATCAAACGGATGTTTGAAACAACTTAATTATATCGAACGTATGCTCTCTTGTCAATGATTTTCGAACAGGTTTTCGGAACACATTTTCGGAATATATGTTTGCGTTTTCAGCCTTTGTAGTGTATAGTAGAAACATAGAAAAAAGCAAAAAAAATCAAATAGAAAGCCGCATGTTAACCGGATCAGTTTAATACAGGTGCCTGCAGAGATACATAATCCCTGGTTTAACATCATATGGCTTTTCTCAAATTAAGAACTGTTGCGTCATCCGGGTCAATGCCTCGGATTTGTCTTCAATCATTCTGACAGACAGGAGTTATGACATGAAATCCACAAATTATAATGGCAGCAGACGGCTTTCCGCGAAACAAAAGGAAATACTTGAGTATATCAAGGACGAGATCCTGAAAAAGGGATATCCGCCCACGGTGAGGGAAATCTGTGAGAAAGTCAATCTGCGCTCCACATCTTCTGTTCATGCCCATCTTTCAACTATGGAAAGAAATGGCTTTATCCGCAGGGATCCCACAAAACCGCGCGCGATCGAGATCTGTGACGACAGCTTCCAGGTAGTACGCACTGACATGACTTCTCTTCCTGTGATCGGAGACATTGCCGCGGGACAGCCCCTGCTTGCACAGGAAAATATCCAGAGTTATTTCCCTGTTCCCGCTGAATATGTTCCTTCAGGCGAATCCTATGTACTTCGTGTGCGCGGAGAATCCATGATCAACGCAGGTATTTTTGATGGGGATTATATCTTTATCAACTCCTGCAATACCGCTTCCAACGGTGATATCGTCGTCGCCCTGATCGACGACTCCGCTACGGTCAAGACTTTCTATAAAGAAAAAGACCATATCCGTCTTCAGCCTGAAAACGATTCAATGGATCCCATTATCGTAAATGACTGCATGATTCTCGGAAAGGTTTTCGGAGTATTCCGACTGATGGGCTGATGAAATTCTGAATAGGGCAGAGGCGGTCATTCTGTCCTCTCCCCCCGACTGGCCCGTGTCTGCCGAAAGGCGGAAAGCACTTTACACTGGCGCTGTCATAATAGGGCAGAGGCGGCAATGCTGCCATCTACCCTCATGAGGGCTGCCGTTAGCCATAATGCGGAACATACCTTGCTGCAGCCCTGCGATTAAAAAAGAAAACCCGGCGCGGGATACAATATGCACTGAGTCAGGTGCTTACTGTATTCGCGCCGGGATTAATTTTATTTGTTTATTTGGAAGGACAGACAATCAGTGAATCTATTTGGGCAGAGCAAAGTTTAAAAAACTTAAGAGATATCCAGGTCTCGGACGATTCTCAGTGTGTAATCAGGGAACTCCTTCTGCACTTCCTGACGGATCTGCTCACATGCCTCCTTCGGATCGACGTCGAAGCTCATGACAACATCAAACCTGATTATCTTTTTTTCAGTATCCGCATAGAAGCCGTGCACCTGCAGGGCCCACTCATGGCTCAGGACCAGATGCATGACTTTGTTGCGGATTTCCGCCGCTTCTTCATTGCGGGTATTATAGGAATAGACTCCCACACTGGTAAGGATCACGCCTGTCTCTGTGAATACTTTTTTCTGTACTTTCCGGGTAAGGACATCGACCTGTTCCACATCCATCGTGTCGGGAAGTTCTACATGCAGGGAAGCGTAGTCCCTGCCGGGTCCGTAATTATTGACGAACACATCATAGACGCCCCTGATCTCAGGCTCTTCGATCAGAAGTTCCTTGATCTGCCTGACAGTATCTTCGTCGGCTCTTTTTCCCAGAATATCATCCAGGGTCTCGGACATTATCTCGAAACCGGATTTGATGATAAACACAGAAATAACCGCACCGACAAATGCCTCCAGTGATATTCCTGTGAACTTGAACAGAATGGCGCATGCCAGTACAGACAGTGAGAGAATTGCATCGAAAGAAGCATCCGCTCCCGAAGCCTCAAGTGCGCCTGAATGCGCTTTTCTTCCCTGGCTGATAAAATATCTGCCCAGAATTACTTTTACACCAACGGCGACTGCGATGATCACAAGCGAGATCACTGAATAATCGGGTGTTTCCGGCGAAATGATCTTTTTGACCGATTCGTACAAAGATGTAAAACCGGCGTACAGAACGATGGAAGCCACGATGAGAGCGCTGAGATATTCAGCTCTGCCGTGCCCCAGAGGATGCTTTTTATCCGGTCTTCTGGATGCCACTTTGGAACCGATGATCGTGATCACAGAAGAGAGTGCGTCCGAAAGATTGTTCACAGCGTCGAGTGTGACAGCAATCGAATGGGACAGAATACCGATTACAGCCTTGAAGGCAGCAAGCAGAACGTTGGCCCCGATCCCGACGATACTGGTCCGGATGATGACTTTTTCCCTGTCTACAGCCAGGTTTTCCATATCAGAAGAACGGTTTGCGTTGCCGGGATTGTTTTTATCCCTGGTATTATGATCGTCCCTTGTATTTTTGCCGTCTCCGGTAATCTTATTTTCTCTGGAATTGATTTCGTTCCCGGTCTTGTCTTCCGCATTATTATTCGTATTAGAATTCATAATATCTATCCCTTTTCGCTTAAGACCCCAGTGTCATAAAAGAGGCTTCCGGACACCAAAATACCGGTTCCGGAAGCCTGCTGGATCATGAATTAAATCTGTGTCAAAAGGATTAGTCTTTTTTATAATCAGAGTGCCTCGGGATCGATCTGCCTTCCATCCTTCCAGATTCTCTCCAGATCATAGAAGAGACGATTCTGGGCATCAAAAATATGAATGATAACATCACCGAAATCAAGAAGGACCCAGTTGGCGGCCTGATAGCCCTCAATCTGTTTGGGGACTGCTCCGGCCCTGCCCAGCTTCTGCTCTACTTCATCCGCCATAGCCTGTACCTGGGTGCGGTTGTTGCCGGTTGCAATGATAAAAAAATCAGCCAGGACGGACAGATCGGAGATGTCGATCACCCGGATATCTTCCGCTTTCTTGTCTTCAAGAACCTCGATTGCGATTTTTGCAAGTGCAGCGGAACGGTCTTTTCCGGATTCTGTATTATCAGGTGCCGTGTTTCTTTCGTTCAATTCACTCATTGAAATCCCTTTCCTCTAAATTTTCCTCAAATAACTGTCAATATCTGCCAACAGTTCCGTGTATACACGATTCATCAGTCATATCGGTTCACTTCTGCCAGCATCTGCCTGTAGTAATCATATGTTTTCTGCGTCATCGGATCGACTGTGTTCCCTGTGGAATTGAGGTAGACCAGCGTATCATAGAGAATCTTCATCAGGGCCTCATCGATATCTTCAAAAGCCATCATCCTGATTTCAGGAAGATTTTTGGCTGTGTAGCGGCCCGGCTCTATGTAATCCGCGACAAAAATGATCTTTTCAAGCAGCGACATACCCGGCCGTCCTGTTGTATGGTACCGGATCGCGTTAAGTATATCAGGGTCTGTGCATCCGTACTTTTCGGCCGCAAGAACACTGCCTGCCTTGGAGTGAAGCAGAGAACCGCTCCCCGCCTCAAAGGGTGTTATTTCAAGACCTGCCTTCTCGCATAGTTTCTGCATCTTCCGTACATCGATACATTTGGCACAGTCATGCAGAAGGCCTGCGAGCTCAGCTTTTTGAATATTCATGCCATAACACATGGCGAGAGAAGACGCAGTGCCCGCAACAGCCATAGTATGCACAAAGCGTTTGTAATTGAGTTCCTGCTCAAGTGTCCTGATCAGTTCTATCTTGTTAAGTCTTTTCACTGAGGAACCCTCCCTTTCCAGCCTGCGCTGGTTCCGCCTTGTCTTCCGTATCTGATGAATCAGCGGTAAATTCCTGTCTCTATTATATACCTTTCTACCTTATCAGGCACGAGGTAATGTATGGTTCTTCCACTTTTTACACGGTTTCGTATGTCTGTTGATGAAATACCGATAGCAGGAATCTCAAGGATGTGGATATCGGCTGCGTATTCAGATCTGAGGTTGTCAACTGCCTTCAAAAACTCCCCGGTCGGTACTCCATCCTCGCGGATTGCTGCCAAAAGGGTGCAGCTCTCAAAAATCACACGGGGATTTTTCCATGTGAGGATGGAACGGACAGAATCAGCTCCCACTATGAAATAAAGCCGGTCTTCGGGATGAAGTTCCCGGAGCGCCCGCAGTGTCTCGCTGGTATAGGTATTCCCCTCGCGGAGTATTTCGAAGTCAGACGCCGTGAAGTGAGGATTATCCTCTGCAGCCAGTCTGGCCATTTCAAAGCGGATCTCAGGGGGAAGGACCTTCTGGACCCTGTCGTCCTTGAGATAGGAATGTCCTGAGGGCATGAGGAGCACCTCGTCGAGAGAAAACGCATCCCTGGCCGCTTCAGCGATAATCAGATGCGCAGTGTGGATCGGATCAAAGGTTCCCCCGAGAATCCCGATCTTTTTTCCCTGCCTGTAATCATCATGATTTGTCATTTCAGAATTCATACCTGTGGCTATGCCCCCTGTTTATAAATATATGAATGATAGTTCCTGCGCACTCTTATACAACTCTTATTTCTTTACAGGAAGTACGATGACGGGTTTCTCGCGGAAAGGCTTGTAAAGGATAAATTTCCTTCCGATCACAGTGACAAGCTCTGATCGGGATCTCTCGGCGATTGTCTCCGCGCAGGCACGGACATCCTCCGGGACGTTCTTCTGCACGGTACCCTTGATGAGTTCATGGGTATTAAAAGCCTCCTCCGCGGACTTGACCACTTCCGGGGTCACTCCCTGCATGCCGACCTGGACAATAGGGTTAAGGGAGTTTGAAAGGCCGGTCAGATAGGCTCTCTGTTTACTTGTAAGCATCTATTCTATTTCCTCCATACAGTAACTATACAGTAAATATTCAGTACCGGTTCAAACAATTTCAATAACTTTTCAAGAGCTGTTCAATAACCGGTCAGCAACCCGGTACGTCACTGTTTAATCACTGCTTAGTCTCAATTCAGTCGATTTTCAGTCAAAGAACTCAAATCCATGGCCGTACAGACGGACTGTATCGCCCTCTTTGCAGCCTAAGCGCTTGAGCTCGTCGATGATACCGTTGTCCACCAGGAACTTCTGGAAGAAGACAAAACCTTTCTCGGTCTCGAGGTTTGTATAGCCCAGCATGCGTTCGATGCGGGGACCTTCCACCAGGTATTCTTTGGTTTTGGCATCGTAGGTGACGGTATAGGGTTCGGTTTCCTCTGCCAGTTCGACCTCGGGATCGTACTCCTGCTCATAGGTGATGAGTTCGGAAGGGAGTTCGGCAAGGACACTGCTGCAGTGATAGAGCAGTTCCCTGACGCCCTGGCCGGTAGCCGCCGAGATGGGGAAGACCTCGATTCCCAGGGGCTGGCAGTAGGCGCGGATCTCCGCGATGGGGTCTTTTTGACCGCCGTCTTCATCCTCTTCAGGCTGAATCAGGTCGCACTTGTTGGCGGCCACGATCTGTCTTCTGGAAGAAAGATCGATCTTATAGCGGGCAAGTTCGCGGTTGATCGCCATAATGTCTTCTATTGGATCGCGTCCCTCGGAACCGGCTGCGTCCACGACATGGATCAGGATTCTGGTGCGCTCCAGGTGGGCCAGGAACTCATGGCCAAGACCTGCTCCATCCGCTGCGCCCTCGATGAGGCCGGGAATGTCCGCCATGACAAATCCCTTCGCGTCCTCCAGATCCACGACGCCCAGAATGGGCTGAAGAGTCGTGAAATGATAGTTGGCAATACGGGGCTTTGCATTGCTGGACATGGAAAGCAGAGTGGATTTGCCCACATTGGGGAATCCCACCAGCCCTACGTCCGCGATCATTTTCAGCTCAAGCAGCAGCTCCAGAGTTTTGGAGGGCTGACCGGGCTGAGCATATTTGGGAGCCTGCATGGTCGAAGTGGCGTAGTGCATGTTGCCGTTTCCGCCCCGTCCGCCGCGAAGAATAACGTACCGGCGCAGTTCGCCGGACATATCGGCGATGACTTTGCCGGAGTTGGCCTCACGGATCACGGTTCCCTCGGGCACCTTGATTTCTATATCCTGGCCTTTTTTACCGGCCATTCTCTTCTTTTTCCCATCTTCGCCGTGCTGGGCAGCATATTTGCGGACATGTCGGAAATCTGTCAGCGTGTTCAGTCCTTTGTCCACGACAAAAACGACATCTCCGCCTTTTCCGCCGTCGCCGCCGTCGGGGCCGCCCGCAGGCACATATTTTTCTCTGCGGAAGGAAACATGGCCGTCGCCGCCCTTGCCGCTGGAAACTATAATTCTGGCTTTATCGATAAACATGTATGTCTCCACATGTGATGATGTAAAAGTCAAAAAGTGGTTAATTAAAGCCCGTCTCGTCAAAATGCACAAACACTTTGGGCACGCTCTCGCTCTTCCTCGCTGGCAGCGGTACTAAGGCCGCTGTAAAGCAGCGGCCAAGTACCGGCCGCTCGCAAAGGCCCTGCAGCTGTTTGTGCATTTTGTCGAGAATCTGTGCCTTTGCATATCTTGAACTTTTACATCATGTAATGAGCTGTCAGACTTTTGAGCAGTCTGTAAAAGCCCGGCCGGCAGCTCATGTGATGTACACAAAGAGCTCCCGGCAGAATCGCAATGTCGTCTGCCCGGAGCTCCCTAAATTACAGATATCTGTTCCGGCATAATGATATTGCCGGAAAAACAGAATGGATCCATGCCGTCCCATTGCACAAGTCCGCCCGAATCAGGTCCGGATGCGGGGACGATCAACAATCCTGCTCAGATTAAGCCTCTGCCTCTGCCTCTTCTACAGGGTGCACGGAAGCTCTCTTTCTGAACTTTCCGAAGCGCTCGAAACGAAGAACGCCGTCTACAAGAGCGTACAGAGTATCATCACCGCCGATGCCTACATTGAGGCCGGGATGGATGTGAGTGCCGCGCTGTCTGTAAAGGATGTTGCCGGCCTTGACAAACTGGCCGTCCGCTCTCTTGGCGCCGAGACGTTTAGCGTTGGAATCACGGCCGTTCTTGGTGGAGCCCATTCCCTTTTTATGCGCGAAGAACTGAAGATTCAGATTCATCATGATTCATTCCTCCTTGAGATTGATAACGAGATACTCGTCTCCGTAGCTGTCCCTGATACTCTGCAGTCCCAGGATCATACTGTCGACGAGGAGCGCAGCTTTTTCATCGGGGGGAGTCTCAAAGCGGCAGCTGATGTGTCCGCCTTCTTCCGCGGCGGCATAGGAAATATCCGCCCCGGCGAGGACCTCGAGACTGTTGACCGTGTTGATGACGAGCATGGAGATTGCGGCACAGATAATGTCCTCTCCCTCACAGCTTTCTTCATCAGCATGACCTGAGCACTCGAAATACTCGTAGTTTCCCTTTTTATCCCTGAAAATATCTACGACTGTCATTTTTCACTGTACCTGTTACGAAAAACGTAAAAGATGTGTCCGCGGATTACGCGTTGATCTTGTCGATCTTGACACGTGTGAAGAGCTGGCGATGGCCGTTCTTTTTGTGGTAGCCGGTCTTCCTCTTATATCTGTAGACGATGACCTTTCTGCCTTTGCCCTGCTCCATGACAGTTCCCGTTACGGTCGCGCCTGCGACATCTCCTGCGACTTTGAGGGTCTCGCCGCCGATAGCCAGAACGTTATCAAAAGTAACTTCTGAGCCGGCCTCTACTGCGATCTTCTCGACATCGATCACATCGCCTTCGGAAACTTTGTACTGCTTGCCACCAGTTGCAATAATAGCATACATATCAGGTACCTCCTTCTCTTAAAAAAAACTCGCTGATTACGGCGTCCCGCTTTCCCGTCACCTGTGCTTCCGTGAGAAAGAAGCGCAAATTCAGTCAGGCAGGATCTTCGCTTTTTGCAGAAGCTGCAGTACCAGACAGCCCATGCACCGGCGGTTCCCGTCCGTTATTAAATCCGGACATGACCACAAAAGCCTCATCAAGCGGCATACTCAGTAAAAATAGCAGACAATATTATATTTGTCAATCAGTTTTTAATCTTTTCCTAAGTTCAAAGGCTCGAACTTCATGCTGTGAGCCCGCGCCCAGCTCTCCGCAAAGCTTCCCGCCGGCGCGCGGAGGGTCAATTCGGGACAGCCGCGGAAGGCGCTTTCACCGATTGCTCCAAGGCCGGATGGCAGCCGCAGCTCCCGCAGACGCGCACAGCCGGCAAAGGCACCCTCTCCGACCAAAAGCACACCATCCGGCAGCGTCAGCTCCGTCAGGTTCCTGCAGCCGTTGAAAGCCCGCCGCCCGATCGCCGTGAGGCCGGCAGGGAGATCGATCTTTCTCAGATTGCTGCAGTCACGGAAGGTCCCGTCGCCGATTGCAGTGATTCCCGCAGGGATTTTGATCTCAGTCAGGCTGTGGCAGCCGCGGAAGGCCCCGTCTCCGAGCGCGGTCAGACTATCGGGAAGTTCGATCTTCGAGAGACGGGAGCAGTCGCGGAAGACCTCAGCGCCGAGTGTTGTCAGACATGGCGGGCACCAGAACGAGTTTAGCATGCGGCAGCGCCGGAAGGCACTGTCGCCGATTTCGCGCACGGTTTTCGCAATTGAGAAGTACCACATATAGATGCAGCCCTGAAAGGCCTCCGCGCCGATGCGCGTCATACCATCCGGCAGCGTAATCCCGCAGAGTTCGGTGTGACTCCTGCAGGCACCGGGCGGGAACTCCCTCAGCCACCCCGGCACCTTCACGCTGCGCGTATCAGGATATGAGCGGCCGGCCATGCGGAGAAAGCCATCCTCGTCGATGACTACCGTCCCGCTGCGCTCTGCTTCGGGAAGGACCGTCCTGTTCCCTTCGGGAAAAACAACGTAGAAATCGGTTTTCTCCGTGAGTGCCGGCTCTACGACAGCCCCGTGCCGCTCAAGCCAGTCCTCAAGATCTGACAGCGTCTCCTCCCGTGGCGTCCCGTCCAGCACGAAGCGGCGTCCGGCAATATCCGCGAGAGCCTCCATCAGGGCCAGGCGTCCGGCTTTCGCTTCGAGCACCGGGTCCCCGGCCTCCCGCCGCCCCTTCCGCGCAAGCACGAGCCGCTCCGTACCGAACGCGCCGGCATACGCACGCAGCAGAGCTTTCTGTTCCTTGCTTCCTCTCTTTTCCGCCTCTCTAAGCCAGGTCTCTAACTCGCCGGCAGGGATCAGACCACGCGTACAAAGCAGCTGAAGCAGCTCCGGGTGACGGAAGGCCTCATCGGTCAGTTCCTCCACGTGCAGCCGCGCGTACTCCAGGTACGATCGTGTCCGCGGGGAGTTGAAGTCGGTGTTTTTCTCCCTTACAAAGCCAGTCAGTGCCGCGGTCCGGAAGCGCTCAGGTATTGTGTCCGGGCTGTCCTCCGTGTGCAGTATGCCTTTGTGCCCGATGAGTGCCTCCTTCATCGACGGAATCCAGCGGTGGAGCCAGATTTCACAGGTGCAGCCGCTGAAAGCCGCCGGGCCGATTTCACGGAGACTCTCGGGCAGTCTGACCCGGAAACAGTACACACAGCCGTCGAAGGCATGGGAGCCAATGCTCTCGAGACCCTCCGGAAGATCAAGGCTGAGGACATCCACACAGTTCCTCAGTGCGTCGCGGCCGAGCCTCTTCAGCCCGGACGGGAACCAGATGCGCCACAGCATATCGCAGTCCGCAAAAGCTCCATCGCCAATCGTCTCGACACTGTCCGGGATCTCCACCTCCACGAGCGTTCTGCAATTCCGGAAAGCCGCCTGACCGATCTCCCTCACACCATGAGGGATCGTCACGGATGAGCCGGAGCCGACATATTTTATCAATACATCGTTTTCTATGATGAAATCGCCCGTGTTTTTCATGATCTTTATCCTTCTGCATTATCCGGCAGGGCTGCGAGAAAGTTTGATGGAGATAGAGAAGACGGCTCTCCCGAATCATCCTTCCCATCTTCTCTCCCATCTGCTCTGCTATCGGATTCCTGCCGCTCTCCGCGCACTTCACCGTAACGTCCCGTTCGTCCCCGGATCTCCGGAATAAAATATATCTTATCAACGAGTATTGTTATTCTTTCTTTTGCCTTCGGACCAGTTCTCTGGTGATATCGTCCCAGTCAACCCCTTTCTCTGCCATAATGACTTCGAGGTGATAGAGATAATCGGCGATCTCATAGATGATCTCATTTTCAGCGGGGTTTTTGGCTGCGATAATGATCTCGGTGTTCTCCTCGCCCAACTTTTTGAGCATCTTGTCAAGGCCTTTGTCAAACAGGTAATTGGTATAAGAACCTTCCCTGGGGTTATCCCTGCGGTCAATAATGGTCTGATAGTCCTCGCGGAGAACGTCTCCGACCGAAGCGGTGCGTCCTGCAGTCATTTTGGGAGCGGTCACCTGGTTAAAGAAACAGGAGTGGCTTCCGGTGTGGCAGGCGGCGCCGACCTGTACGACGCGGGCAAGCAGTGTATCCATATCGCAGTCCCCATAGAGTGAGCGAACGTACTGGAAATGCCCGCTTGTCTCTCCTTTGATCCAGAGGGACTGTCTGCTTCGGGAATAATAAGTCATTTTTCCGGTAGAGACGGTCATATTGTAAGCCGTCTCGTTCATGTAAGCGACCATGAGTACTTCATTGGTGGCATCTTCCTGAACGACGACAGGCAGGAGTCCGTCCGGACCTTTTTTGAAGTCTTCCCAGGAGAAAGCCGCTTTCCCATGCTCTTCCATATCTATGCCGGATTCCTTAAAGGAATCCCGTATTTTCTGAACAGTGTCACTGCCTTCGGTGACGAGACGGTTGACTCCGTCCCCTGAGACTGCAGATACACTGTCAATGGACAGCCTGGAAGAAAGCGCTTCCGGAGAGGGATCCTGCATCAGGGCAATCTCGGGAATGGACTCCATGGCAGAACCGGAATCGTCTCCCGATGCAGTCTCTTTTACTGCTGCAGGATTTTCCGCATCCAATAGTATCCTCATGGACAGCCATGGCGCCAGTTTCTTCCACTCCTTTTCCAGATTTTCGGTACTCTTATAGCAGCCTGCGATTCTTTCACGTCCGAAGCGCTCGCAGACCTCGCGCGCCAGGACCCGGTTGCTCTCCTTGGAAAGATTGAGAGCAGCCATCTGGCAGCCCGCGTAGATCAGCTTTTTGACATCCTCCATGCGGCGCACATTACCGGCGGCAATCACGGGAACCGTACACTTTTCGCAGATGCCGCGGATAAAATCAATTGCGGCGTCGTGCTCGGCATCGCCTTTGGAACGGTCAAATATTATCACACCGTCCGCGCCTGACTCAACATAGGACCTGATCAGCTCCGCGGGATCCTCGGAGACGATTTCATTATTGTCAAATCCCTTTACAGCTTTTCCCTTAAGGAGCCATATGCAGGGATATATTCCTTTTTTGCTGCTCATTCTCTATTACCTCCCGGGCACTGGTCTTTTGTCTGCCCGTCATGTACTTGATTTTCAGTCGGCTGCGGGAACGCCGTATGCTTGTTATGTGCTCTGTTTCATCCCGGGCACTGGTTCTCTGCTTCATACAGGGCACCGGTCTTTTGTCTGCCAGTCATATTAAATACGGAATTTAATCATTGAATTAACCCCGCAGGCGATTCTTAAATTACAGGCATCCTTTAGTGCTGAGGACATCCTCGATTCGGGGATCTTTCTGAGTCGCCATGTCCAGAGCTTTTCCGAATGCCTTGAACATGCCTTCTATGATATGATGGTCATTTTCGCCGGAGAGTATCCTAAAATGAAGGTTCATGGCTGCGGCATAGGAAATGGAGTAGAAAAACTCCCTGACCAGCTGAGTATCGAATTCTCCCACCGCAGGTGCAGTAAATCCTTTTTTCTCCCCCTCGAAGTCCATGCGGAAATAAGGTCTTCCGGAAAGATCGATCGCACAAAGGACAAGGGCTTCGTCCATGGGAAGAATGAAATAACCGAAGCGGCGGATCCCGGATTTATCTCCCACAGCCTGTTTGATGGCCTCTCCCAGGACAATGCCGGTGTCTTCCACCAGATGGTGGCCGTCCACCTCCAGATCGCCCGCTGCCTGAATCTCGAGATCAAAGAGTCCGTGGCGGGAAAATGCGTTCAGCATATGATCAAAAAAGCCGATTCCTGTTCCGTCTCCCAAATCCGCTTTACCTTTTCCGTCAATCTCCAGACTGACGCAGATCTGCGTCTCACCGGTATTCCGTCTGATAATGGCATTTCTCATTGATTATCTCCTCAAAATAACAAGAATCTTTCCAGGATTCCCGGGGCTGTCCTCTCTTTTACGGACCCATACAGGGTTTTCCTGCTCCGGGTGCGGGTTACGTGAACTGAGTCCTGAGCCTGCAATCGGCTCTGGGCAGGGTCATCCTCAATTATCAATCTTCAAATCTCACACGGATGGAATTGGCGTGAGCCTGCAGCCCCTCATTTTCGGCAAACAATTCTATATCCTTGTGCACCTGATAAAGAGCATCTCTGGAATATGAAATAATACTGCTCTTTTTTACGAATGCATCTACTCCCAGCGGAGAGAAAAATCTGGCTGTACCGTTGGTGGGAAGAATGTGGTTGGGACCCGCAAAATAGTCGCCGAGAGGTTCGGAGGAATAGCTTCCGAGGAAAATGGCGCCGGCGTTTTTGATCTTGGTCATGACTTCAAAAGGATTCCCTGTCATGATCTCCAGATGTTCTGACGCGATCGTATTGGCCGCATCCACAAGGTCATCTATGGTATCACCTACGAAAATATAGCCATAGTTGTCAATGGACTGACAGATGATCTCTTTGCGGGGAAGATCTTTTATGAATAAGTCAATTTCCCGGGCGACAGCAAGCGCAAGATCAGGATCATCTGTCAAAAGAATAGCGCTGGCCATGGGGTCGTGCTCTGCCTGGGATAAGAGATCTGCAGCCACATATCTGGGGTTGGCAGTGCTGTCCGCGATCACGAGGATCTCACTGGGTCCCGCCACAGAATCGATACCCGTCACCCCGAAGCAGGCCTTCTTTGCCAGGGCGACAAAAATGTTTCCGGGCCCTGTGATCTTGTCGACGCGGGGGATCGTTTCAGTTCCATAGGCCATCGCTGCGATCGCCTGGGCGCCGCCCATTTTGTACATCTCATCCGCGCCTGCAATATCCGCCGCGACAATGGTACCTGCTGCAGCTTTTCCCGACGAATTCGGCGGCGTCGCTATAATGATGCGCTCAACACCGGCCACTTTGGCAGGGATTACATTCATGAGGACACTGGAAGGGTACACGGCCCTTCCTCCGGGCACGTAACAGCCGGACACTTCGATGGGGGTGATCTTCTGTCCCAGTATGATACCGTCCTCCCCGGTCGTGATCCAGCTCTGTGTGACCTGTTTCTCGTGATAGGCACGGATATTGGCGGCCGATTTCCTGATAACATCTACAAATTCGGGATCGAGTTCCTTATAAGCGGCTTCTATTTCTTCCGGTGTGATGCGGATCGTGTCATTGGACAGAACACAGCCGTCAAATTTTTTTTCGTAATCAAAGACTGCCAGGTCGCCGCGCGCCCGTACATCGTCAATGATCTCCCGCACAGTCTGTTCATATTCGGAATATCCCGACGGGCTGCGTCCGAGCAGAGCTTCGAGAGCTTCTCTGCGGGAGTCCTTCGTCAATCTCATTATTCTCATACGTGCCATATCTACCTCCCCGCTGGTCCTGTTATTCTCCGGTCTGCAGGCAGTCCCGGACTCTGTCGATCATTTCACGGATTCTCTCGGTCTTCATCTGCATGGAGACCGGATTTACGATCATCCTGGCGGAGATCGGAAGCACCTCTTCAAGCACCTTCAGCCGGTTGGCCTTGAGTGTGGATCCGGTCTCGACAATATCGACGATCACATCCGACAGTTCGACGATGGGTCCCAGCTCTACTGATCCGTTGAGCTTAATGATATCCACCGTCTGTCTCTTCCTGTTGTAAAAATAATCTTTGGCTATATTGGGATATTTGGAAGCCACGCGGATCATCGCGTGATGTTTGAGAAGTTCTTCCGCCTCGGGCGGTCCCGCAACACACATGCGGCATTTTCCAAAGCCCAGATCCAGGACTTCGTGACATCTGCGCTGCTCCTCCAGAATGATATCCGAACCGACGACGCCTATATCCGCTGCCCCGTACTCAACATAAGTCGGTACATCCGGCCCCTTGGAGAGGAAAAAACGGAGCTTTTGTTCTTCATTGGTGAAGATCAGCTTGCGGGATTTTTTATCTTTGAGTTCTTCACAGAAATATCCGGCCCTCTCAAACAGTTCCATGGTCTGTCCGGCCAGCCGCCCCTTTGTCAGGGCTATTGTCAGATATTGCATTTTTTATCCTCACTTGATAGTGTTCCGATCAATAAATAGTCCTGCATAAATAGTCCTGCATTCACCGGGTCATTATTACAGTGTTTCCGGCGTTTCGCAGTTCCATGGCTCTGGAGATCTTCTCGCAGGCGTCTTTTTCCCCGATTTCGACATATATCCTGTCCTTATTTGTGATGACAGGGATATTCTGTCTCCTGAGAGCCTCCATCAGCATATCAATCTGGATCATCACACCGATCGCTGCAGCCTTTTTTCCGTAATGGGAAAGAAGTCCGTCGTACCTGCCTCCGGAGGCAATCGCATCGCCGGCTCCATAGGTATAACCCTTGAAAACGATTCCTGTATAATAGTGGTATTTGCTCAAAAGAGACAGGTCATAACTGATATATTTGGAAAAGCCGTAGGCTTCCATGATCCCGCAAAGCTCCATCAGGCGCTCGATCGCAGCCCTGGCCTGAGGATGCATCTCAACTGTAAGAAAACGGGACAGCTCCTCTCTGGTGGTCACAAAGCGGGTCGCCTTGAGGAAGAGATTCCTTGTCTCACGGTCAAAGCCTTTACCCCGCAGCAGTTCCTCAGCCGCATAATAGTTTTTGCCGGAAAGAGCGTCCCTCAGAAGCATTTCTGTCTCTGCATCAAGTCCTGCAGCCTGGCAGATCCCTTTGAAATATTCTACATTGCCGACACTGATCTGGAACTGGGTCAGCCCAGCCTGAAGCAGAGAATCGATCAGCAGGGCCAGAATCTCACCGTCCGCGAAGACAGAATCCTCGTTGATCAGCTCAGCCCCCATCTGTGTGGTCTCGCAGAGCTTGCCCTGCAGGCTGGAGGCATTCCCGAATACGCTGCCTGAATAATTGAAGCGTATGGGAGCCTGGTCGTCCGCAAAATATTTGGCAGCGCACCTTGCGACAGAGGGAGTAAAATCAGGCCTCAGGACAAGGAGATTTCCCTCGTTATCCAAAAGCTTATACAGTTCCCTTACAGGAGTTGTCCCCACTTCGCTCGAAAAAACATCATAGAATTCGAGCGTGGGAGTCTGAATGTCCTCGTAGCCGTACAGATGGATTCTGTTTTTGATCCGGTCGATAACACTCTGCTTCCTCGCCATCTCTTCGCCGTATGTGTCCCGCATTCCGTCGGGAGTGTGGAGTAGATCATTATTGATGGGCAGCATTCTGTTCAAAATCCTCTTTTTCTTTTAAGTTTTTTTCTTTACTGTCTTTTCCTTTTTTACAGGCTCTTATCCTGATTTTCCACAAAGCGTGTTGCTGCATATACTTTATCATAGTAACGTGCTACTTTGTCAACGTATCAGGAAACGTAATTATATCTATAGAGGGCACAATTGTCAATCATGCCTGATTAATCTGAATATTACCGTATGCATGAGTGATCTGAGTATTGCCGTATGCATGAGTGATCTGAATATTACCGTATGCATGAGTGATCTGAATATTTTCGGGACCTAACATCATCCGCGCTCCAGCAGGTCCTTGTTCAGCATGTCCAGGTAGGGGACTATAATCCCCTGTTCGGTGGGAAGGATATAAGTCTGATCAAGTTCATCGAAGCGGAAACTCTTTCGGCCGCCTCTTTGCGCCCGGTCCCAGAAAGGAAGAAAGAGACGGAAGGGAAGGTAGTAGAAAATATCTTCTTTTGTATAATAAATGAGGAAAAAAGCAACTCCGTCCTGTGCCTCGAATTCCTTCATGAACTCTACCTGGTGAGGATGGATGTTCTGCAGAGAGAATGTCGTTCCGGCGCACTCTTTGGCATCAAAACAGACCGGGATCCCCTGCACGGCACCTATGTAATCCACAGTGCTCTTCTGGTTGAAATAAGCCAGCGTGATGTGCCTGGATTCACGGTCGATCTGCATGGGGGTGATCGGGGTTGGAATCTTCTGGATCAGGGCAAGACCGGTCTCCCTGTATTTTTCATTTGTGCGGTTGATCAGGTCCTCCAGAAGAGATCCTCTCAGCCCTCTGCTCTTCCACGTAGCCATTTCTCTTTTATTTCCTTATTGTTTGGGAATCTTTTCAGAATATTGGAAGCGGTCTGATAAGCAGCCCTGTTTTCTTTACCGGGTGCCGCAGAGATTTTTCCACCATACAGGTTCGGGACTGGAAAAAGCCCGCCCGCTGAGTCTTTGAAGAATAACGAAGCCGGAACCGTCTCCGTCGAATATATCGGGAAATTGGATTTCCCTGCACCACAAAAGCTGGCCGCGGTTCCTGTGCGGTCCGTCTGCTTTTCTGTTTCCGGGAACAGCGGGAAGCAGGCGGGTCATAGACCGGTCCAGATCCCTGTTTCCGTATCTGGGATCGAAAAGGATTGGATGTCCGATGGACGCCATATGTACGCGCAGCTGATGAGACCGCCCCGTAATCAGGTCCGCTTCGACCAGGGTGGCCCTGTATCCGGATAAAACCGGTCGGTAGACAGTCACAGCGTGGCGGCGGACCAGATCATGGTTTTCTGATGACAGATCCCCGGTCTTTGCCCCTGCTCTCCCGGACAAAATCTCCTGATCCCCGGTATTTGACTGTTTTCTCCCGGACAGAATCTCCAGATCCCCGGTATTCGACTGTTTTCTCCCGGACAGAATCTCCTGATCCCCGTTATTTACCGCTGCTATGCCCCGAGTGGTCTGACTGTCTTTTGCAGTATTTCCGGCAGTGACCGCTCTGACCGTATTGGAATTTCTGTCTTTGATCAGATCTCCCTCGATAGTCCCCGCAGAGGTCAGTCTACCATGTACGACCATACGGTAGGTCTTCCGAATCATCCGGCCGCGGATGGCTGCGGAGAGTTCCCTGCTTCCCTGCAGGCTTTTGGCGCAGAGGAGGATTCCTCCGGTATTGCGGTCCAGGCGGTTACAGACAGAAGGGCGGAAACCGGAAGCAGTATCCAACCTGCCGAGGTCACTTCCTTTCCTTTTCTGTCCCAGATACCCCCTGAGCCATTCATTCATGGAAAGATCGCCTGGAGCGGATTTTTGGGAGAGGACTCCTGCGGGCTTTATGACGATCAGCACATCCTCATCCTCGTAAAGGACAGGATTTTGGCCCAACAGGGGCTGCAGCCGGCGGAAAGCGCGCTCATCTTCATCCGCATCTTTCTGCTGACCGGATGAACTGCCCCTGTCGGAAAACTTTTCAATGGTTTCGTCCGACAGATAGAGAACGACCGGATCGCCCTCTTCCACTTTTTCACTGCCGTCCGCCTTTTTTCCCCGAAGTGTGATGTTTTTTTTGCGGAGCATTTTATAAATAAAAGAAGACGGAGCTCCGGGCAGCCTGCGTTTCAAATATTTATCCAGACGCTGTCCGCGCTCGTCTCGGCTTACCAGATATTCCCGCATCATTCCTCCGCTTTATGCAATACTGTTATTATACCCGGTTTGCTTACAGAGAAATCGAAAGGATCAGGGCTGCTGCCCTGGCATCTCTGTCAGCTCCGATATTCTTGTCTTTGATCTCTTCCTGCCCGTCTCCGTCTGTCTCTGCAGTCAGGGCATCCGGTTTTTCCTTATTTCGGACAAGGTCTTTCAGGGCGGCAGTGTATTCGTCGAGGTTCCTGTAGATATCTGCCTTAAATCCTTCGATCCCCTCTTTTGCCGCCATATCACAAATATGCTGGCCGCAGAGCCTGCAGTCAGTATCCTGCGCTTCAGTCAGCCCCACCAGGAGCCCGTTTCCAATGGCGGCATGGCTCAGGGAATAAGCGCGCTCATATGATGTCAGATAGAGGTCATACAGTGAATAACAGCTGCTGATACCGGGAATCTCCTCTACCTTCTGCCTTACCCTGTCGGATGCGCTCCGGGCCCTGTAACACATGACTGTCTCCACAATGCTGCGGCCGGTAGGCAGAGCCCCCACTGCTGCTATGATTGAAAAGATGTTTTTGTTTGTATGGAAATGATGGAGGGCTGTAAAATAAATGATCAGCACAGCTGCAAGAAACAGGATCGATTTGACCAGGGAAAATACCCTTTTCTTTTGAAGATATCCGAAACTTCCTTTTTTCATTTTCTCCCCTCAAAGCAGACAATTCGTTCCTGGCATGAAAGAAAAGCCCGGTGCCGTGCCATAAAAAGCAAGTCCGGGCTTTATAGAATTTATTTTTATGAAACTTACAGATTAAGTGATTATAGCGCTGCATAAACTGCGCCTGCAGGCGCAGTCCGGAACTGACAATGATCAGTTCTCGGGATAGTCTTCCTCGCCCTGGTCCTGTCCGCTCAGGATCTCCTCATTTTGAGGGAGAAGCTCGGTGCGGTTCTGGCGGATCGTTTCAATATAGCCGCTGAGGCTGTTGTGGAAGTTGGCGAAGATCGCGGTCAGGCTCTCAAGAGACTGAGTGGTATTATCCTCCAGTGTACCCAGCATATCATCCATATACTGGGAGGCAGAGGACCTGTAGGCATTGGCTTCCACCACTGCGCGGTCGACGATCTCCTGGGCCTGCTGCTGGGCAAGACGCACGATCTGATCTGCCTGCGCATAGGCCTGCTGCATGATCTCATGCTCACTGACCAGCTCATTGGTCTGGATAGTAGCCTCATTGATCAGCTCTTCCGCTTTGCGTCTGGCATCTTCCAGGATTGCCTCTTTGTTGCTGATGATCCTCTGGTAATGCTTGATCTCTTCAGGTGTCCTTGCGCGCAGTTCCTCCAGAAGCCCGTCCAGCTCGTCTTTGTCGACGATGATATTGGTCTTGGAAAACTTCTGATAGCGGCAGCTGTCAATATAATCTTCAATCTGATCAATCTGCTGTTCAATCTTACTGCTCATATTTTCTCTCCTCTAAACACATCTCATGTGTATATCAGCCCCTGACTGCGGTCCGGTCAGTTCTTTTTCTCAGCCGCCTCTTCTCTCTCGCGGATCTTCTCCCAGATTTTTTCCTCCACATAAGGGGTGACACATCTGGAAATGTTTCCGTGGAATGCCGCGATTTCTTTCACTCCTGATGAATTCAGGTAAGAGTACTTGGCAGAGGTAGTCAGGAAAATGGTATCCAGTTCATTGTTGGAAAGCATCCTGTTGGTCTGCGCTAGCTGAAGCTCATATTCGAAATCTGTCACAGCACGGAGGCCCCTGATCGAGACATGCGCGCCGATCATCCTGGCATAGTCCACCATCAGCCCATAATAGGAGTCGACATATACATTCGGCATATTTTCGCAGACTTTCTGTAACATTCTAACACGTTCATCTACAGAAAACAATGGAGTTTTCGCCTTGTTGTCGAGCACACAGACAGTGACCTTGTCAAACATTCTGGAAGCTCGCCTTATAATGTCCAGATGTCCTAATGTCACAGGATCGAAACTACCCGGATAAATTGCTGATTTCATAGACTTTTCCTTTCTTAGCTTCTTCTTCGGATAAAGACATGCCGGTTTGCCCGGTAATTCTTCTCCCTGAAGACCTCAAATCCTGTCTCTTCCAGAAAAGAAAAGTCGGATTCCTGATCTGTCTCCACGATAATGCAGGTGTCTTCCGTAATATAAGGCTGCTCATCCAGAGCAATCAGTATTCTTTTAGCCAGATCCGATTTGTAGGGCGGATCCAGATAGACCAGATCCACTTCTTTCTCACGTATATGCCGCAGCGCCGCGACAGCATCCTGCCTAAGGAGCACGGCCTCCTCTTCAAAACCTGTTTTGTGCAGATTCTTCAGAATGCAGGCAATGGCAGGCCTTGCATTTTCTATAAAATAAGCCCGTTTTGCCCCGCGGCTGAGTGCCTCGATCCCGATTCCTCCGCTCCCGGCACATATATCGAGAAAGATGGATCCCGGAACCTGCATCTGCAGGATATTGAACAGGGTCTCCTTGATCTTGTCCTGTGTGGGACGGGTATCCAGCCCGTCAGGTGTTACGAGCAGGAGTCTTCGCGCGCTTCCCGCAATCACTCTCATTTTTTTCATTCCTTCCGCTTAAGGTTGATCCGCAAAAACAGATTCGATTTTTTTAACCTGCTTTTTTTGAAGGTCTTTTGACCTATGCATCATTATATGATGTCGGGGTCAAAAGGTGGTTAAAGATAATCCGTCTCGTCAATATGCACAAACACCTTGGACACGCTCTCGCTCAATCCTCGCTGGCAGCGGTACTAAGGGCGCTAAAAACCAGCGCCC
>Ga0310695_10002991_pt1 | contig 34154 bp, 31 predicted proteins | sample RumenRJG_04DNA_FD_203882 | JGI IMG/M metagenome (GOLD analysis project Ga0310695, IMG submission 203882) | Bovine rumen microbial communities from Lethbridge, Alberta, Canada - RJG_04 (v2) (version 2) | ecosystem: Host-associated > Mammals > Digestive system > Stomach > Rumen | place: Canada... | reverse complement strand
TACCCCCAAGCGGTTTCGAACCGCTGTTGCGGGAATGAAAATCCCGAGTCCTGGGCCACTAGACGATAGGGGCGTTTTGTGTGAGGACAAATATAGGATTTTATAGAATAATGTCAAGGGTGGATGGATAATTTTTTTTGAGGGGGCGCGGCTTTTCATAGTCCGCTCTTTTTATATCCTTTGAAAAGGTTGAAAAAAAAGACCAACCTTGTGGTTGATCTTTTTTATACCCTGTGTCGCGGTTTGCTCGAGGGTATAAAAAAAGAACCCAACTTGCGTTGAGTTCTTTTTATACCGCTTGGCGCGGTTACAAAAAAAGTCCAGCTTTCGCTGAACTTTTTTATACCCCCAAGCGGTTTCGAACCGCTGTTGCGGGAATGAAAATCCCGAGTCCTGGGCCACTAGACGATAGGGGCGTTTTGTGTGCGCCAAATATAGATGTTTATAGGAAATTGTCAAGGGTTTTTATTTGAATTTTTTATTTTTTCTTCCGTGATTCTGAAAAAACGGCTAAAAAAGATACTTTGGCGTGGCGTTTTTCGCTTTTTGCCTGTGGCTTTGCTCGCGAGTGCTGCCGATGCGGCTTTGCTTTGGGGTGTTCGCTCTTTCATGGGGATTCTCCAGGGCGAGGCGATTTTTTCGCTTGTGCAGTGGCTTGTGCTGATGGTTGTTCTCACGGCGCTTCGCTTTGCCTTTTTTGTCTGGAAAATGAATATTTCCGAAAAATGGCTTTTCGGCGTCGGCTCTCTTGTGATGGCGTGGTTCCTGCATGCGCTCCGTTCTCTTTCGCCGCGCGTTTTCCATACGCCGGAAGGCGAAATGAAAGTCGAGGCTGCGTATGAATCGGCTGTTGTTCTGCAATCGAATGGTGGCGTGTTTTTTCAGGCGGTCCAGGCGGTTCTTCAACTGTTGGTGTTTTTGCCTGTGTTGTTTTACATTTCCTGGCCACTTACGTTGTTCCTCTTTGTTGTTGTTGTTCCGCTTGTGAGCTGGATGCAGCGCAGCCTGCATAAGATGGGACCTGCCGAAGAAAACATCTTGACGGAGCGGTCGAATTTTCGCAATTCGCTTTACCTTGCGCGTAAACTTTTCCGTCGCTGGAGTTCTGGCTTTGAACGCAGCGATGTTTCGAACGACTTGATGTCTCAAGTGCGTGTGCTCCGTGATGACGGGGTGGCGGTATCGCTCCGCAAAGGCGTTCTTTCGCTTGTTGCGGAATCGGTCTCGGTCTTGGCGATGGTCTTTGTGCTTGCCTTTTGTGCGCTCCTGATTTCGAAAGGCTGGATGGACGGCACGGGGCTTGTGCTTTACTGCTCGGCGGTTCTCCTTTGTTATAAACCTGTGAAGGAATGCGCTCGCGTGATGCCGCAGGCAAGGTCTGCGATGAGTGCGCTTCGCGTTTTGGAAAAGTTCGAAGCGTTGCCTTCGAAAAAATCGGACTCCAGTTCGGTTGAAAAAAGGTTCTCTTCGGACTTGGATTGTTTGGAAATCAAGCATGGCGATTTTTCTTACGAAGGAGCTTTTGCTACGCTTTTCAGTAATTTTTCGCTATGCTGGCAAACGAAAAAGCCGGTGCTGGTACGTGGGCGCAATGGCGTTGGCAAATCGACTCTGTTGCGCTTGATTGCTGGGCTTGAAGAATGGGATTACGGGAAAATTTCATGTTCCATTCCTTTAAAAAATAATGTGTTCTTTGTGGCCCAGGATTTGGAACTGCCTCCACTTCATTTGTTGAAAAAGCTTCTAGCACAAGCGAAGTTTGAGGCCGTTGCCGAATTTGCCCGCGCTGCCCGAGTGAACCAGATTGTTGCTAAAGAGGGAATGTCGGGGGGAGAACGTGCGCGTGTTGCTTTGGCTTGGGCGCTTGCTTCGGATTGCTCGGTAGTCTTGCTGGACGAGCCGTTTGCGTCTGTGGCGCTTGCTGACCGCGAATTGCTTTTGAGTGCTTTCCTTGACACGGCGGAACTGCTCCAGAAATGGGTTGTCCTCGTCAGTCACGATGTTCTTTCCCGAGAACAGGAACAAAGGTTCAATGTTGTGGAGATGGGAGATGCCTGATACAGAAAATAAGTTTTCTGCGTTTCTGTATCGCTTTCGCGGTTACATCTTGGGTGTAATGGCTGTAATTCTTGTGTGTGCACCTCCGGGCAATGAACCCACCGCCCCCCTAATTGCAATTCTTCTATACATTTTGAGTGCTTTTTTACGAGTGCAGGCTCGCCGGTTTATCGGCGAACATACTCGCGGCTACGAACATCAGGCGGATGCGCTTGTGACTTGCGGTCCGTACTCTCGCGTGAGGCATCCGCTTTATATTTCCAATACCGGTTTTGCTCTTGGAATCGCAATTTTTCATTTGGGCTTTTCGCTTTGGGTTCTGCCGTTTATGCTTGTTGTGATTGCGTTTGAGGTGGCGCTTTCGCGAATCGAGGACCGTTTTCTGGAACGGAAATTTGGCGATGTATGGCGCTTATGGGCGAGCGAAACTCCTGCGTTCTTTCCGCGTTTGCGAGCTTCGCATGGCGACTGTGCTGAAAAATTGCGGATGCTTCCTTTGCAAAGGGCTTTCTGGCAGGCTTTTTTTGCGGATACTTCTACTTGGCTGTGGCTCTTGTTTTGTAATTTATTACTGGTCGTAAGAAAAGTGGTGGTTTTCTATGTTTAAGGTTTTTGACATTGCGCGAGAGGCTTTAGGATCTGTAGCCAAAGTTGCTGCAAAAGTACCTGTTATAGAAAATAAGTACCATGTGAAATCGCGTCTGCGTGGCCCGTGGCCCAAGGGACCGTTTCTTTGGATGCATGGCGCAAGTCTTGGCGAATGCAAGATGCTTTTGAATTTGGCAGGATTCCTCCAGGAGGATTTGCCGAACTGCCCGCGTCTTTTGGTGACAACACAGAAAGTTGAGGTGGTTTCGTTTATCAAGGAGTCGGGGGTGGATGTGACCGCCCATATTGCGCCAGTCGATGCACCTGCAACGATGAAGTCCTTTGTTTCGTCTGTCAAGCCGCTTGGACTTATTCTTGCCGAAAATGAACTGTGGCCGGGGTATCTTTCCTCGATGCTGCGGATTTCGACTCGGCCGCCTGTGGCTGTTGTTTCGGGGCGCTTCCATCATGCGGTTCCTGGAATGGACTATGCGGCGATTGGCTTTGTCAGCATGCAGACCGGGTCGGACTTGTCGCGCTTCTTCAGCGTTTCTGCGCGTTCGAACAGCTCGCGGATGATGATTGGCGGCGACTGGAAGCTTTTGCCTTGGGTCCGCTCGGGCAAGGCTGTTTTGCCTCCTGAAAATCCGACGGTCGATACTGTATTTGTCTCGATGCACATTCAGGAAATGCCGAGTCTCGGCCGCATGATTTTGTCTTCGATCAAGCGCGGTGAATCCGTGGTGCTTATGCCGCGTCGCTTGTCGGAAGTGGATGAATTCCGTAAGGCGCTTTGCGGACTTGGGGTATCGGTTGTTGACTGGCCCTTGGTGCAGAGTGGCTCAGTCTCGATGGTTCTCGAGTTTGGCAAGACGAAAGATGTGTTTGCGGTTTCTAGATCGGCGGTTGTTGGCGGGTCGTTTGCACGTGGGCTTGGTGTTCATGATTTTTGGGAGCCGCTTCAAAGTGGTCTTGCGACTTGTGTAGGGCCTTATGCCGCAGGGCAGGAAGAGACTGTGATGACGCTTGTTCGTGAAGGCGTCCTTGCGCAGTTACGCTCGGCTGAGGACTTTTCTCAGCGCAATAAGCCGGAATCCCGTTTGGTGCAAGCATTTCTTGCTCATGAAAGTGCTAAAATTAGTGACTCGTATCAGCAGTTGCTGGAATTTTTGAAAAACTTGTTAAAGTAGATTAGGTGAATTATGAAAAAAATCGTTCTGGCTACGCCCCGTGGATTCTGTGCTGGTGTTGACCGTGCAATTCATGTGGTTGAAAAAGCTATCGAAAAATTTGGTACGCCGATTTATGTGCGCCATGAAATTGTTCATAACAAGTTTGTTGTTGAAACGCTTAAGAACAAGGGCGTTGTCTTTGTCGATGAGCTGGATCAAGTGCCGGAAGGATCCGTGGTGATTTTCTCGGCGCATGGCGTTGCAGAACGCATTTATGAAGAGGCTAAAGCCCGTAATTTGCAGGTGCTTGATGCGAGCTGCCCGCTGGTGCTTAAAGTGCATTTCAGCGCTAAGCGGCATTACAATGCGGGTCGCCATATCATCTTGATTGGGCATGCCGGACATGCCGAGGTCGAAGGTACGCTTGGGCAGCTCCCGGAAGGCGCGATTACGCTTATCAGGAACGAAAAAGATGCGGAAATGGTTGATGTGCCTGCCGACAAGGAGCTGGCTTACATCACGCAGACGACACTTTCTGTGGCGGAAACTCGCAAGATTATCGAAGCGCTCAAGCGCCGTTTCCCGAACATCATCGGGCCGGATGCGGGTGATCTTTGCTATGCGACGGGGAACCGCCAGGCGGCAGTTCTCGAGCTGTGCTCCGAGGTGGACATGCTTTTGGTTGTCGGCGCCAAGAATTCCTCGAATTCGTCCCGCTTGATGGAGCTTGGGCTTGAACAGGGTCTCCCGAGTCACTTGATTGCGGATGTCAACGACCTTGATCCGGCGTGGTTTGATGGTATTGACACGGTTGGGCTGTCTAGCGGTGCGAGCGCACCGGAGGTGCTGGTCCAGGGCGTTGTCGATTGGCTGAAAGAAAAATTTGGCCCGATAGAAGTTGAAAATCTTGTAAAATTAGTGGAAAATACGAAGTTTAACTTGCCAAAAGCATTGCAAGATTAACTTTAGCCTTGACAGTTTTGAAATTTTTAGCTAAAATTGGTGCCTGTAAAAACAACGGAGTTTTAATATGAGCCGCATTTGTGAAGTCACCGGCAAGGCCGGTCTCGTGGGCAACATGGTTTCCCACTCTAACCGTAAGAAGTTGATGAAGCAGCTTCCGAACCTCCAGAAGAAGCGCTTCTACATTCCTGAAGAAGATCGCTGGGTGACGCTCCGCGTTAGCGCTGCTGGTCTCCGCACGATCAACAAGCTTGGCATCCAGGCTGTTGCTCAGGAACTCGGAATCTAATTTCTTAGATTGTAAGTTTGACGAAAGCCGCTATGCGTAGCATGGCGGTCTTTTGTGTATTTGTCGGTTTTTGTGCGGCCACCCGCCTTGTTTTGCCGGACTCCGATCTCTTTGACCACTTAGAGCTTTAGCTCTTACGTGGTCATGATCCGCGTATGGGGACGGCATCGGCTTTTTATACAAAAAATGCCCCGGCGCTTAGACCGGGGCTGACGAATTCTCTTTGTCAAGCCCTGCTTGATAGGGCTTCTCCTTCTAGTTTTCTAAAAAAGGAGATTCCCGCTCGGTGGCGGGAATGACAAGCGTATGTCATTCGAAGATAATTTTACTTCCGACTTCCTACTGTCTACCGCCTACTTTCTAATGAACTGCGGGACGCCTTTGTACTTGGCCATGGCCTGCATGATGCTGCCCATTTCCCATTCCTTTTCCTTGAGGCGGCGGCGGAGGAGGGCGACGAACACTTCCATGAGCATTTCGCAGTCGTACACGGAGCGGTGCATCTTTTCTTCGTCGATGGTCATCGAGATTTCGCCACGCTTCATGAACATGTTTGCCATGAAGCCTAGCTTGTGGTTTGCAAGTTCCGGCATGATAGTCTTGGAAATGGCAAGGCTATCGACGACAGGGTTCCCAGGCGTGAACTGCGGGTTCTGCTCGTAGGCGGTGCGCAAGAAGCTCGCGTCGAAGTTTGCGTTGTGGGCTAGCAAAATGGATCCCGGTCCGCAGAATGCGGTGAACTGTTTGAGAGCTTCGCCGACCGGAGGTGCGTTTTCGACCATTTTGTCGGTGATGTGGTTCACGTTCGTTGCTTCGGCGGGGATGAGCATGTTGGGCTTTACGAGCGTGTCAAATTCCGAGATGAGCTTTGGCACGACGCGTCCGTTTTTCACCTCTACAGTGAACTTTACGGCGCCAATTTCAATGATTTCGTCTTTGCGGTTGACAAGACCAGTCGTTTCTAAGTCGAATGCGACAAATTTTGGAGGTAATGCGATCACGGCTGTGTTTCCTTATTTTGAATATTTTCGGGCAAAAGATACTTAATTTCGATGTCAATAGCTGTCAAAGGGAGCGGAATAATGAAATTATCCCATCCGTTTAGGCGAAAATGCTTGCCATATTTGATGCAAAAAAGCCAAAGGGGGCGGCCGCTCGCCTTGGAAAGCCATAGAGATCCCGGTTTTACCTGAAGGGCGGGGCCGTGCGGACCGTCGAGCGCCATGCCGACAAAACGGTCGTTTTTTAGCGATTTTAGCAGGTGGCGGACGTTTGTTGCCCCGTGCGTGTCGGAACCGCGGGTGACCTCGTAATGGAGCTGCTTGGCGGCCTGGGCGAAAAATTCGCCGTCGCTTGATTCCGAGACGAGGATGTGGACGTTCTTGTCCTTGAAGGCGGCGGTGCTTGCGAGCAGGTCCTTGTGCCAGAGTCCAAGGATCCCCGGGCGGAAGTCGTCGGGGACGCGCAGGCGGATGCGGAGGCTCCTCATCCAGAGGGCGCCGAGCGTGGCGAGCAATTTTGTCTTCAATTGGGTGAAATTCACGGCTAAAAATTAAAAAATTTCACTTTTTTTGCGCGGACCCCTTGTAAGGGCGTCTTAAAATACTTATATTGCGTCTGCAATTATGGCGACGTACCCAAGTTGGTAAGGGGCGAGTCTGCAAAACTCTTATTCGGCGGTTCGAGTCCGCCCGTTGCCTCTCAAAAGACCTTTCGTGAAAGCGGAAGGTCTTTTTGTTTTTTCGAGGATTGCGGGAGGCGGGAACCGCGCACTCCATAAAAAAGCCCGCGCATTGAATATGCACGGGTCATGAAAAACAACTGGATCCTTCCTCCCTTTGGTCGTCAGGATGACGGGGACGCGGGCTGGGAAACTTATTCTGCTGGCGGAAGCGGATTCTTGCGGGGGCGGCCACGGGGGCGCTTGACCGGCATTTCTGCAGCGGCTTCCGGATGAAGTGCCTTGTTCTTTGCCATGAGCGCTTCGCGGATCTTCTTTGCGCGTTCTTCGATGCGCTGGCGGGCGAGGTCGGCTGCAGACACGATGACGGTCTTTGGCTTGTCGCCTGGCTTTGCGCCGAACGAGCCCTTGAGGACGCGGCCTGAAGGCGGTTTGGGCGGTTCCGAGATGACGCTCGTGAGCACTCGCTTGGGCGCTGCTGTGGGAACCGTCTTTTCGATAATCTTCTTGACTTCGGCGTCTTCGGCCTTAGGTGCGGCGTTCTTTGCGATTTTCTTCAGGATGCTGTTGATTTCGGCATCGTTTTCTGCTTCACGCTGCTTTGCGCTTTCGGGCTTGATGTACTTGGCCACGAGCGAATTGAACTTGGCGTTTTCGCTCTGCTCTTTGAGTTTTTGGCGCTCGCGCTTGGACGGGCGCTTGGCCCCGTTGTGCTTTTTACCGATAAATTTTTTCTCTTTGCTTTCCGAGTTGCGAATGATTTCTTCGTCGGAAAGACCACGCAGTTCGGGCGGAACTTCAGTGACTTGAAGAGCCTCTTTTCTAGTGGAATCTGTCATGATTTCTGGGTCTTTAAGCGGTTTTTAGCTTTGTCAAGGTTTTTTTTGCACTTTTTTTGCAAAAAATCTGAGAAAAATTTAAAAAAATTTGAAAAAAATGCTTGTCAAGGTCTAGAAAAAAAATTCTTTATGGACTATTTTTGGAGTACAATGCTTCGGTTTACACAAGAAATATCTCTCGCTTTGCGCTCTATCGCTAATGAAGAAGAAGCGCATGAAATGTCTAAGAAGGCTAGGGAGCAATTTGAATTTCTCGGAATCAGATTGGTTCCCCGTCGTGAAGTCACGTACCCGATTTTCGACAAGTACCCGCCAAAGGACGGGGACGAACTCGTATCGAGGGTTGAGGACATGTGGGCGCAGCCGTATAGGGAATTCCAGTACGCGGCTTGTGACTACCTGTTCCGCCATCGCGTTCTTCTCGGTGGCCAGCACCTGAATTTTTTGAAAAAGCTCATTAAGACCAGAGCTTGGCGTGACACTGTCGATACCCTCGCTTCTTGCGTCTTGGGTGATTTGGCGCTACGTCTTCCGGCTCTGCGCACAAAGATTGCCTCCTGGATCCGCGACCCGAACATTTGGGTTCGCCGCAGTGCAATCATCTTCCAGGTGCAGTACAAGGACCGCACCGACTGGCCGCTTTTGCGTCAGTTCTGCCTCACTTGCGCGAAGGACGACGACTACTACATCCGCAACGGCATTGGTCGTGCACTTTCTGAATACGCCCGTATCAATCCGACAGAAGTCCGCCGCTTTGTCCAAGATAACGCATTTGCTGAACAGACCGCTCAGGAAATTTTGCGCCTTATCTAAGTGAGATTGCTGGCGATCCGTTAAATTTGCAATGCGAATTGCGCGAAGCCTCGGCTTTTAAAGACTCTCGAAAGGGGGTCTTTTTTTGTATTGTCATGCCCGCCACCGAGCGGGCATCTCCCTTATTTACTTTTCTTTTCGGCTTTTGACTTTTCCTTTAGCGGAAAGCTGAAACGGCCCTGAAGGACGCAGCCTTTTGCCCCTGGGTCGCATTCCTGTTTGCGTTTCTCGCAAAATGTCTCGTTGAGGTATTTGCATTCCCAGCTCATAAGAATCTCCTTCTTGAAAGAGGTGGTTGTGCTTGCGGCACTTTTATTAATCTAAACAAAAAGAGGACAAATAAGCCTATAATTTTGAGTGGGAATGGTCTAATTAAAATGTATATTGCTTGTAAATGAAGAAAAAACAAGCGAAAAAATCGTACAAAGCGAAAAGTCTAGTGGGTGTTTGCCTTTTTTTAATACCTGCACTTTTTGTGTTTGTTGTGTTCGGGGTTCAAGTTGGTTACGATTTTATTGTAAATGATTTTGATGACATTAGAGAACATTTATCTATATGGTTCTTTGTCGTATATTATGTTTTTATTGGTTTTATACTCTTTTTGATTTTGAATTTGAACCCGGTAAGGATAAATATTGATGGTGATGAAATTGAGTTTGTCTATGTTTGCCGGAATAAAATTCGCGTAAATATTGATGATGTAAAAGTGCTGAGCTATGTGGACTATGGAAAAACGTGGTATGCCATAGTGCATGTGCACATGCGATTGATGCGTATTTCTTCAGCGGAATTCCCGGCTTTGAAATATTTGTTTGAAAAAACTTAAAAACACTCGTCTTAGTCAAAGTTTAGACTACGGCGGTAAGGGGTGAAACCGGCGTTTTTGATGAACGTTTCGGCTTGCTCGATGGTCGTGAGACCGTGGTTCTTAAGCACGTTCTCTTCAATGACGATGCTGTTGATGTCATCGGCGCCGGCGTGCAGCCCAAGTTCCCCGAGAGAAAGTCCCATGCCGAGGAGCGAAACTTCGATATGCGGGACGTTGTCGAGGTACAGGCGGCTGAGCGCGAGCAATTTGAGGTATTCGTCGCCGCGTACATGGCGGATCGGGAACTTGTCTGTCTGCGGCTGGAACGTCCACACGACAAAGCTCTTGAAACCGCCTGCGATGTCCTGCGTTTTGCGGACGTATTCGAGGTGTTCAATGACTTCTTCGGCGGTTTCGGCGCTGCCGATGACGATGTTTGCGCTGCCGGGGAAACCCTTCTTGTGGCAGGCGGCAAGCGTATCGCACCATTGCTGTGCCGGAAGTTTTTTCGGGCTTAAGATTTGACGCATGCGGTCGGAGAGTATCTCGGCGCCTGCGCCCGGGACGGAACTGAGGCCTGCATCCTTGAAAATGTCGAGCAGCTCGTCTAGCGTTATGTTGTTGAATTCTGCAATGCGGACAAGTTCAACCGGCGAGAACCCGCGCACCTTGACGCCCAATTCCTGCGTGAGCATCTTGAGAACGTCGGTGTAGTAAGAAAGTGGGATTTCCTTGTTGACGCCACCTTGCAGAAAGATCTGGTCGGCGCCTTTGGCTTTTGCCTCAATCGTTTTTTGGCGGATTTCGTCCAAACTCAAGACGTATGCTTCGGGGTGTCTTGCGGCTCGGCAAAAACTGCAAAAGCTGCAAGTCACTTCGCATACGTTCGTGTAGTTCACGATGCGGAATGCGGTATAGCCCACGCGGTTTCCGGGGAGCTTCGCCTGGCGTACGGTATCGGCTGCTTCGACGACCTCAGTCCAGGGGACGTTCTTTAAAATTTCGAGACCTTCCGCCGGTGTGAGGCGTTCTTGAGCGATTGCTTTGTTTAACAAGGAATTCATTGCTTGTAATTATAGCAAAGTTGTTCATGGATTAATTGTCCACGAAACTACTATTGCGGCTTGTGTTTTGGCTCACCGACGAGGATATATTACAGATGGATTTAGTTAGGTAGAACACTGGTATGTCCATGCTTGGTTTTGTGGAACCACGCTGTTGCGTGGCATATCTCCTTGCGTGTATCAAATCAGTTTGGAGGACTTGTCCTTTCGGGATGAAGAGTTAGGAATGATACAACAGGAGAACAGGTATGAAACACCTCAGTTTAAAGTGTGCAGCAATGGCTCTTGCTTTTGCTGCATCTGCACAGGCTTTTACCGTTACGGGTAAGGTCAACGATGAAAGCGGCAAGGCTATCGAAAAAGCCTCCGTAGAACTTCTTAAAAACGCACTCAAGACAACGACTGATTCCAAGGGCGAATTCAAGCTTTTCAAGGAAGAGGCCAATCCCGGTGATTCCTTGATTGGCATCCATTCCGTTCGTCCGAGACTCGGCTATGTGAGCGTGATGAACGGCGTTCTGTCTTATTCCCAGAGCACAAATGAACCGGTGCGCATCCAGGTCTTTGACGCCGTGGGTTCCCGCGTCTTGAACGAGACCGTTTATGGCACAGGTACGCTTGACATGCAGTCTGTCGTGAAATCTCAGGGTTCTTATTTTGCCCGCGTGAGCGTTGGTAGCGCAAAGAGCAATTTCCGCTTTGCATCCAATGGTAATTACGGGGTCTCGTTTGGCGAAGCTGTGGCTCGTGGCCTCAAGAAAGAAGAAGCCGGCGATAGCCTCCGCGTGATTGCAACGGATTATGATACGTTGACAGTTGCTCTTTCTAACTTGGATACAAACGTTACACTCAAGCTCAAAAAGACGGTCAAACAGCCGGAATACGCTTACGGTTGGGGCCTCAAGAACGATCCGGTGCCGACTCGTGGTTGCGGCAAGGATACAAAGCTTGACTACAAGTATCGCGGTGACAAGCCGTATATCGATTTCAAGTGGAGCAAGGGTACGCGCACGGTGCGTATTGATATCCCGAAGAGCTACGACAAGAACAAACCGTACAAACTCATTTTTGGCATGCAGTGCATGGGCGGCTGGGCCGGTGGTGTGCAGGATGAAGGCTACTATGGCCTGAAACCGCTCGATACGGAAAATACGGCAATCTTTGTTGCTCCGGAAGGCAATGGCAACCAGGCCCCGTGGGATCAGAACGACTACATTCTCTTCGATGAACTTCTTGCATACCTCGAAGGCAACTTCTGCATTGACTCTTCTCGCGTGTTCTCGACCGGCTTTAGCTACGGCTCCATGTTCTCTAACGGACTTTCCTGGAACCATCAGGACGTGCTCCGTGCTGTTGCTGTGTACGAAACAGCTGAACGCAATATTTGGCTCCCGCAGCGCAAGCAGATGGGCATCGGCTGGATGGGTGTGCTTGGCTTGCAGGACAATCTCTGCACTCCGGTCATGGGCCGTGCTGCTCGCGATATCATCTTGGAACTCAATTCCGAAGGTGGCAAGGCCAAGAACGAGCGTGCTCAGGAATACGGTGGTAACGGTCCGCATGTGTGCTATGACTACACGACTGTTGAAGAACGCTTCCCGGTTCGCTGGTGCACACAGAATGGCGGCCACATTTGGGACCACAAGGATCCGGGTTCGAACCAGTCCTGGGTGCCGAAGACCACTTGGGATTTCTTCAATAAGTTCTAGTATTTAAGATTCTTTCCTCCTCACAAAACTCTCGGTTTCGGCCGGGAGTTTTTGCGTGAAAAAACGGAAAAATCAGTGGGGGGATTTTTTTCGACCTTTTAAAATGGTATTTTAGGGAAAAATTCATTTGTATGCCTTATATGAAAAAGTCCCTAAAAATTCTTCTGATTGTTGCGACTCCGCTTCTGCTTGTCGCCGCATTTTACGGGTATCATTTTTATCGTGCGAAATCGTTGGAAAAAATGAGATATTCGGATGCAGGCGCCTTTGCAACCGATGCGGAAAATGCAGTGAATATGCTTATTTATTCAATGAAATTGGATAAGGGCATAAAATGCGAACCTTTGCTGAAAAGATTAATTGGAGAGAATTTGAACGATTATATGGAAGCAGGGATGGCTGCAGATATATATAGGTCGGACACTATTTTGGATAGCCATGTCGAAATGGAACGTGATGATTTGGGAAGAACGTCAATTGCTGAGTATAAGAAAAAGCGTGATACTGGGTGCTTTGATAAAGTGAATTCAGTTATACTAAAAGAAAATGCAGATTCCCTGTATGGTTCGACTTGTAATTTATTTACTCTTTTACCGAGTGAAGATGTGCGACAGGAATTTTATGTAGGAAAACGTCGTAATGGTATTGTGACAGAATGTGAAATTTATTATCGATATTTGAACGATTTTAGGGAGCCGGTGAATCCGGAAAGTGTGCAACGGATTGAACTAGATTCTGTTTCTGGAAAAATAGTTAAATTTATTTCAGAAAAAGAACATGTTTCTTATAAAATAAGGAAACTATACGAGTCGTTCTCTTACGATCCGTTCTTGTACCTAGATACTACGAAGATGTTTTTTGATGGCTTGGGTCGCCTTGTTGAATCGAATATGGATGGAAAAGATTTTCGTTATGAGCATTTTACGAATGATACCGCAAATCTTAATGTGAAAATTTATAGTGAGTCTGGGAAAAACATCGGTTTTTACAAGAGATCCTTTGATTACAATGGAAACCTGCAGACTGTACGGTATGGAACAAATTTTTATGAAGTGAATGAAAAGCACTATTATGAAAATGGCAAGTTAATCAAAGAAACATCGAAAGAAGATCGTTTTTATTATAGCTTGCGTTCTCGGATGAGGCTGTTTGATTCTACGGAAAAAGAAATATTGGATTCCTCTTTTTACGAAAAAACTTTTTTGCCGGGAACAAGATTGAGTGCTCGCTCGGATGTGACCAAACGCCAATATGAAAATGGAAAAATAAAAAAGGACGAACATTACGAGGAAACATTTAAGAGGCCTTTGTCTTTTATGTTTTCTCCTATGAAATCAGAGAAAATAAAAGAAATTAAAAACTTGAAATTTGAGTATGATCAAATGGGTACATTGATATCCATGGTCGATATTTTGCATGGAAATAAAGTTCTCTTTTCAAAAGAAAAACAAGATACTCTTCCGATGTGTTCTGATGATATTTTTCGGTATTGGAAAATGAAAAAGTGCGAAAAAGGAATGGAAAATTCGATTCAAATGAAACCGTGGATGCCGAAATAAAATTCGCCGAACTGCAATCCTTTTTTCTACATTTGCGGCCATGGAATTCAAGCGCTTTGAAGCTCTGATTGAGATGTTTCCGCAGGTGCAGATTTTTAGCACCGAGGGCGAAGATCTTGACCGAGTCATTACTCATTTTTTGAATCAACGTGAAAATGTCTCCACGATGTCGGAGGCTATGCAACGTAAAATCCAGCAGGCGTTGGCCCCGTTCTTCCAGCAGCGTTTTATCAGCTTGCATGATGCGGAAGCTCCGTTGGTGCGCAACCTGCTTTTGGACAAGAAGTTCTTTTTGCAGACGGACCGCTACATTGATGATATGGCGTGGCCGCTGACCGATCCGGATAAGCTTGGCGAAGCTTTGAACATTGCTGACCTTGCTGAAGGTATTCTCGATCGCAAGCTGTTGAGCCTCTCGAACGGCGAACTGCGCCGAGTGCTCTTGGCACGCATGTGGATGGAAAAGCCGGAATGGGTTTATTTCAATGACTTGTTCGGTGGGCTGGATCCGGAATACCGTGCGCATTTGGCCGGCTGCGTAGCGGACCTCGCAAAACGCCCGGGCTTGAAAGTCGTGGTGCGCCTCGCTCGCGAAGATGAACTGCTCCCGGAAATTCCGGCGTTTGTTTATGCGGACAAGACGTTCACGCAGTATGCGGGTGAACTCCCGAAAGCCGCTGCAACCCCGAAGTTCAAAAAAGCCGAACTCAAGGATTACGAGATTGTTGATTTGAGACGAGAGAACGGCTCTGGCGAGCCTACAGACGAAAGGCGAGAGAATTGTGACTCCGCTCATCTCTCGTCTGATTCAGAAATTCTCTTTGACCTTAAGCACGTGAATGTCCGCTTTGGCGATACGGACGTGTTGAAGGACCTTAACTGGACGGTTCGCAAGGGTGAACACTGGGCGGTCATGGGCGAGAATGGCGCTGGCAAGAGTACGCTTCTCGGCATGCTCACCGCGGACCACCCGCAGATTTACAACAATGATATTACGCTTCTCGGTGAACGCCCGGGGCATGGCCTCAACATCTGGGATCACAAGGCAAAGCTTGGATTCTTCTCGCCGGAACTGGCACTCCAGTACCGTGAAGACTTGAGTCTGTTGGATGTACTTTGTACAGGATTCACGCCGAACCTCTGCCGCGCCGAGAACATCACGTGGGAAGAGAAGGCGAAGGCCCGCGAATGGCTTAACTACTTGGGCTTTGAAGACACTTCGATTTCTATTCGCAAGATTTCGCCGATTGACAAGCGCTTGGTGCTGATGGCTCGCGCCGCAATTCGTCCGCCGAAAGTGCTGTTGCTCGACGAACCGACGCAAGGTCTCAAGGGCGAGTATCGCGAAAAGCTATTCCACCTGTTGCAACTGCTTTCGACAGAGACGACGCTCATCTTGGTTAGCCACTACGAAGAAGAATGGCCGCCTTGCATGACGCACCTCCTTAGAATGCCGAAATTCTCGCTGTCGTAATTTCACTTCTAACTTCCTACTTCCTACCGTCTACTATTTATGTCCTATCTCTACGTTGCTCTTGGCGGTGCTCTCGGTAGCGTACTTCGCTACTTCCTTTCGCTTGTGATTCCTAAGGTTGCCGGATTCCCGTGGCCGACCTTTGTCGCAAACGTCCTGGGCTGCCTATGCATCGGGATTTTTTCGGGACTCTTCCTCAAGTGCGACTCCCTCTCGCCGAACCTCAAGCTCTTTTTGATGACGGGCTTTTGCGGAGGCTTTACGACGTTCAGCACTTTTGCGAGTGAAAACCTGGCGCTTTTGCAAAGCGGAAAATTCGGGATGTTCATAGCTTACGCGCTAGCAAGCTTTGTACTTGGTGTTGCCGCCTGTTTTGCCGGACTTTACCTCATGGGTTACAATCGGTGAAACTAATGACTATTGACTAGTGACTAATAACCAATAGTCAATCACTTTGTTAAAAAAAGTAAATGTGCATACGCTCCGATAACTTTTGATGTATTTTCTTTTAACACTGACTTATGTTGGTTGTAAAAAGGAAAACAAGTTATATCTATCAGGAGTTAATAATGGCAAAAGCAGCAAAAAAAGTTTTGCTTCTGTGTGGCGATTTTACCGAAGATTACGAAACGATGGTCCCGTTCCAGTCGATGTCCATGTTGGGTTACCAGGTGGATGCTGTATGCCCTGACAAGAAGGCGGGCGAAACGGTTGCTACTGCAATCCATGATTTCTTGGGCGAGCAGACTTACGCAGAATCCCGTGGGCACAACTTTACCCTCACGGCAGACTTTGATGCTGTACAGGTAAAGGATTACGAAGGCTTGTTCATTACGGGTGGCCGCGCTCCGGAATACATTCGCTTGAACGAACGCGTACTCAAAATCGTGAAGGAATTTTTCAAGGCTAAAAAGCCGGTGGCCGCCATTTGCCATGGTCCGCAGGTCCTTGCTGCAGCCGGCGTCTTGAAAGGCTATAAGGCTACGGCTTATCCTGCCGTTGGCCCGGATATCACTCTTGCTGGTGGTAAGTATGTGGCTGTGAACGTAGACGAAGCTGTGGTGGACCGCAACTTGGTTACGGCTCCGGCATGGCCTGGCGATACGGCTATTGTCCGTGAGTTCGTGAAACTCATGGGTGCAAAAATCAAGATTTAATATTTGCACAATTTTGCATTTTTAAGTCTCTTAAAAAATTAGCTCTCTTCAAAAAGACATATACTTCGGTATATGTCTTTTTTTTCTTTCTGGACCCTTTAATGGGGTGAAAAATCTAGCTGTAAAAAGTCCTGGATCTTTTGCGTTGCCCAGGATTGATGGACTGCGATTTGTTAAATTAAAACAAAAACTTTTTTTACCCCATACCTCAAAGCGAGCTTGCTAGCGACCCCATAGTCCAAAGGCTCGTAGAGCCGAGCTGTAAAAATGCAATTGAATGAGCAAAATATTTTAAGTGCCTTGCGCGCTGTCCAGGATCCGGACTTGCACAAGAATATTGTAGAACTAAACTTTGTTCAGAACCTGAAAATTGAAGGCACGAAGGTTTCCTTTGATTTGCGCCTCACGACTCCGGCATGCCCGATTCGCGACCGCTTCAAGGACCAGTGCATCACCATTGTGAAAAGCCTTGGTGCCACCGAAGTCGAAGTGACGCTTACTTCTTCGCAGGGGCGCGTGGGCGATGACAATTCTGCAGCTAAGGCTCCGCAGAATTCGCACATTGGCGAAGTGGCACATGTGGTTGCGGTGGCTAGTGGCAAGGGCGGTGTCGGCAAATCGACTGTGACGGCGAACCTTGCTATGGCGCTCAGCCTTTCTGGCGCTCGCGTGGGTATTCTCGATGCCGACATTTACGGCCCCTCTATGGGTCTCATGTTCGGGATCGACAAGGCTCCTGAAGTTTTCGAAGACAATACGATTGCGCCTGTCGAAGCAAAGGGCGGCATCAGCATCGTCTCGATGTGCATGTTTGCGGACTCCGACAAGGCGACCATCTGGCGTGGACCGATGGTTTCGCAGATGATTCAGCACTTCATCCACCACGTGCGCTGGGGCAAGCTCGACTACCTCCTCGTGGACTTTCCTCCAGGAACGGGCGACATCCAGCTTACGCTCACGCAGAATTGCCCGATGGCAGGTGCGGTCGTCGTGACGACTCCGCAGCAGGTGGCTCTCGCTGACTGCCAGAAGGGAATTGCCATGTTCGATAACGTGGGCGTCCCGGTGATTGGCATTGTCGAGAACATGAGCTACTTCATTTGCGATGAGTGCGGCAAGCACCACAACATTTTCCCTTCCGGTGGCGGTCAGAAGATTGCCGAAAAGTGGGGTGTGCCGCTTATCGGTAAGGTCCCGATGGAACCTGCTGTTGCAGATTGCGGTGACTGTGGCACTCCGGCCGTGCTCCGCTACCCGAACTCCGAATCGGCGAAGGTCTTTATGGATGCCGCCGAAAAGATGGTCCGTACGCTTTCCGTGTTTGAATCCGAAGGCGATGGAGTCCTCAAAAACTTCAATTACGATTTCGAACAGCTGCCCGTGGAGGAAGTATGATCCAGCCAAAGAAAGTATTCAGGACAAAAGAGGGCAAGCTCGGTTTTGAATGGAATGATGGCAGTCGAGGCGCCTGCGATGCCCGTACGCTCCGTTTAGCTTGTCCGTGCGCACTTTGTGTGGACGAACATACAGGCGAAAAACTCCTCGATGAATCGACTGTTCCCTTGGATGTAAAGCTTGAACACATCCAGTCGATTGGTCGTTATGCCGTGGGGCTTTCTTTTAGCGATGGCCATCGTTCGGGAATTTACCCATACGATAAACTTAAGGAATTGACGAAATCCGCATAATAAACCATATTTGAAAGAGTCTAAGACAGTTTGTCCAAGGCAAAAGGTGTTGTTTTATGAGTGATTTTAACGAAGCTCTTTATTTTCGTGACTTGAATAGGTATCCTACGCTGACTCCGCAGGAGGAATCGGCGCTGTTGAAAATTATCAAGAACGGTGAAACCGAAGAAATTCGAAAGTCTGCCTTGCAGCGCCTTATCCGTGGCAACTTGCGATTTGTGGTGAGTGTCGCCCGCAAGTACCAGGGTCGTGGCCTTTCCCTTTTGGACCTCATCAATGAAGGTAACCTCGGTCTTTTCAAGGCGGCTAAGCGCTTTGACATGGACAAGGATGTGAAGTTCATCAGCTACGCTGTGTGGTGGATCCGTCAGTCCATCCAGAAGGCTTTGTTCGAACAGGTGGGCGCAGTCCGCATTCCGCCTAACAAGCTTGCCCTGGTGAACCGTTTCAAGCGCGCCTTGATGCAGAACGGCGGTGACTACGACAAGACCATCTCGATGGAAGAATTTGCCCCGTACGAACGCGATATTGTTGAAGTCATGGAAAAGATTGTCGATATCTCGCTCGACGCTCCGATTGGCGATGATGCCGGTGTCTCGAGCGCTGATTCTGTGAGTACGCTTATGGACGTGCTCGGCAGCGATGGCAACCAGGACGAGGACATGGAACGCGAAGAGCGCAAGAAGCTCATCCAGGAAACGCTTTCTTCACTCCCGCAGCGCGAAGAAGAAATCCTCCGCATGTTCTACGGCCTCGATACGGTCGAAGACACGACGCTCAAGGATATCGGCGAAGACTTGAAGCTCAGCCGTGAACGCGTCCGCCAGATCAAGAACAAGACTTTGCGTCGCTTGCAGAAGAGCAAGGAACACAAAGAAAAACTGGCCGACTTCCTGGAAATCTAATTGGAACTCTAATGTCGAATCCTTCATCTGCGCCTCGTACTGCCGCGTACCTCTTTCTGTTTTTTTTCTTTGGGGCGCTGCTTGCGTATGGCGGATTCAAGCTTTACAATAAGTACGGACCGTCGAAGACGGTTGTAGGGGAGATCCCGTTTGGACTTGAGGCGGGCACTTCCGTGCTGAATGGCGATGCCCCGAATTTCAAGGCCGATGTCGAAAGTCTCCCGGTGCAGGCCCAGGCCGAATTCCGCCGTGCAGGCGAACTCTCGCGCAGCGGGGCGACCAAGGCCGCTTACGAAATCTACGATGCGCTTGTGCTCCTTTACCCGAATGTAGATGCTGCAGTCTGGGGCGAAGTCAATACTTTATTCCATATGGACTCCGTGTCGGAGTCGATGCGTGACCGCGCTGAACTCTTGATTGGGCGCCTCATGGCGCGTTACCCGAATACGGGCATCAGCTTTTACCTGGACAGCCGCAAGTCGCTCCTTGCGGGGAATTTGACTGTGGCGCTTGAACTGGCGAAGATGGCAAGCACACGTGCTCCGTCCATTTATGAAATTAGACTTTGGTACGCAGAACTCCTGCACAAAAATTCCAATTTGCGGGACGCCGCAAACGAATGCCGTGCGGCGATTAGCCTTTCTGCGGGCGACTCGCAGCGCGCGTTTGAACTTATGGCGAAAGTCTACCATGACGATGGAATTCTGGACAGTGCGACGCTCGTAGTCGATTACGCCTTGACGCAGTTCCCGCTTTCTTCGGAACTGATGCTTTTGCGCGGTTACTTGGCCGAATACAATGGCAAGTTTGACGTGGCCGAAAAGACGTACCAGCGCATTCTTGCGTTCCGCCCGGATTACGAAAAGGCTCGCCGCGCTATAGCGACGATTGGCGAAAAGACGGCTCCTGGCAAGAACGGCCATTATGCAGGCTCCTCTCGTGACCGCGCTCAGGTGGCATGCGACATCCTTGCTCCGCTGGTCGAACGTTATCCTGAAAACTTGCCGCTCCGTGAAGCCATGGGCATTGCCTATACCAAGGCCCACATGTTTGATATGGCCCGCCGCGAGTTCAACTACATCCTCAAGAACGACCCGGATTACCCGGACATCAAGTCTCGCCTGAATGAACTCGAACAAGTGCGCAAGGCTGCCATCGAGGAATACAACAACGGTCTTACGGCAAACCTGAACCGCGCTGTGGATAGCCTCCGCGAATCCATGATGCCCGAACGCAAACACGACTTCTCGACAAAGTTGGGCCATTATCTTGTTCGCTACGGCGCTTCTTCGCAGGAGTTCTTTAAAAAGTATTCCGCCTCCAATTTTAAACAAGTGAAACGTTTTGTCTGGCAGGAATCTTTCTATGAAAATCCCTACCATCACACCTATACGGTCGTCTTTGATTCGTTGAACCGCTTTAAGGAAGTCCATGTGGTCGTTTTTGATTCCGCTTCGAATTCGAACCATCTTGGTGTGGCGCCTGAGATCTTTACGCGACTTCTCAAGCAAAATTCCAGAATTTCTGGCATTAGCAACAATACTGGCGAAACGGACTGTGGTGATGGCGTTGTCATGGATGCTGCCGTCTGGGAGACCCGCGATAACTTCGAAATCCTGGCCCGAATCGTCGGAAAGCCTGCCGAAGTGCGCATGGTTCGCCTCGATCGCAATAGATTGCCCCCGTCAGGCATGAAACTTTGCGATTATCTGCCGCTTCTTATGGAATTTTAGCTCGCAAATATCTATTTTATAGCTATATGTTCCGTGGTCGTTTTTTAGCTTTAATCTTGTTTGCTGCATTGTTGGAAGGTTGCACTTGCTGTGCCTATTTGAATCACATGTTCAATGCAGAACGGCTCTATGACGAAGCGACCGAATTGCGGACTGCGCGTCTGGACAGCGTTCCTGACGAGACCCAGTCTTATCCCGGAAGCGAGGAATCGCAAAAGTACGAAAAGGTGATTGAAAAAGGCTCCCGTGTACTGGAACGTTTCCCCAAAAACAAGAAGCGCACTGCTGAAGCCGTCTTCCTCATTGCGGAGTCTTACAGGCACAAGGCCGACTGGCCGAAGGCCATTACCAAGTACGACGAATACGAACGCTACTTTGCCGATAACGATTCCATGCGCGCCGTGGAATACCAGCGAGCTTACTGCCTCTACCGCAACCAGGAATTCAATATTAGCCGTTTTGCGCTGGAACCAGTCGTTGCTGACAAAAACCACCCTTATTATTTCCAGGGTCTCAATCTTCTCTCGCTTTTGGACGAAAAGTCCGAAGCCCCGGAACAGGCTATTGCTGCCCTTGAAGCCGTGCTTGCCGATACGAGCGGAACCCCGTACATGAAGGGCAAGGCGCATTTCCGCTTGGCCGGGCTTTACTACAAGATGGAAAACTGGGACAAGGCCCACTTGCACTATAATGCCAAGGAAATCGAAAATCTGAACGATCGCGAACGCCAGACGGCGGGCGAGCAGTCGGCGGAATGCCTTGTGAATATGAAGGAATATCTCAAGGCGGCAGATGAATTCAAGAAACTTTATAAAACAGAAGCTTACGAAAGACAGCGTCCGCTTTATTTAGTGCGCATTGGTGAAACGACGCTTTTGGCCGGTCGCAACGCCGATGCTTATGTGATTTTCAATAAGGTCAATTCGGAATACCCAAAGACGGAACACGCTTCCCGTAGCTATTTCAACATGGGTGATTACGAACAGTCCAAGACCTTGAATTACGAATTGGCCATGTCTTATTACGACAGCAGCTATATCGCACGGGCAATCAGTGATTATGGTCAAAAGTCCCGTGATCGCCGTAATGCCTTGAAACGCCTTGTCTCGATGCGTGAAAAGAACAATGAGATTCTCCAAAACAAGGATTCGATTCCTGACATGAAATCGTTCTTCAGCAATGAATTCATGATTGCGGAATTGTTCTTGCTCAAGCTTTCCGAAGCGGACAGCGCTGTTACTAGGCTCACGAACGTGATCGAGAAGTCTGATGATACGGCAAGCGTCATGCGCGCATCGTATGCGAGGGCTTTTATCTATGACGAGTTCTTGCACGATCCTGACACGGCTGAAGATCTTTACAAGGAAATCATCGAAAAGTTCCCGAATACGGAATACGCGAAGCAGGCGCAGGCGAATCTTGGCATGCGTGTCACGATGAAAACTCGTGAAGACGAAGCCCGTGACCGTTACATGGTTGCAGAAAGCCTGTGGACTGTGGCATCTGAAATACCGGTAAGCAAGATGGATCAAGTGGATTCCGCTTACGCGGCGGCCTTTAACGCTTTTGATGGCGTTTATAAGGACTACCCGCAGACGCAGTCGGGTATTCAGGCTCTTTACATGAAGGCCATTTATTTCCAGATGACGCCGGAACGCATTGATAGCGCCGTTGCTATTTATCGTAATTTACGAGATAATCATGGCCAGACGACCTGGGGAAAACGTGCCGCCTATGTACTGAACACGCGCCTGACAACATCGGACGATGATATTGCAAGGCTCCGCAAGCGTACTGCGCAGAATATTGAAAATATCGATAAAAAATCGGCCAAGTATTATGAGGAGCTGAAGGCGAAGCCTGAAGAAAAAAAGGCCGACATCATCAGCAAGGAAGACGAAATTCTCGAAAATACGTACAACAGCATGTACGACTTTGAGTAGGTCTATGCGTTCCCGTTTTTTGTTGGTTGTAGTTCTCGGTGTCTTGCTGGCTTGTTCGGGATGCGCGGGGTCTACACATCGCAAGGGTTATACCCGCGTTACGAAATCGTCTCGTGTTCAGAAAAAGGCTGAAATAGGCTATACCTTTACGGGAGATGCAAGTTATTACGGTAAGGGGTTTGATGGCAAGAAAACTGCAAGCGGTGAAATTTTTGACCGCAATGCCATGACTTGTGCGCATCGATCGCTTCCATTCGGGACGAAGCTCAAGGTTGTGCGCGTAAAGACGGGTGCTTCTGTCGTTGTGCGCGTGAATGATCGTGGACCGTATGCCAAGAAGCGTGTGCTCGATTTGAGCGAAGCTGCGGGCAAAGTGCTTGGACTTGATAAAGCTGGCCATGCCGAAGTCAAAGCCGTTGTTGTAGAATAAATTTCAAAAAAAAATGAGTGACTTTGCAAAATGTCAGCTTCTGACATGTTGCGATTCTATATTAGTGCTCGTAAAGACACTAAATACCAAAAGGTGAATATATGAATCGCAAAGTAGTTAAAGTGAATAAGCATGTAGTCGAAATTCCGGAGCCGTCTCCGTGGGATTCCGGCTTTTCCATTTTCAAGCGCCGCATTGGGGAACTGATGCAGTTGAGCGGTAACGACGATTCCGTTATCGATGATGATGACTTGATCCCGTATTACCGCATGGGAGAAAGCGAAACGTTTGTGCTCTCCGCCCTCGGCTGCTCCATGTGCTAAAAACGCGGCAAGTGCCGCGCAATTATAGCGTCATTCCCGCCATCGTGCGGGAATCTCCTATGTTGTCGTTACTTCGCCTTGTAACTCACGAAGCGGACGTTGTTGCAGAAGTCCTTGTGGATTCCCGTGAATTCCAGCCACGGATACTTCTCGGCTTCGGCCTTGAGCATTTCGCCTTGTTCCGACCCGATTTCGAGCAAAATAGAAGCTTCCGGCTTGAGCTTGCCTTCGGTCTGCTGTAAAAGCTTGCGGACAAGGTCAAGGCCGTCTGCACCGCCAAACAATGCGAGTGCCGGGTCGTACTTTGCGACTTCGGGCTGGAGCTTGTCCTTTTCGCTGTCGGGAATGTAGGGGAGGTTTGCAATTAGGCAGTCGATTTTGGTGGAGGCGTCGCCGGCGACATTTGCGATAACGTCTGCGGAGACGGCTTTTAGCAAGTCGCCCTGTGCGAAAGTCAAAGTGCTTGTCGGAGATGCCGCGCTTGCCGAAGCGTCTGCCGCGGAATTCGCGCTTTGTTCGCTAGAATTGCCCGCAAGGCCGTTCGCTTCTGCGTTTGTTCGTGCAAGGGCGAGTGCGTCTTCGGAAACGTCTGTTGCCAAGACTTTGGCGCCTGCGATTTCTTTAGCGCAAGCAATCGAGATGGCGCCTGTACCAGTGCCGATTTCGACGATGAACGGCTTTTCGACGCCCTTGAGGCTGTCGGCTGCCATGTCCACGAGCGATTCCGTTTCCGGGCGTGGGATAAGCGCACTGCGGTCGCACTTGATAATGAACCCGCGGAAGCTCGTATCGCCGATGATGTGCTGTAGCGGCTCACGCGTTGCACGTCGTGCAACCATCGTGCGAAGCACGTCCAGCTCCGCTGGCGTGAGCGGCTTCTCGAAGTTCAGGTACAAGTCCATGCGGTTCTTCATCTTGAGACCGTAGCTGATGATGTACTCAGCATCGAGACGTGCATCAGGAATGCCCTTCTTTTCAAAGAAGACCTTGGTGCGGTTCAAAATTTCAAGAACGGTCATCTGCGGCTGTGGCATGGAACTTTCCTTATGGACGTGGCATTGTCATTCCCGGCTTGACCGGGAATCTCCCTTACTTAAGCGTTGAACTTTCCGAGCTTTTCCTGGGCGTTTGCCATCTGGAGACCGTTGATGATTTCATCAAGATCACCTGTGACAACCTTGTCCAGGTTGTAAACGGTGAGGCCAATGCGGTGGTCCGTCACGCGGTTCTGCGGATAGTTGTAAGTGCGGATCTTGGCAGAACGGTCGCCAGTACCCACGAGGGCCTTGCGGTTTGCCGCTTCTTCCTTTTCCTTCTTGGCGATGACGGCGTCAAGGATCTTGGAACGCAACATTTCCATAGCGTGGAGTCTGTTCTGCAACTGGCTACGTTCCGTCTGGCAGCTCACCACCACGCCCGTCGGGATATGCGTCAAGCGCACGGCGGAGTCCGTCTTGTTGATGTACTGACCGCCAGCACCCGAAGAACGGTAGGTGTCCATGTGGATGTCTGCTTCGCGGATTTCCACATCGACTTCTTCAGCTTCAGGGAGGATTGCGACTGTTGCTGCAGACGTATGCACACGGCCCTGCGTTTCCGTTTCCGGCACACGCTGTACGCGGTGAACGCCGCTTTCGAACTTGAGCGTACCATAGACGCTGTCGCCTTCGATGAATACGCGGATTTCCTTGTAGCCACCCACCGTGCCTTCGCTTAAGTCCTGGATGGTCATCTTCCAGCCCATCTTGTCGCAGTAACCGCGATACATGCGGAACAAGTCGCCCGCAAAGAGAGCCGATTCGTCACCGCCCGTACCGCCGCGAATTTCGAGCGTTGCGTTACGGTAGTCCCACGGATCCTTCGGCACCATCAAAATCTGGAGTTCGTCCGTCACTTCGGGGAGCTTCTTTTCGATCTCCGAAATTTCGGCCTTGGCCATCGCGACCATTTCCGGGTCGGAATCGCCGAGTGCGGCCTTGTATTCATCAAGGTCGTCCATCATCTGCAGGTATTCCTTGGCCTTCAAGACGGCCTTTTCGATACCCTTGTACTGCTTGTGAATCTTGTTGTAACGAGCCTGGTCACCGAGAACATCCGGATTGCCGAGTTCTGATTCCAGTTCTTCGTATTTTTCAATGAGTTTTTTAGCTTTATCTTTCATCGTGCCCAAATTTAGTAAATGGCGTCGTCCCTATTCATTGCGGTTCCTTGATTACGGGGTTGAAGCGCTAGACTTTCACCATTTGGGGGTGAAACATTCTTCGTAGCTGATAATCCCGCATCTCAGGGAATCCTTGCGTGAGTATGTTATGGTCACGTGTGGGTTTTCCGAAAGCTCCCCGCAGTATGCGAACAGGAAGCCGACATGCATATCGAACGGTCTTGCCTCGTAACTACAGTTGTCGGATACATCTGCAATAGAGATGGTGTCTTTTGATATTTTTGTAAGGACATGTACGGCTGGTGATGTGTCCTTGATGTTCAGCACGTATAGCGGGCAGCCATTAATTTCGTGTAATGTACCCATTGCTTTTGCCGTTGCCGGGAACAGGTTACTTAAGTTGTTATAATCTTCTTGTGTGGCCGCCTTGTGTAATCCGGCTGTTCTTAACGATGCAATTTCAGGGCTTTCGAAACAGGTGCTATTTGTCGCGTCGCAGGAAACAAAAGTCTTGTTGTATGCAATAACATTCTGGTCGAAAGCGATTTCGGTGATGTTGTATTTTAGGAGGTAGTCGTTAAGGGTGCGGCTGGGAGATATGTCTGGATTGCCAATGGGGCCACCGCCTGGACCTCCATCGGTCGAATTACTTGAAGAGGACGGGGGCGTAGTCGGATGGTCTTCGCGACTTCCTTCGGAAGAAGAATAACGTGATGTCGAAGAAGCTTCTTTATTGCTGCTAGAAGACGTGATAGTTTCTGGAGGTGTCGTGATTTCTTCAGACGAGGAGGATCCTTCATCCAGTGGCGGACGATTTGCGCTCTGGTTTGGTTCTTCTGCGGTTCCTGCGATTCTGTCTGAACAGGCAAACGAGCAAAGTACAGCGAGTGCCGCTGCATTTGTTGTCAAAAATTTTTTGAATAGCTTAGTCATTTCCGTTCTCCCTTGCCTTTCTTGTGAGTGGGAATAACTGTAAATTTAGTCTATAAACTTGATCGATGTTCTTGTCGCCTGCGGCAATGCTCACGATTTTGCGGCGGCATTCGTCGAGTTCCTTGACGATTTGTTCGTAAGAGTCCTTGGAGATACCCATGGTGATGCCGCTGAAGTTTCGTTCGGTGCGGGCAAGATCCAGTGAATTGGCGGCGATTTTCGCCATTTCGCGGTGCATTTCGCGGATGGCGAGCTTGGTTGCTTCGGGGGAACCTTTAATGGATGTTTCCGTCTGGATGTACGTGTTTTCGCCGTTTTTTTTGAGAAATCCCGCTTTTGTCAGGAAATCGAGAGTTTGCTTAATTTCGGTGGCTGATACATCTGTGTAGCACATTTTGGCAAGCTCTCCCGGGGTGGCACCTGGCATGAGCGGGGCGAGTTCCCGCAGGACTGGGTTTCTCCAGCTTTCGTAGAATTCAAATAAGTCACCCTCGATAATCCGAACCTTGTGAATTTTTGCAATGGAAAGCATTTCTTCGTAGGCGGCTTTCTTTTTTGTCTCGTCCGTTTCTTGGCCGAAGTTGACCATGGCCCTGAAGTAATCCATTTCAAAGCCAACAAGCCCCATTGCCTGCCCGGTGCGTTCTATGCCGATGCGGCTCAGGTTGCTTTTCCCGTCGCAGACGACTTTCATGTACGAAGACGATGAAAAACCGGCGGCTTTGGAGAATTCGCGCCAAGAAAATACATGGCGAAGTTTGCGTTCTTCGTAGAAGTCTCGCATGTATTTCCGAAAGTCAGAGTACTCGATTATGGATTTCATTTGAGGATAAATATAAATTGAAACGGAAGGGAAAAATCGTCTTTATGCAACGTTTTGTTGTAAAATTGTCTAAAATGTGATTTTTGTACGATTTGTTACGATTTTTCTTGCATATATGCAACAACTTGTAAAGTTTTAGATACAAAAAGATTATTAAAGGGATATTTCCTTCTATTTTGCGGTAAAAAAATTATCTTCTTCTTTATGAGTGTATATGGTTTTTATGCTGAGGTCAATATTGGGTGTGCATTGATTTTGATGCTCCTCCTTTATAGCATTAGGAGTTTGCCGACTCCTCAGCTTAAATATTCCCTTTTCAAAAACTTGGTGCGATGGCACATTGTCTATTTTTTGAGCGATGCCTTATGGTCTCTTGTTAGCGATGGCATTTTACCGAAGAACATATATACGGTTTTGCTGGTAAATTACCTCAATTCCATTCTTTTGCCGATCGTGGCCTATAGCTGTTTTGTGTTTTCTGAAATCACGACGCGGACTGAAATGACGCGTGAGCAAATAGAGTGGTTCCAGACGAAACTGCGAATCCCGATTTTGATTGAAATGATTCTGTTGCCGATTTCCTATTGGCAGAATCCTGGTTTTTGGCTAGATGAAAATTTGGAGCCGCGAGGCTTGTATTATTTTGTCCTTCTTATAATCCCTGCGTCCTATTTTATCATGGCGACGGTTCGTGGCGTTTTGCGGGGATTTGCTTTAAAGGATCGGCAGAACCAGAGAACCTACTTGGTCGTGGCCTGCTATACTCCTGGTGTTGTTTTTGCGGGTGTCGCCCAGCTCTTTTTCTCCATGACTACGCCTATTTTCTGTTTCTGGTGTACGTTTATTATTTTATTTGTGTACTTGCATTTGCAGAATCAGCTGATTTCGACGGATTCTCTGACGATGCTCAACAACCGCAACCGCCTGAACCACTTTTTGCACCAGCAACGTGAAGTGAAGAATACTTACGTATTCATGGTGGATGTGGATCATTTCAAGCAGATTAACGATACGTGTGGACATTCCGTTGGTGACAAGGCCCTTGTCCTGGTGGCGCAAGCTCTGAAGAAATCGTGCGAGCATTTAAATGGATCGGTGTTTCTTTGCCGCTATGGCGGTGATGAGTTTTTACTATTGGCTCCGACAGAAAAGCCAAGCGCCGTGGTCGAGCAGATAAGGGAATGTTTGCGTGATGAAGTTGTGAAACGGGAAGTCTCGTGCTCTTTCACTATCGCCGTTAGCGTTGGCTATGCCTTGTGGAATGGATCTCCTGATACCTTTAAAGACTGCTTGGTCGAAGCCGACAAGAAAATGTACGAAGATAAGCGATTGGCTTAGCGGCTCGCGCGCTTGCCTCAGTAACTAGTCACTTCAAACTAGTTACTTGCTTTACCCTTCTAATTTATTCTTCAGGTAATGCTTTGATGTGTATGCAAAATACATGATGTCGGCGATGACTAGTGCTATGCCGCAGACGAAGAATACTTGCTGATGCATGCCGAAGTGATTGGCCATGGCGCCTCCCACAAGAATTCCTGTACCGATGCCGATGTCCCAGCCACTGAGGTATGTGCTGTTTGCAGTCCCGCGCTGATCGTGGCGGGCGAGGTTCACGCACATGGTCTGGTAGCCAGGGAAAATAAGCCCGAGGCTTGTGCCGATGAGGAATGCGGATGTGAAGAACGCTATAGGACCGTGGCTAAAGGCAAGAAGAAAATAGGCGACAACATTCAAGGTCATGCCGGTCCCGACAAGGTGTATCAGGTAGCCTCGGTCAATCAGGCGGCCCGTCATGATGCGGTTCATGATAAGCCCTGTGGCAATAAGTGCGTAAAACCAGCCTGAACCGCCGATGCCAAGCTCCTTTGCGTAAATGGCGATGTAGTTCGTGACCGGGCCGTACGCGAATCCGACAAAGATGAAGTTTGCAAATTGCGGAACGGCGCGCGTGAGAAAGAAGCGGTCGAGCGAAAGCGGGGCGCAGATTTTCTTTTCGCGGGGCTTTACCTTGAGCGTCTGCACGAGCACAAGCCCGATAATGCAGAGGGCTATGGAAATCGCAAAAACGATTGTGTCGCCGAACGCTTCGTAAAGAAACATCCCGGTCATAGGGCCGGTGGCAAAGGCCAAGTTGACGCTGATCCCGAAATAACCGATGCCTTCGCCTCGGCGACTTGCGGGAAGCGCGTCAATGGCTACGGTATTGCTTGCGGTACTGGAAATCCCGAAGAACAGCCCGTGGGCAAAGCGCACGACGGCAAGGATCGGCAACAGTCCGACAATCTTGTAGCCTACAAAACAGAGCGAAAATGCGAAAAATGTCCAAAAGTATAGCGGCTTTCTGCTGAATGTATCGACGAGGAATCCTGCGAACGGGCGGCAGGCAAGTGCGCCGATCGTGTAAAGCGAAATGATGAATCCGGCGGTCGCGTTGTCCGTCTGGAACTTGTCGAGAATGAACAACGGCAGAATCGGCAGCAGCTGGTAAAAACTAAAGAACAGCAGAAAATTGGCCGCAGCGACCGTGATGAACGTACGGCTCCAAAGTGTATTGTTTGTTGTATCGTTTCTTAATTCCATGGGAGTAGTAAAAAAATAGTATATTTAACTCTATGAAATATATGGAGTTAACAGCTTTTCTGCTCTTTTTTTGCATGATGGGCGTTGTATCTTGTACGGAGCCGAATCATTATTCGGATGTTTGTTCGGTGCCGAATGATAATGATTATTCAGATATTTTTGGAATGACGCCTGCGGATGTTGAAAGTGGAATCATCGAGGGGATGCTCCACGTAAAATCGACTGGGAAGAAGACCCTGGTCGGTACAAATGATGTTTCCGCTAAAGCCTTAGAACGCCCGCAGATGAAGGTTGAATTTACCTATGATTTCGATTTGGGGCGTCATGAAGTCATTTGTAATGATTTTAATGAAATGATGAAGGATGTTTCGGGCTTGAAAGTCGATTGCCCTGAAGATTCGGTTCCTGCTGCTAATGTGACATTTTATGATGCCGTTCTATATGCAAATGCGATGAGCAAAAAGCATGGGGCAGACACGGCTTATGAGTATTCCTCGAAAGAACTCGATGCTGAGAAGCACTGTGTGAAAATGAAAAATTTTAAGTTCAATCCTAAAGTAAATGGCTTTAGGTTGCCAACGGAGGCTGAATGGGTCTTTGTGGCATCTGCAGCATGGTCGCCAAAAAATAGCTGGAATGCCTATAATTCTGATAATAAAGTCCATAAAGTCTGTTCGTTGATTGGCAATGCGACTTTCTGTGATATGGCAGGAAACATGCTGGAACTTGTAAATGACTGGTATGGATCATTTAAAGATACTACAGTTGCCAATTTTGTAGGTTCGATGGACGGGGATGCTCTTGGTTCCTGCGTGGTAAAAGGCGGCAGCTATTATAGCGCTCCGACATCGGTGAATTTGTACAATAGGGGAGATACTTATCCAATTTTATCTTCAACTAGAGGGGATTATATAGGATTTCGTCTTGCTTATGGTTCTATTCCAGAAGCGACTTGGTTCCTGTATAACGGAAATACGGTCACTGTTCCTGTCGTCCCTCAGATAGAATCTTCTGAAATAAAAAAGCTCACAAATTCATATCAGGCGAAACTCGTCTTTCGGAATGATGAAACGGGTGGACTCGTTTATGTGAATTTTGCAAAAAATATGGGCATGTATCTGATCGAAGACACTGTAAATGTGTACCATCCTGAAATTTCTCCAGATGGAAAGCGTGTTGCGTTTTGCACGTCAATAGAAGGCTCTGAAAGGGAATCTGTTGTTTATGTTCGTGATTTGAATGAGTCTGGAAGCAATTTGGTTATGTTGCCCGATGAACATGCTGCTATTCCGAGATGGCGTGTTAATCCTAATGGCGATACCGTCATTGTCTATGTGTCTTCTGCGGGGAATAATAAGGGCGAACAGTTTATGCAGAAGAGCACATGGCAAGTCAAGTTTGCAAATGGAAAATTTGGTGTACCAGAGAAACTTTTTGATGGCGCGTATCATGGAGGTGTTTCAAAGGACAACCTCTTTGCAGTTTCTTCATCGCCGCTGTTGCGGGCCAGACTCTCAGACGGGAAAAAACGTGATGATGTGATTTGGTATAATGGCGAACAGGCCTGTAATGCATCGCTTGCAAAAGATGGTACAAACCGTACGTTGTTCCTTGACTTTGGAGGCTCGGCCGGTCGAGAATTTGTTGGAAGTGGTTATGGCGTTCATGAAAGATTACTTGTTGTCGATAGTACAGGACAAATTATTCAAACTGTAGTGGCGCCTGCTGGATATACGTTCGACCATACGGAATGGGTTGGAGGACTGCTGAAGGATTCGGCAAGTAATTTAGTTGTAGCGACGCTCACCGATGCTAATGGCTCACACCATAAGGTGGCCCTAGTCAATTTGGACAATGGTGATGTCGTGCCGCTTGCTGAAGGCGAGGAATTGTGGCACCCTAGTTTGTGGATCTGGCAGAATAGCCCGAATGTTCCCAAGCCTGTTGTCGATTTTGACAGTGCCGGTCTTTATTTTGACAGCGATAATGAAGAAGTGATTGGGGCCTCTACTGGATTTATATCTGAGGAAATGGGGATCAAGATGCAGTCGTTTTGGAAAAATCATGACAAGGCGAGTGTTTTTACTTTTGGAAGTTCCATGATGCTGAATGCGGTTATCGAGGATTCGATAAAGTCTTATAAAACCGTGAATATGGGTATATCTTTGACGGATATTCATTTGCATGATTATTTGATTAGGCACTATGTCCTGCCGTATGCGCCTCACGTCAAGTATCTCGTCGTAGAATTATCTCCTGGATTTTTTTATAGGCATATTTCGTTTTTATCTGCGCCTGTCCTTTCGACTTCACCAGGTATTGTATATGATAGTAAGCATCTGTCGCCTGAAACGAAAAATGAAATTGCGGAACAAAGCCAGTATCAGCAGTTCCCGAAGGTCTTGTTAGGGCAGCAGTATATTGAGGGAACGTTCCTCTTGCCTTCTCTGGATTGGGGATTTCCGAATGTATTAGCGGATACTACGGGAATGGTGTTTGACGATCCTTCTTTGCAGAACAACTTAAATATTCTAAAGGCGCTAAAGCAAACCGCCGATTCTTGCGGTGTAAAGCTTATTGCTGCTATACCGCCACGCAATCCAAGGTTTAAGGATACAAAAGCTTTTGACCCGTATGGCCCGAGTTGGGAGGTGGCGCACCAGATTATCGATGCGGTTAAGGATATGGGCATCGTTGTTTTTGATGAATACAAATATGGCCACCACGACTATACCAACGCGATGGCCTTTAATTCTAGCCATGTAAGCTATCTTGGAGCGGCTCAGTTTTCGGCGCGTTTAGATGCCTTGCTGAAATCGCTGGAATAAGTCGCTAGTTGCTAGTCATTAGTCGATAGTCTAAAGTATGGCGACGAAGTCGCGAATATGAAACCAATAACTAATGACTATTGATCAGTTACTTCTTTTCAAGAGCGACGAGCGTTTCGAGGTGCGGGGTGCCGGGGAACAGGTCCATCGGCAACACTTCCTTGACGCGATAGCCGTAACGTTCCCATTCGGCGAGGGCGCCTGGGATTTCGTCAGTGCCACAGAAAATGTGGAGTACACGCACGGGCTTGCGCATCGCGAGAGCCCGGATGACGCCCGGTTCAGTGCCCTTGCGCGGCGGGTCCAACAAAATGCGTTCCGGTTCGCCAGGGATCGGCCGCGGAAGTCTCATTTGCACAAACGTCTCGTCAATTTTCCCTGCGATGAACTTGTAGTTTTTCTTCAAGAATCTAGCGGATGCCTTCGCGCAATCGATGGACGGACCTTCCCATTCCACACCGAGCACGGACTTGGCGGCTTCACCGAGTGCAAAACTGAAGAGACCGTAACCGCAGTAAAGGTCCAAGAAGTGGTCGCCCTTTTCGAGACCGAGCAAGCGGCTTGCGGACTTGATGAGGTTGTGGATCTGGCTTTCGTTGATCTGGCTGAATCCCGTCACCGGGTACTTGAGCCTGAAATGGCCGAGGTCGAGCGAAAGTTCGCGCGGGCCGTAGAGCTGCTTGAAGTTGAGCGTGTCTGTCGGTCGTTTGGCTTCGAGATAGTAGTTGGAACCAGTCGGGTCTACGTAGGCATGTGCTGCGGTTACGTGGTACGGGCTCTGCTGCAAGACTTCGGAAATCTGCTTGAGCTTGCGCACGATGCTTGCATCGAGTTTTTTCACATTGAAAATCACGACGCGGTACTTGTACGTGCCGCGGATAATAATCCAGTTGAGCGCATAAGCGAGCGGCTTGTATGCAGGCGTGATGAGCTTGTCGAACAGCAAGCGGTAAATGGCGTTGTGTTCTTCGGGTTCGAGAATGCTATCGTATTCGTTAAAACGCAAATCGCCCGGCTTCATTTCGACTTGGCGCTTGGACGTGGTGCGGTAATTGCGCGGCATGGGGCTAGCCACAATCGGCTGCGGGCCGCGGGCAAGGCGGTTGACTTCCCAAAATTCGCGGATGGCTTCGTTCTTGACCTTGAGTTCGTCTTTGTAATCGAGCGGAGCGAGGGTCTCGCCGTAAGCGGAATCCGATTCTTTCGTGTAATTCGGGAGGTTATGGGCTATTGCTTGTTCAAAAAACATGAAATCCTCTTTTTCTACCCTCAAATTTAAAAAGTTCCCGGAAAGTTTAAAGTCTATTTTTATGCTATGAGGGAGTAATTAGTGGTTAGTAAACAGTAGGTATGAGGCGTGAGGTCGGGGCTACGCCCCTTTGAGGCATGAGCAATGAGGTAAACGAGTCATCCTGAGCGGAGTGCAACGTAGCCGAAGGATCCAGTGACAGTTGTGCTCTTGGGGGAGGCCCCCTTAAGGGCGAAATTGAATTGCTTTAGAGCGTGTTTTACCTTGTTCCTCCTTTAATTATTTTGTATTATTTGTACAAATAAAAAAGGAGTGAGTTGTGAATTTTAGGCGTGTTGTAGGAATTTTTTCTGTTGTTTCGACAATTATGTCGTTTTATGCATG
>Ga0310695_10002990_pt1 | contig 34157 bp, 22 predicted proteins | sample RumenRJG_04DNA_FD_203882 | JGI IMG/M metagenome (GOLD analysis project Ga0310695, IMG submission 203882) | Bovine rumen microbial communities from Lethbridge, Alberta, Canada - RJG_04 (v2) (version 2) | ecosystem: Host-associated > Mammals > Digestive system > Stomach > Rumen | place: Canada... | reverse complement strand
AGTCTATCTTTTCTTGTTCCATGACCGCAAAGGTAAGCAAAAAAAATAGTTTTAGCACGCTATCATATCAAGTTCTTTGGTTAGGCAGCGGCATCCGCCTGCCACGGACAATCCCCCTTGGGCCGGAACTTCGTAAGGAAACGGGAGAGAATATACCGACCTTGAACACACTCTGCAAGAACAAATCTTCCATGCTTCCTTCCTACGGATTCAAATACGTCGTTGATGACTATAACTCTTTGAAGCCTCTTGCAAAGAAAGCACTCGCAGATGGATATGATGCCAATGCTTGTGACTACGACAAGTGGGATTGGGTTCTGGATCAGCTCGGACTAAAGCCCGCACCACCATTCTCAGAAATGGAACTGCAAAAGATAGCTCAACATTTCTATGGTAGCGGCGGTGAAGGAGAAGAACATAAAGCAATCAAGGATTTTGTAAGCCAACATCCTGAATCTGTGGGAATAAAGGGAGTATCTAAGACAAAAACAGAATATCCTCTTCCTTCTGGTGATAGACTTGATGTATATTTCGAATTGTGCAATAGTGATAGAGTGGCTATTGAAGTAAAGCCTTTTATCTCTCCCGATGATGATATAACAAGAGGCATCTTTCAGTGTGTGAAATATACGGCAGTGATGGATGCAGTGCGGAGAACCACAAACTCACGCTATGGAATTTCAGCATTGCTGGTTATCACTGGAGTTATGTCAGCGCAGAACAAGAGTTTGGCTAATGAGCTCGGCGTAAAGTACATCGAAAACTTTAAAATATGACAGGAAACGAGATCACTATTGATTTCTATAACATATTGAGAATAAGACTATTTATCTTATAATTATCCAGTTGTCATCCTCACAACGATGGATTAATTTCCTCCTGTCAAGTATTTGTACGCCTTCAAATATTTGTTGAGCCTTGCTAAGTCTTTCTCGGTCAGTTCAGTTCACCGAGTCTCCGAATATCCATATTATCCTCCAAGTCGTGAATCTTCACCTGTTTGGAGATAGGATTAAGACTAGCGCGACGGACGAATTCCTCATAGGTTTCATCATCACGACGGGTTACTCCCAAGACAGCATCAACGATGCTTCGAGGGAAGCCTTGCTCCAACAGGTACTTAGGTGTGACTGGAGTATCTTCTATGGTGTCGTAAAGCAAGGCCACAATCTTCTCCTCTTCCTTGACGCAGCGTTCTGCCACGCGGATGGGGTGGAAGATATAGACTGCTCCTGATTTGTCAAACTGACCTTTGTGTGCCATTGTCGCAATCTCCAAAGCACGTTCCAATAGTTCATGTATCATATTCTACTTTCTTAAATCCTATACAGGTGGTGTATATCAATATGGAACAACTTCAACAATCCTTAGTCTTTTCTGCCCAGACACTAAAGCAAAGCTAAAATCTAGACATTTCGTTGTATAGCTGTCACCTTCCCATTGTCAAAATAAACATAGCGAGTATGAAGTCCGAATTGACTATAATATGCCCATTGCTCATGGACTCCCCACCTTCCCCTGCTGGTATAAACGTCATCTGGATAACCCCAAATGAGTTCTACTTCTTCTTTGTTCAATCCAAGAACTATCTCACGATTTTTAATAGCGTTCCAATGTCTTACTTTTGGAAATTCTTTTTCTGGAGGAATATTATGGAAAGCCATATCAAAATCACATGTGCCATCATGAAAGATAGTAGCATCAAATGAAACAATTTTATTGGTTCTTTTATATTTCAGCTTCATTGGGAAATGTACTTCATTTACTGATATACGCTGAATTTGTATGTCAATAACTTCTATAGGTACAAAACACTCGTATTCCAAAGCATCTCTATTATATTTGTAGTACCATGTCTTGTGCATATATTTTTGTTTCATGCTTTCCAAAGTTACAGAATCATCTGATAGAAGTTGCTGTATTTTTACATTATTTTTAACAACTTGTATAGAGTCTTCTATCCTTTTTCTTTCCTCTTCCTCCACCTTAGCCCTCTCTTCTTCTTCCTGTCTACGTACTATTACATGACTTTGTTCTTGTTCTATTGTTGCCATCACTTGTGGGTCATCTACTGAAGGTAGAAAAGAGAGAGGTATATTTACGTGTAATGGTTCTTCGCTGGAAAGACAATAAACTCCTGCTGCTTTATCACTGACAATAGCATAATAAAAATAATTAAATCCCGCAATGTCAGTTAACTTTTTATATCCAATTATTGTTATCGGATCGTTTTTCTTAATATCTCCAACAAAACTATACCCCATGCTATAATCAGTAAAATACAAATAATCAGAGCTTATTGTATTGTACTTCATATTAAACGCATTCTCGCGAGCTTTTGTACAAGCTATAGTATTGTAATTTGAAAGAAGTTTTTTTGCTTTCTTTCCTTCTGTATTAGGTAGTTTTTTTAATTGTTTTTCTGTAAGGTTAAAAGGATTTATTTTCATGCTAATTATACCAGCATAGTCATCTGAATAGACACCAAAGGAATAGACTTCATCTTTGTGAGCAAAAGCAAAAATCGTAACAGATGAACCTCTTGAGAGAACTTTCTTCCAATCCTCACCATTAATATTAAAACTTTGCGTAACTTTTGCTTCTACTTGTGCTGTGGCGTTTGTGCTAAAGCCAAACATTACCAATACTACAAGAAATAGTGCGATTGTTAATGACTTCTTCATTGCATTCTCTAATAAAAATTTATCTAATAAACATCATCGGTTGCCTTTGCTACGATTGTGGATTTTGCAGAGCATCTAGTGTAGTGTCCTGATCATTTCTTCTGTTATACTCATAACTTCGGATAAAGAGAAATTAACTTCACTCTTGCATCCTCTGTACGGAACTGCCAGACAATCTTCTTGCTTTCGTCATTCTTGTCGGTCTCCCATGCGGATAGTTCTTTTCTTAAAATAGATATATCCTGAATTCTTCTGTTCAAACACTGCCTCGTCATCATGTTCAATTCTATTTCAGCCATGTCAAGCCAACTGCCATGTTTGGGAGTATAGTGAATTTCCAGCTTGCGTCGTATGCTCCTTGCTGTTTCAGGGTCGTATTTTTTATACAAGGATGCTATTTTATGCGTGTTCAGATTGTCCATGACGAGGACGATCTTCTTCGCTTCCGGTCTGTTGTCAACCAACCACTTTATTTCTTCAGCCCAATCTACTGCGGTTCTGTGTTCTCTGACACTTTGGTGATGCCAACCGGCAAGCGGTTCAACAAAAGCGAAGATACTGCATGTTCCATTTCTCACATATTCAGAATCTATCTTTTTGTCATTACCGGGCTTCATATCCTTGGGTTCACGCGCCTCACCCAAGAGTTGGTATGGTTTCTCATCCATGCAGATGACCGGGTAGTCTGGATCGTAAGGACGTTCATAGACATCAAGAACGTCTTCCATGCATGCTACGAATTCGGCATCTTCTTGGTTGGCGATGCACCAGTATTGGCTTTTGTGCGGCCGAAGTTCGTTTTTTTTAATACGTTTCCTATTGTTGACTTGCTAACAGGTTCGTCCAACACTATTCTTGACTTGTCTGCCAAGAGTCTTAAAGTCCATCTGGAGTGGCCCTCAGGAGCGGGACCACATGCCAATTTTATGATATTGGCTTCAGCACGCCCGTCAACCTTACGACGTGAGTGATTGGATCCCTCCCCACGGTTCAGGGTTAGCGCTTTTTCTAACCCATTTGTTGCATAGTTCTGAATAGCAGTATAGACCGTCTTTATGCTTATGCCGTTAGAGTGAGCACATTGCTCACAAGTAAATTGCTTGCCATGATTAACATCCAAATCCAAGAAGATCTGGCATCTGCTTCTCAATGTTTGACAAGTTGATTTTGCCTTACGCATTTTCTTGACATATTTCAACTGATCGTCTGTCAACTCTATTATTGTTGTGTGTCTGCCCATAAGATGTGTACTTTATTGCATTGTTATAATGCAAAAATAGGGCTTTAATCGCATACTCAAAAGTAAGTATACAATACTTAACATATTGAATATCAATACATTTAGCGCATATTTCAATATAACAACATTCAATATATCCCCCTATGTGAGCTCTCTAAAAGCAACGTCTACAAGCACGGAAATGACCATATTTTAGTTGCGCTTGAAGGTGTGTAAGGAGATTTAATGCCATATTAATGGGTGGTATTAGTCAATTTTATACGTTGAAATATTTTGATTAATTAACACGTATAATCATATAGATACAAGTCAATATGAATAGGACACTACACCAGCAGTAAGACTTGCCCGTAGCTCCGCCCTTTGACCAAGCAGTCACATGATCGGCATCCATATCAGAGAGTTTGTATAACCGAATGAGTTGCCTGTTGTAAACTCTCAAGGCACAGTATGGACTGTAGGAGACTCCACTCGGCCCATATAGACCTTTTCCTTTCAGCTCGTTTTATACGAACCCTTGCAGATGTCGGCTATTGTGATGTATGTTCGGAGAGTCGTATTCATATACTTCTATTTTTTAGCGAAGAAATTTTACTGCTACCCAAACTTCTTTGCCGTTGTCAAGACGTATTTTGGCTTTATCGAATCCTAAATCCGTAACAACGCCTATTGTACCTTCACGAAGGGTTCCTGATAGACCAAGAGAAATTAAATTAACAATTCCTTCTTGATCATGGGCAACGACATAATGTACCATCTTATCGTAAGAATCTTCATCGGCAGCCCAAGGACAATCGGTATTCACTGTCACCTTACCGCCCATCTTAACACCTTCAGAAGAATCGTCGTCATACAATGGTTCTTCGCTTGTATAAGATTCCGAATTAATTTCTTCGGAAGAATCATTGTAATACGTTGAATCTACACTTGCAGAAGGTTTCTCATTGTCGTCTCCAGAACAATCTTTCACCACAATAAGATAGATTCCCAAAATCGCCAAAATAGACCAAAATACTTTTTTCATATTTTTTGTTTTTTTGAATTAAAATACAAGGCATGGACTTGAATGTAAAATTTATCTCCAATTGCAATCAGCTTTATCTTTACGTCTGGTAACAGATCTGAACAGAGCACTTCGCCATATAATCTTTCTCATTACCAAACTTCGGTATAATGGTGAGACTGCAATTTTGATTTTTCTCACTGATTAGCTTATAGGCTTTCGTTGACAATCTCTTTCCCGAATGGAGCCAAAGCCAGTCGCATCAACCGGAAGTGCATCTTGCCCCATGGGATGCCGACAATGGTAATACAAAGCAGCAAGCCGAATCCAAGATGAGTAAGTGCTATCCAGACACCACCGACAAGGAACCAGAGAACATTCATAAATGTATTAAGACAACCACTGTCCTGAGTCTTGTCAACTATGTGTGACCCGAATGGCCATAATGCGAGTATGCCAAGACGCATGGTGGCAATCCCGAAGGGTATTCCGATGATAGTTATCATCATCAAGAGAGAAGAGACAAAATACTCAATGGCGATGCCAAATCCACCAAAGATAAGCCAAACGATGTTTCCTAAGAGCTTCATAAAAATAAGAATTATGTTGTTTCTTCGTTGTCGATGATAAAGAACCCAGCCTCCGATGGATGGTCGAGAATCATCGCATTAGGATCTTCCTTGAGGATGAGCCATATCATCCATAGGTCGCCTGCGGCACCACTGATATAAATTAGTCCCAGCAACAACAACTCAATATTGCCAATGAAAAGAGAACTGACAGCCGGAATCAGCCCCACAAAGATAAATGGCGTGATGGCTCCCCAGATATAATTGTTGCGTGGCATCGGCTCGGAGTAATGGCAATAGGGAGTAAGATATTTCCACATCACGCCGAAACTGACAGGTTTGAAGCTGCGATTAACCAGTCCCCAAGTAAGCCCATGGATACCTTCATGAAGTGGCACTCCCAGAACCAATGCAATGAGAAAAGCGATCGAGAACGTGGAGTTCTGAACTATCTCTTTCCACGTCCATAGCAGGAAGAACGGCACGCAGAATACAACTGCTGACAGGACAAACAGAAGTATGGCGAATTTGCTCGCAGCTATGATGTCTATAGATACTTTTCTTAGCATATGCTGAATGTCGGGTGAACTGTTTGCAAAGGTAATGAAAAATCACTGAATGAAAGAAACATGATGTCCAATATTTGATGAATGACAAGGATTGACTATCTTAACAGTGCGATGACTTGCAAGAAGATTGAGTCTATTGAGAAAGGTTCGATTCCCTCACATCAAAGGTTCAATTTAGGGTACCGAGAGTTCGAATCCTACCCGGGATTTGAACCCTCTATTAGAACCCCATTAGGTTTCCATGTTATACACGTCTTTGATAAAGGTGGCTGTAAATTTGGAAAAGAACTCTCTACCCTATATAGGTATAAGGATGATTATCATGCAGATAGGTATGTAGCAGAAATCCGCCTCGGACGAAAATCAGACGAAATAAGGACGAAAAACCTGATAAAACATTTGCCCGTATAAGGAGAAAAGACTATCTTTGCAATCTCAAAGAGTGTTCTGCTACATTACGCTACAAGAAAATACTATTACGCTACAATATATATTGTATCTAATAGCTTGATTTTCAGCAAGGCTACATTAGGCTACAGAAATCAGAGGCATATAAGGCCAGTGGTAAATCTGATTTTTTGTTGTCATGATATGCCGTAGAACGTATGAAAGAGCATGATTGGGCATAAAGCGCAGTTAAGGCGATAAGATTTTTCTTCATGGTCGCCTTTAAGGTTCAAAAGAGTGGGGGTACATCCCTGCTGGGCAGTAAGAGGAATGTTCTAAAACGCCAGTCACGTCGATGTTTGAAATATTAATATAAGTTAATCAGATTGTTTAACCCTGCTGATTATCAGCGATGTAAGAGGGCTTGTCCATAGACGATAGCCGGACGATAGAGGTCCAAATGGCGATTTTTGCGAAAAATGGGCATCTGATTATCAACGAGTTACGCGGGATGGTAGTTGTAGAATGAGTCCTGCCTCCGCAACTATAACGTCCAAAGTCGTTGACAGTCAACACTTCGGACGTTTTCCGGTTTTAAAGCCGGACACTTTTCAGACGACACTTTTCAGTGGCATTGGTTGCGGAGTGCGAACAATGTAAAAAAATGTCTCACTTAGACAAAGAGCTTATTTCATCAAAATGTATTGTTCAGTTTACCCTTCCACGGCTCCACAAGGGTAAGCAGTGGTATGTGGATTTCTTCGCCTACGACCCGGCAAGAGTCTGACTTTTTCAGCTGCTTCATGGCCGCATTCACCTCTCCTACACTGGCCGTGCCCATGTTGGAGAGCGTGTTGATGGTTTGGGCGACTTTGGACTCATACGTCTTGACACTATCTGTAGCTTGTTTGATTTTTTTTTGGCATCTTGCTTTGACCAGCTGCCGTTGTTTTTTCAAGGCATCGCCCTTTTTTTCTTGAGATCTTCCACTTGCTTCTTTAACTTCTGAAGCTCATCCAGCGCCAGCTTTGAGTTGAGAGAAACGATGGTTTTCTGTGTGTTACTTGTTGCCATAGCCATGAGCCGCATGAATCTCTACGGCATAGAAAACTGGTTTCTGGCCTCTTATCGCCGTTTCTCGATGCTTGTCAATCACCGCTTTAAATCGTCGTGCGCCATGGTTCCCGGGAGAATACCGGATACACGACTCCGTACAGCCGGCAGCCCCTAAACTTGAAAACTCCGGGCACGCTCCCTTTGTTCACTGTATTTGGATAGAGACCACCCACGGGGCCCGTCCATAGTTCCAGGATTTCACTATATTTGGGTATTGTAAAAAAACAAGAAGTTCTTACCTTTGCATCCCGATTAAAACAAAACAAATATGAATCGAAAGAGCAACATCCTTCTTTTGTCGTTGTTAACTATCTTTTTCAGCTGGCAGACGACAAAAGCACAATCCCTTGCAACGGACGACTCTCAGCAGGACTGTCCATGTATTGTGACGGACGCCACACGCTTCTGTGGCGAATGCCATCCGATCACATGACAAACGCCAACTAACTTCAGTTCACTCCCACACCCTCATCGAGTACGCGGCCTTAACCCACATCGCAGGTATATCTCATGTAACTAATTGATTTTCAGCATTGACATTTTATTGAAGATAGCATCTTTGTTCTCATATCCCCAATACAGTTCTACGAGTGCTCCCAGACGATACACCTCGTTATTGCCGTCGCGTCCGCAGACGGTCAGTGTATATTCGCCGTTCTGAGCCTTCAGTGCTTCGTAGTGTTTCTCGTCGCCCGGCAGAATCATGGCACCGCAGATCCGCCATCCATGCTGTAAGGGAATCTTCTAACAGACGTGATGTCATAAATTTGAGATGGTCACGATGGAAATTGCCTACACAAAAGTGGAGAATGCCTGCCTTGATGGTGTTGCGATCATAGGAATGATTGTTGATAGCCTTTGTTGCCATAGTTCTTTAAAAGTTTTTATAAATTTAGTACATGGTGAAAAGGGCGCCGGCATGGAGTTTTAAACCAAACAGGCACGGCATGCCAGCGGCACCTTGGCCGAGTCCGCCACAGAGACCGTCGTAGTGCCGTACACCTAAATAAATCCGAGCATGGTGCCTTGGGCATGCTTTGGGACTCAAGGATTTCAATGAGAGCATGAATCTGCCCAGACTGATTCTACTCCATTCATACGGAGACGCTGAGGCGGGGAAGCGGATGGGAGCATGGCAGGAAATAACAGCAAATGAATGATTTTTTTAGGTCCAATGGGTAGGTTGACCGAAAAAATTACTATTTTTGCAGTGTGCAAGCAGGTAGAAGGGCCTCCGCCTGACAGCTACGGCCACAACAACAAACCCTACAATCGATGACTCACCAAGCAACAGAATATCCTCTCCCAACGCTCCTTTGGCACTGGCTCAGCCGGTACGGCCTCAGGGCCACGCTCGCCCTACTGCTGCTCCTGCTACCCGCGGTGTGCCGGTCGGCCGACACGACCGACCCCGCCACCAAGCGGGCCATTGAGAAGATATACTCCTACTCCTTCTTCGACATGAACCGCGCCCTGCTCACCCTCAACCGGCTGCGCAGCGAGAAGCGCATCGACACCCACCGCGCCGACAAGATCGAAGGCGATCTCTTCCTCAACCAAGGCAACTTCTTCGAAGCACTGAAATTCTATAAGCGCGTGCTCTACAGCGACGAGGCTGCACGCGACCCAGGATTGCAGATGAGAATCATCCGCATGGTGCTGCTCTGCTACGACAGCACCCACAACCTGCAGAAGATGGACTACTACCAAAGGAAGCTGGAGCAGATGGCATACCAGGCCAACGACACCGCCATGAGGGCCGTGGCCCTCTTCAACAAGGGCAAGATGGAACACTACATGGGGCGAAAGGCCATCGGCTGCCAACTGATCAGAAAGGCCGCGCAGACCATGGAGCACTCGGGGATGAAGTCGCGCATCAACGAAACCTACTACTACCGCATCACACTCATCGAACTGCTGCAGCAAGACGGAGCCTACCCGGCGGCACGCGCCGAGTTGGACCGCCTTGCCCGCTTCATCAATACCAACATGAAGCGCGCCGGCTTCGACCCGTCAATCGCGAAGAGCGTGGAGCGCGACCTCGACGCCCACCGGGCCGTGGTCTATTCAAAATTGGGGATGAGGGCGGAGGCCGCACGCAGCTACGCCGACTTCATGAGGGCGAGCGACGTGATGGAGTTCGACTTCAAGTGCATCATGCCCTACCTCACCGACAACCACCTCTACGACGACATCATCAGCCTCTCGGCCCAGCGATTCGAGAACCTGCGCAAGTCGGGCTACGACGCCTCGGCTGACCTCTGCTACGTGTTCAAGTCGATGGGCGACGCCTACATGCACAAGGCCAACTACCGCGAGGCCGCCGAGGCCTACCTGCGCCTCGACTCCATCAGGCAGCGGCAGCAGACGGCCGAGGAGCAGAGCGCCATCGACGAGCTGACGACCAACTACGAGACCAATCGCGAGCGACTGGAAATGGAGCGTAGCATGGCACGGCTGAAGATAGAGTGGATTGTGGGCACAGCCTTGGCCGCCATGTTGGCGTTGTCATTCATCGCCTGGCGCGAGCGGCGCAACGCCCGCGTGATAGCGAAGAAGAACCAGTGGATGGCCCACTACATCGACATGAGCCGGAAGCGGGAGGAGCCACCCGCGTCAACACTCACTCCCGACAAGGCTCCAGCCACGGAAGAGGATTCCGAGGAGAGGCTATTCGAGCGGCTGCGCCAAACCATCATCGACGAGAGGCTCTATCTGGACCGTGACCTCTCGCGCGAGGTGCTGCTCGAAAAGGCCAAGGTGCCAAAAAACAAGTTCGCCAAACTCTTCCGCATCTACGCCAACACCACCTACAGCAAATTCATCAACGACCTACGGCTCGACTATGCCGTGGGAATGCTCAAACAGCATACCAACTACACCATCGACGCCATATCCGCCGAGTGCGGCTTCACCTCGGCAAGCACTTTCTACACCCTCTTTTCCCAACGCTTCGGCATGACACCCTCCGAATACAAGAAGGCCATTAGCAAGGACCAACACGATAATTCATAATTCATAATTCATAATTTTGGCTCGCGCGAACATTTTCAATGCATAATGCATAATTTTTTGGCTCGCGCGCCCCCCTTTCAATGCATTACCCTTGTTCCACATGGCAATTATGAATTATACAATGCATTTCCCTTGCTCCGCATGGCAATAATGAATTATGAATTGTAAAAAAGCCATTGTGTGACTTTTTAAAATAACAAAGTGACAATTTAGAACAAAAAAGCCGCTCTTATTGTGCGATTTTTGTGATATCTTTCTTAAATTTGCGGAGACACAAGCCAACCTAACAATGCATGCAGGACAATTTGGAAGACGGCCCTGCCTTGACAAAAAAAACGACAAAGGCCATCAGGGAATGACTTTTCGAGTAAACTCACATAATTTACCATTTTCAAAAGATTCCGTTATGAGGAAATTATTACTTATTCTAACCGTATTGCTGGCCGCGCTTCCATCGCGAGCCCAGACAGACACCCTCACGTTGGGCTACTGCAAAGGACAGATTGCGGCCAAGGGCCGGACTACCGCCCAAGGCAAGAAATGGATCTCGGGTGCCATCCGCCTCACATCTGTCACGCTGAGCCCCTTTGTCGACAACAAGATTGTGGGCGTGAGAGTGGGACTCTGCTCCCGCGTCAACATCGACTCGCTCCAAGTATGGGTGCGCACCACAGCCACGGGCGAGAACCTCGCCGAGGGTATCATCACGGCGCGCGACCAGCCTCGCATCGCCAAGGGATGGAACAGCGTGATGCTCAACGTTCCCATCGACATCTCCACCGGGGATGAGTTCTTCGTCGGCTTCAGCTACAAGCAGCGCGGCTCCACGAGCGCCATCTCCGTGGTGGGCAGCGCCACACGCAATGCCTGCTATCTCGACGAGAACGGAACCGGAAAATGGTATGACCGCTACAAATACGGCTGTCTGAGCGTGGAGGCCGTGGTGGCCGGTGACAACCTGCCCAAATACGACCTCGCCCTCTCGGCCCCCGTGGGTATCTATAATCCCAAGACGGGCAAGCTGAACATGACGGCCAAGGTGTACAACAACGCCACGCGCCAAGTGGAGGGCTTCACTATCCAAACGCAAATAAGCGGTATGGAGCAACCTTCGATCAACCATATCAGCCAATGCGTGAAGCCGGGAGAGAGCATGGAGATCAGCTATGAGACCATGCCCGACGCCACCACCATCGATGGCTCTAACCTGATAACAGCCACCATCAGCTCCTTGGACGACTATGACGACAACGACAAGAGCAACAACCAAGCCTCGACGACCATCGCATTCAAGCAGAACCTGCTGATTGAAGAGTTCACCACCGAGAACTGCCCCAATTGCCCGCGCGTGGCCGGCTATCTGCGCGATGTGCTGGACCTCGACAAGTATCAGGGCCAGGTGTTCGCCGCCGCCCATCATGAGATGTACTACGACGACTGGCTCACCCTGCAGCAGAGCGTGGTGGACGGCACGCTGACCCCCACCGACATCTACAGCTACGCCATGCTCTACAACGACAAGGGCACCTACGCCCCCGCCCTGATGTACAACCGCCAGCCCTGGTTCACGAGCAACACTGGCAACGACACGCCCGTGGCCCTGCCCAGCTCAAGCGCCGAGATTCAGAGCTTGCTCGACTATGCCTTGGCCCTACCCGCAAACGCCGCTATCACCTCGCTCACCGCCCGCTATGGCGACAACGACACCACGGTGGTGGTCAGCGTGGAGGGCATCTGCAACAGCTCGGCCGCTATGGGGCTCAACGTCACGGTGATGCTGACCGAGGACAACATCGACGCACATAACCAGGCGGGCTATGGCGAAGGCTTCGTGCATCAGCACGTGTCGCGCGCGCTCAACAATGTATGGGGCGTGCCGGTAACCATGAACGGCAACCGCTTCAGCTACCAGGTGGCCATGGGGCTTAACTCCCACTACTTCAAGAAAATCAGGACGGGCTCGTGGGACGAGGCTTACCGCAACTGGAAGAAGGACAACATACACATCATCGCCTTTGTAAACACCAAGTCGTCGTCGCCCACAGGCTGCGGCATCCTCAATGTGGAGAGCATAGACTTCAGTGCCGTGACAGGTATCGCCCACCCCGCGGCCACTGGAACCGGATTCGGAGTGGCCCGCAAGGATCTCTACAACCTCAATGGCACCAAGGCCGGAGCCAGTCCCGCACCGGGAGTCTACATCGAGCGCACCGTCTACAGCGACGGCCACACCACATCCCGCAAAATCATCAAATAGAAAAGTAAAACAACGAAAAACATAGCTATATGAAGAGCAAGTCAACAACCCTCAAGGCCATCCAGGCCGCAGTGGTGATGCTATGCCTCTCGCTGGCCTCGCTGGCCCAGGGACGTTACAGCGTCAACGACAACGGCATCCGCGTAAAGGCCGACGGCACACCGACAGCGCAGCAAAGCAAGCGGCCGCTGTTCGGACCGCGCCCGCTGAAGAGACTGCAGAGCGACGTGAAGCACTCCCCACTCAGCCGTATGGTGCCCAACAACACCAAGCGGCAACCGCTGCTGACCACCCCAGACGGAGTGCAGTTCATGGGTGTGGTGGTATTCGCCAACTCGTGGCAGGAGTTTGGAGCCGTAGACGACGACCCCTACTACGTGGCCCAGTTCACCGACTCCACAAGAATGAAGCTGCAGCACGTCAAAGCCGACCCTCACTTCAATGCCAACGGCGGTGGCGTGATCCACGACGGCGTGTTCCGCTTCATCACCTATTTCGACGCCACGGTGATGGTGGCCGGCTCCTTCTACGAGTACGACACCAACACCTGGGAACAGTTGCGCTACGAGGACGTGACCGACCAGCCGGAGATGTATGCCTTCGACACCGACCTCGACCGCACCACGGGGCGCGTCTACGGCTGCTTCTACAACGACAGCTATATAGGCTATGAGTTTGGATGGATAGACTACGACAACTTGGAGCAGCACAAGATCGCGGACCTCGACAAACTGCTCGTCACTATCGCAGTCAATAGCAAGGGCAACGTCTACGCTATCAGCATCGACGGCGACCTGTGCCGGGTGGACAAGTACACGGGCAAGGTGACCGTGGTGGGCAATACCGGACTCTCGCCCTATTATGTGCAGAGCGCCACGTTCGACAAACGCACCGACAAGCTCTACTGGGCAGCCTCATTCCAAAACTCCAACTCAGCCCTCTACCAAGTGGACACACTCACGGCTAAGGTAACCAAGATAGCCAACTTCCCCGACAATGAGGAAGTGTGCTGCCTCACCGTGGTGGAGCCCCAGACCGACAACGCCGCCCCAGCCAAAGCCGATGGGCTCAAGGCCAACTTCCCCAAAGGCGCGCTCACGGGCGAGGTGAGCTTCAAGGCTCCCCTTCTGACCTACGGAGGCGACCCGCTGGAGGGACAGCTCAATTACGAGGTGAAGGCCAACGGAAGCGTGGTGGCCAACGGCCAGTGCGCTCCGGGTGAGGAAGTGACGGCAGATGCCACCGTGAAACAGGGCGAGGCGGTGGTCAACGTCAACGTAAGCAACGACAAGGGCACAAGCCCCACCGCGCGCCTCTATTTCTGGGCCGGTCCCGACTATCCCAAAGCAGTCAGCTCACTGAAACTGAGCATCGACTCCGCCACCATGAAATCCACGCTCACATGGCGTGCCCCCACGGCAGGCCAGCACGATGGCTACGTGAGCGCACCCAAGGTGACCTACAACGTTGTGAGATACCCAGGAGGCGTGAAAGTGGCGACAGGACTGAAGAAGCAGAAATTCGAGGAGACACTTGAAAGACAGAAGCTCACGTCGTACTACTACACCGTGACTCCCATCCACGAAGGTCTGTCCGGAGCTACGGCCACTTCAAACAAAGTGCTGGTGGGCGATGCCTTCACCGTACCTTATATAGAGAACTTCGACAACAGTGCCGACTTCGACCTGTTCACCGTCATCGACAAGAACCAAGACGGCATCCGTTGGAAATACTCGTCCAACTATCAGTGCGCCTACTGCTCGTTCACCTCTACGCAGGGTAACGACGACTGGCTGCTCACCCCAGAGCTGAAGCTTGAGGGAGGCCGCAAATACAACCTCTCCTACGTGGCCCGTCGCGGTATGGAGGAGTATCCACAGATGCTCGGCGCCAGTTTCGGCCGCGGCCTCGATGTGGACAACTACACCGAGGTGGTGCCTATCACCACGCTGACATCGAGCAACTTCCAACGCTTCAACGCCTCTGTGAAGGTGGCCTCCGACGGCAACTATCACTTCGGCTTCCACGACATGACAACCCTCAACTCCTACCGCACCTATCTTGACAGCATCCACGTCACGGCCGGTCCGAAGCTCTCGGCCCCCGACAGCGTCACCAACATGAGAATCACCATCGACCCGGAAGGCTACGGCGAGGCCACGCTGGTCTTCAACGCACCCACGACCGACATCGACGGCAACGCGCTCAACAGCATATCCCGCATTGAAATCTACCGCCAGGCGGAAGGCGACCACCTCATCAAGACCTTCGACAACGTGGCTCCCGGACAGGAACTCACATTCATCGACTCTGAGGCCCTCAACGGATTCAACATCTACACCATCACGGCATACGCCGGAGAGGATGCCGGAGAGCCCTGCGTGCGCCCCGTGTATGTGGGCATCGACACGCCCCTGCCCCCCACAGAGGTGAAGGCCACGGCCGACAACAGCAAGGCCACCTTGAACTGGAGCCAGGCCCCGCAGAAAGGACTCCACGGCGGATATGTCGACGTTGCCTCACTCACCTACAATGTCTACAAGCTCGACCTCAGCTCGCTCACCTTCGTGCCGGAGCAGCAATACATCAACGGATTCTCCTATCAACCCGCAGTGAGCATGAGTGGCAGCCAAGACCTGCAGTTCTTTGGCGTGACCGCCAACTCCGAGCTCGGCGAGAGCGACTACGCTGTGTCGAACGTGGTCATTACTGGTCAGCCTTACAAGTTGCCCTTTATGGAATCGTTCACCAAGGGACGACTCGACAACGAACTGTGGTGGTCGGAAACGGAGCACGCCTTCGTCACCAGCAACGGTTACAACTCCGCCGACGAATACATAGGCTCCGCCGACTGGACTCCAGAGACGCCCAATGAGGTGGCTTCGCTCAACTCGGGCAAGATAGCCATCGACGGCGCGGAGAACCCCGTGCTGCACTTCAGCCATAGCGGACAGCCCGGCTCCAAATACAAGCTGACGCTCAACGTGATGACTCCCGACAACGAGCTGCATCCCGTGAAGACCATCGACTACAGCACGCTCACCGGCGACCGCCGCTGGATAGAGGAGACGGTCGACATGAAGCCTTTCGCAGCCAACGACTTCGTGGTGCTGAAGTTCTTGGGCGAGTGCAACGACGAGACCTTCTCCCGCGTGAGCTTCGACAAGGTGGAACTTCTCGACGTGAAGGCCCACAACCTCATGGCCAAGGGCCTCAACCCCGACCTCACCGGAACCGTGGGCAAGCCCATGAAGGCAACGGTGAGGGTGCGCAACATCGGCCGAGAGACGGAGCGCAACTTCAAGGTGGAGCTCACCATCGCCGACAAGGTGGTGGGAAGCATCGACGGCGGCACACTGGCCTCCTTTGCCGACAGCACCTACACGCTGGCCTTCGTGCCGAAGATTGAGAACAGCGGACAGGTGGAACTCGGCGCACAGGTGGCGAGCGACCTCGACCTCGACGAGAGCGACAACAAGGCCGCCACCGTGAAGGTGAACATCAAGGAGCCCGAGCTGCCTGTGGTGACCACACTCACGGCCTCCGAGATAGCCTCGACCACCCTGCTGCAATGGGAGAAGCCCGAGAGCGACGCCAAGTCGTTCACCGAGGACTTCGAGACATTCACCCCCTGGAGCATCGACGCCGAGCAGAACGGCTGGACGCTCCTCGACGTCGACACCCTGCGCACCATCGGCATCGAGGGACTCAGTTGGAACAACATGGGCAAGCGGCAAGCCTACATCGCCTTCGACCCCGCCGACCTCGGCGTGACGGCCGTCAACCGCTACAAGCCCCACTCAGGCAACATCTACATGGCCAGTTTCGCCGCCTACAGCAACGACGAGAACGCCAAGGTGGCCAACGACGACTGGCTCATATCGCCCGAGCTCGAGGGCAACAGGCAAACCATCAGCCTCTGGGCCAAGGCCGCCTCGACCGGCTACTCGCCCGAGTCGTTTGAGCTGCTCTACTCCACATCGGGCAAGGAGGCAGCCGACTTCACGAAGATCGCCTCCTACGACGTGGCCGCCGACAAATGGTATGAGTTTGCCGCCGTCGTTCCCGAGGGCACGAAGTACTTCGCCATCCGCTGCGTGAGCGAGGACAAGTTCGCCCTATTCATCGACGACGTGACCTACCACAAGGGCCATGTCAGCCTCACGGGCTACAACGTCTACCGCAACGGAGTGAAAATTGGCTCCACCAACTCCACCCAGACCTCTTTCACCGACAACTCAGCCGGTAAGGAAGACACCTACACGGTAACGGTGGTCTACGACGAGGGCGAGTCGGCCATGAGCAACGAGGCATGTGTGCTGAACGCCATCGCCACCACCACTGCCGGTCTGCTGCAGGCCAAGGGAGGCCACAATGGCATCGACATCACCAACCCCGAGCGGCTGGAGGTGAGCGTCTACACCATAGGCGGACAATTGGTTGCCAGCAACCTCAACGCCGACAACGCCCATGTGGCAGCGGCCCCTGGCATCTACCTCGTCAAGGGCGGCAACACCACGTTGCGCGTCATCGTGAGATAAAGTAAACTTCATCCATTACCCTAATTATATAATTATGAGAAAGTTAAGATTCTTCATAGCTACGCTCGCATGTCTCCTGTCGGGACTGGCCCACGCCGACACGCAGACGCCCTACAGCTACGATTTCAACACCGCGGTAAGCACCGCCTCACCAGACTTTGCCCCCATCGGATGGGGGCATCTGGTGAGCTTCATGAACACCGCGTCGGGGCCGCTCTACATGAGCTACGAATGGAATGCCAGCTCGGGAGTGGACGGAACGGGCTGCCTGGCCATCGGGTCGCAAACGGTCACCGACGGCATGGAGTCGCCCGTGGAGCTCAACGACATGTTGGTGACACCCGCCGTGGGCGGCGCCGTCAGCCTCGAAGTGAAGGCCATGAACTATGGCTCCACCATCAGCTTCTGGTATGTCAACTATGAGGATGGCAAGTTCACCACCGACGGCCAGATCGATATGACTGTGCCGGAACTTACGCAGGACGGGTTCGTGCGTGTGGATATACCCGAAATGCCCGAAGGCACGCTTATAGGTATCCGTGGCAACAGCGTGTACATCGACAACTTCAAGGCCGACATGGCCGAGGTGACCCCCTACCCCCGCATGAGAGTGAATGGCTTCAGGCGCCTGGGCGGACAATATGTCGACACCAAGGCCGACGGCAAGTTCACCCTGTCCTACAAGGTGGCGGTGGAAAACACGGGGCAGCGCGACCTCACTGCCAACGAGGAGGGATTCTCGCTGAGCATCGTCAACCGCTCGAAAGGCAACAAGGTGATGTCGACCACCAACATCGACCGCAACCTGGCCATGGGAGCCACCGACAGCATCGTGGTGACGGCCGAGATTCCCTACGCCGACTATCCCGACGCCTACCTCTATGGCATGAGGGAGAACTTGGGCGGCAACATCACCGACCTTGAGAACCTGCAGGCGTCGCCCTACGGGCCGAAGATCTCGCTGCTCGACCAGTATGCCAAGCAAGAGCTCAAAGGCATCGACTTCGGCATCGTGCACGGCTATGCCACTGCCCTCTTCACCCTACGCAACGACGGAGCCACCGACCTCGTGATAAGCGCGGTGAACGCTCCGGCCGACGTGACTGTGACGGCCGACGTGGCGGGAGTGGTGAAGCCCCACGAGAAGGTGAGCCTGCCCCTGAAATACACGGTGTCAACAGCAGGATTCAAGGAGGGCACGCTCACGGTGGTGGGCAATGGGACACAACTTGAAGTGCCGGTGACGGCCATCGCCGTGGACAGCACCGAGTTCTACGCCAACTTCGAGGACGGCAAGATGCCCCTTGGCTTCGTGCCGGGCGAGGGATGGACAGTGACCAACTTCCCACAGCTCGCAGGAATGGCCAACAACTACTACTGCGCCCAAGGCCCCGCGGCCCTCGCCCGTCTCACTACGCCGATGTTTGAGGTGGCTGAGGGCGAGAAACTCTATTTCCAAGCCGGACGCATCGACACCACATCGGTGGTCAACGTGCTGTATTCCACCGACCGCAAGGAGTGGCACAAACTGCTCACCATCAAGGGTACGGGAACCGACAACACCACATTCAGCGACCGCCTGCTCATCACGACAGAACCCAACAGCTTCGCTTTCAGAACCTACACCGTGAGCGGACTGCCCGTCGGGCGCTGCTATGTGGCCTTTGAGTCGGGCAAGGCGCGCATTGACAACATCTTCGGCTGCCACCTCGCCAAGGTGGCCCACGACATCATGTTCAAGCAGAGCAACTTCCCGATGATGGGAAGCGCCAACGCCGAGACCAGAGCCGACGTTACCTTCGTCAACAACAACACGGCAACGGAAAAGGCTGGAACCTATAGCGTCAACCTCTACGTGAACGGTGAGAAGGCCGCCACGGCTGCCCCCGCCGACTTCAAGGGCGGAGAGACGCGTGTGTTTAGCCTGCCCTTCACGCCCCACTTCGCCGGACAAGCCACGGTATACGCCTTGTTTGAGGCCGACGGAAAGGTGGTGGCCACTTCCGACACCACGACGATGACCGTGCTGCAGGAGAGCGCATTCAAGGATGTCACCGTGGGCACACCCGACTCGCCGGTGTCGCAAAATAGCGTGCCGCTCTACCTTTATTATAAGAAGAGCATGAGCAATACGGTCTACTCTGCCGACCAACTCAACCTGAAAGCAGGCGCAAAAATCTCCAAACTTTCCTACAAGGGTTGGAATACTAACCAGAACCTGCCCATCAAGCTGAAGGTGTATGTGGCCAACTCGGACAAGAGCTACTTTGAGGCTCCGCTCGCCGAGGCTGACACCACCGCCATGACCTGCATCTACAACGGCGATTACACCGTCACCAAGAAAGGCAGTAAGACAGAGCCCGAGGAGATGCTGGGCATCCTGCTGCAGCAGCCCTTCGTCTACACAGGCGGAAGCCTCATCGTGGCCATGTACTCAGAGTCTGAGGCCTACGCCAACGTGCGCTTCGAGAGCGACGGCAATGTCAGCGGCCACGCCTTCTACCGCTCCGACGACAGCGACTATTCACAGAAGTCATACAGCACCGCCGACATGCCGGTGGTGACCCTCTCAGCCGAGAGCGATCCGACAACGCTCACAGGCACCGTGACAGCAGCCGACGGCAACGCGCCCATCGAGGGTGCTGAGGTGACGCTCACCTCGGATAATGTGCTCTATTCGGCCACCACCAACGCCGAGGGAGCCTTCAGCATGAACGTTTACAAGACCGACAGAACCTACCAATTCCGTGTGGATAAGCCTGGCTATGAGCCGTTCAAGACCACGGTAGCCTCCTTCGACCAGCCGTTCAACGTCCAGCTCACCGCCGGACACGGCATCTACATCGACGACTTCGAAATGCCCGACCAGGCCATGGTGAACCACTTCTACACGGCTCGCGCACAGGTGGTGAACGTGGAGACCTCACAACTCGACAGCGCGGCCTACACAGCCCAGCTTGTGAGCGACGGCAAGGTGCTGGCCACAACGTCCACGCCCGCCCTCAAGGCCGGACAGAAGGCTGAATTCGCATTCACCTTCACGCCCTACGAGGCTGGCAAGGCGAAGATGAGCATCCAGTTCCAGGCCAACGGAACGACTTCGGCCACCCCAGACTCCACGGTGGAGATCCTGCCCGAGCCTCTCGGCGGCTCCATGCAGGTGCTCGACTCCACAGCCATAGGCAACTACAACGTGCCCATCCGCACCTACGACAAGAATAGTGAGAGCCAGACCATCTACAAGGCCGAGGACCTCAATCTCTCAGCGGGAAGCGTCATCCACCGCATCGCCTTCAAGGGCTACAACAACAACAGCAAGGTCTACAACCTCAACCTGCGCGTGTACATCGAGAACACGACCGACAATTACGACAATGGATTCACCGAGTGCGACACGATGCTCATGACGCGCATCTACGCCGACACGCTGCATATCGAGAGGGCCGGCACGGCGGAGAACCCCGTGGAGTTTATCGTCATCGACCTTCCCGACGGATTCCGCTACACGGGCGACAACCTGAGGCTGGCGTTCCGCACGGAGGCCAAGACCTACGCCCGCACCTACTTTGTCACCGACGACAATGTGAAAGGTACCTACTATCGCAGCGACGATAATCCCGAGAAGATGGCCACAACCAACTGGACAATGGAGTCGTCGCCCGTGATGTATCTCGAGGCAACCGGCTCGCAGCAACTCACCGGCACCGTGACCGACCATACGGGCAGCCCGCTGCAAGGAGTAGCCGTGACGATGAAGCACGACAACGTGCGCTACGCAGCCACTACCGACGCAGATGGCCGTTACAGCATCACCGTGGCGCAGACGGCACTGGCCTATCAGACTTCCTTTGAGATGGAAGGCTACAAGACCGTCACACGCGAGGTGAGGTTCGGCTCGGGTGATGGCACGCTCAACGTTGTGCTGCACAAGGCACGCATATTCAGTGGGAAGGTGATCGCCAACAACGGCACTGAGCTGAAGCCGCTCGAAGGGGCCGACGTGGCCATCCGCTATGAAGACAACACCTACCCGGCCGTGACCGATGCCGAAGGTGGATGGACTTTGGAGGCCATCGACGCGCCCCAGAGCCTCACGCTCACCGTTAAGGCCGGAAGCCACTTCACATCGGTGGAGAGGCAGATAGAGGCCGCTACGGCCGACTTGCTCACCGATACCCTCAACATCATCAACTCCGTAAGCGGAAAGGTGATGGGCGTCGACGACGTGACAGAGGAGGAACAGCCGTTGGCCAACGCCACGGTGGTGATGGCCAAGGGCGAGACCACACTCACGGCCGAGACCGACGCCAATGGCGGCTACCGCTTCGACATCGAGTTTGGGGCTGGCAGCTGGACGCTGACGGTGACGAAGAGTGGTTACCTGTCGCAGACGACCACCGTGGTAGTGCTTCCCGACGACACCCTCACCACGGTCGACGAAATCAAGCTGAGCATCGACCCGATGACGGGCATCACCGAGACGGCCATATTCCAAGCCAACAGCCGAGCCGATGTCTACACGCTTCAGGGCGCTCTCGTGGGCCGCGACATCCGTCTCGACTCTCTGCCTGAGGGCATCTACATCGTCAACGGACGCAAGGTGGCCATCAAGAAGAAATGACCAGTTGGTTTCACAATAAGAAACAACTATTTTTAAGAAGAGCCCGGCGCAGGCCGGGCTCTTCTTTTGTACATAAACCGCAGCCACAGTGAGAACCAATCAGAAAAAGAATGATTATAGAACATCGTAGGAACTCGCTTTCCACATCACTTCGATATCTGTGCTGCCAAGTGAACATTGAATTACCAACGAGTCTACCGTGTGGACGTTCTCACCAAGCAGTTTTTCTAAATGGCCGGGCGATGAGGTATGAATCAATCAACAGTTCACCGTATCTTACGGCGATGTTCTCTGAAAGTCTATGCCCCTAAAATAATTTGCATAAGTCAACTTACCTCATTCAACATAGCAGGATATGGAATCCTTTGCAACTTCTTTAGCCATAATTCTCCATGGCTCAGCTGAGAACATAACAACCAAGCCAAAAACGAAAAATGCAGCGATAAGAACTTAATGGTTGTACCTTAATTGCGCTATTAAGCGACAATTATGATATAAGTTGAGGAGTATTAGTAGTTGCTGAGAATCTGTCGTGAAAGGTCTACCTTGGGTTTCTTTGACAGTAGCTTGACGATCGGATAGATCAAAAGTCCTATCGGTAGGCCGAAGCCACGGTTCAAAAGCTGGCCCTGTGCAATGAGTTTCATATCTGTTGCATTGATACGGAATCTGTTGTTGATATCTTTAGGAATATTGGTGCCCACCACGGTGAGTTCAGGAAGGCAATGGCTTGCATTGGTCAAAAACAGCGTGTCGCCCAACTCTGACCGGTCTATCTTCTGACGGATATAACCATTTTTGGCTATGATGACGTAACAGAATGTGTCGGGCAAGACAAAATAGCCATGTGCATCGGTATGCACGATGTGCCCATCGCTGAAAGCAACATCAGCATGGTTGATAAGCGTCTTGTTGTCCATGTCCAATACAAGACAACGCTTTGGCTGATCTTTCTGACAAACCTCACCGGCTGAGAGTCGTAGGACAGACAGCATCAAGAGAAATGTAATGGAAAGTGTAAACAGGAATCTCTGCATATCATCAATGTCTTATGACGCCAAAGTTACAAAAAAAACGAACAAGGCATGAGAACTATAAGTGATTTTAAAAGAAATTAATAGAAGGCCCTCCCCCTATCCTAATGATCGCGCCGTTGGCGAATTCATTCATGGCGGTAGGGACTGCATAAAGTTTGTTAATATATTTGCCAATCAGACGGACATTGAAAGATTTTCTGTAAATTTGTAAAACAAACCAATCATTTATTACAATACAATGACAGGAATTATTATTTTAGTAGTCGTAGTCTTGCTGGTCTTATGGTTCATCAGCATCTACAACAACTTGGTGAGATTAAGAAACAACCGTGAGAACGCCTTTGCCAACATTGATGTGCAATTGAAGCAGCGTTACGACCTTGTACCGCAGTTGGTATCAACGGTGAAAGGCTATGCCTCACATGAAAAGGAGGTTTTCATGCGTGTGACAGAGGCCCGCTCGGCTGCAGTCAATGCTCAGAGCATTGACGACAAAATAAAGGCCGACAACCTTCTCACCTCGGCTTTGCAGGGACTGAAGGTCACTCTCGAGGCTTACCCCGAACTGAAGGCCAATCAGAATTTCCTGCAGCTACAGACTGAAATCAGCGATATCGAGAATAAGCTCGCTGCTGCCCGCCGTTTCTTCAACAGTGCTACTCGTGAACTCAACAATGGGGTCCAGACCTTCCCGGGCAATATTATTGCCGGAATGTTCGGATTCCACAAAGAGACCATGTATGAAATAGCAGAGCAGGACCGCGCCTCTATGGACAAAGCCCCCGAAATCAAATTCTAATCATCAGGAATGGAATATGTTGGAATGCTGACGCAGATACGCCGAAACAACACCAAGAGCTTCTTGCTTTTGGTGATGTTTCCGGTGATCATTCTCGTCATGGTGTGGGTATTCATTGCCATCATCAATTGGCTTGCCGGAAACGGCTATGATCAATATGGCAACACTCTCCACGACTTAGACATTTCCGCCGTCAATGCCACATTTGTGAATGTGTTGCCATGGGTAGTGGGAGGAGTAGCCCTGTGGTTTATCATCGCCTATTACTTCAACGTACAGATGATTAACGGAGCAGTCAATGCCCACCCTATCACACGTAAGGAGAATCCACGCATCTACAACATCGTGGAAAATCTGTGCATTGCCTGCAACATGCCCATGCCAAAGGTGTGCGTGGTCGACGATCCGCAACTTAACGCTTTTGCCAGCGGCATTAACGACAAGACCTACACAGTCACCCTCACTCAGGGCATCATAGACTTGCTCAATGATGAAGAACTCGCCGGTGTGATTGGCCACGAGCTTACACACATCCGCAACCGAGACACCCGACTGCTCATTACGAGCATCGTCTTCGTGGGCATTGTTTCAACGGTGATGAGCATAGTGCTGCAAATTCTTTACAACCACTTATGGTTTGGCACGGCAAGCAACAGCGATGACGATGACAACGGCAACAGCAGCGGAATTGGGTTTGTTGTGGTTTTGGTCATTGGACTCGTGTGCTGTTTCATTGCTTATATCTTCACGCTTCTCACTCGATTTGCCATCAGCCGCAAGCGCGAATACATGGCCGACGCCGGAGGAGCCGAACTCTGTGGCAATCCGCTTGCCCTGGCCTCCGCACTGCGAAAGATTTCGGCCAATCCCGGCTTGGACAATGTGAAGAGGCCCGACGTGGCTCAACTCTTCATCTGCCAGCCAGACGAGATGCAACACGGTCTGCTCAACTTTATGGACTCCCTTTTCTCCACCCATCCACCTACGGAGAAAAGGATTGCCATACTGCAGCAATTCTAAAGAAAGCAATAAGAAAAGCGATTCGTGCACATGTGACGAACCGCTTTTCTTTTTTTATATACAATTTCAAGAATTATTTCTGCATGTCATATACCACTTGCATCAGCTTCTTTCCGAGGGCATCAGCCTCCTCTGCCGTCGCAGCCTCAGAATAGACGCGAATGATGGGCTCTGTATTACTCTTGCGAAGATGAACCCAGCAATTCGGGAAGTCGAGTTTCACACCGTCAATATCTGTAACCTTCACATCATCCTGATGACCATACATTTCCTTCACCTTGACAAGAATAGCGTCAACATCGGTATCAGGTGTCAGGTCTATGCGGTTCTTGGCCATCTGGTAGGCAGGGAAAGTCTTGCGCAACTCGCTGGCCTTGATGCCCTTCTGTGCCAGACTGCTCAAGAAAAGAGCAATGCCCACGAGGGCGTCACGCCCATAATGGCTTTCGGGATAGATGACTCCACCATTGCCTTCGCCGCCAATAACAGCTCCGACTTCCTTCATCTTGGTCGTGACGTTGACTTCGCCTACAGCAGCAGCATAATATTTGCAACCGTGCTTTTCTGTCACATCGCGCAAAGCTCGGGTTGAGGAGAGGTTGCTCACCGTGCATCCAGGTGTATGGTCGAGAACATAATCAGCCACGGTTACCAGCGTATACTCCTCTCCATACATCTTGCCGTCTTCCTGGATGAAAGCCAAGCGGTCCACATCTGGATCGACGACAATACCCAAATCATAGCCCCCTTCTGCTACCCGGCTCATAATGCCGCCAAGGTTCTTCTCCAAAGGTTCCGGATTGTGGGCAAACTGACCATTGGGTTCTCCATTGAGCATCGTATACTCCACACCCAAGGCCTTGAACAGTGCGGGAAGAATGATACCACCGACCGAGTTGATGGTATCGGCTACCACCTTAAAATGAGCATTGCGAATAGCTTCAAGATCCACTAACTTCAAGCCAAGCACAGACTGTATATGACGCTCGTTGAAGCTGTTGTCCTGCGTATAATGCCCCATATGGTCAACTTCAGCATATTCAAAATCTTCTTTAGCGGCGATTTCGAGCACCTCATTGCCGTCTGCCTTTGTCAGAAACTCGCCCTCATTGTTGAGCAATTTCAGAGCATTCCACTGGCGAGGATTGTGACTGGCCGTGATGATGATGCCGCCATCGGCCGCGCTCATTCTCACGGCGAGTTCTGTTGTAGGCGTTGTGGCCAAGCCTATGTCGAGAACATCATAGCCCATACCCATGAGTGTGCCGCAGACAACGTTTCTCACCATGTCGCCGGAGATTCGCGCATCACGGCCCACAACGATCTTGTTGCTTGCCGAATGGCCACTGCGCCGGATGAACGTTGCATAAGCCGTAGTAAATTTCACAATGTCGAGCGGATTCAATGTATCGCCTGTACGACCACCGATGGTTCCGCGAATACCTGATATGGATTTAATCAGTGTCATAAGAATATAATAACTTGATTGACTTATTTTTCTATTTAATGATCTTATCGGCCCCTCTCAAACGTAAGATCGTATAGATATGGAGTCGTCGTCTGTGATGCAGACTGCTGTCCTTTCTCAGCCGGAACAATCAAACGAACTTTTGCGATCTCGTCGTTCTCGGTCTGGGGCCGTCCAATATTGACGAAAGCGAAGGGCACAAGCCAACCAGTCGGAACAGCTGTAGAACCATAGGCGGTTGCCATGAGGCTGGAACCACTGACAAAAGATCCGGAATAAGTTCCAGAAGTACACGAGACACGCATCTTGTCAGGATACTGACCGTAATAAATATTTTGGTTGGAAAGCGTGATGGTGTCGGTGAGCAGATCACGCTCGGTAAACCTCACCAGCACGGTAGCGGTCTCGCCACTTTTTATCTTTTTGCCACATCCCTTGCGCACGATCTGCATGTAGACTCCCGAGGATTCAAAAAGTACAAACTCATTCTTGCTCACATCAGTTGTTGAATCTTGGGCATAGAACTGTTCCTCCGAAATCACCTTGACTGCAGAATCGGCAATATACTGGTTGATGGCTGAGCGTTGTTTCTTTTTCTTGTCTGCATAGGTCTCATCGTGGTTGCACGACTGGAAGGCTATGACACCGGCAAGAAAAAGTACAACGTATACTAACTTCTTCATATCTACTTGTTTTTTGCTACAAATTTACTAAAAAACGCCGAGTATACACCAACGGTATCCCATTTTTAGATTATTTTTTCTTTAATAAGTCACCATAGGCAATGATCGCCTGGCGGGTGATGTTCTCGGCCTCTTCCATTGAGCAGTTCAAATGACCGCCACTGGCGTTCAAATGGCCTCCGCCATTGAAAAAACGGGCCGCCATCTCATTGCACGGGAAATCATCCACCGAACGGAGACTGACCCACACCGTATTGTCGTGGCGATCGTCCTCACGCAGCGAAATACTGAGCTTGGCTCCTTTTATACGAAGCGGCTCATTGACAAGTCCCTCCTGGTCACCACGTACATAATGAAAATTGCGCATATCGTCACGCGTAAGCGTATAGTAGCTCGCGTGATAGTCCTCTAAGTAGTTTAGCTTCTGTGACATCAGATAGCCCCGAAGCCTAATGGCCCATTGACTATAATTGTTGAATACCTTACGATAGATTTTGTCCTTGTCTATACCCTTGGTGAGCAACTGGCAGATGATGAAAAATATTTCCGGACGTGAACTATTATAAGTGAAACCACCCGTATCACACATCATCCCACTATAGATCGTAGAAGCTATCTTCTTATCCATCTTTTCAAACTCACCCATCTGCCACAGCACACGGAAAACGATTTCGGATGTGCTCGAAAGCTCGGGACGAGAAACACTGACCACCGCGTCAAGCTGTGGTTCGAGGTGATGATCAAAAAGGATCCGCTTTGCAGTCGACTTCTCGAAGGCTTCCTGCATACTGTCGAGACGTTCCGGAGTATTGAAATCAAGACAACAGATCAAGTGGGCCTCCTTCAAAGCTTTGTCTATCTCTTCCGGATGCCGGTCATACCGGATGATCTTTTCAACATCCGGCTGCCATCTAAGGAAATCGGGGAATGCGTCGGGTACGGCAACAGTTACTTGCTTGCCCAAGCCACGAAGATAAGCCGACCACGCCAGCGACGAGCCTAACGCATCGCCATCGGGAGACTTATGACAACACACGAGAATATTTTGAGCCTGGGCGAGGAGATCCTGGAGCTGCTCCAACTGCTCTGCTGATAAGATGTCTATATTCATAATTTGCAAAGGTAGCAGAAATTTCTGATATGCTGTGTAATTACGGTGTTAATTTAACAGATTTAAGGAAAAAGCCCTATGCAAATTTGCATGGCTCTTTTTGAATCCGTTATCAGATATTCGTTCTCAGATTTCTGTACATTCACATCGTCCGGCATATACAAGCCCACCGGCCCCCTTATGCAAGCCCACCGGCCCCCTTATGCAAGCTCACCGGCCCCCTTATGCTAGCTCACCGGCTCCCTTATGGCAGGTCGCAGGCTGCCATAAGCCGGAATTCATCAACTCATAGTTCGCGCCATATAAGGGAAAAAAATAAGGCAAGCACGGTGGGTGTACTTGCCTTATTCGTATGCATAGAATGGTATCCGATTACTTCTTCAGCATCTTCTTACCATTACAGATAACAATGCCCTTATAGTTGGCATCAACGCGCTGGCCGGCGAGATTATAGAATGCGCTGCCGTTGCCAGCCTCTTTTGCCTCGACATTATTGATTCCTGTAGCGACGGATGAAACCAATGCGAGCTCAGGCGCATTCTTGAAGCTCACCACGACAGCCGTAACAGTATAGTTGACACCATCTTCGAGATTGTCAAGGCTACCGTTCTTAAATTTGTCGTATACAGGCACACCGCCAAGGGTCTTTGCCTCTGCGGAGTACACACCAGAAACCTCTACAAGATCACAAAAGTCAGCAGCAGAAAGGTCGGCCGGAGAAGCAACTTGTCTCGGTTCTACGGTTCCATCGGTTGTTGTGATTTCTACGTTTGCAACCTTAGTGATCTCGGGTAAAGAGTTAAACTCGTCGTAGGTTGCTGTCAAAGTTCCATTCAGAATCTGCCCAACAGTAAATTCAACGCCTGTGTTGAAGAACTCAATGGCACCAGAAGCATCACGAACATAAATTTCGCTGTTCTGCTTGCCACTATTTGTTGTATAATTGTTCACGTAGACCACTTGAGCGTCATTAAGCTTCAACTTAGCTGTATTCTTTTTACCAATGGTCTTGAAGTCTGCAATGGAGGTATAGAGTTTCTCCACAACCAAGGTATAGCTTGCAGAACCGGCATAATAAGTATCGGTTTCCTCCGAAGAGGCCGTAATCTTCGTAGTGCCAGCACCGACAACAGTAACGTTACCCTGAGCGTCAACAGTTGCAACATTCTCATCGCTTGAAGAATAGGTTACAGGCAAATTGTTGGGGTTGCTAAGTGTCGGAGCCGAAAATTCCTCACCAAGCACCACGCTGACTGAATCCTGCGAGAAGGCCAAATCTGCATTCTTCTTTGTAGAAGCCAGTTCCTCGGCAGAGATAACATAAATTTCGGGAGCATCGTGGAAGGGTACCAAAATACCCGTCACAGATCCACGTCCACCATCTGCAAGATTATCGAGTTCTCCCGTCTGAAATTTGTCATAAAGGGCCACTCCGTCAAGTGTTGATGCGCTTGCGTCATAAGTACCTTCAATCTTGACAAGATCGCAGTAGTGCTCAGCTGTCAACTGATCAGTTGTCAACTCAAGAGGATCAGCAGCAGCAGTACCCTCAGAGGCGGTTACGTTGACGTCAGCCACGTCAGTCACCTCTGGAAGACCGTTAAATTCAGCATATTTTGCCGAAAGTGTTCCGTTGAGGATTTGGTTCGGCTTATACTCAAGATTTGATTTATAGAAGTCAATGGCACCAGACGCGTCGCGCACATACATATCGTTATTATACACGTAGAGCACCTGGGCATTGGTGAGGTTCAAAATGGCAGAGTTGCCTGTTCCGATACCTTTGAAGGCTGCAATATTGTCTACGGCCGAGGCAACGTTCAACGAATAGCTGGCTGAACCGGCATAGAATTCGTCTGTTTCTTCAGAAGAAGCAGTAATCATTGTTGTGCCAGCTGCCTTGATGGTTACTGTACCATCCTCTGCAACTGTAGCTACATTCTCGTCACTTGAGGTGTAGGTGACAGGCAGCTGATTAGGATTGGACAGTGTGGGAGCCGTAAATGGTTGGCCAAGAACAGCCGTGGCTGAAGTTGCAGAAAACTCTAAGCCTGCAGACTGCTTAGTAGAAGAGCCAGCTACCAAAGTTACCTCTATTTTAGTAGCACGTACCTGATTTGAAGGAGAAGAAAATTCAACGGAAGATGAATTACCTGTCCATGTTCCGATTTTCCCCTCATACGAATAAGAACCAGAGGAAGGTTGCTCAAAACAGCCAGGACCTTGCTTGGCTTCGCCTTCTGCAGTACAAGTAAAAACGATTTTCTGAATATTGCCTACTGTCGACGATATCGTCGTTGTAGAATTCTTGTAGAATCGGTACTCGTAGGATTTGGTACCCTTGTTGTAAGCATTGAAAGCTGCATCCGAACAATAGATGGTGACACCATCCTTTGAGATCTGATCAGCCTGTCCATTACCGGTATTTTCGCCGTTGTCAGTTCCGGCCGTGAAAGTAACAATGGTTTGTGCGCTTGCCTGACCGATCACGGACAGCAAAGCCAAAACCAACAAAAAACGTAATTGTTTGATCATAGATTTAAAATTTTAGGTGCTCAGCATCCCTGAAGAGAAACATCGCACATTATGAATGATTTGTTCTATTTCATAAGTTTATAGTCAACATCTATTCAGCCCAGCTACCATCCCGATTCTATATGCAAAAATAGAAAAATAGAATGATAAACGAGCTACAGTCATGTGAAAAAATGATTTCAAGTTCTTACGAACGACCCCTGCTTAATTGCACTGCAAATATACGAATATTTTTTTTGATAAGATAATTAGAAACGTTGTTATTCCTTAATTTATAAGTTCGGTGAGTATAATTCCCTAAGCTACTTCATATTTGTGATACAAGTAAGAAGTTAGTCACAACTCATATGAAACGGGCCACATAATGAAATCATTAAACAGGTCCCAAACCATTTACAACCTGACGACATGGAATTTTAACCCACGCAAAAGGTGATGTAATTCATAAATAAAGAGACCGGCCCTAATGACTCCATATTACGGTGACAAAAGGTAAAACCGGTCTCAGCAAGCTATGTGCTTTATTTCCACTCTTCAATATTAAAGCTTGCTTCTACGTCCTGCTCAATATCATCGGGCAAATTGCAGAAGAAATCTATACCTGTGAGTTGTTCTATTTCCTTAATACTCTTGGCATAATGACTGTAGGCGTAGTTTTCTGCCACATTGACATGCTCGGTCCAGAATCCAATAGCCTTATACTGATGATCCTTCACGGCGAGCAAACACATATAAAAGTATTTGGGCACCGGTACAGTCATGGTTGTAGAATCATGGAAAGATAATATTTGGTCAGCCTTATCTATGGTTGCGGCTTTCACTACGTAAAGAGTGTCACAGAAGTTACGGTCATTTCCCCAATTCTGTACTTTCTGTTCCAATCGTGCCCATTGGACACCATTATGATTTTGATATTGCGGCTGCATATTGCTGTAATAAAAGGTCTGCCGGTTCTGCTCCACACTGCTCTGACGGTCGTTCGACGCACAGAGATGCCCACGTGAATATCCTGAGTAGTCGGATCGGCTCGTTCTATATTCACTCGGTATCTTCTCGTCTACTGCCCAAGCTTCATTCCTCCCTACTCCATTATTGGGAGTTGCTGCCGAAAATTCATAACATGTCCATCGGTTCGCACGTTTGTTGCCATCCCACTCCAAAGAATAAGTGATTCCAAAGTCATCTGTCGAATGAGTGATCTCAAAAGTGAGGTCTTTCCCCTGATAGAATCGTGGGAATTCCAGTCTCCAGCCTTCAGGATTTTTTGCCAAGTCTTCCGGAGTATTTCGATTGAGATTTAATCCATTTCCGTAGAAAACGACAAACTTCACCTGTGAATACAGAAAATCACGTGACTCTTGCCCTTTTAAATATATTTTTATACCAAGAGAGTCTCCTTCGGGAGTGAACACGACCCGACTGCTGTCAACGTTAGCTCTTTCAAAATTTATTACTTTTCCATCAATAAGATGCACCGACTCAACCTTGACATTCCCTTGAGAAAACGATAAAAGCGAGGTCAAAGAACATATAAGAGTTAGAAAATACTTTTTCATTGTCTTCTGTCAGTCTATTTTATAATCAATTTCTTTCCGGCACGCACATATATTCCCTTTGGAAGCGAATTTATCTCTTGTCCAGCGAATTTGCCACTTAAGGTATAAATACGATCATCTGATGGAGTGATACGCTCCTCATTGATCATCTTTCGGATGTCGGTAGGCAACTCGGTTATGGGCTCTGCTATTATTAGCAAGTTACTATTGGTTTTTGTTGTCGGAACAAAAAGTGAAATTCCATTTTCGGATTGCTTCTCACCAGAGATGTAACCTGCTACATGATCATCCACTTTCATTACAGGGTTTGTCATAACACCAACAAATTTAACAAGCCCAGTATTATCAGATAACATGACTGTGTCGTTCTTCAGATTGACAACACGAACTTGAGGCATATCAGGAAGAAATAACTTACAAGTCGTACCGTCTTCCAAGTCTTGGAATGCAGACAGAGTTGTTATAAGTCCTGCGTCCGGCTTACGACTGCCACGTCGCCAATAGATTTGCTGATTATCTTTTACGGATGATTTTGAAGAATAGCAAGAAAAAATAGGTTTGCCGTTATTTGGATTGAACCGCAAACTATTGTGGGAATTCACTCCAGTAAACGTAATGATAGCTATATTTCCCTTATCAACAGCAAGTGTACAGCGATCATTATCATTTGGAACGTTTTCCACATCCGTACGAAGTGAATTACTTGAACTACTTGCAGCGTAGAGATAACCATCACCTACATGAAGGAGCCATTTACCAGGTTCTCCCTCCAACTGGATAATCTGTGTTGAAGAAGATGGAAACAACTGATTGTCCTGGATATCCACAGATGTAGCATAGCGGTTGTTAGTATTCTGTTGAACAGACATTGCAAGACTAAGCTCTGCGTTGGCTATAACGATTTCATCACCTTCTTGAAGTTCACTGGCATGGGTTAGCAACTGAAAAGTTTCCTGTGCAATTAACATTGATGGAACGAACCATAAAAAGAGCACAAGATAAAACGTAAGAAAAGATCGCTTAACAAAAATCATTTAGAAAATTAAATAAATTAGAAATAAAAAAGGGGGGAACCTACAGCAATCTTCGGTCCCCCCTTTACACGTGGGTGGTGATGGATTCGAACCACCGAAGCGAGACGCAGCAGATTTACAGTCTGCCCCATTTGGCCACTCTGGAAACCACCCTTTTTTTAAGCAGTGCAAAGGTACACTTTTTAATCGAGACTACAAAAAATATCCAAAAGATTTTAATAAGAAATGTTGAAAATAACCGATCACTGTACTATTGAGGGAGATAAATTTTGAAGTTGTAATAAATGTCTGCACTTTAAATAACGCAGGATTCAAAATCATAAGCGTTGAAACTCCGCACGGGGCCAAAGCATCTCAGCCCACTTCGATTTCCAAACAATAGAAACACAATGAAAAAAGGGTCTCTGCTGCATTTGCAACAAAGACCCTTACCTTAAAAGAAGGCGGCTACCTACTCTCCCGTATTGCATTGCAGTACCATCGGCGTAAGCGGGCTTAACTTCTCTGTTCGGAATGGGAAGAGGTGGAACCCCGCCACAATAACCACCTAATATTTCGTTTATATCGCTCACACCTGACAGGACTCTTGGCTTTGATTTGCCTTTTCGTTCCATTGTCACATCTTATCGGAGGATATATGACTATCGCCACAGTACAAGACCTTGGGTCCTACTCTCAGCAGGATCTCTTAAACACGCCTGAAAACATGCGCCATAAAGAAAAACCTTCGGGCAATTAGTAGCGCTCGGCTTTGACGTCACCGTCTTTACACCTGCGCCCTATCTACGTCCTCGTCTCGGACGACCCTCATGGAGCTCTAATCTTGCGGCCGGCTTCGCACTTAGATGCTTTCAGCGCTTATCCGATCCCGACTCGGCTACCCAGCGGTGCGCCTGGCGGCACAACTGGCTG